>Ga0224497_10000197_pt1 | contig 45751 bp, 46 predicted proteins | sample SF_Jul11_sed_USG_4_FD_167970 | JGI IMG/M metagenome (GOLD analysis project Ga0224497, IMG submission 167970) | Sediment microbial communities from San Francisco Bay, California, United States - SF_Jul11_sed_USGS_13 | ecosystem: Environmental > Aquatic > Marine > Sediment | place: USA...
AAGCGATCATGTCACAGGAACGAGCTATGCGCCAGTTGGCCAAACCCCAGTCATTCGCGCGACCGGTCAACGCTTTGGGTGCAACATGATTTCGGCGATCACCAACAAGGGCGCGCTGGCGTTCATGGTCTTTACCGGGAAATTCGTCGCGGCAGGCTTTGTGGCCTTTCTGCGTCGGTTGCTCAAGCAGGCCACAGGCCCGGTCTATTTGATCGTGGACGGCCATCCGGTGCACAAGTCCCGTCTGGCCAAAGAGTTTGTGGCTCGGCAGGGAAAGCGCCTGCGCCTGATTCTGTTGCCCGGCTATTGTCCCGAACTCAACCCGGATGAGCTCCTCAACCAGGATGTCAAGACCAATGCGGTGGGGAAGAGCCGCCCGCGCCACAAGGCAGAGCTCCTGGACATCATGCGCCGCCACCTACACCAACGCCAAAAGCAACAGGAGATGATCCGCAACCTATTCCGTGAAAAGCATGTTCGCTATGCTGCCTGAGAAACTACGCACTATTTACCGGCCTCCTCAGTAATTAAAGATTTCTCAGTGGGGATGAAGAGGAATCGGACTTTTGCATTATGGTGATTCTTCAGGTTGCGAATGCGGTTGTTGTTGGATGACTTGGAAGTCTTTTTGGGTAATGAAGTTGCTATCAGCATACAGCCGAAATTCATATTTCCCTGGTCCTGGAAAGACCAAATAGGGAATGTTCACGCCAAAATCATGCGTGGCTAGCCGATTATGAATTTCAATGGGAGGCAGTGAACCCTTTCCTACCATTTGATCCTTGTCCAGGTAGACTAATTGAATTTCAAACGCGTATTTGCCTTCGGCGTCAGTGAGAGAAAAGTATACGCCGACTTGTGGATGTTGGCAGGGAAAGGTTTTGGCCCAAAGATGGGTAAAGGCCCCAATGATGCTTTTCTTGCCGGTTAGACTATCAATAATAATGGTATCGCAGACCAAAAAGGCATGAATGCTGGGTTTGATGAAATTTGACATGCTTGAAGCTCTGCCTATTGCATAATCAACCTTGTGAGTCCGACTCCTGCGATATACAACCCAATGGCGAGAGCGTAGGCCGGCCAAAATCCTAATTTGGGGACAACAGCGATCATGGTACCCACATACACAAACCACGGTGGCGAGAGCCAAATCAAATTTTTTGCGAATGAAACAGTGGGTGAATCCCCGGCATTGATATAAATTAGGATAAACGTGACCCCACTAATAACAGGCAACGTACTGGCTAAGGCCGCCAGAAAGCCTTTGCCGTGACTGCCGAGATAGGTGGAGACGCTGACCAGTAAGCCACCGATGAAAAAATAGGCGATGTATTTTAGTCCTTCATGCATAGGGGTTTTCCTGCCGTGTGTGTGGCGAGGCTGTAAAGGCTTCCTGTGCTTCCTGCCGGATGATATCACCCTGACTCGTGTAGCGGGGAGAGAAATGAAAGACTACCAAATGTTGTACTTTGGCCTTTTGTCCCAATTCCCCGGCTTGTCGAGCGGTCAGGTGATAGCGGTTGGCCGCTTTGTCACGATCTCGATCTAGAAACGGGGCTTCGCAAAACAAGGTGTCGGCATTTAGGCAAAGTTCGAGTATTTTCCCTTCGTTGGCCGTATCATACCGACAATCCACCACATAAGCGATTTTTTGTCCACGAGTCATGGTGACAAACTGTTTCCTGAGGTCTCCCAGTTTAAACGTTCTGTTTTCCTTGCGATGTTCAAAATAAAGCGTGGCATCCAAAGTATGAGAGTCGGACTTTCCTTCCCAAATAGCTTGTTTGACTTCTTTGAGCCAGGAGCCCACTGGTAGGCCGGCTTCATGCAAACGGACTTTGTTGACATTGATATGAAACGGTTCCTCTAACGCAAAGGCTAGGGATGGAATCCGATGATTGAGGGCGACGGCCCTGACGGCGAGGGATGGTTCTTCCAATACTGAAAACACCTCTGAGTGGTCAGCTGGAATGGGTGTGTGGCGTTGGCAGGTGAATCCATCTTTTGCGTGGAACTCTGCCTGCTCAATTCGGTCGATGTGAAATTCTCGAACTTCCAGGCTCAAAGGATAACCATCAACCAGGTTCCAGGTATAGCCCTGGAGTTTGCCGTGGATGTTGGCGATGAGTCCAGGAGGGCCATACAGCCGAATCCGCTTGCCACGGCCCAGGGCTACCCGGATCAAACGATCGAAACCGATAAAATGATCCATGTGGGTATGGGAGAGAAATATATCCTGGACACGAAGAAGAGACGTTGGGCTTAACGTGGTGTTGTCTCCTAGATCAAACAACAGTGCTCTACGGCTCCACCGAATTTCTACATAGAGGCCAGGATCGCCAAAGGGGTCGTTGACCAGGTGGGGAGAAAAAGAAGGGGTCATGCCAACGCCGCGCGAATTATCAGGTATTCAATAATCACTTCCAGAAAATGCGCGGTCATGGGAATATACAGGTTCCGGGTCTGCAGCCAAAGCCATCCCCAGATGAGGCCATCCCAAACAGCAATCCAATGGAGATGCTGAAAGGTGGAAACCATAAACGGGTCAAATGCAAAGGCTAAGCTGGATATTCCTAGGGCCATGATTGGCGCGATACGGTCAATGCCTTTTGATGGCTGGGTGTGGTGCGTGAACAGGGCCAGCAAGCGTCCAAGCAGGAACCCCCGAAAATTCATTTCTACCGCAATGGCGACAAATAGGATGAACCAAGGCAGCATGAGGGTAGGGGGTATGTGGGCATGCGGGGTATCCCGAAGGAATTCAATGTCTAATCCTAGAGCGGGGGCCCCGTAAATGATTAGGGTGGTATTGAAGCTTCCTAGCACGAGTCCAATGAACAGTCCCAGCCGGAGGCCAGCACGGATTTTGGTTGGTTGAAGACCTAGCTTGTGAATGATGTTCGTATTGCAATAGGCCCAGATGCCGAAACCCGCGTAGGCCAGGATCTGTGGCGAAAATTGGCGAAGGTGATCAACTTGCCATGAATCCGGGAGTAAGTAGAAGCTACCCGTTGCGAGTATGGGAAGAATGGCTAACCCTGCCACGGCTTCTTTGGGAGGAAGGTGTCGTAAAGAAGTCAGTTGGCAATCTGGTCTGCCGGAACATAATTTCTTTTTTTTCGGGAAGAGGTCAGGCTGATGGCGAAGATTATTCATAAAGAATTATGAATGTGTTTTTGTTGGTTGCCTTGTTATGTTCATTTCTTCTTATTGATAGCGCAAGGCCTCGGCGGGGTCCAGCTTTGAGGCTTTCATGGCGGGAAAGAGACCAAAGCCAATTCCGACCGCGACCGCAAAGACGAATGCGACCACAATGGCGGTAGGTTTAATCACGGCTCCCCAATCGCCACCTCCTGGCATGGATTGCGCCACCAAGTTGCCAAATCCGTAGGCTGCAAAAATTCCAAGTACGACCCCGAAGCATCCCCCAATGACACTGATGGTTGTGGATTCAATTAAAAACTGAAGCAAAATATCTTTTCGTCTTGCCCCGATGGCTTTGCGTAATCCAATTTCACGTGTGCGTTCCGTAACTGTCACGAGCATAATATTCATAATGCCAATGCCGCCCACTAGCAAGGCCACAATGGCAATGCCCCCCAGCACAATGCGAAAGGTCCAAAGGGTTTGGTCCACGGCACCTAAGAATTCCCCTTGGTTGCGCACACGAATATCGTTCACTCCGTCATGTCGCTGAATGAGAAATTGATGCAGCTGCTGTGTAACCTTTTCCATTTGATTCCGATCCGGCACATGAATAATCATGGAACGAATTTTGTCGTGGCCCTTAAAAAAGCGTAAGGCTGTGGTCACGGGAATAAAAATCATTTCATCGCGATTTTGCCCGTAGACTTCACCTTTGGGTTCCATTACTCCAATGACGGTAAAACGATGTTCACCGATTTTGAGTTGTTGGCCAATGGCCGATTGGGATCCATACAACACTTCCGCAATCGTTTTCCCGAGGACTACCGACCGGTTCCATGTTTGGATATCTGCGGTTTGCAAAAAACGGCCACTTGCAGGATGAAAATTTCGAATGTCGGAAAATTCAGGAGAGGTGCCCGTAATACGCCCACTATAGTCACGGTCACCGGTTTTCACTTGCCCATCAATTTCAATAATGGGCGCCACTTGGAGTTCAGGAAATCGCTTCCGAATGGCAAGGGCGTCGTCATAGCGAAGTTGAAGATTCCGTCCGGCAAACATGCGTTTTTCCTCAACCGTCAACCGGTTTTTCCAGACAAATAGTAAATTCGTGCCTAAGCGTTCAATGGAATTTACCAGCCAAATTTGGCCGCCCTCCACGATGGCCATCATGGCGATGACTGATGCCACGCCTATGATCACTCCCAACATGGTGAGACCGGAGCGCAGCCTATTGCCCCATAAATTTTTGAGGGCATCACGAAAAATGGCTCCAAGCATATCTAAGCCGTTAGATTTCTTGAAGAGTTGGTTGTGCGGGAGCTGCGATTGATTCGTCAGTCTGTACGCGACCGTCTAAAAGAGTAATACGTCGGTTGGCGCATTGGGCGATGAGGGGATCATGGGTAATCATCACAATGGTTTGGCCCTGCTGATGAAGTTCCTCGAATATTGTTAATATTTCGTTGCCGGATTGGCTATCTAAATTGCCTGTGGGTTCGTCCGCGAGAAGGAGTGCAGGTTGATTGGCTAAGGCCCGCGCAATGGCCACGCGTTGTTGTTGCCCCCCTGAGAGTTGATTGCTCTGATGATGCATCCGGTCCGAAAGACCGACTCGTGTTAAGAGTTCTTGGGCGCGGTTTTGTTGCTGCGTACGGGTGGCTCCGGCATACATGAGCGGGAGTCGCACATTTTCCATGGACGTTTTGCGTGGCAGGAGATGGAAGGTTTGAAAAATAAATCCGATTTGTCGATTGCGGATCATGGTGAGTTCCGAATCCGGGAGCTTATTGATGTGGGCGCCATCGAGCCAATAGTCGCCACTGGTTGGCTGACTTAAACACCCCAATATATCTAATAACGTCGTTTTGCCACTTCCTGATTGTCCGATGATGGCCACAAATTCGCCCTGTTCAATTTTGATATTTAGGTCGTCAAGAGCATGAACCGCGACCTCGCCTGTCGTAAAGATTTTATGGATGTGGCGTAAGACAATCAGCATGGCATAGTCTGAGTGAAGAGGCCTTAATCTTCTGCAGTGGGTTTAAATGTGGGAATGACCACTTGATCGTGTTCTTGGAGGCCTTTCGTGATCACCGCTTGGGTCTCTGTCCGAAATGCTACCCGCACTTTCTGGCTTTTTGCCGCTCCGTTGGTGAGGACTTCCACGATATCATCACCATTTTTCACTTGAAGAACATCCAGTGGGATCGTGAGCACATCATCTAATTTCTTTGTCACAATGTCGACGTTTGCCGTTAACATGGGTTTAAGGGCAGGGTTAGAACCGACAATGGCAATTGTTACATCATAGGTCACAATATTTTCTGCTTTCACGCCTTGGGCCGCAATTGCGGTTACGCGTCCCTTGAACGTTTGCCCAGGAAGGGCATCAAGACGAATGTCAACATCTTGTCCCACGGCAACCCGTGGAATATTCACTTCGTTAATTTTGGCTGTCACAATCATACGGGATAGGTCAGCCAGTTTCATTAAAACCGTGCCTCCACCAAACGTCGCCGTTCCTGAGGTGATTATTTCCCCGGCATTGACGAGGATTTCTAGGGCGGTGCCATCCGTTGGGGAGCGCACTTGAAACTCTTCTGGACGTGTACTTTGGGTTGAGCTTTCGTGGTACCTCTTGAATAATTCTTCATTGCCACCAAGGGCCAGTAGCAACTGGCGTTCAGCCAATTCTAATCGTACCAACGTGCGTTGATACTCATGCTCTGCGGTTTCAAGGGCTTGCTGCGCAATGAATCCTTTTTTAAATAAAGATTGAGAGCGAACCCATTCTCGTTTTGCGGTGTTCACGTTTAGGCGTTCTTCCTGGATAGCGGCGCGAAGTTGCGCCACCTGCCTTGCCTGGCTCGATTCCTGCCGAATGATGGCCAGTAATTCACCTTTTTTAACGGGCTTTCCACTTGATACAAACAATTGAGCCACTTCCCCTGAAAATTGCGACTTAATCTCAATCGTTTTCGAAGGCTGAATCGTGCCTGTTTCCGACACTCGCGTGTCAATGGAACTGCGAACCACTTCAATCGTAGCTGGAGGTTCCTTTTCCGAAGAGTCCGATTGAAGCTCAGGGAGATAAGCATACAAGCCAATACCAGCGACAATGATGAGAATACCAGCGGCAAGTAATATTTTTCGTCTCATGGTAGAAGCAAATGACTCAAATAAAACTATTCCCTTTTCTTTATGGTAACAAGTCTGAGGAGCGAGTGGGAAATTTCGGGAAAGTGCGGAGTTGACTTTTGAGGCTTTAGTAAAGGGGGCCCCGTTGATTCAATTTCGTTTAAAAGGACTTAATGCACTTCGATGTTGTAATGGTCGAGGGTGGAGGCGGTGACGAGGCGGAGGCGCGAGAGCGATTGATTGTAGTCGAGAATGGCCCGAAGTTCCCTACTCTGGGCAATTCGGAGGTCCCGTTGAAATTCGATCACCAAACGGGTGGTACTTAATCCGAGATTCAAGCGCGCCTCTTCGGCTTTGAGTTGTTTCTCGGAGAGTCGTCGGGCAGTTTGATTGGTGCGTATACGTTTGTAGTTGGTTTCGATTTGCCGAATGGCTTCTTTGACATCCAAGATGATTTGTTGGCGGACGCGTAAGAGGGAGGCTTGTTGTTGGTGGGTTTCCAGGACCCGCCGTTGAAGCTGGCTTTCCGCTCCACGATTGCCGAGAGGATAACTCAACACTAGTCCTCCACCCACATTGTAAAAATCGGTGCTACCCAAACGATCCAAACTATCACCTGGGTTGTTTCCTAAGCCAGCTAGACCGAGCCCTCCTTGAAAGGAGAGATCAGGAAGCAATTGGTTTTTGGCGAATTGCGTTTGGACTTGCGAGCTATTCAGGTTTTTCTTGGCTTGTAGAACTTCCGGCCGATGTTCGAGTGCTTGATCAATTATAGGCTGCAACGCGATTTCTGATCGATGTTGTATTGGTTGATCAAGTGGAATGAGGGGGGTAGTTTGCGTGAGGGACCATTCTGATTGGCTGAGTAGCCGCCGCAATTGGTCTTCTTGGTCTTCCACGGTTTTTTGTGCCAATAAAATTTGTTCGATTCGACTGGCCACTCCTGCTTGGGCTTGTAACGCTTCTACTTCCGCCATGACTCCGGCCTTGACCTTCCCCCGATTGCTCGCCAAAAGTTCTTCCGCAGCTTTTAACGTAGCTCGAGCCACTTTTAGATTTTCACGTGCGAACACGAGCTCCCAATACGTCTGTTCTACTTGGGCGGTCACTGAGAGGACTTGTTGGACCAACTGAAGTTGTTCGACGGCAGCCGCATTCCGAGCAAGGGTAATCAATGTCTTATTGACCGTGGGGCCCAAATTGCGCAGCAGTGGTTGAGTCAGATTGAATGATAGGTCGCTGGCATACGAGGGATTAAAAAGAAAACTGGTTGAGCCGGCCACGGAGTTGCGGTTGGTATTAAAAGAAAGATCGTATGTCCCGCCTGTAAGCAAGCGTTGCGAATAACCTAAATTGAACCGGGTGTCATTTTGGTCGAAATTGTCGGGTTCGTTGCCTATCGTGACTCCGCCAAATCCAAACACAGGCCGGTTGAGGGGAGAGACCGTGCGTTCATATCGCCCTCCAAGTTGAACAGTTGGATCAAATTTAGCTTGTTCAAAAATGATATCTGTTAGCTGTGCATCTCGGGTATGTCGACTGACTTGAATATCCAAATTATGTTCAAGAGCCTGCATGACCGCCTCGCGCAGCGTTAGCGGTATGACTGAATCAAGAGGAATGAGCTCCTTAAGGGCCGCATCTTCGGTGAGGGTAGTATTGAAATCTTGGGATGACTGTTGACCCCAACTTTGACTAAGGGCACATAGGCATAAAAAGCCCATCGTCAAAGACGCCACACTGGATACTCTTGCGGAGCTTGGCATGATTCAAGTTACCAAAGGCAGGCGAAGGAGGGCAATTTGTGAAGAATTTGCCCTCAGCCCTGTCTAAGGGATACGCTAAAGAGTAGCTTTCCTGGCTTAATTTTCTTGAGTTTTTCCCTGGCGGAAGGGGGTTGTCGGAGTCATAAGAGAATGCGTATCATTTCACTCTTTTAACGAGAGTGAGGGTTTTTATAAATTTTTTCAACAGGGTAGGGGAATGTTATGGCATTGGGTAAGTTGGTTATTGATCAAAACAACGTTGAGGGGAAAAATAATCTTCGATGGGATGGCATCATTGGTGAGAAAACTTATGCTAAGCAAGTGTGGATTGTGAGCCTGGTGCTGGGTTGGTGCTTTGCCGGTTTCCCGCCAGGGGTGTTAGCCGGAGAGGAACCTCAAGAACTTCCGAAACCTTTTCATAAGACCACTCCACCTTTATTTCAAGAATGGCTATTTGATCAATCCACACTGGCTCATGTCCCAGATGGGTTTTCTCTGGAAGTTGGTGGGAAGGCTACTCAAGGAGGCTGGGTGGTAAGCAAAGATGCGACCGCTCCGAGTCGACCGAATTTGGTGGAGCAACAACTCACATGTGGCGAGGACTTGTGCTATCAGTTGTTAACGGCTGAGGAGTCGATGGTTGAATATGTTGACCTGTCGGTCAGAATGAAAATGCGATTGGGGACATCTTCCGGCAAAGCAGGCTTGGCCTATGGGATCCAGGACGTACAAAATTTCTATGCCGTGGTTGTCGAACCGAAAACCAATGAAGCGGTGGCGTATGTTGTAAAAGATGGACAGCCCAAGGAAATTGCTCGTGAGGCTCTTATTCTTGAACCATCCGAATGGCATTTTCTTCGTATTCAACGCAATACGATTGTCAGTAAGGAGTTCACCGAGATTTTCTTTGATCATCATCTGTTGATTGATGTGTATGATCAATCATTCAAAAAAGGAAAAATAGGCCTCGTCGCGATGGGAGATGGGGCATTTTCATTTGATAACCTTCGCGCCATGGAATTAATGACGAATCGTCCGCTTTCGCGACCTGCTGCCTATTAGTTCAGGCTAAGTCAGTGATGCCGTCAATGCAAAGGCGAGGTTTCATCAAGGCAAGTAAGGATTCAGGTTCAGTTGCTTCAAGGACTAGTGCGCGGTTATTGGGCGTGACAAACCCTTGTCGCACTTGATGGTCAAGAAATCCAAGCAGACCGTCGAAAAAACCCAAGCAGTTGAGAATTCCACAGGGTTTTTCATGGATTTTGAGCTGAGCCCAGGTGAGCATTTCACAACATTCCTCCAAGGTTCCAAATCCACCAGGTAAGCTAATAAAGCCTGAAGAGAGTTTGGCCATCAATGCTTTCCGTTCGTGCATCGTTTCTACGATATGAGTGATGGTGAGTTGGGCATATAATAGTTCTTGCTCGGCCAACTGCCGTGGCATGACTCCAATCACCTTGCCCCCGGCCTCCAACATGGTGGAAGCCAAAATTCCCATTAACCCAATATTACCGCCTCCATAGACAAGACCGAATCCGTGCTGTACGAGGGTTCGGCCCAATCGTTTGGCCATGGTTGCATATTCTGGATTGATGCCAGAGCTGGATCCACAAAAAACACAAATATATGGCATGGCAAGGTCGTGAGGTAGGAGAAAAGGTGGTGGACGCCGCGTTTAATTTTCTAGTGGTAAGGCCGTAAGAGCATAAGGATTGACTCGTGCGCCATTGAGGCGAATACCCCAATGAAGATGAGGCCCTGTAGCTCTTCCCGTAGCCCCGACCTTTCCCAATGCCTCTCCTTTATGAAGAGTTTGACCTGGTTGAACATCAATTTCTGATAAATGAAAATACATGGAAAACAACCCGACCCCATGATCGATAATCACTCCCTTTCCAGAGAAAAAATGTTCCACAGCTGCCACGACTGTTCCTTTGTTTATAGCCAGGACGGGGGTGCCGCGAGGTGCTGCGATGTCTTCTCCTGAATGGGGACGTTTGTGTTGTCCGTTAATCACCCGACGACTGCCAAATCGCCCAGTAACTTTACCTTTTGTCGGCTCAAGAAACGGTCCGTCCCATAATGGTTGTGGCCCGATGTGGTTAAAGGCAGCCGACATTTCCTTTTGTTCGATTTTTACGCGCTTTAAAGTTTGGGAATCAAGATCCACTTTATTTTTTGGCAATGTGAGGTGCTGGACGGCATATTTTTCTTTCAGAATATCCACAGAGTAGGTGATGTGTTCCGTTTTGTCGGTGCTTTGAAGGGTGATGTTCATTTTGTGTGTCCCAGGGGGATCTTGCATGTCAATGCCGACCAAAGCGGCAAACGTGTTATCCGTTTTCCGAAAGAAGGGAATCTTTCGCTTGAGAAGCACGCCGCTGATATGAGATTGCGGGTTGTTGACAGGGACTTCAATCCATAGAACTTCTCCTTGCTTGCCACTGAATTGTGTATTTTGACTGGCAACAAGGCTGTTGGCGGCTTCAACAACTTGGGAAAAAAAGATGCTAGCGATGATGCAGCAGAGAATGCTCTGCCGTTGTTGAAAGGTCCGGAATACTGTTGTTCCCAACGGAAGAAGGAGGGTGGTCATGGGTAGAGGCGATTAGGTGGAACTTGGCTCAATAATTCATCAACTCTGGCATTAAAGGGGCAAAAGGGATCCATGCAAAGAATGGTTTCCTCCCAATATCCGTTAAGTTTCAGATAGGTCCAATCCACAGTATACGACCGATTTTTGGCACGGGCAAATCGGATAAAGTCTCCTCGAACTTTTGCGCGTGTGGTTTGTGGGGGGATTGATTTAGCCTGTTCGATAGCGTCCTCGTCCACCAGTTTTCTGATGCCTTGTCGTTCAGCTAACAGATAAAAGAGCCCACGTTTTCGGCTGATGTCATGATATTGCAAGTCCATCATGCTGAGTCGTGGATCGTCCCATCCACAGGACTTGTTGGCCATATAATTTTCCATGAGCCATTTTTTTGTGATCCAGTCGATTTCTCTAACCAGTTGCATGGGGGAAGTGGAAAGAAGATGCAATACCCGTCCCCACTCTTCATGAACCTCAGAAAATATTTTATTGGGAGGTTGAGATTGCAAATACTCCCCCGCACGGTCCCAAAAGGCCTGTTGAATTTCAAGCGCCGTTAGGGCACGGCCATCTTCCAGTTTAACGGTTTTTAGCAAAGAGGTATCTCGAGAAATATCTCTGATGGCTTTGACGGGTTCTTCCAAGTCGATGTGAGGAACCGTATAGCCATCTTCAATCATGGACAAGACAATCATGGCGGTCCCTACTTTTAAATAGGTCGCAAATTCGGACATATTGGAGTCGCCAAGAATGATATGGAGCCGTCTGAACTTTTCTGCATCGGAATGGGGTTCGTCCCGAGTATTGATAATGCTGCGGGAGGATGTGGTCGAAGACGAGGTCTTTTCATGAATATGTTGGGCTCGTTGCGAAATGAAAAATTGAGATTTGCCAGAAACTCTGAGAATTTTTCCGGCTCCGGAATAAATTTGACGGGTCACAAAAAATGGGATGAGTTGTTCGCTGACTTTCCAGAAGTCGACATCGCGTCGCATGAGAAAATTTTCATGCGAACCGTACGTATTCCCGAGTGAATCCGTATTATTTTTGAAAATAAAAATATCTCCGGATAGGCCTTCTTCTCGCAACCGTTCTTCGGCAATGGGGAGACAACTTTCCAAAATTCGCTCTCCGGCTTTGTCATGAATGACGAGATCAATGAGGTCGTCGCATTCGGGGGTCGAATATTCCGGGTGACATCCCGTATCTTGATAAAATCGCGCGCCGTTTGTGAGAAAGGCGTTGGAAGGCCAGCTGTTGGGGATGAGGCCTTCAAAGATGTACCCGAGAATTTTTTCAATTGGAAGATAGACACGACCGGTGGGAGAAAAAGTGAGCCCGTATTCGCACTCGAGGCCGAAAATTCGCTTAATCATGGCCACCTTGCTGCTCGTAGAAAGAGCCGGTTTTCAGGAATGTTGGATGAGTGTTACCAGGTCATGAGGTCAGAATACACCCCTCTTTGAGAATCTTCAACCTGAGAATCTCAGAGTAGAAACATGGGAATCGAAATGTTTAGGCTAGGAGGGTCAACGCTTCAGTCGTTTCCACTCGACGGAATTTTCTACCCGCCCGTGTCCTATCCAAAAGGGCCACTTCGAGCCCTGCCAGGCTGGTTTTGGGATCGGCGCCCTTTTCAAAGGCCTGTTGGCATAATTGAAGCGCTGTCTTGAGTGTTGGGCTGGTTTCCGAGGTTTCTTTACGAAGGAAGGTCAAGATGGCTTCGGAGCGTCCGCCAATAGCGGTAAACTTCCGTTCGTCGATAATGCTTCCATCAAAAGTGATGCGATACAGTTCATTGCCTTCAGGCGTTTCACCAACCTGTGCAAGAAGGAGTTCCACTTCGTAGGGTTTCATTTCCTGGCTAAAGATGGTCCCCAACATTTGTGAATAGCCATTTGCGAGGGAACGGGCTGTGACATCTTCACGGCTGTACATCATCCCTTTCATGTCAGCATGTTGGATGCCGGCTTTCCGTAAATTTTCAAATTCGCTGTAACGACCCGCTCCAGAGAACGCGATGCTGTCATAAATCTCCGATATTTTAAAGAGAGAGGCGCTAGGGTTGTCAGCGACAAATAACACGCCATGATTATATTCCATGGCGATGATTGAGCGACCTTTGGCTATACCTTTTTTGGCATATTCTGCCCGGTCCTGCATCATTTGTTCGGGAGAGACGTAAAAGGGCATAGCCATGGCTTAAGATTCCCGTTCTTCAGATAAAAGTTCTTGACAGATCGTGGTGAGTGCTGAATCTGCTACGTCTCGCACGCCATGAGCATCAACTAATTTGACGGTGGGGAAGATTTTTCTGAGCAAGTCAGGACCTCCTGTCCCTACATCTTCTTCTGCCGCATTTGACAAAGCGCGAATCGCAACGCGTACAGCCTTGTCTTCGGGTAAGTGTTGGCGAAAATGTTCCTTCAAGGTGAGCCGAGCATCTTTTCCCCCTGAGCCGACTGCATGGAAATCCGTATCTTCATACCGGCCTCCGGTAATGTCATACTTAAACAGCCGGCCAATTTCGCGTTTCTGGTCGAACCCAACGAACAGAGGAATCACGACTAGACCCTGTATCACCAAAGGGAAATTTGCCTTGACCATATATCCGAGTCTGGTAGCTTTTCCTTCACATGTAAGTGGTTTTCCATCGAGCTTCTCATAATGTTCGAGTTCGATTCGAAACAGCTTTGCCATTTCTACGCACGGCCCAGCAGCTCCGGCAATAGCCATGGCTGAAAACTCGTCCGTTTGAAACACTTTTTCCATACGGGTGGAGGCAATTTGAAATCCTTCCGTGGCACGACGATCTCCGGCGATTAAGACTCCATTCTGGTAGGTAAACGCGAGAACTGTTGTGCCATGAGGCCATGGGGGAATTTGGTTGGAAAAGGGAATTTCAGGGGATCCGTGTTGAACCGATAATGCTCCCCATCGAGCCATAGGCAAGAGTTCTGGTCGATGGGTGCCCAGGAATTGATAAAAGCTTGAACAGGGATCAAAAGAAAAACGTGTGGTTGAGAATGTATCAGGATTCATCTTGAGCTAGATTTGTTAGGGTATATTCTGATTGGCCAGGGTTCCCTAGGTGAGACGAGATAATAGCTGATCAACAGAGTCAATGTCCTTAAAAAGCTCTTGCGTGAGTGATTGTGTGCCTCGAAACGGATCCATGAGAGGAATGCGTTTAATCGTAGTATCTGCGGCTTCCAGTAGGACGGACGTCCAACTCATACCATAGACGTGTTGAGGAAATCGTTGAAGGCAGGCCCCGCGAAAAAATGCCCGGGTCTGGGCTGGAGCCGTGTGCATGGCTCGTCGGATTTCCTCTTCGTGTGTCAGCCGTTCGATCTTTCCTGTGCGTTCTAAAGTGTAATATAAACCTTTTGCAGGCCGGAGATCGTGATATTGTAAGTCCAGCATAGCAATTCGAGGGTCTTTCCATGAACAGTGTTTGCGATCCATATAGGACTCTATGAGGGCGCGTTTGGCGACCCAATCGATTTCTCGGGTGAGCGTAGTGGGATCCTGCTCTAATTGTCTTAGCACAGATTCCCAGCGGATTAAGACTTCTTTTGTGATTGGGGATAATTCTCGGGTGGTATAGAATTCATGAGCCGCATGCAGAAAGGCCTGTTGAATAGCCAGAGCGGTGGTATGGCCTCCATTCTGAAGTGAGATAGAGGTCTTGACGGTGAGGTCGCGCGAAATCTGTTTGACGGCTTTGACGGGGTCGGCCAATTCAATATGAGGCAGAACGCCATGATTCTCTAACATGTCCATAATGATAGCGGTCGTCCCAATTTTGAGGAAGGTAGATACCTCGGACATATTGGCATCCCCGACGATGACGTGAAGTCGACGAAATTGAGATTGTTGGGTATGGGGTTCGTCCCGGGTATTGATGATGGGACGATTGACCATGGTGTTGAGATCGTACAGACATTCTAGAAAATCGGCCCGTTGGGAGAGTTGATAGGTTGTGGCGTTTGTCCCGTTTTCTGCACCGACTTTTCCCGCTCCACAAAAAATTGGTCGTGACACCAAAAACGGCAAGAGGACTTCAGCGATATACTCAAATGGAATTTTGCGAGAGATGAGATAATTTTCATGATAGCCGAAACTATTACCTTTCCCGTCGGAATTATTCCGATACACAAGAAATTCATCTTTTCCCTGACTGGTGTTCAAGCTCGCGAGACATTCGGCGACGAACGTATCTCCGGCTCGTTCATATGCGACGATTTCCCGAGGATTGCTGCATTCAGGTGTGGAATATTCGGGGTGGGCGCCATCGACGTATAACCGACCGGCATTAGGAAGAATTTTATTGAGTCGACGATTGTAATTGACTCCAGGCCGTTCCGGTTCACCTTCAATTTCAAAGCCCCTGGCATCTAAAAAAGGATTTTCATTCTCATAATCCCACAGGGCGGTGGGTGCCGGAAGGCGAGGGCAGTGACTGATTAAACGAAGGGAATTATCAACAGGATCGGGATGAGTGAGAGAGCGGGCGATGATCCCGTATTCTGTTTCCGTTCCAAGAATGCGCAGCAAAGAAACCTCATCTTCTGCAAGTGAAATAGGTTAAAAATAGTGACCGACACTTATGGTCTCAATTTCGCGAGATTCAGAATCTTCATCAACGGTGAGGGTCCTCACGTGAATGATTTTCTCTCCTTTTTTCCCTGCGATCTTTGCCCAATCATCGGGGTGTGTCGTATTCGGTAGATCTTCCTGCTCTTTGAATTCCTCACGAATAGCATTCAGGAAATCCTGGCTTGTGAGACCTTTCTCTCCTCCGGAAATCGTGCGTTTAATAGAAAGTTTTTTGGCCCTCGCCACTACACTTTCAATTAAGGCACCACTTGAAAAATCCTTGAAGTACACGGTTTCTTTTTCCCCGTTGGCATAGGTGACTTCGAGGAATTGATTTTCTTCGGTTTTAGCATACATCGTTTCTGCGGTGGTCTCGATAAGATATTGGACATACGCCATTCGATCGAGATTCTGTTCTGCCATGGCCGAATCAGAAAAGGGAAGGTCCTCTACCAGGTATTTCCCAAGGATATCTTTGGCGCTCTGTTTGTCTGGTCGAGGGATTTTGATTTTAATGTCCAATCGGCCAGGGCGTAAAACAGCAGGGTCGATCAAATCTTGCCGGTTGCTGGCACCAATGACAATGACATCGCGAAGGCTTTCTACCCCATCAATTTCGGCGAGAAATTGAGGGACAATTGTGGACTCGATGTCTGAAGAAATTCCAGTTCCACGTGTCCGGAATAAGGCGTCCATTTCATCAAAAAATACGATGACCGGATGGCCATGTGAAGCTTTTTCTTTGGCCTTGGCAAAGACTTCTCGGATTTGGCGTTCAGATTCACCCACATATTTATTCAGCAGCTCTGGCCCTTTTATGTGTAGAAAATAACTGCGAATCTCTTGACCTTTCAGGTGTCCGAGTTTTTTTGCGATAGAATTGGCGACGGCTTTGGCTATTAAGGTTTTCCCACATCCTGGTGGGCCATAGAGCAAGAGGCCTTTTGGTGGAGATAGCTGATGTTCGGAAAAAAGGTCGGGGTGGAGAAATGGAAGCTCGACCGCGTCTTTCACTTGTTCCAATTCTTTTTCCAGTCCGCCGATGTGATCATAATTAATATCCGGTACTTCTTCGATCACCAGTTCTTCCATTTCGCCTTTAGGCAGTTTTTCCGTGAGATATCCTGAACGCGACTCGAAGAGAAGATGATCTCCCACGCTCAGTTTTTGTTGTTTGAGCGCATCGGATAATTCGACCACTCGTTCATCATCTAAATGTGAACTCACCACGGCACGCCCATCATCGAGCAAGTGTTTGAGATGGACGACTTCTCCTTGTGGATCGTACCCGCGTGCCTCAATGACATTCAGGCCTTCGTTTAAAATCACTTCTTGCCCGGTTTTGAGAGAATCTAAAGGAATCGAGGGATGAAGGTTTACGCGCAACTTTCGTCCCCCTAGCGAGACATTAATGGTTCCATCAGGATTTGTGCCATAGAAAATGGCAAAGGTTGAAGGTGGGGCCGTTAATTTCTCGACCTCCTTGCGGAGGGCTTCAATTTGTGTCTTTGCTTCTTGAAGACTCGAGACCAACCGCTCATTTTTTTGTTGCGTTTGATCAAGTTTGTGACGAAATTCAAAATGCTGTTGTCTTTCAAGTTCTAAAGACTCCAGCTGGGACCGCAATTTTTGAATTTCTCGAGTCGTGTCGTCAGCTTTTCTCATTCCCATAACTGTCTCAATCTCTTTTGTATAATTCCCCAAGTCGTGGAGACAATAGCTCCTTTGAGGGAGATCCCCTATTGAAAGGGGGCTAGCACCGTGAACGGGAATTCACCAAGGAAACAATTACAAGTCTACCACTCAAAAAAAAAATGGGTCAACCAAATGTCGTGGTGGCACCAGTGAGAGTCTTATTGACAAATTAGGGAAGCTGTGAAAGGAATTCATGAGTGCTGTTTTGGATACTGGGCGCCTGGAGTATCGCTGAGATGACAGCGACCCCGTAAACCCCCGCTGACAGAACCGAAGCCATGTGCATAGGCTTGATGCCGCCAATAGCAAAAATAGGCAGAGGACTCACTCGACAAGCGGTCTCCAGGGTGCGAAGCCCTAGCGGTGGTCCGTACATGCGTTTGGAAGGTGTCTCAAAAATCGGACCCAGCACGATAAAATCTGCACCCTCACCTTCTGCCATTTGTACGTCTTCCACTGAATGCGTTGAGATCCCAATCAGTTTTTTATGTCCCAACATGCGGCGAGCAAGGGGCAGGGGAAGGCTGTCTGATCGAAGATGTACGCCATCGGCGCCCAGAGCTATCGCGAGATCAATTCGATCATTCAATAAGACCTTCCCTTGATGTTGTTTGATGAGCGGCATGAGATTTTGAACCAAATCAATCAACGGACGGGTATCTAGATCCTTTTCCCGAATTTGGACCATGCGCACTCCGGCTTCAACGGCTTGGCTGATGACTGAGGATATAGGTCGCTGAGAGGTGTTGTATCGATCGGTAAGAAGGTAAAGACGAGGGAGCGAGGTGGCGAACATTCCTGAGGTTAGAGCATGCCTTCGATTGGACTGCTGGCCGTGGCATAGAGTTTCCGAGGAATTCGGCCGGCTTTGAAGGCAAGCCGCCCGGCATCCACCGCATATCGCATGGCTGTGGCCATCATAATTGGATCTTTGGCGCCGGCGATGGCCGTGTTCATAAGCACGGCATCTGCACCATATTCCATAGCCAATGCCGCGTCGGAGGCGGTACCGACCCCGGCATCGACAATGATCGGTACTTTTACCGTTTCCATGATAATTTTAAGATTGTAGGGATTGCGGATTCCGAGTCCAGACCCAATTGGAGCAGCTAGCGGCATAACAGCGGGGCAACCAATGTCCATCAACTTTTGGGCGACAATTGGATCGTCGTTGGTATAGGGAAGAACAATGAATCCTTCTGCAATCAGTATTTTTGCGGCTTCAATGAGACCGGCGGTATCGGGAAACAACGTCCGTTCATCGCCGATGACTTCCAATTTGACCAAGTCCGAAACTCCTGCTGCGCGGGCTAGACGGGAATACCGGACCGCATCTTCGACGGTATAACAACCGGCGGTATTGGGGAGAATGGTGTATTTTTTCGGATCGATATAATCAAGGAGATTTTCTGAATTTTTATCCGTAATATTGACGCGCCGAACGGCCACAGTGACGATATCGGCTCCTGATGCTTCAATGGCGAGTCGTGTTTCTTCAAAGTCTTTATACTTACCGGTACCTACCCATAGGCGAGAACGAAATTCACGGCCTGCGATGATTAAGGGGTCGTGGGGGAGATTGTGACTCATATGATTTTCCGCCTCGTTAATCTTTTGGTTGGGGGGAACCACCGCCAATAAAACTTAAGATTTCTACCTTATCGCCCTCTTGAAGATTCCAGTTGGGAAAATGAGAACGGTCGAGAATATTGAGGTTAATTTCTACCGCTACTTGCTCGGTTCGTAAATTCAGTTCGTGGAGAAGAGAGGTCACGGTAAGTGGCGAGTTAAATTCTTGTTCTACTCCGTTCACAATGATTTTCATAATGGAATGCTAAGGAATGCATATTTTAGAGCGTGTGATTGTGGCAAATCATCCTACGGGACACATGAAATTCTTGTCAATGAATTGGTACCTTATAAGCATGAATCGCCTTTGAATATGAGGCAAAAGACTTATGAATGGTCAACTAGTTTTGACGCAATGCGATGGCATACAATGAAGCGTGAGGCCTAGCTGCCTTTTTTCAGTTAGATTGGGATTTCCCAACGCTTCTATCAGATTTTTTACATGAGCCAGGTCAATCAAAATTTAGCTGCGTTGTTTGCTTCAATGGCTGGTTTGTTGGCCTCACGAGGGGAAAACCCTTATAAAGTAAAGGCCTATCAACGCGCAGCAGATTCCATTCGAAATCTCCAAGAAGAAGTTGGAGTATACGCGCAACGGGGGGAATTGCGGACGATTCCTGGAATTGGGAAGGAATTAGAATTGAAAATTCAGGAATTTCTTTCAACAAATCGTATCCGAGCTTACGATGAACTCAAAACACCGCTTCCAGAAACCGTCCGAGAATGGGTAAATCTTCCGGGGTTTTCTGAACCTATTGTTCATGACTTATTTTTTCGATTGGGGATGACAACATGGGAGGATTTGGAAACGTTGGCCCAGTCGCACCTTCTTCAGACGTTGCCTGGATTAGGAAAAAGGAGTGAGGAGATTCTTGAGGCGATTCGGACCAAACGATCTGTTAGTCAGCAGTAATCAAGGTTCTCTGGCAGGGGAGCAGGGCATGAACTTCATCCTGGCCTAGAATCTTCCGACAAGAATTAGAATGGAGTCAGACAACAAACAATAAGCGTTTTTTTTGAAAGGGATCACTATTCTATGGCTATTTCAGCATTTGTGCTCATTGATACGACTGGCAATCATACCAAAAGTGCCTATAAAACTCTGACCAGAATTCAAGGGGTACAAGCGGTCTATCCGGTGACGGGACCTCACGATTTGATCGCCCAGGTCCAAGCCGAAACCCTTGAAGAATTGAACGACCTGGTTATGGCCCGTATTCGGGGAGTAGATGGCATTACGAAAACGAACACAGCGATTGTGCTCAAACTCTAGAGAAAAATATCATGTGAAAAAAAGTGAAAAATTAAGGAGTAAGAGGATTCTATGTCTGCTTCCCCCCTCCTCACATTTCCCTTTTCACTTCTCTATGTTCAAGCTGCCGGTCGAAGCTGTTTAAAGACTTTCCACGATTTCAACATTTCCACAGCCTTGAGTAATTGTATATCTTCTGGGGGAACTGTTTGTGGTGCATCGGGATCTTCGGGTGTTTCGGGTTTTTTGCTCTCAGGTTTAGCCGTCGCGGCTGTCGTATCTGACGAATCTTTCCCGTCTTTTTTCACGTCCGTTTTTTCCTGTTTAGCCGCCTGAATGGTTTTAGGGTCAATGATAATGTCCGGTTGTACGCCAATTGTATGGATGGATTTACCTTTGGGGGTATAATACTTTGCTGTGGTTAAACGTAACCCTGAGCCGTCCGAAAGGGGGAGGATGGTTTGGACCGACCCTTTCCCAAAGCTGGTGGTGCCAATCACGACGGCCTTTCCCCAGTCCTGCATGGCGGCCGCCACAATTTCTGATGCGCTGGCCGAGCCATGGTTGATGAGCACGATCATGGGATATTCATAGTGCTTACTCGTGGCCCCAGCGCGGTATTCGATTTTTTTTTCATTACGACCCATAATGGAGACGACCAAACGGCCGGCTTCTAGAAATTGTTCAGAGACGCTGACGGCAGCGGTGAGCAGGCCACCAGGGTTGTTTCGCAGGTCTAGAATCAAGCCTTGAATATCCTTTTCCACTAAATCTTCCAACTTTGTGGTCAAATCATCAGCCGAGGCTTCCTGAAACTGACTGAGTCGCACATAGCCAACATTCCCTTCTAGAAGTTTTGACCGCACGCTCTTAATTTTGATGATATCTCGTTTGATGGTGAAGACCAAAGGTTCCTCAAGTCCCTCGCGGATGACGGTCAAATTCACCGATGTGCCTCGTGGTCCCCGCATATGTTGGACTGCTTCCATTAGGGTTAAATCCTTAGTAGAGGTCTCATCGACTTTAATAATACTATCTCCAGATTGAATGCCAGCGGCAAAAGCCGGGGTATCCTCAATGGGGGCAATAACGGTGAGTCGATTTTCTTTAATGCCAATCTGAATGCCCAAGCCACCGAATTCCCCCTTGGTCTCTACCTGCATTTCCTTAAACATGTCGGTGGTCATGAAAGAGGAATGCGGATCCAGCCCGGCTAACATACCTCGCAAGGCGCCTTGTACTAAATCTTTGGTTTTGGTTTCCTCGACATAATGTTTTTTTACCTGAGCAAGGACCTCAGCAAATATTTGTAGCTCCTCATACGATTCGCTGGCATGTCCCGTCCGGTCTCCTCCTTTCCCAATAAATATGCCGACAAATAGGATAGCGGTTAAGGTGAGACCAGAAATGAGGACTGTTGAAAATCGTTCTTTGGCCATGAGGAGTTCCTTTTTTCAGTTAGTCAATTATCTCTTTGCTAGCCATTTAAGCGGATCGATTGGGGTCGTGCCTTTTCGTAATTCAAAATAGAGGGCATCCTCCTCGGTCACCCCCGTTTCACCAGTGTGTCCGATCATTTGCCCAATAGTGACCGCATTGCCTTCTGTCACCAAGAGTTTCGAGGCATGAGCGTATAACGAGTAAAACCCATTGGTGTGATCGACGATGACCACCAATCCGTACCCTTTCAACCAATCAGCATACACCACCTTCCCGGATGAGACTGAACGGATTGGGCTCCCTTCGCGAGCTTGAATTTCAATGCCTTTTTTTGTGACATAGGTGTCGAAAGTGGGATGTTTTTGTCGTCCAAAGAACGATACCACTTTTCCCTTCACTGGCCAAAGGAAAGAGCCTAAAGAGGGAAGTTTCCCTGGGGCTTTCCGTAATTTGGATTGAGCTAATTGAAACCGTTGGTCGAGGGCCTTCAGCAGACTATCGACTTGTTCAGCCGATCGTTTGAGATCTTCCACTGTGCGTTCATGGATATCTTTTTCCTTGGAGAGACTAACAAGCACGGTGCGTTTCTTTTGTTTGAGTCCTGAAATTTCCTGGATGGTATTCTGGGTTTCTCCCTTTAAGGCTAGCAAGGTTTCTCGCGCCTTGGCTTGTTGATCTTTGAGTAGTTGAAGATTGGTCAGATCTTCCTGAAATTGTCGGACTATGGCATGCTCCCGTTGGGCAACCCAAGAGATATAATCCATGCGATTTGCGGCATCGGCAAAGGTTTCTGCGGTAAACAATGTTTTGAGGTATCCGGTTCGGCCTTCGATATAGAGTAGTCGAAGACGAGCGCTCACGGCGTCACGGTGAGATTGAAGTTTTTCCTCAAGGTCAGAAATATTAAGGCCGAGGTCGGCTAATTCTTGATCCTTCTCTTTGATTTCTGCGTCGATTTTGTTCCGTTCTTTCTTTTTGCGATAAAGACGCTGATCCAGCTGCTCAATGTTTTTGAGAACTGATCCATGCTGTTTTTTCGCTTTTGTCGCCTTTTCTTTTGATTCTTCAATTTTCTTCTGTAGTTCCTCCAGGCGTTTTCGCTCCTGAGTCATCTCGTTTTCAATAGAAGACGGCTTAGCTCCATATCCTGCCGTAATGGTCAATGACCAGCCTAGTGCCGATAGGCCGCAGGCCATTATGAATATTTTTTTCGATATCGTCATAGCCGAAACCGCATCCATCCATACATGCTGGTGAACGTCCCTAGACATCCTAGCAAGATTCCCCCCGTTATGAGGAGTAAGGAAAGGGAAAAGGGGAAAAATTCAAATACCGATGAAAATCCACCAATGACGCTCAGGGTATGGGTTTTGTGTTTGAAAAATTCGAATCCTCCGCGTAAGAGGGCTAAGGCCATTCCGCCACCAAGTCCGCCTATGACGGCCCCTTCAATGAGATAGGGGATGCTGATAAAGAGGTTCGTGCCCCCAATTAATCGTAATATTTCAATTTCTTCCTGGCGGGTATAAAAGGCCAGCTGTACCGTGTTGGCAATAATGGTAATAGACGCTAAGGCAAGAACCCCCCCTACGATCAAGGCCCCCACTTCCATATAGGTGATGACCAGAGTCAACCGTTCGATCCAATCACGATTGTACCGAACCTTTTCCACATTGGGGTTCTGTTGCAAACGATTGACGAGATTGGAAACCAAGTCGGTAGAGGGAATGGTTTTGGCCAAATTGAGGACGAGAGAGGCAGGGAATGGACTCGTGCCTAGGCCATCTAATAGATAGGCTTCATCAGGGAACTGTTGTTTAAAATCCTTTAATGCATCCTTTTTGGAAATGAACGTGAGTGAATCGATGGCTGGGTCATCTTGAATGGCTTTTTGCAGGTCTTGGAGTTGTTGTGGTTCGATGACATCCTTGGGATAGACAATAATTTGGATATTCGTTTGGACTCGGCCAATCAGATTGTGCACATTATGATACAAAAGTAAAAATGTCCCAAAGCTTGTGAGAGTGAAGGCTGTCGTGATAATGCCTATGACCGTGCTGACTTGATGAGTCCTGAGACTCATATACGCTTCTCGAACAAAATACCAAAGGCGTTTCATCCGTAAGCCCTCTGATCTGAGAGAAGATGTCCGCAATCAAGCCGCAGTACCCTGCCATTTAATTGCTCCACGACTTGGCGATTATGTGTGGCCATCATGACAGTTGTCCCTCTTGCGTTGATGGCTTTAAAGAGTTCAGCTATTTCAGTGGTCAATTGAGGGTCTAAATTGCCAGTTGGCTCGTCGGCGAGCAAAATGATCGGGCTGTTCACAATCGCTCGAGCAATACAGACACGCTGTTGTTCCCCTGCTGAAAGCACTGAAGCGTGGGTCGTTTGTTTATGCTCCATTCCGACGGCTCGAAGTGCCTCAATGACTTTTCTTCGAGATTCAAATGAAGATAGGCCTCTAATAATCAATGGAAGGGCAACATTTTCAAAGACAGTTCGGTGGGGGAGCAGTTTAAAATCTTGTAAGACAAATCCCATGGTACGTCGATGGTAAGGGATATCGGCTCGACGGAGTCTGGCGATATTACGATTTTGGACAAGAATTTGCCCATCATCTGGGTGTTCTGCCCCGAAAATTAATTTGAGTAACGACGTTTTTCCGGCTCCGCTTGGGCCGGTGAGCAAGACGCATTCGCCTTTTTCAATTCGAAGTGAGATATCAGAAAGGGCTAGGCAGCCTTCATAATATTTTGTGACATGAAATAATTGAATCATTCGAGTTCTTAGGCGTTGAATGGGTTTGGACATTTTCCCATTCGATTATCACCCCACAATGGGCGGATAGTGGCCGAACTGACAGGCCTTATCGGCTGACCTTGTAGGATGTTCTGTTAATTTACCATTGCCAGGAGGAACTGGGAACCTCAAATGCCTGTTCAATGTGCGTGAGGTGAGGAGATGATTCCTGGGTGCCAACAACGAGAATGACATCAAAGCGGCACTGTTTGTCCGCTAACCGATGTTTGGAAAGATAACATTGCGCCAATTTGATGATTTGCTGTTGCTTGCGAGTATTGATGGCGTAGGGTGCGCCCCCGAGTTGCTCCCCACGTCGGGCCTTTACTTCAATGAAGACCAAGGTGCCTTGATCCTCAGCAATAAGGTCCAATTCTCCACCGGCCAGCCGCAGATTTTTTTCGATAATACGATAGCCCTTTTTTCGTAGCATATCTGCAGCCAGGGTTTCGGCTACCTGACCAAATGCTTGCGGTGAAGACAACATCAGGCGTGTTGGGAGTCCAAGCAGGCTTGCACGGGACGAAAACTTCGTCGATGTCCGGCACAGGGGCCGAATTGTTGTAATCGTTTCAGATGTTCAGGGGTTGGATAGCCCTTATGTAGATGAAATTGATAATCAGGGAATCGTTCGTGATAGTCCTCCATAATGCGATCTCGAGTTACTTTGGCTAGAATCGAGGCCGCCGCGATTGAGACTGAAAGTTGATCACCTTTGATGACTGGCCGCTGATGAATGCAGACGGTAGGAATGCGGAGTGCGTCCAGAAGCAGATAGTCCGGGGGGGCGTCGAGATCCTGGATGGCGCGATGGCCAGCTAATCGTGTCGCGCCTAAAATATTCAATTCGTCGATTTCATGCTCACTGGCGGTTCCAATTCCCCAATCCAGGGCATGGTGGGAAATGGAAACAAAAAGTGCATGCCGTTGGTCGGCGGACAAGAGCTTAGAATCGTCTAGAACCTCAAAGGAGCAACGTCGAGGGAGAACAACCACCGCAGCCACAACCGGCCCTGCTAAAGGGCCGCGTCCAGCTTCATCAAGCCCTGCAATTCGCCGGAATCCACAGGCCCAAGCCGATGTCTCGAAAAAGTCCGTGGGCCCCACACTGGTATTTCGAGTTGGGATGGCCAAGATTTGACAACTTGGACAGTAAGGAAATCTTTCGCTTCGCGGACGGCGTTATTCAGAAGCCTCGGAACTGCTAGTATCCTCGGAGGACAGCTCTTCGACAGCCGTGGCCGTTTTTGCTTTACCCGACTTTGGCGTTCGCGAAAACTCTCGTTCGGAAATTTTGGCCGCTTTGCCTTTTTTGTCGCGAATATAATACAGCTTAGCGCGACGTACTTGTCCTTTTCTGACGACTTCAATGCCAGCAATATTTGGGGAGTGCACAGGGAAAATTCGTTCTACTCCCACGCCAAAGGAGATTTTTCGTACGGTAAAGGTTTCAGCCCTTTTCGCGTGCTTTCGTGCGATAACCAAGCCTTCGAAAACCTGGATCCGCTCTTTTTCCTCCTCTTGGGTTTTCTTTTTGCCCGAGGCCCGTGCTTCCACTACTCGGACTTTCACCCGGACCGTATCACCAATTTCAAAAAACGGTGCTGCCTCGACGACATACGATTGTTCTAAGCGCTCTAACTGATTCATGCGTGTCTTCCTCCTTCAAGGTCTCCGCGGATCGCATCCCGCCGAGGTATAGTCATGTTCAATTTCTTGTAAAAGTTTACGGTCTTCTGTATTCAACGGATGATCATCCAATAAATCAGGACGTTTGAGCAAGGTCTGACGAAGGGATTCTTTTCGTCGCCATCGACGAATGGCTTCGTGGTTGCCGGAAATCAAAACGTCAGGGACGGTTAGGCCATGGAGCTTTGCCGGTCGTGTGAAATGGGGAAAATCCAAAAGAGATTCGACAAAAGATTCATGTTGAGCCGAATGGGGATCACCTAACAAGCCAGGAATATGCCGCATCGCAGCATCAATCATCAGGAGGGCAGGGAGTTCTCCCCCGGTTATGACATAATCGCCTAGCGAGATTTCTTCAACCGACAAATGTGTGTGGACCCGCTCGTCGATGCCTTCATAATGGCCACAAATAAACACGAGGGGGCGAGTTTCCCGGCTCAGTTCCAATGCTAATCCGTGTGAAAAGCGGATTCCTTGGGGAGAAGGCAGAAGAATACGAATTTCGCCAGAAGTGTGTTTGATAGCATCAATCGCGAGAAAAATGGGTTCGGCCTTCATGACCATGCCGCCGCCGCCGCCATAGGGCGTATCATCGGTCGAGCGATGGGGGTCATTGGTATAGTCGCGAAGATTATGTGTCCGAAGGGTGAGGAGGCCCTTGTCCTGGGCACGCTTCATCATGCTCTGGGTTCCGACTGCTTGAATCAACTCTGGAAAGACGGTGAGAAGGTCACAATGCATGTTGAATGTCCCACCATTCTTTTGATGTGAGGTGCAAGCAGTGGTTGTCCAAATCAACTTTCTCAATGGTTCGTCGATTGGCTGGAATGAGATATTCCGCTTCTTGATTACGAACCACTAGCACATGATGCTGGGGATATTCCAAAATTTCCTCTATCGTTCCCATCTTTTGCCCATCGGGATCCTCTACGTGGAGCCCGATTAATTCAAATTGATAATATGTGTCAGCCTCGCGGGGGAGCTTTGCGCCCATGGGGATTTGAATCCATGCCCCACGATAATGAGCCGCCTCTTCCGGTGTTGAAAATGCCAAACATTTCATCAGATAGCCATCAGGGATTTCCCGCACGTGAGTGACGGTGGTCTCCTGTGGAGGAACCCCTTCATGCGGGAGGGTCAGGTAAACAGTCTGTAACCCCTCAAACCGTCCGGGAACATCGGACATCGATTCAACCTTTACCTCACCTCGGACTCCAAAGGGCTTTGAAATTCGCCCAATGGTCACCAAAGAATTTTCCTGTACTTGCCTTGGATTCAATACGCGAGCCAACCTGGTGAATCTCTACCAAGCCATACCGAAGACCATAGCATCGAATTTGCCAAGCCTCCGCTCAGAATAAATCTTAAGCTTTGGCCAGTTTTTTTGATTCTGCTAAAGCTTGATACACGCCAGTGCGCCGTAATAAGGCTCGAACTGAATCTGTGGGTTGGGCGCCTTTTTGAAGCCAATCCAATACGCGATCTTCTTTGAATGAGGCTTTGTCATTTTCTTTCAAAGGATCATAGGTGCCGATAATTTCCAAAAATCGCCCATCCCTCTTCATCTGTGAATCAGCCGCGACGACTCGATAAAATGGCCGTTTATGCCGGCCCATCCGCGTTAACCGTAAATGAACTGCCACTGGCATTCTCCTCTAGTGATAAATGAACACATGAAAAAACGAGGAGCTTCTGTGAGCCTTACCGAGCATGAATAGCCCGGATTAGCTTCCCTCGTTTTTTCCTTTTTCCGATGCCCCCTTGCCCACCGACTAACGATTTCATCATCCGGCGAGCATCCAAAAACTGTTTGATGAGCCGATTAATCTCAGGAACGGATGTCCCGCTCCCTTTGGCGATCCGTTTTTTTCGATTTCCATTGAGAATCGTATGATCCCGCCGCTCTTTGGGCGTCATAGAGTCAATGATCGCCACCACCCGCTTCATTTCTTTTTCAGGCACCGCTGCATTGCCAGCGCCACCAGAGCCCATCATATTTTTGATTTTTTGACCTCCGGGCAACATGTCAATAATCTGGTCCAAAGATCCCAGTTTATTCACCTGTTGAATTTGATCCCGAAAATCCTCCAATGTCAGGGTATTACTGGAAACCTTTTTTTGCAATGCCTGCGCTTGTTCTTGCGAAAAGTTCTCCTGGGCTTTTTCAATCAGGGTCAACACATCGCCCATGCCCAAAATACGGGAGGCCATACGGTCTGGAAAAAAGGGCTCTAATGCATCGAGCTTTTCACCCACACCCAAAAACTTAATGGGCTTGCCAGTTGCCGCTCGAATGGATAAGACTGCCCCACCGCGAGCATCACCCTCGACTTTGGTCAAGATCACGCCGGTCAGGCCCAGCGTTTCATTAAAGCGTTCTGCGACCGATACCGCTTCCTGGCCGGTCATCGAATCGGCCACCAACAACATTTCTTGCGGTTGGACGCCGGTTTGGATATCCACCAGCTCTTGCATCAATTCTTCGTCGATATGCAGGCGACCACCGGTATCCAGTAACACGACATCGTAGCCATGCTCGCGGGCACGGGCGACCCCATCTTTGCACGTTTGCACGGCTTGGGCGCCAGGTTGCCCCTCATTCGTGCCACGATGTACGGGTACATCCAAATCTGTCCCAAGCGAGGCTAATTGATCACCAGCGGCGGGTCGTCGGGGATCGGCCGCGACCAGCAATACCCGTTTCCCATCAACTTTAAAGTAATTGGCGAGTTTGCCGGTCGTGGTCGTTTTCCCAGATCCTTGAAGTCCGACCATCATAATGACGGTCGGGGGCTGGGAAGACAGATGCAGGGCGCTTTGCTCATGGCCCAAAAGGTCGCGCAATTCTTCCCACACGACCTTCACCACTTGATGCGCTGGGGTCAGGCTTTTTAGCACTTCCTGGCCGACGGCTTTCTCCCGGACCTTTTCGATAAAGTCTTTAACAATCTTAAAGTTGACGTCGGCTTCTAACAGGGCCAGCCGCACCTCTTTTAAGGCGTCGGTAATATTTTGCTCAGTCAAGACAGCTTGGCCGCGTAACTGTTTGAAAATATTCTCGATTTTTTCTGTCAGGGTCGTAAACACAGAAAGTGGTCCTATGGTAAAAGATCTATTTTAAGCAAACCCAAGACAATAGTGAAGGGCCTAACCCACTGTCAAGGAAAGGTAGCGAGACATTTAGGGGTTAGGGGGTGAGGTTTACACCCCAACGTCTTTTACAAAAATTTGGTAGATGGAGGCAGAAAAGTGGATAATTGCGAACTAGCTGAGGGGGTGAAAGGCTAAGGTTGGGAAAATAAGAATCAAAGGTTTACGTCCATAAAGAGGGGGTTTTATGGTACGTTCCAGAGGGCATAATTTTAAAAACAGAGAGAATAGGCTTGTTTCCTTTTGAGCTCACTCTGGTTTTTGGTACACCATATTATGGGATATTTTCTATAGTAATAGCTATTTTGGTATCGGGTCGAAAATTGCGCAGTCCTATCTGGGTTTTTTATCTGAATGCAAATGTCTAAAAGTCTAAAAATTCTTCTTTTTGTGTTTGTTGGATTCTTCGTCCTATACACCGCACTAGGATTTTTGGCTGTTCCCTGGGCGATTACACACAAGCTTCCCCAGATGTTGACGGAAGAATTGAACCGGCCTGTGTCTATTCAGAAAGCGGCATTCAATCCTTTTCTTTTTAAGCTTCAAATCAAGGGCTTTGCGATTCAAGAGGCCTTTGGTTCGCCCTTAGCTGGGTTCGATGAGTTATTTGTGGATTTTGAGGCGCTGTCTTCCTTAAAGAATCAGGCCTATACCTTTGCCCGGATTCGGTTGAGATTGCCACATGGGTTGGCAATTGTTCGTCAGGATGGGTCGTTGAATTTGGCTGATTTGGGGAAGGCCTCCGATAGAGACAGTCCGGCTGATGAAGCGGAGCCTACCCCATCTGGGGAATCGGCTGGGTTGCCACCGGTGATTATTCAGAACATCCAGATTCAGCAGGGAATGGTGGAATTTCAAGATATCTCCCGACCGACCCCATTTGTGGCCGATATTGTTCCTATCAATCTGACGTTGGAAAATTTCAGTACACAAAAAGGTCAGGAGAATCCCTATTCCTTGTCCGCCGAGTTAAGTGATGGGGAGCGGATTACGTGGGAGGGGACCTTAACCTTAGACCCATTTGGTTCGGATGGACGATTGGCCTTGGAACAGATCCGGTTAGGTTCCTTGTGGGCCTATATGCAGGATCAATTTCGATTTCAAATTCCGCAAGGGCTGTTGAACATCAATGGCCAGTATGAGGTATTGATGACACCTGATGGTGTCGATGTCCGAGTCAATGAAGGCAATCTGAGCGTTCACGATTTACAGATTCGTGAAGCCGGTGCCACTGATTCTGTCATCACGATTCCCGTCTTTGAAGTGAAGGGCGTGAGTGTAGATGTGGCCAAACAGTCCGTGACGATTCCGTCTGTTGCTGGTCGGGATGCACGGTTTTTGGGGTGGGTCGATAAAGATGGCACCATGAATTATCAAACGTTATTTGCCCCGGTGGAGTCTTCAACTGATTCGTCTGCCAAAAAGTCTCCGCCAGCAGGTGAGCCGGAATCTGGGAAGGCGGAAACTCCATGGACTGTGGTGGTCGAAGAACTTGATTTGGATAATTTCACCATTGATGTGAAAGACCATCAACCGGAAGAGCCAGCCCGTATTTTGGTTGAGGCCTTTCATTTTCATACGTCCCAGGTTTCATCTGCCTTGGATAAGCCTCTTCCTATTGATCTTTCTTTTCAGTTGAATCAGACGGGTAAGGCCGATCTGAAAGGTACTGTCAATATCGAGCCATTGTCCGTTGAAATGAATGTTAGGCTTGCCGATATCGCACTCAAGCCCTTTGAACCTTACTTAGTTCCTTTTGTGCAATTTTCTGTCGGTAGTGGAGCATTGACGTTGGCTGGAAAAACGCATTACCAAAACGCATCAAAAACGGAACCGATGGTGACGTATTCTGGTTCTATTGGCGTCTCAAAATTGGCATTTGTTGATCCAGAAAGTTCCAAATCATTTCTTCAGTGGGATGATTTGGCCTTGAGGAATTTAGCGCTGACTATTGAGCCCACTTCGGTGAAGTTGGCCGAAGTGGCACTCGTCAAGCCTTCCGTTGTGCTGACGATTGATCCGGATGGAAGCTCTAATATGAAACGTCTTCTCGCTCCACCTGGGGAGTCTGATGAACAACCGACAGAAGATGAAGAACCTGTGACCGAAGAGACCTCTGCACCTCCGCTACCTGTTCAGGTTGAGACGGTTCGGATTGATCAGCTTCAACTACAACTGGCTGATCGGTCGATAACGCCCAATGTGACGACGAAGATCGAAGAATTTTCCGGAACCATCAAGGGCCTGTCTTCCGAGCAATTGGCTAAGGCCAATGTCGATCTGGCTGGGAAAGTTGATCGTTATGCTCCTTTCAAGATTCAGGGGCAAATCAATCCGCTGAGCGAAGATGCCTATACGGATCTGAGCGTGGTGTTTGAGAATCTGAATTTGACTACCATTTCTCCGTACTCCGCGAAATATGCTGGATATCCTATTACTAAAGGCAAGTTGTCGTTGGATTTGGCCTATAAGCTTTCTCAAAAGGAGCTGGTTGGGGCAAACAAGGTCTTGGTAGACCAAATTACGATGGGAAGCAAGGTAGAGAGTCCGGATGCTACTTCATTACCCATTCCCCTGGCGTTGGCCCTATTGAAGGATCGAAAGGGGAAAATTGATATCGATCTTCCGGTCAGTGGGAATATTGATGATCCAGAATTTAGCTATGGGGGGATCATTTGGCAGGCTTTGGTGAATCTTATTACAAAAATAGCAACTTCACCGTTTTCGCTCGTTGGTGGGTTAGTGGGGGGAGTCCTGGGAGATGATCCAGATGCACTTAAATATATCTCGTTTTCGCCTGGTGCGATGGAAATGCCACCTACTGAACAGGAAAAATTAGTCGCATTAGGTAAGGCCTTATCTGATCGCCCCGGATTGCGACTGGATATAACCGGTGCAGCCGAATCGGTTATGGATGGAAGGGCATTGGCAGAAGCACAACTTCTTACCCAAATGAAAAAAATAAAATTTGTGCAACAGTCACCTCCTGGTGATCAAGCTTCTGTTTCCGTTGAATTATTACAATTAACATCAGAGGAAGAAACGCAGATTCTTAAACAAATTTTCGTAGAAAAATTTGGGGAATCAGCGATGATTCAGGTACCAGAAACTCTTGATACTAAAAAATCAGAGACGAGATCTGCGAGCAAAGCCCCCAAGGTTTTGACTGTTAATGAGATGAAGGCCAAACTTCTTGAAGGTCTTGTTGTGGATGATGGACAATTGCGTTTGCTGGCTCAACAACGAGCGCAGCACATTCGTGATTTTTTAATTCAAGAAGGGAAGGTTCCCAATAATCAGGTCTTTTTAGTTGAAGTTGCCCTGAATCCGGTGACTGAAGAAGGAATGGTTCGCAGTCCTCTAGCTCTGAGCGCAAATTAGGTTTCTTCTATTGAGACAGGTCGTCGATCCCCTCTTTCTTGTCTAATCTTATGGTATGCCCTTGGACGTCTTTGCACCTCTCAATTTGTGGGTATGGCTAGCATCGTTAAGCTGTCTATTTTTCATTCTGTGGTTCCTTCATCTTCGTGTTCCCAATGCGTCACTGGCTGACGTTGGATTTTGTCTTTCTCTTGGGATAATCGTTTTGGCCTGTGGGATTTCTGCTGTTGGCGATCTTCCTCGACGAATTCTTATTTCAGGTATGGGGCTGTTTTATGCTTTACGCCTGGGGCACTTTCTGTTGACCAATCGCGTTTGGAACAAAACGGAAGATCCTCGTTATCAAATAATTCGGACGCGGTTAGGTCAATGGGAGGGGGCCGGAATGTTTGGGTATTTTCAATTGCAAGCCCCGGCTAGTTTATTCTTTGCAGGTCTCTTATGTTGGACAATGAATCATCCTGCTGATGGTGTTCGGGGGTGGGATGGTCTGGGGGTGATGATCTTTCTCATTGCCATTATTGGGGAAGGCATGGCAGATCGTCAGCTAACATTGTTTCGTGAAAATCCATTGAATAAAGGCAAGACGTTGCAAACGGGGTTGTGGCGGTATTCCCGACATCCCAATTACTTTTTTGAGAGCTTGCATTGGTGGGCCTATGTGCCAATGGCTGTTGGCCTTCCCTGGGGATGGGCGGCGATATTCTGGCCAATGCTTATGACCATTTCCTTACTATGGATTACAGGGGTTCCTTGGGCTGAAGCGCAGGCTCTTGCGAGTCGTGGGAATGACTATCGCGACTATCAGCGGAGAACCAACATGTTTTTTCCCTGGTTTCCAAGGGAGGCGTGAGTCAAAGAGTTTGAGGCCCCCAGTTGTCAGAAAATAAATTGTTGGGGATGCCTTTGAAGGAAAATCCTGCCTTCTGTGCATGGCTGATGAGCAATGCCAACCCTTCCAAAAATGCCTGATGATATTTTCCATGTGTGTCATGCAAAAGAAGGATATCTCCGGATTGGAATTGGGGGATCCTATTAACAATAACCGTTCTGGGAAGTCCTCTTTGTGTGTCAAAAAACCGTTGATTCCAATGTACCAATGGATAGTGGAGTTTTCGTAAAGCGATGCCTAAATGAGGTGTTCGAATTCCAAACGGGGAACGAAACCCAATTGTTTGTACTTGAAGATATTGTTCTATGATGTCACGGGCGGACCCAACCCAATTCATGAGATGACGGTCGTTGCCAAAGAAATGATAATATTGGTGATCTAAGGAATGGTTGCCTATAGAATGTCCTTGGGCCACGATTGAATGACCCACGGAAAGATTCCTTTTCAAAGCGTTGGCCACCACAAAAAATGTGGCCGGTGTGTGATGCTGTGACAACAGTTCAAGCACATGGGAAGTACAATGCTCATGAGGGCCATCATCAAAAGTCAGATAGAGGATCTTCTCCGTCGACGGAATGTTTCGTATACAGGTTCCCAAGATTCGTTCAATCATCGGCTTTCACTCTTTTTGGAAGGCCATGTGTGCTTTTTGAGCAAAAACGCTGCATGGTAATACAAGGTCAGATAGAAAAGATATTGGTCCCTTTCGTCAAAAAGAAAAATGATTTTTTTGCCATTTTATATGGAGGACTGCAATGGAAGAAAACCAAGTCATGGCTAGGCCAGGTTAGAGTTTGCTGGACATGTGTTCGCGTTCGTGATGACTCTACTCATCCTGACGTCTTGTTTGGCCGGTTGCGCGGTGTTCCGAGTGGGATATCACCCTTCTCGTCGTTGCAGGATGCGGTTCAAACCTGAGGTGCGCCTGATGAAATTTCAGCAAAACAGGGTGGGATGGTCTTTCGGTATCGGTACGGTGATTCCAAATCAATGAGGGTCAATTTCGGATGGATCCTTCGGATATTTTTGCCTGTGGCGCCTTCGATGAATTTGGGACATGGAGAGGATGTCCCACAAGTGCTTCATATTGCCATGAATCAGCACGGTATCTTCGAATAATATATTTTTCCGCAACCTCCTCTCCGTCACAGTTTTCTTTCTGGCCATTTTAATACACTTTCCTTTTCTTTTTGTCTACAGATGGTCCTTCCCCCTAGGCGCGTGGTGTTAATCCTCAAGGCGTTCAATTTGTTTCGTTTTTATCAATGTTGCACATATTCTTGATTTCCGTATGGTCTCGTTCCGGGAACAATATTAAACGTTATGTGATGTATTTTTTACGCGAAAGTTTTCTCGTCAGAGGCCGATATCTTTAGTCGACCATAACTGAAAATTACCCAAAATCTGTTTCAGGGCAAACTCATCATGAAATGGGTACGCAAAATCACCGGTCTGCCAAAGGAATGGCAGACAGCGGGATTGCTAAGTTATGGCTACTTGAGTCCTATTTGAGTCAGTTTTCTCTTTTCTCCCTTGACCGGGATTGCTGATTTGCGAAGTTAATCTATTAATTGGAGGCCTCACATGGTTACCCCAAAGTCCCATCTGAATTCATTGACACCCCAAGCGACATCATCATCGCGGCGACAATCGAGTCGGGTAAAAACATGGCTCATGAACGTGGGGGTCTTGATCGCCCTTGGGCAACCCATTTGGGCCGTTGCGGGTCCTCCAGACCATGCCAAGGCGGTGTTTATGCGTGGGGAAGTGACTATGATTCATATCGATGAAGTCATTCCCGAACAATCCCGCTTTGCGTACTTTCTGCGATCTGAGCATGCGACGGACCCGGAAGATGTCATAGAAATGATTTTTGAAGGCGAACCTCCCTCCAATATAAGTACAGGCAGGAAAGTGAGTGTGAAGGGGAAAGCTGCTAAAGGAAAAGTGTGGGTAACCGAAGTGGCGGCGTTGGATGGAGACAGTTCCACAGGAACGGCCACAGGCAGTGTGGCGGCAGCTGCGGTTGGAGATCGAAAGACCATCACGTTTGTTATCAATATGACCGGGGTGGACTATGCGGCCCAGGGGGCCTCTCCTTACACCCAAACGCATGTGAATAGTTCAGGACTCGCTATGCATGATCCTGTAAATTTTTCAGTGAACAGTGCGTATGAAGAAGCCTCATTTGGCCAAGTGACGTTTTCCGGAAGCACGGCGACGGATGTCTTTTTAGTCTCGGTGCCCTATGACTCCGCTGAAGCCTGCGCCTATCGTACCATTGCGTCTCAAGCAGATGCGGCTTCACCAGTCAGTGTAAGTGGGTACCGTCATAAAATGTATGTGGTGCCGCCTAAGGCCATCTCCGGTTGTGGGTGGTTGGCGTTAGGCGAAGTCGGAAGTTATAGCAGTACTTCCACAAGAAAATCCTGGAGTACCCGGATTGATCCCATTGCCTTCGCACATGAATTGGGACACAACATCGGATGGCATCATGCCGCGACGGATCCGGATAATGACGGCACGAAAAATGTGGAATATGGAGATACGTCAGACTTAATGGGGTACTGTTGTTCAAAACGCAAACTCAATAGTGTGCATATGGATCAAGTAGGCTGGTTTGATCGAGCGGATTTACAAGACAAATTCGTTGATGTCACTGGGGCCGGGCAATATTTTATAGCACCTTTAGGAACAGCTCCTGGGCTTTCGAGTGATCCACAAATTTTACGAATTATCCCTACGACGGGGCGGCCCTATTATTTGTCCTACCGCCAGAAGACCGGTCTGGATACGGGAATGTCCTCAACCTATACTACGGGAGTGAATATTCACCGGGGGGCTGAATCAGATAATTGGTCCTATTTTGTGAAAGTATTGAAAAGCGATTTCAGTGATCCGAATCTTTATCAATTTCATGATGCTGCCAATGAACTCACCATTGCACAAGTTGAAAATAATGCGAACTATGTGAAGGTGGATATCAGTTTTGGTGGAGAATGTGTGGTTGGCGCGCCTAATGTTTCCGTGACGCCTACCACCCAGGTGTTGGCGGCTTCCAGCCAATTACAACCATACATGGTGACGATAACGAATACCGACACGTCGTCTTGTCAGTCGAGTGACTGGAATGTCGGGTTGACCTCTCCATTAAGTGGGACAGTAGCATCCCCTGTCTTGACTGTTGCTCCTGGGACCGCTGCTTCAACGACCGTTCAGATGGACATTGCCGGAGTGGCTGATGGGCAGTATCCGATCATGATTGATATTACAGACTCAGCAGATGCCAATCATGATACCCAAGTGGCCGCCTCTCTAGAGATGGCCGTGAATATCTGTGTGATGAGTGCCCCCACGGTAGCTTTGTCCCCTAGTCAACAAATGGTGTCGGATGTGAGCGAACTGCAAGCCTATAACTTGCATGTCACCAATAACGATAGTGCAGCCTGTGATGCAAGTGTGTGGTCAGTGGGGGTGACTTCAGGCCTAGACAGTTCCGTGGACAATTCCTTATTGAACGTCGCTCCTGGTGCAAATGGAGCGACCGCGATCACCATGTCGGTTGTGGGGGCTGCCGATGGGACCTATCCCATCACCGTGACGGTTTCCGATGGACAGTCTGGACATGATGGTATGGCAACAGGCTCGCTCCAAATGGACCTGACTGCGCCAAGTGCCCCATCGAATGTGACGGCACAATTGTCCGGTAAAGGCCGGAATAAAGCTGTTCAAGTGGCATGGGGTCAGGCCAGCGATGGACCTGGTGGGACTGGCGTGGCGTCCTACTCCCTGTACCGAAATACTGTCTTCCTGGGTTCGACGACAAGCTTGAACTTCAAGGATAGGAACTATTCCACGACCGTGACCAATACCTATGAAGTCTTTGCCACCGATCAGGTTGGCCATATGTCTTTGATTCCTGGGACCGCGGCCTATACCGATGGAGGTGGTGGAAGTAACCCTGGAGGTGGAAAAGGAAAAAAGAAGTAGTTGGAGCCTTGATTCACGCAAGTTTCAGAGAAGGTCACTTCTCACATGGTTTATAGCCTGTGTCTCCGCGATGACGGGGATCAGATGCCAATCTGGTCCCCGTCGTTGTTTGTCTTCCTGTATTACGCTCTTCCAGGTGTTGACCTAAGAAGCCAGGCTGTTGTGTGGGGTAGGGGCATTATTGGCCAATCGGCGAAGGTGAGTAATCAGAAGCAATCCTGGAAGGGCTAGTACTGTACAGAGAATGAAAAATCCTGTCCAACCTAACCAGGTGGCTAACAGGCCGGTAACCGAGCCAGCCAGGACACGAGGAACGCCCATCACGCTACTCAGAAGGGCATATTGTGTAGCGGTAAAGCGTTTGTCTGTGAGGCTGGCCATAAAGGCGACAAATGCCGTGGTGCCCATCCCTCCAGTAAGATTTTCAAAAGCAATCACAGCAGTTAACGTGGGGAGGTGATTCCCCACGATGGCCAATACCGCAAACCCCGCCGTAGAAATCATTTGTAGAATCCCAAAAATGAGGAGCGAAGGAATAATCCCCCAACGATACACCACAAGCCCGGCAAGCATGCCTCCAATAATGAGAGCGGCAAAGCCAAAAGTTTTGACGATGGCGGCAATCTGAGGTTTCGAGACTTCTAAATCCACCCAAAACGGGGAGAGCATTTCTGAGGCCATGCTGTCACCAATTTTGAAGAGTAGTATAAAGAATAAGATGGACACCCATCCCGGTCGCCGACAAAACTCTAGAAAGGGACCTACGAAGGCGTCCCGCAAGGATGTTGGTGGAGCCTCTTCGACAAGGGGTTCTGGCGCATAAATAGTTGCCACAATCCCGATCAGCATACACAGGCCTAAGATGAAATAGGCGGTGGGCCAAGACAGATATTCTGCCAACACTAAGGCCAAGGCTCCTGAAGCCAAAAGCCCAATTCGGTATCCATTGACGAAGATCGACGATCCAATCCCCAATTCTTCATCGGATAAATATTCACGGCGGTACGCATCAAGCACAATGTCCTGACTCGCGCTAGCAAAGGCAATGAGAAAGCAGAGTCCGGCGATGACCGGTAAATGAACCGCGGGTTGGACAAAGGTCATTGACGCAAGCGCGATCATCAGGAACACTTGGGTGATCAACATCCATCCACGACGACGGCCTCCAAACGATGGGACGATTCGATCCATGAATGGGGCCCACAGAAATTTTAAGGTATACGGAAGACCGACGAGTCCAAAAAATCCGATAGTTGTGAGATCCAGGCCTTCTTCCCGCATCCAAAATTTCAGAGTTGAGCCGGTGAGCAGGAGCGGGAGGCCCGAGGAAAAGCCGGTCAGGAGCATGACCAGCATTTTGGGGCCGAAGAGTAGGGAGAGAAAATTCCCCAGCCAAGATGATGGCTGGCTTGGTGTTGCCATAATTTTGACCTTATCAAATAATTATTCTTAGGTCTTGTAGGGGTGATCGTGGAAGTGGATCATGGAGAGAGTGTCGTTTCGTTCGCAAAATGGAAAAGCATTAAAAGAGAGGGTGATTGATAGGTGATAGGCTCGAATTCTTTTAATATTAATGATGTAAAATCTTGGCTCCTCGAAATGGTGGGGAAGGTCATTGAAGTGAAAATCGTTCAGAAAGCCGCAGGCCAGATGCCAAAGCAGGTGGTATGGAAGGGCCCGGCCAAGGTTGTGAGGTGTGTAGACGCGGGGGTAGTGGTGGATTTGAACGCCGGTGGAGCATCGTGGTGGAGTAGATTGTTTGGAAATGTGGGCGTGAGGAATGTCGTTCCACGTTGGCTTCAAAAGCCTGTGTCCATATCCCTATTGTGATTTGTCGATTGATATCAACCTGAAAACGGGTGAGAAGTGCTTGGTTATTGATGCTGCAACTTGGAAGCGATCTCCAGAGGAATTAACGGAAAAAAAGAACTGCGGAGATAAATCGTCGTAGGGAATTCAGGGGTGGAGGATCTTGGCGTTTAGTTAAGGCTGGGATCAATAGGCATGTGAGCATACATGCTATACTCATCGCCAAACGATTGAAGGATTTCACCCCATAAACCCAATGGAGAATCTTCGAAGACGAATTGAGGTTTGGCTGGCATAATGAGCCAGGATCCGCTTTTCATCTCATTTTCCAACTGCCCCGGTCCCCAACCTGAATACCCCATAAAGGCACGGAAGGATTCTTCCTCAGCAGGAACCTCCAGAATACGTTTCAGGGTTTCTGTGTTTCCGCCAAGATAGACGCCTTCTAACACGGCATGAGTGTCTTCAACCTCCTCGTTGAGGTGATATAAAACGAGTAAGCTATCTTTTTGAACAGGCCCTCCGGAGAAGACCCGGTGCGGCTGGCCTTCAAGGACGGGCATCTGAGGGAGCACCTCGGTGATATTCATCTCGGTTGGCCGATTCAAGACCACACCCAATGCCCCTTCGGGACCATGTTCACACAACAATATCACGGTCTGACGAAAATTCGGATCACGAAGGGCCGGTGTGGCAATAAGAAAAACACCTTTGCCAAGTGGAATATCCATTATATTATCCTACCCTGAGTTAAATTATCCTTCAAGAGTAAACCTCAGGTTGAGGGAGGATTGAAACTGTGTCAAAAAATCCTTCACAACAGCCGCACGCATTTGAAAAAGGTAATTATTTTTTTATTAAATCGAATCTCACCCCGGAGTGTGGTCAATGTCGATAATCTTTAAATTCTGCATCCGTATCATCTAATTTTAAAAAAGTTCGCATTTGTTTCTTCAGGGTCTCCCTTGCGCTTTCATCACCAAGATTGAGCTGATATTCGTTAATCACCATGGTCTTGGTGCCACCGGGTCCAGCCCATTCATTCCAACATGGCTGACAGACTTTTTCCTTGATTTCGGCTTCGAGTTTTCCCATAAACAAATTGTCGGTGATGGAGTCGCCATCCTTATCGCATTTGCGGCAATGAATTTGCGCCATTCTGCTCTCCTTTTGTAAGTTAAGGGACTGAAAATCAGTACAGTCCCAAGACGGTATAGAGAAGAAATCCTAACATAGGAATATCGAACTGGAAAAGAAGGGCAAAGCTTTTTCACCCTGAAAAATTGATACTAGCCCAGGGCAGAAGGGGCTTTAGTTCTCGGATCGTACAAGAAATGGGAAAGGGAAGATTATGCGTCTGGCCGGAATTGATATTGGGACATTGACCTGCCGACTCTTGGTAGCAGACGTGGATCTGCCACATCAATTCAATGAGATATACGCTGATCGGCGCATCCTGAGGCTCGGCGAAGGCGTTGATGAACGCAAGCGGTTGTCGGAACCGGCGATTGCCCGCGTGGTTGCCACGCTCGCGGAATGGAAGAAAAAAATAGCGATCTATTCGATCGAAGCCGTATCGGTTGTCGCCACAAGTGCGGTGCGGGAGTCCGAAAACCGACAAGAATTTCTGTTTCGAGTCAAACAGGAAACTGGCTGGGATATTGAAATTTTAACTGGTGAAGAAGAGGCCAGACGGACCTTACTTGGTATTCAGTTTGGGTTGCCCCACTCCATCATTGATTTTTTAGGGCTGGATATTGGTGGTGGGAGCACCGAATGCATTCTCGCTCGGCATGGCCAATCTCCCCAAGTCATCTCTCTTAATCTTGGTGTCGTGCGTTTGTTAGAGCGAGTCCTCTATCATGATCCGCCTACCGTGCAAGATCTTCAGAATGCTGAAGCCTGTATAGATGAGCAACTGGCCAAAGTGGTGAAGGGGTTTGGAGAGGCGCCAAACATTCCACTTGTCGGAACGGCTGGTACCGTCACTACGCTTGCAGCCATGGCCCAACGTCTCAAACAATATGACCGGACTCGCGTTCATAACTATGAACTCACCCTCGCTACAGTTAAAAGTCTTGAGAAAGACCTCATGGAAAAAACGGGTTCAGAGCGATTAGTTATGCCAGGGCTGGAACCAGGACGCGAGTTTGTCATTGTCGCAGGCACCCTAATCCTTCGCCGCCTCATGGAGATCTTCGATTTTGAATCATGCCTCGTCAGCGACTACGGCCTCCGCGAAGGCATACTCGTGGATTTGGCGGAAAAATTTTAGAAAAGTAATCGCGGAAAAGAGAGGGAATAAAAGAAGGCTATTGTTGGGTGTACCAGCGGAAGCCGGCGGATTCTTTGAAGGTGGGTTGCTGGCCGATGCTCATGCCGCCGGGTTTTTCCAACAGCATGACTTTGAAGTCCCAGAGGCCAAACCAGGCTGGGTCTAAGACATTGTGGTAGTGCAGGCCGGTCAGTTTGGGGAGGAGGTCTCCGATGGCAGCCCCCAATTCTTTTTCGGTGTAGGCGCGGACGGAAAAGGGTTTCTCCAATTCACGACAAAATCTTCGAAGGGTATAAGCGGCTCCGGTGCAGAGCACCTGGGTATCAGGCTTCATGCCGAGAAGTTGGGGAAGGGTGCAATATTGTTCTCGAAATCCCAGCCATTTGGCGGCATGGCGAAGATGGCCGAATTGCACTTCATATTCGGTATGGCCGGGTAATTTGACGGGCGAAGGCCAATCCTCTTCGATTCCGAATTCCACTAAGATGGCGCGTCCGCCTGGCCTCAACACCCGCCAGACTTCTTGTAAAAATTGAATGGCGCCATAATTGAATATGACCTCATCGGGAAAGGGGGGCATGAGTGGCAAGCGCATCCGCCGGATAAGATCTAAGGCTTCTTCATGTTGTGGGTTCTCACCTTTAAACATGAGGAGCTCCTCACCTGAAAATTGAACAGGTGTCATATCGGCCAGATTTTCATTGTCGATTAACAGATCAACCGATTGGTCCGCCAAAGGTATCCGTTCTGCATTGGCTTGAATGGCCGTGGCCGTCCAACCAGCTTGTCGTGCAAGCGAAGTTTGAGACCCCAGGAATGGGCCGGTTAGGTCTAGAAAGGTATAGTTGATCCCTTTTCGTTCATCGGCAGATAGTTCGCCCGCCAGTTCTTTGGAGACATAGCCCAGTCCGGCACCGACTTCCACAATCTGTTTGGGTTTCGGGGAAAGCCACCCCATTTGCCGAAGAGTTTTACCAAGTAATCGCCCATAAGTGAGCCCATTCATGGCCTCACAGGGTTCCCGGAATAGATGGGAAACCGTCGTTTCAATGAGTTCAAAATGGCCGTGGGGGCCCTGAATGCCTTGGACATGAAAGGTAGACAGATGGTCTTCGGTTTCTGCCTTGACGTTTTGGTGCCAACCTTCCCGCACTTTTTGAAGTAACAGATCCCATTTGGCTTCGGTGCTGTGCCCGCTGGGTGGTTCGGTCCCATAGTAGGCTAGGGAAAATCGCGGCTGGGCCCACCGTTCCAAATGCCAGCGCCCATTGTGTTGGGAAGGGCTACACACCCATTTGCCATATTGATTCAACAAAGCCCCAATGGTCATGCGGCCATCCATAGCGGCGAGCAATGTCGCGCCCATGCGATTTAAACGAACCAGGGGCAATTCTTCATCGAGTGGGGCCACCCACCATTCTTCTGGCCCATGCTGATAAATGACGATATCCGGCATGCGCCAAGCGCGTTGGTTGAGCAAGTCTTCGTCTAGGACTTGTGGGCCGATTTCAATCCATGGATCGGCGATGGGGTCGGTGATTGCGGTATCGGTCATTGGATTAATGCAGTATCATCATGGCCAAAGAGAGGTGCAAGGGTACCCGAACTCTTCAAAGAGCCGCAAGGCCATTCTTGTCAGTTATCCCCGCAAGTAGTTGGCGTGGATCCATGCTAGCCTCTTTGCCGTCATTCCTGCTTGTTTTTGGCAGGAATCTCTTTCACAGGAAATTCAAGATAGATTCCCGATAGAAAAGGTCGGGAATAACGGAGTAGGAGATAGAATGACGGGGCGGGGAGGAATGAAATCCTTGGTAAAGACGTCCTATCGGGACGTCTTCTTTTCATTGAGGCTTCTGGGCCAGAATGCTGGCGTAGGCGGCATGCCCAGTGTCGACTTCTTGATAGCGCAAGACTCGTAGGCCTGGGAGCATCGTCAAGAGCTCGTTTGGTTCCAGCAGGTAGGCTCTGTTGAACCTTGGCCGGTATTGTAGGTTATCCACGGTATAGGTTTCGATCACTGCCACCCCGTTGGGTTTGAGCGCGGCCGCAATTTTAGGAAAGAGATCGCGCTGGAGAAAATAAGTGCAGATAATCACATCGAAGGTATTGGGAGGAATGTCATACTGTTCCAAGTCGGCCACCACAGTAGTCAGAGTCACCCCCTTTTCGGCTGCCAGGGCCTGTGCCTTTTTAAGACCAACTTCGGAGATATCCACGCCAGTCACTTGGAAACCCTGCGTGGCCAGATACACCCCATTGCGGCCTTCGCCCATGGCCAGATCCAAAGCCGTTCCCTTTGGAAGTAGGTCTATATGATCCTGAATAAAGGGGATGGGGTCTCGACCAGCGATATATTCTTCCGTATCATATTTCTTGTCCCACCGCGATTTATCTTCTTCAGCCCCAAATGCCGGCCCCAAGGGCAAAACATTTAGTAAGCCAGCCAGGATTATAAAGGCAGCTGCATACCAGTAACAGTGATGTGGCGGCCCAGGTAATGCGGTCTTCATGGGGAAACCTCTTGTTCTTGAGAATTGGTCTTTCACAAACAATGGCCTTGTGTGCGATATGAGAGCGAGAAGTTCACCATACCGTATTCCTCTCCTGCCGTGAAAGATCTGATAGCGTTTCGCAGTGGTCTTTCACCTGTCTAGTGGGTATTATTGGGGATTCAAAATTTCAATATATGTTGTTCCTTAAAGGAGAAGCGGTATGCCCGCGTATCTGGTCACCTGGATTCATTTAGTTGCCGCTATGACCTTTATTGGCGGATGGTTGTTTTTTCAATTTGCGGTGAGACCCAGTCTTCTTGAAGGCAAGACGAAAACGCCGTCAACGGAGGCCCTTGAGATGGCCAAGAAAATGGGTCAACGGTTTAAAACCATGGGGTGGGTCAGTCTCATGGTGCTGGTTTTTACGGGAGCCTCTCAACTTCTCGAGGAAAGCGGGTCGGCACGCATTGAAACGAGTTGGGGGCTGATCATGATGCTCAAGCTCTTTGTGTTTGCCATCGTCGGAGGATTGATTTTCGTTCACGATCTCATTTTGGACCCCTATGGGGCCATCGGGAAGAATCAGCGGACAGAGGAGTCCCCCCTCTTGTTTGCCGGAAAAGTGGTCTGGGTCCAACGTGCCATTCTTACGCTCAGTGTGGCGGTCCTCGGCATCGCCGTGTATTTATCTTCCCTCTGAACTCATGGGTAGGCCATTTTCAGGCGTTATCTGGCTCATCATTCCCCTCTGCTTTTCCCTCATCTTGGGATTGCCTGGTTGTTTTTCTCACAACACCACCATTGAGTCTCAGCTCAATCTCCTCGTACCGGAAAAGAAATTTATTCGAACAAACATTGGATTAATAGGGAAGATTCCTATTGTCAAAGAGGATATTACGCTTAACCATGTTCCTGATCCATCTGCGAATAGTGGAATGCTTGTTCAAATGGTTCAAGGCGCCTGGGACGGGGCCCTTTCGGGGTTGGAGGCTGGACAACTTTTCTGTTGGAGTAGTTCAGGAAATGGAAAGAGAACAGTCCATATTTCTGGAAAATACGGTGGAACTGATGCGCTGATATTCCTCATTTTGTGTGGGGGTGGTATGGTGAGTGGCCTGAGTATAGGGGCGGTTGTTGGCATGGTGACGCCCTTGGTGCCATCCAAGCATCCCACTGAAATTTTGATTGCTCGTCAGCATGTGGTTCAGGGTGTCTGGCAGGAATTAGTGAGGAGGAATGAAGAAGGACCGGTTAAACTGGGTCAGGCTGAGAAATCTTTTTTTGAGCCTCGATCACATCGTAAGGTACTTTTTGGCAGTCAACCGAAACCGTATTCGGCCTATATGTGGTTTGAACATCTTCATGTCGGATTATTTCAACGATCATATGTGGATGACAGCGCATTGACGTTGGTATGGAATGTCCAAGTCACTTTTTTTGACCAACGCCGTCGAATGGTGGCGAAACAAATTATTGAGATGAAGCAGGGAGAACATTCGTTTGAAACGTGGGCGGATCAAGAGGCCTTTTTTTTGAAGGAGAAGTTACGAGAGGGCTATCGCCTCATAGCTCATGAAATTGTTGAGGAACTTACCCAAACGGCACTCAGCCAGTAGGCTAAGGAATGGATTTTAATAATCATTAAGGCTGGGGTTTTGTTGGCTACCGTCTTTTGCCATTATTTCAATAGCCATAGGAGAGAATGAATGGCGGGGTTAACCCGTGAGGAGATATTGCAGTTGCTCCGTGAAAGGATTGTGGCGTTTGCGACATCTCGTGGAGTAGGAGATAGCGCCGAAGATCTTGCTCAGGATGTGCTGATGGTTTTATACGAAAAATATCCCAAGGTAACGGAATTGACTGAGCTGGTTCCCTTATCATTCCAAATTCTTAGATTTAAAATATGGGGCTGGCGTAGGAAATTATGACTGATGAGCCAGTTGTATCCAACGGCGCAACGTTGTTTTCAATTGCTTGGGAGAACCATAATTAAATCGCCACTC
>Ga0224497_10000200_pt1 | contig 45579 bp, 44 predicted proteins | sample SF_Jul11_sed_USG_4_FD_167970 | JGI IMG/M metagenome (GOLD analysis project Ga0224497, IMG submission 167970) | Sediment microbial communities from San Francisco Bay, California, United States - SF_Jul11_sed_USGS_13 | ecosystem: Environmental > Aquatic > Marine > Sediment | place: USA...
ATGACCATTCAATGGGTTCCTTGTTGTAGTAGAGCGTCCCTTCACGGGTGAGCGTGAGCGAGATTTGGTCCGGGACTTTATCCGTCGCGGAGTCGGCAGTCGGAAGGGTGACAGGCATCCCATGCTGAATGGTCATGGACAGCGTGGCGATCATGAAAAACACCAACAGGAAAAACATGGTGTCGATCATGGGAATAATCTCGATCCTGGCCTTTTTTTTTACCGAAGTGGGAAGTTTCATGAGGCTGATGGAACCTTGTTTTCCTGAAGGGTGGCCTGAAGCTGCGTGGCATATTGCTCGATGCGTTCGGTTTCCTGCTCAACTTGGGAAAGAAAATAATTATAGGGAATGAGTGTGATGACGGCGACACAAATTCCCGCAGCGGTACAGATTAGGGCTTCAGCAACACCCCCGGTGACTGCGTGGGGATTCCCTAATCCCGTTTCGGCCATGATGCCAAAGGAATTGATCATTCCGATGATCGTACCCAGGAGTCCCAGTAAGGGTCCCAACGTAATCACCGTATCCAGGACCGGTAAGCCGCGCTTCAGCCTGGACACCTCTGCGATTCCCGCGGCTTCCATGGCTTTGTCGGGCTGTTGCGCCCGGTGGAGAATGCCTGCGGCAAGAACCCGGAGTGTGGGACTTTGACGTTGTTCGGCCAATGTCAGCGCATCGGCAAATTTCCCCTGCCCGGCCAGCTTGAGCATCCGATCTGCCAGGCGACTTAGGCGTAACGATCGGAACTCCAGGCCACGCTCAATGGTAATGGTCAAGGCCACCAGCGAACAGCCTAAGATAGGGATCATCATCCATCCGCCACCCATGAGTAATTGAATCATTCCTCGTTCCCTTCTCTTTGCGGCGCTTAACTGTTCAGGTCAAATTTAATGGGAATGTCCACCCATTTGGCAATGGGGATGTTCCCATCTTTCGCTGGTTGAAACTTCCAGTTTTTGATCGCTTCTTGAGCGGCCAGGTCCAAGGCCTCATGGCCACAACTTTTTCTAATTTCCACCTGGCTGGGTACCCCATCGGCGGTGATCAGTGTTCGAACAATGACCGTGCCTTCCCATCCTGATTCCCTGGCCACACGGGGATACAGAGGCTTCGAGGAGGATACAATCATTGGCTTTGAAGTTGAGGATCCTGCCGAAATCGGCGGCGGGGCTTTCAATGCCGGAAGTGCCGAGGGGCTTTGTGGAGGAGGCAGCGTGTTCTGGGCTATTGGTTGCTGACTGTTCAAGCTTAATGGAATCCTCGCGGGGGGGTGTTCCCTTTGCGGTGTGGCTGGTGAGAGCCGAGGTCTCTGATCACGTCGAGGAGGAAGGGCCATTTTCATCATTTGACGACTCTTTATGGCCTGATCCGTCCGTGTGTCTTTGAGCATCGGTTGTGCCTGATGGGCAGGCGGCAATGGGGCCAGAGGTATGGACGGAGCCGGTTTGAGCGAGGCGTGCAATGGTGGTGCCGGTGTGGACTGAATAGGCTGCTGGGGCCGGGGAGGCGGGGGTGCAGGTTGCGAGAGAGCCGGTCTGGCCGGTATCAATGGTTTCGTGGGAGGTTGCGGAGCCGGATCGGCTTCTTGAATGGCCGGCACTAATGTCACCTGGATTGTTGACGTAGGGTCTTTGACCGTGGGGGGGCTTGGAAGATACGCCAGACTTGCCAGCAAGGCAGCATGAAGTATCGCGCTGCCGAAGGCGCTCAGGAGAAAGATCCGATGCCCGGAATCGGATGAGGGATATTCAATAGTTGTGGTCACGATTTGGTTCGTTTCAACAGAGCTTGGATTCGTCCATCCTGTCCACCCAGCCTCACGTATTCTTCATAGTACTTGAGAGCTTGCTGGGGAGCATTGCGATGGAACTCATACAACAGCCCGAGATTATAATGGACTTCGGCTAACTGGGGATTCAATGCTAAGGCTGTTCGATATTCCTCTTCTGCTTGATCAATTTTGGACAGGGCAGCATATACAACTCCCAGATTGACGTGAGCTTCCGCATTGTTTTTGTCGAGTTTGGTGACGTCTTCAAACGCCTGCGCAGCTTCCTGGTAGGCTTCCTTTTGACGGTAGAGGACACCTAAGTGGAAATAGGGGTCTACCAAATTATTGTTCAAGCTGACGACTTGTTGGTAGGCCTGAATGGCTTTGTCTACTTGCCCAGACTGTTGCGCAAGTGATCCAGCCATTAACCACCCATTGATATATGTGGGATGGAGGGAGACCAGCTGATCCACGTAACGTTGGGCTTCAGCGGGTTTCTGCTCTTGTACCAGCCAAAATGCCACGCCGTATAACGAATCGACTCGATGAGGATCGAGTTCCAGGACGACCTGATGGGCTTGAATGGCTTTTTGTGCTTGTTGCTGCTGATCATAGAAAGCCGCCAGGGCGATGCGGGCTTCCAAAAACTTCGGATAGCTCTTTAATGCAAGGTTGAGGGATTGCTCGGCTTTTGGGAATTGGGCCTGTTCCTGGTAGATGAAGCCCAGATCCACATAGGCTTGGGCGAATTGGGGATAGGCCTCCACGGCTCGTTGCAACTCCATGATGGCTTTATCAGGCTGTTCAAGATTGTTGAGGATTAATCCCAACAGATGGTGCGCTTCGGCGTATCCGGGGTACAACGCCAGCGCGCGTTCTAACGGGGCAATGGCCGAAGTCCATTGCTGTTCTTGATAGGCGGAAAAAGCTTGCGCCAGAAGATCCTGGGCTTCGCCGGCCCGGGCGGAGGCACTCCCTATGCAGAGATGTGTGAGAAGGAGAAATAGTCCGATTTGGTTGATTTTTGAAAGAAGTGGTGTCATGAATGGACTCTTTTGGACAATTTTCTCAAGGTTATTGAAGCAAATCAAATCGAATGGGCAAGGCAACAGTGGAGGCCACCGAGAATTCCCCATTTTTCGCCGGCTCAAAAGACCAGGTTTGCACCGCTTGCAGGGCACTGTCGTCTAAGGCAGGAAATCCTGAACTTTCCTGAACCGTGGCATGTTTGACTGTGCCCTCAGCCGAAATGCGCGCGCGTAGCACCACCTTTCCTTGCCAACCTTGCTCTCTGGCCATTCTGGGATAGAGAGGGCGTTCGGTTTTCAATGGTTTGACGTTTGTGGAACGCCCGCGTGCTTTACTGGTCTGGTCTATGAGAATTCGTGGAATGGCCTGCTGTGGCAGATTGACGACATGAAGATCTGGAAGTGCAAAGTGGTGAAATGTCGTGGGTGGCCATGGGTGGCTGAAAGTGGGCAAAGGAAAGGAAAATATTTTGACGGCTTTTGTCACCGTTGTTCCCGTCACTTCAATGACTTCTAATAATTCAATGGGTTCTGAAATATCAGATGGATCTCCAGCCAAAGAAGGTGGGTTCGAGATCAGAATTCCCCACATGAACAACCAACTAACAAACATGATACCCCGCGGACTCACCATGATACCTCTACTTCTTTGGGCTGGAGACCGACTAAGTCGATCCCCGGCCACAGTTTGCCTATTGGGTGGAGGCTGCCAAATTGTCGAAAATGGCTAGCCGGCATCATTGACGTTGAAAAATTTCACAAACCCGGTCAGGAAGCTCACTCCTTGTTCGAGCCCCCCATTAAAATCTTGGACAAGGGGCACCTGTGCATAAAAATACCAACTGGTGCTGTCATTAAAATTCAACGTGAGGCCAGGAGTGAAAAGAAGATTGGTCGACCCGGTATTACTGACGGAACGACGCCTAAGGTTTGTGTCTATATCCGTCTCTCCCGAAAGGCCGGTACCAATTCCTCCAGCTTGCGAGAGAGTGCTGCGAAGCGTATCACCAACATTATAGATATAATTGAATTGTCCGGAAAGGGCGAAACGGGATGTGATGTTGTAAATCAATCCTCCGGAAACGATATGGGTGTCTCCGAATTGGTAGCCGAATTTGTTTTGAAAGGTGTGTCGATAGGTATAAGAAAGAAATTGGTTCAGGGAATGTGGAATGAGTTCATAAGCCTGGTATACGTGTCCGATGACGCCATAATCCCCTCGCCCAACTTGTAACGACGGTTCTTCGACCACACCTGCACCATGTCCGCCGGTTTGTGCCTCAAATTGGCCGGTTGGAAATTCGACTCCTGCTCCGAAGACCAGTAGGCTTCGCAGAGAAGGCAAAAAGCCATATTTGGCCATAAGGCGGATATCTCCGATTCCGGACGTATCGAAATTTTCAAATTCTCCCTCCCCTTCATGATGGCCGGAATCCGGTTCTATTCCCACTTCTACACGATGGTCGTGGTCTCGAAAAATGACCGGGACGGATAATTGAAGCGTGAAGTGATCGGTCACGCCGTAATTGAGGTTCATTTGAAGTTGTTGAGAAATGGTGGAAATTTCCTGGTGCTCATCAAGGATTTGCTCTTTGGTTTTCAAATTGACCGCCGCGACTCGATTTTGAGGTCCTTTTTGCGGAACGTAGCTATAGGACATGTCGGTCCGAAGGGTGCCCTGAGGCTGAACGCTGGGCTGGTTACCGACATTAAGGAAACAGGAGGCCGCGCCGCAACTGGCTTGAGCCACGTTGGGGATGGAATACGAAAGGAATGTCAAAGCTAAAAAGGAAGCAACCGAAAATTTCGAACTAAATGAATGTCCAGACTGCATGATGAGTAAACTCCTTAGAAAAACCACGTGAATAAATGCGCTCTTAAATATGCCGAGATCAGTACCTGACGTTGTCGAAGCTCCTGCTTTGCTGCCAGATGGTTCAGCTTGGATATCTCCTGGACCAGCGTTAAACTGGGAGCGGGATAGTTCAGAGCGTAAAAGCGGACTACACGTTTTTTATGACAGTATGAAGGAGGAAGGTGGGCCCCTGGAAAGGGCTGGTGAAGGTAAAGGCGTGCCCCAAATATGCGGTGGAGGTATTTCAAAATGAACGAGTGACGAATATTGTGTAGGAACGCCCACCCCCTCGGTGTATGAAATGTGGCCGGCTGCACAAATCCATGAGCAGAGCGGAGACAAATGGGTGGCTGCCTGGTGGTGGGCGTGGGCCTGACTATGGCGGGTGGCTTGATACGGCAACCAACTGTTTAAGCCGAGAAAGGCGATAAGAAGAATACCAGTGGTTATAGAAAAACTCGTTCGCTTCACAACCTGGGAACTTTCTTGAAGGCTTCGACGGATTCGTTTAACAAGGGCTGGACAGTTTCCAGGATTGATTCTTCGGTCAAGAGCCCCCCTTTGATAATTTTTCTCACGTGTCCGGACTTATCAATGAAGACACTGACTGGTAGCCCAACCACCCCATACATATTGGCGACCTGATTGTCAGGATCGAGCAGAACGTCAAACGTGTGCCGGTGTTCGAGAATATGTTCACGGACTTTCTTGATATCTTCCAGTTCGTTGATTGCCAGAACCGCGAATCCTTGATCTTGTAATGAGGTATGTGCGGCCTGCATCGCCGGCATTTCTTTGGTGCAGGGCTGACACCAGGTTGCCCAAAAGTTTAGCAAGACAACCTTACCTCGATAGTGTTCAAGTGATTGGGTGACTCCGGATAAATTCGTCAATTGGAATTCCGGTGCCGGACTGCCTATTAATGGGGGGCGGCTGGCCATGCCCCATACCGAAGGCATCCAATCAATGAAGAGCATGAAAAGGCCCAAAATGGATAGACCTGTTATAATTTTTATGTTTCTCATCGTACGCGTTTCCCTGTTCAAGAGGGGGTCCTTTGCTACAACCCACCAATTGCGTGATCAAGAAATAATATTGAGAAAAATGTCCCACTTCTCGTTAAGGTCGGAGAGATCGTTTCCAAACTCAACTGATGCGGTGAAAGCGGCCCGGGAGCCAAAACGAGGGCGGTTTATCGTGGAGGAGCTCTGGTTGGAAGAAAACGGGCGGAAATGAGAGAAGGGGATTCAGGTAACGTCCACTCTATGAGTGCAAGGAGTTGAAAGCTATGGGAAATAACATGATTGTCGCCGGAAATAGTTTGAGCGGCAGCGCACATCCAGGAACAGGCTCCTGTGCTGTGTGTGGCGGGTGTGTGGTGGTGCGTGTGCTCCGTAATATGCGAGGCATAGCTCCGATGCATAGTCCCCGTGATGAGGAGTAGGATCAGACTGAGGACAACTGCAAGACTTTTTCGATATGTCATGTCATCTAGAGTTAAAAAACTTGAAAATTTATAAATGAAAAAGAGTGTCTATGCTAGGGAAACAAGAAAGATTCTGTCAAGCAAATGCACGCACCAGCTTTCGAAAAGCTCTCTGTTTAACCGTTAGCCTCTCAGTCATTTATCACTGTCCAGTGAGTTGATTCCCACCGGCAATTCGGTATACTAGGGCAACTGTACGGCTTGAAAGGTTTGTCTAGCCCTTAATCCCTGTCCATCGTGAGTTTCTTCAACCCTATTTCTGTGTCCGAGGTGTAAGGTCGACATGTTTGTTCGTCTGTTAAATATTCTGTTTGGTAGCAAAAATGATCGAGAGCTGAAACGGCTCAAGCCCCAAGTGGATCAAGCCAATGAGTTTGAGGCTTCCCTGCAACCCCTGGATGACCAGGGGTTAGCGGCAAAGACCCCAATCTTTAAAAAAAGGCTGGAAGCCGGAGAGGCCTTAGACGATATTCTCCCTGAAGCATTTGCCGTGTGCCGGGAAATGTCCAGGCGCCGGCTTGGTATGCGGCACTTTGATGTGCAGCTGTTAGGGGGTATGGTCTTGCATGAGGGGCGCATTGCTGAGATGCGCACGGGTGAAGGCAAGACACTCGTGGCCACCCTTCCCATCTATCTGAATGCCCTTGGGGGAAAAGGGGTTCACCTCGTCACCGTAAACGATTATCTGGCGAAGCGGGATGCTCAGTGGATGGGGCCGCTCTACCATGGCTTGGGCTTATCAATCGGGACCATTCAACACGACGCCTCGTTTTTATTTGATCCGACCTACGATGCGCCGGATAAACGGTTGCAATACCTTCGGCCGTGTTCTCGACGTGAGGCGTATGGGGCCGATATTACCTATGGGACCAATAATGAATTTGGCTTCGATTATTTGAGGGATAATCTGGTGGTGACGGACTTGAGCCAGGGCGTCCAACGGGAGTTGAACTTTGCCATTGTCGACGAAGTCGACAGTATTCTCATTGATGAAGCTCGAACGCCGTTGATTATTTCCGGACCTGCCGAACAAAGCACAGACCTCTATTTTCAAGTGGATCGGATTATTCCTCACCTCAAGCGGGAAGAGGATTACACGATTGAAGAAAAAACAAAAACGGTGTCCCTGACCGATGAAGGCAATGCGCATGTTGAGAAACTGTTGGGTGTTGATAATCTCTATGATTTGAAGCACCTGAGCTTGGTGCATCACGTCATTAAGGCCCTCCAGGCCCATGTGCTCTACCATCGGGATGTGGAGTATGTGGTGAAGGATGGCGAGGTGATGATCGTTGATGAGTTTACCGGTCGTCTAATGCCGGGACGGCGCTGGAGTGATGGCCTTCATCAGGCTGTGGAAGCCAAAGAAGGGGTGAAGATTGCCAACGAAAATCAAACCCTGGCATCCGTGACGTTCCAGAATTATTTTCGTATGTACAATAAACTGGCGGGCATGACCGGGACAGCGGACACCGAAGCTGCGGAATTTGCGAAAATTTATAACCTTGAAGTGAATGTGGTACCAACCAATAGCACCATGATTCGGCTTGATAATCCGGATGTGGTCTACCGGACGGAAAAGGAAAAATTCGAGGCCATTGCTGACGAGATCAGAGAGTATCATGAGAAGGGCCAACCGGTTCTTATTGGCACGATTTCCATTGAAAAGTCCGAACGTCTTGCCGCCTTATTGAAGCATCGAGGCGTGAAGCATCATGTCTTGAATGCCAAGTTCCATGAAAAAGAAGCAGAAATTATTGCCCAGGCCGGGCAAAAGGGTGCGGTGACCATCGCGACCAACATGGCCGGCCGCGGGACCGATATTTTATTGGGAGGCAATGCGGAAGCCCTCTTCAAGCAACAGGTGATTTATCGGGGGGAGGATCTGACAGAAGAGGAGCAAAACAAAGCTTACGCCACCATTAAAGCCGCCTGTGATGAGAATAAGAAAGAAGTCCTGGCAGCCGGAGGATTGCACATTGTCGGGACCGAACGTCATGAGAGCCGCCGGATCGATAATCAGCTGAGAGGCCGGGCCGGGCGGCAGGGAGATCCCGGCTCATCGCGTTTTTTCCTTTCATTGGAAGATGACTTGCTGCGCATCTTTGCGTCTGAACGGGTCTCAAATCTCATGCTCAAGCTCGGCATGGAAGAAGGTGTGCCCATTGAGCACCGCATGGTCACCAAGTCCATTGAAAACGCGCAAAAGAAGGTTGAAGGCCATAATTTTGAAATTCGTAAACACCTTCTTGAATATGACGATGTGATGAGTAAGCAGCGGGAGGTTATTTATAAACATCGGCAGAATGTGTTACATGCGACCGATGTGACTGAAGACGTTCTCGGGATGATCGAGGAAGTAGGCGAGCGCTTCGTCGATATCTATTGCCCTGAGGAGCAGTATGCCGAGGAATGGAATGTTGCGGGATTAGTAGAATCGGTGCAGGGACAATTTGGCGTGGATGTGATTCAAGCTGATGAGATCAAAGACGTCGGTCGAGAAGCGCTCAAGGAAGAAATTCCAGAAAAATTAAAGCAGGCCTACCGGAACAAAGTCCAAGGTTTAATTCATGAGCATGGCGCCACCGAGGATTTAGTGCATTATGTGGAGCGGACGATCCTGCTGCAAATGATTGACCATCATTGGAAAGATCATTTATGGGGGATGGATCAGTTAAAGGATGGAATCGGTTTACGCGGGTATGGACAAAAGGATCCTCTCGCAGAATATAAACGTGAAGGCTACGACATGTTTGCCGGGATGATGGAGCGGATTAAAAATGATACGTTGGAACGGCTCTTTAAATTTCAATTAGTTCGCGGGGAACGGCCTGAGCCTGAGCGGGAAGCGCCCCGTCCGGCGCAATTAAATTTGAACCGCGGTGGAGAGTCTGCGGCCACTCCCCAACAACGGACCGTTCAGCGTGCTGAGGAGAAAGTCGGACGGAATGATCCCTGCCCATGTGGGAGCGGGAAAAAATACAAGAAATGTCATGGGACCTAATACCTTATAAGGACTCTGAAGGGCTTTCTCTGCTCTGCTCATTGATGCTAGTCCTATCGTAACGTTCACTCACTTCCTGCTTGTCACTGACCTTCCTGATACTCCTGCCCGGGTGCGTACCCATAACATATTGAATCTATTGTTTTTTATTGCTTTGAAAAGTGTGAAATTGCTTGACTTGGATGAAGTTAGGTCGTTATCGTAACCGATTCCCTATAGGTATATTGAAGGAGTGACCATAGTCCATTCGTGCCATCCCATCCTCACCAAATCCAGGGCAATCCAGACCTTATCGAGAAGATTCTGTCGGAAATTGCCCGTAAAGGGCCCATGAGTTTTGCGCGTTTCATGGAATTGGCGCTCTATGATGTTCCACACGGATATTATATGACCCAGACGGTTGAAGCTGACCTCCCTTCCTCCGACCGAATCGGATGGAGCGGTGATTTTTATACTGCACCAGAATTGTCTCCTATTTTGGCGAAAACCCTGGTTTGTCAGATCTTGGCTATCGATGCCCAGTTAGGCCATCCCGCCCAGTTTACCTTTATGGAGATTGGTGCAGGAAACGGAACCTTCGCCGGTGATTTCCTTCAAGAATGCCAAACGATCGCTTCTGATTTCTTTCACCGCCTTTTCTATCAAATCGTGGAGCGGAGTCCTCATCTTCAATCGCGTCAGTCAGCCAGGCTCAGCGAGGTGGTGGGGGACTGGGGAAAGAGTCATCTGAGTTGGAAATCTTCGTTAGAGGAGGTTGACTCGGATTCAGTAACCGGTGTTGTTTTTTCCAACGAATTAGTCGATGCGTTACCCGTCCACCGAGTCCGAAGGACTAACCAAGGCCTTCGTGAAATATGTGTCGACTACAGAGGCGGGCATTTTGTTGAATGCCTGGATCATAATCTTTCTCCGAAATTGGTCGAATATATCGAGACCCATAAGGTGACCTTGAATGAAGGGCAAACCTCGGAACTCCATCTTGCCGCTGAGGCTTGGATGAAGCATGTGGCTCGCCTTCTCCATCGCGGTGTCGTGGTGACCGTCGACTATGGTCATACGCGTAGTGATTATTATTGTTCCGACCGAAAGGACGGGACCTTCTTGTGTTATTATCGGCATGCCATTTCGACCGATCCGTATTCAAGGGTTGGAGAGCAGGATATGACGGCTCACGTCAATTTTTCCGCTTTGGCAAGCGTTGGAACGACAAGTGGGATGGACCTGAGCGGGTTCACGACAATGGCCAATTGGCTGATTGCGTTAGGAGTCGAAGAATTGGTGCGAGACCAAGATCAGGAGTCTGAGGATGTGAGGGCGTTAGCGCATTTATTACGTCCGCATGGGATGGGGACAACGTTTAAGGTTCTTGTTCAGCGAAAAGGGATGGAGCCTTTCCCTGTTCGGGGCTTACGTCATCGGGCTTTTTTTGATGACGTGTTATCCTCACATTGAAGGCGGAGAACAAAGGTCGTAACCGAGATTATTGAGATGAGCATGATTCAATTTAGGATGAGAGTGATCAATGGGTAGTGAACCGGTTCCTTTTAATTATCTCCCCATCGTCATCTTCATGGTTCTTGGGGCACTGTTTGGAATCGGGTCCCTGGTTGTGGGGTGGATTGTCCGTCCCAGCCGGCCCTATCGGGCGAAACTGCTTCCCTATGAAAGTGGCGCTCCGTTGTTTATGGACGCCAGGGTCCAGTTCCCGATGCGGTACTACATCATTGCCATGCTCTTTGTTATTTTTGATATTGAGGTGGTGTTCTTATTTCCTTGGGCTGTGGTGTTTAAAAAGCTTGGTCTTCTTGGGCTTGTTGAAATGGGAGTGTTCTTGGCCATTCTCATTGTGGGGTTCTGGTATGCCTGGAAAAAAGGTGCGTTAGATTGGGATTAAGAAAAATAGGTCTTTATGCCTAGAAAAAACCGGAGCTCACCCAGTACAATGGCACCCCTATCTTTTGGGGGTAGGCAACAAGCCACATTCAAAACATTGAGGCACGCACGACAATCTTATGAGCATGTTTGAACGACAACTTGAACCCAATATTATTACGACCAACCTGGATTATTGTATTGCCTGGTGTCGGAAATCAGCCCTTTGGCCGATGACATTCGGGTTAGCCTGTTGTGCGATTGAAATGATCGCCTCGGTGTCTTCCAAGTATGATATCGATCGTTTTGGGGCCGGGGTGTTTCGTGCGTCACCACGCCAGTCCGATTTGATGATTGTGGCTGGTACGGTCTGTCGGAAAATGGCACCGGTGATCCGTCGAATTTATGATCAAATGGCGGAGCCCCGGTATGTGATTTCCATGGGGTCCTGCGCGACATCCGGGAATCACTACAATAGTTACAGTGTGGTTCAGGGTGTGGATCAAATTGTCCCTGTGGATGTCTATATCGCAGGTTGTCCACCAAGGCCAGAGGCGCTCATGGATGGTCTCATTAAACTCCAAGAAAAAATTCAGAAAGAAAAGTACTTCGTGAAATAACCTTGGAAGTTGTGTAAACGGTTTCTTGATTGACGACAATTCGGTAACAGATTCAATTTATGCATCCTTTTCTTGAACCCCTGGTCAACCGCTTTCCTCAGGCTGTACTGACGGCGCAGCAGGACCCCGTGCGTTTGGACTTGTGGGCACAAGTCCAAGTTGATCATTGGCTGGAGATTGCGCAATTTCTCCATGAGGATCCCGCGATGGCGTTTGATCACATTACCGATATCTGCTCGGCAGATTACCCTGATGACCTCGAGCGGTTTGAAGTCATTTATCACTTTCTCTCCCTTCCACATGGAACCCGACTTCGAATTAAAGCTCGCGTGACAGAAGATCATCCGGAGATCGCCTCAATCTGTGCGATTTGGAAAGGGGCGAATTTTCTGGAACGTGAAGTGTACGACTTGATGGGCATCCGCTTTAGCGGGCATCCCGATCTTCGTCGAATTTTAATGCCTGAAGATTATGATGAAGGGTATCCGTTACGAAAAGATTTCCCGGCCGAAGGGAAAGGGTGGCGGAGCCGCTTTGATTTTCTTCCCAGGTTGGATGAACCGGTTGGCGAATGGTCGGAAGCCGAGGTGCCCGAAGATCAACGGCATCAATTCATGGCGGAGGATCATCCAGGTGACACCAAACGCACAACGGAAATGCTTCTCAATATGGGTCCACAGCATCCCAGCACCCATGGTGTGCTTCGGGTCGTTCTGGAGTTGGATGGTGAGCGGGTCAGCAAGGCCACACCCGATCTTGGATACTTGCACCGGGGAGTGGAAAAACTGGCTGAAGGCCTGACGTATATGCAGATGGTCCCGCATACCGACCGCTTAGATTATGTCTGTGCCATGACCAATAACTATGCCTATGTGCGGGCTGTGGAAAAACTGATTGATATGACCGTTCCAGAACGGGCGGAATATGTGCGGACCATCGTTGCCGAAATGCAACGTATCGTCGGCCATTTATTCTGGTTGGGAACACAAGCCCTGGATATTGGCGCGATGACCGTGTTCTTCTGGACCTTCCGGGAGCGTGAAGTCTTGTTAGATATGTTTGAAAAATTATGTGGTGCTCGTCTGACATTGAATTATTATCGGATTGGAGGCGTAGATGCGGATCTCACGCCGGAAATTATTACGACCCTCCGGGATTTTTTAAAAACGTTTCCGGAACATATTCGGGAATACGACACTCTCTTACAAAAAAATAGAATTTGGGTCGCCCGCACAAAGGGTGTGGCACTCCTTTCTGCGGAGGATGCCATCAATTTCGGATGCACAGGGCCGGTTCTGCGCGGGTCGGGAGTGTCCTATGATATTCGAAAGCTCGAGCCGTATGGCGTGTATGATCGTGTGGAGTGGGAGGTGCCTCTCGGAAAAGACGGAGACACCTATGACCGGTATTGGATCAGGATGGAAGAAATGTGGCAAAGCGCTCGCATCATTGAGCAATGCCTCAATCAAATGCCTGAGGGGCCGGTGATGGCCGTCGATGCTCAGGCCATTCCACCTCCCAAGCCCGAGGTGATGAGAGATATGCAAAGCCTGATTCATCATTTCATTATCTTTACGCAAGGCTTTAAGCCACCGAAGGGCGAAACGTATTGTGCGACGGAGGTGCCTAAAGGGGAATTGGGCTTCTTTATCATTAGTGACGGGAGTTCGCGTCCCTATCGATTGAAAATCCGATCGCCGTCCTTTATCCATATGGGCGCCTTTGATCATATGGCTCGTGGATATCTGATCTCGGATATCGTCACGATTTTTGGAACCTACGACATTGTGATGGGGGAGTGTGATCGATAACATGGGGGATCGTGTCATGGAGTTAAGGGTTTACGGGCACGATGGCCATTGGTCCAGAACTGCTCACCTCAACTAACGAGTGTTTTATGCTTTTCGAGCGATTCAAAAATGAGGTTGATGACATTCTGTCCCGGTATCCGGTGAAGCGATCGGCATTGTTGCCGTTATTGAATTTGGCGCAGCGAGAAGAAGGATTTGTGAGTGAATCGGCCATGAAAGAGATTGCCAAAATTTTGGATTTGACCCCGGCACAAGTGTTTGAGACCGTCACGTTTTATACGATGTTCAATCTCAAGCCGATCGGGAAATTTCATCTTCAAGTCTGCAAGTCGCTCATGTGCGCGTTAGTTGGATCTGATGATGTCGTGATGTGGATCCAGAAAAAACTGGGCATTGCACAGGGTCAGACGACGGCAGACAACATCTTTACGCTCAGCGTGGTGGAGTGTCTTGGGTCCTGTGGGACGGGTCCGATGATGCAAGTGAATGATGACTATTATGAGCAATTGTCTGAAGAAAAGGTCGGGCGTGTCTTGGACGACTTAAAACGGGACGGGACCTGTTCGCTAAAAACAGGACCCTTCATGTATCCTCAGCCTCTTGCCAAATGACAGGAGCCTTCGTAAGGACTAGGCGCGGGTAGAGAACGCATCGGTAATCAATAACCTACACGTTCACGAAACAGTAGTTTTATGGCCACATACGAAAAAATATTATTGAAGAATATGGAGCAACCGGGATACACCGGTTCGTTGGCCGACTACGAAAAGGCCGGTGGGTATCGAGCTCTTCGCACAGTTCTGAAGGATATGAAGCCTGATCAGGTGATTGAAGTGGTGAAAAAGTCGGGGCTTCGCGGTCGTGGGGGAGCTGGGTTCCCTACAGGAGTGAAATGGGGGTTCATTCCCAAGGATCATCCTGGGCCTAAATATCTGTGCTGCAACGCGGATGAAAGCGAACCCGGAACGTTTAAAGACCGGCAACTCATGGAACGGGATCCCCATCAAATGCTGGAAGGGATGGCCATCACCTGTTTCGCCATTGGCGCACAAACGGCCTACATTTACATTCGAGGAGAATTTCGTTTAGGGGCGAAGATTTTGGAGAAGGCTCTTCAAGAAGCCAATGCGGCCGGGTATCTTGGCGAGAATGTCCTGGGGAGCGGATTGACGATCAATATTTTTGTCCACCTTGGAGCCGGAGCCTATATTTGTGGTGAAGAAACGGCACTTCTGGAATCGTTAGAAGGCAAACGGGGCATGCCTCGTTTTAAGCCGCCATTTCCGGCGACGCATGGGTTGTATCAAAACCCCACTGTGGTGAATAACGTCGAGACGATGGCGAATATTCCTCATATTATCAATCGAGGGGGAGAGTGGTTTGCCTCGATTGGCTCTCCGCCTAAAAGTTGCGGAACGCGCGTATTTTGTTTGAGTGGACATGTGAAGCGGCCTGGTAATTATGAGACCCCCATGGGCATCACCTTCCGTGAGTTGATTTATGAATTGGGCGGAGGCATGCGATCGGATAAGCCCCTCAAGGCCTTTATCCCTGGGGGAGCTTCGGCTCCATTTCTGACGCCTGAACATTTAGATGTGAAAATGGATTTTGAGTCAGTGGCTTTAGCCGGTTCTATGCTGGGATCAGGCGGCGTCACGGTGATGGAAGAAGGCACGAATATGGTTTGGGCCGCTCTGCGATTGATGGAATTTTTCTATCATGAATCGTGCGGAAAATGTACGCCCTGCCGGGAAGGAACTTCCTGGCTGGTTCAGACTCTTCAGCGAATCTGGAACAAACGAGGGCGTCCTGAAGATATTGGAGTCCTTGATGAACTCTGCGGAAATATCCCTGGCCGGACGGTTTGTGCGTTTGGTGATGCGGCAGTGTCTCCCATTGTGAGCACTCTACGCCATTGGCGTGGGGAATATGAGGCCCTCATTCTGGAAGCGCAAGAGACGATGCCTCGCAGCAAGGAAATTCCAGTTTTCACGCATTGAGTGTAACCGAAATGGCGACAACCCCAACGACCACCACAGACATGATTACGCTGACGATCGATGGAAAGTCGGCAACGGTTTCCAAAGGGACGCTGGTCATTGAGGCTGCGCGGCAGGTTGGCGTCATGGTGCCGCACTTTTGCTATCACCCGAAGCTGACGCCCGATGCGAATTGCCGGATGTGTTTAGTGGAAATTGAAAAAATGCCGCGTTTGCAAACCTCCTGTAGCACACAAGTGGCGGAAGGCATGGTGGTAAAATCCGCCTCTTCCTCAGTGGCGCAGGAGGCCCGCAAGTCGGTGTTAGATTTTATTTTGGCCAATCACCCGTTGGATTGTCCCGTCTGCGATCAAGGGGGGCGGTGCGATCTTCAGGACTTTTCCCATGAATATACCGCGACGACCAGTGGATTCAAGGAACTCAAACGAGTCTTTCAGAAGGAGTATTTCAGTCCGCTGATAGAAACGCAGATGAACCGGTGTGTCCAATGCCTGCGATGCGTCCGGTATTGTGATCAGGTCATGGATGTCAAAGCCCTGGCACCTGTGGGTCGCGGCACGATGACGGAAATTAAGGCCTTCGGTGCCCATGAATTGGATTGCGAGTTTTGTGGTGGGTGTATCCAGATTTGTCCGGTGGGAGCCATTACCAGTCGACTCTCCATGTACGAATTTCGCCCATGGATGTTGAAGCGGACTGATTCCATTTGCGGCTATTGTGGGGATGGGTGCCAAATCACCTTTCAAACCAAGAATAATGACTTAATCGAAGTGAATTCCACTCACGGGGCCGGTCGCAACAACGGGGATCTCTGTGCCCGAGGCTACTTTGGCTACCATGTCAGCGTCCATCCTGATCGATTGACGGCGCCTCTCATTCGTCAAGGCGACGATTTTCAACCGGTGCAATGGGAAGAAGCTTTGGAGCTGGTGGGGCAGCGTTTATTGGACATTAAAACCAAGTATGGTCCCGATGCGATTGGCGGATTAATTACGGGACGATGTACCAATGAAGATATCTATGTTTTTCAGAAATTCATGCGCGGTGTGGTGGGGACCAATCGGATTGATAGTAGTGTGCGGTATGGGCATCTGAATGGTGTGCATGCCCTGCAACGAGTGCAAGGCACTCATCGTTGGGCTGTGAGCTTTGATGATATTGTATCGGCAGATACCCTGTTACTTGTCGGGACCAATATTACGGAAACCAATCCAATTACAGGGTTGAAGGTCAAAGAAGCGGTGAAGCGGCGAGGAGCGAAGCTGATTACCATCGAAGCGTTGGAACCGGCGATTGGCAGCATCAGCAATATTGTGAACCTGGCCCAACATCATCTGGGCGTCAAACCGACGGCCTATGCCGGGGCGATTTTGGGCATGCTGAAAGCTGTGGTTGATCAGCAACTTTTTGATCCAGAACTTCAGGCTAATGCGCAACCATATTTCAACGACATCACGGCCAACCTGCAAGCACTGTCCTGGGATGCGATTCAAGCGCAAACCGGACTGACTTCGGGTATGTTTTCTCAAGCCGGCCAGGTCTTTGGTCAAGGAAAGAAGGTGGTTATTCTTGTCGGGTCGGGAGTCCTGAGGTCTGTGGGTGGATTCGGGATGACCATGAATCTGTTGGACCTCTTATTGGTGACCGGCAAACTCACGAAACCTGGCTGCGGGCTTGCTCCTTTGGCAGAAGAAAATAACGATCAAGGAGCCTTTGAAATGGGTGGGACCGGGTCGGTGTTGCCTGGTGGACAATCTCTTGGTGACCCGGAAGTGCGGAAAGGCTTGTTGCAAGCGTGGGGTCGACCAATTCCCGACACACCAGGCTCTTCACTGCCACAGATGATTGAAGATGCGCAACGAGGCAAATTGAAAGCCTTGTTTGTCGTTGGTGAAAATCCCCTGGCCTCCTTGCCTCCCTCATCTGGTATTCATTCGGCATTGGAGAAGCTTGAGTTTCTGGTGTGTCAGGAACTGTTTCTCACCGAAACGGCCCAAAAAGCTCATGTCGTTTTGCCAGCCTGTTCCTATGCTGAAAAAGACGGGACATTTACCAATACTGAGGGGCATATTCAGTCAGTACGAAAAGCTATTGATTTGGTGGGAGAAAGTCGACCGGACTGGGAAGTGTTCTCCGCGCTTTCGGTGATGATGAATGACCCGATGGAATATGGAGACGTCAAGGACATTGGCAAAGAAATACATAATCTCCTCCCTGGTACGCGCACGTTAGGGCCTGCACCCTTGCCCGCTCAACCTGATTTGACGGTCATCTCCAGATACCTCACGGCCGATTATCAGCGGGATGTTGCTGCGCGGTATCAATTGCCGGCAAACGATTCAGCTGATGGTGCTGATGACATAATCTTGCAGGTTTCTCAATCCTTGTTTCATTCTGGAAAATTTTCACGAAAAGCCAAAGGCCTACTGCAAGTTGAAGCGACAGGGAGACTCTATCTGCATCCGAAGGACGCGGCTCGACGCGGTATTCATGAAGGGGACACCGTGAAGGTGAGCAATAGTTTGGGTGAGGTGATCACCCCGGTCGGACTTCGTGAGCGTATCCCTCAAGGGGTCGCGATGTTTCCCGAGCATTTTGATGAAGAGATACGCCGGTTATTGCCGTATAGCGTTGATCCCGAAACGCAAGTGCCCTATTGCAAGGTGGCTCGCGTTCGTCTTGAAAAAATGGTGGGAACATGAGGCGGTTCTCAGCTTGTGTGTTGATACATAGAGGAGAGGAGTGAATCCGTTATGGATACGGGAATTCGATTAGCCTTAACGTTTGGCCAAATTGGCGCGGTGATGGTGGCAGTGCTTTTGACTGTCGCAGCCCTCACCCTACTGGAACGCAAGGTGTTGGGTTGGATGCAGGATCGGATGGGACCGATGGAAGTCGGGCCTTATGGCATATTGCAACCGGTAGCCGACGGCTTGAAGCTCTTTTTTAAAGAAGACATCATTCCGGCCGGAGCCAATAAGTTCATGTTTAGCATGGCGCCGGTGTTGTCCTTAGTTCCTGCCCTCATCGGATTCGCCGTCATTCCATTTGGGCCCGATTGGACGATCGATGTAGGTGGGGTGGCCTTTAAACCGTTTGTGATCACCGACATCAATATCGGCATTCTCTATATCCTGGCGTTTGCTTCAATCGGGGCATACGGCATTATTTTGGGCGGGTGGTCATCAAACAGTAAGTATTCCCTCTTGGGAGGCCTTCGGGCTGCGGCACAATTGATCAGTTACGAATTGAATGTGGGGCTCTCCATTGTTGGCGTGTTGCTCCTTTCAAGCTCATTGAGTCTGGTGACGATTACCAACGCGCAAGCGGGTGGGTTTTGGAACTGGTACTTTTTCGGAGGGGGGGGCTTTCCACAAGCCGTGGCGTTCGTCGTGTTCATTATTTCCGCGATAGCAGAAACGAATCGGACCCCGTTTGATTTGCCGGAAGCGGAAAGTGAGTTGGTGGCTGGGTTCTTTACCGAATATAGCGGCATGCGGTTCGCATTCTTCTTTCTGGCAGAATACGGCAATATGATTTTGGTGTCTTGCGTGGCCACCGTCTTGTTTTTTGGCGGATGGCATGCGCCTTTGGAATTTTTACAGGGACCTGAATCTCTTCACTGGTTGACGGGAATGATGTGGTTTACGATCAAAGTCTATGGGTTCCTGTTTTTATTCTTTTGGATTCGAGCCACCTTGCCTCGATTGCGATATGACCAATTGATGCGGTTCGGGTGGAAGGTTCTTCTTCCTATCGCGCTCGGCAATATTGTATTGACGGCAATTGTCGCCTATCTCTTTCCTGGGAACTAAGAACATTGAGCGGGATGAAATTCAAAGAGTGGGTCAAAACGCTTCTTTTCTACGAGATTGCGTTAGGGATGAAGGCGACCTTATCCCATCTCCTCCACTATAAGCCGATCACTCTCCAATACCCACACGAGAAGAAACAGTTGCCGTCGAACTATCGAGGTATGTTGGCGTTATTGCGCTACGATGATGGAACCGAAAAGTGCGTGGGGTGTGATTTATGTGAGGCGGCCTGTCCCTCCCGAGTCATCCGTGTCGTGAGTGCCGAGGTGCCGGGGGAACCCACGAAGCGGTATTCCAAGGAATATTACATGGACATGACCCGGTGTTTGTTTTGCGGGTTGTGCGTGAAGGCCTGTCCCGTTGATGCGTTGGGCATGACTCAGGAATATGAATGGGCGGTCTATGATAAGCGGCAGCTGCAGCTGAATAAGGAGCAGCTCCTGGCGATTGGCGATCGCAACTATCCGGTTCGGGAAAAGCGACTCGAATTTCAGCATCCCAATGTGGCCTATTTTAATGTGGGGTTCAAAGAGATTCCTCAAAAAGAAGAGTAGGCGTATTCCTTGGCGGTGCACTCCGTCCACATGTCGGCCGTGGGATAACGCGAAAAATTTTGAATGAGCAGGTGATGGGAACGATTGTCTTTTTCTATTTTGCCAGTGTGATTGTGGTGACGGCCGCTCTCGTCGTGGCCCTGAGAAGCCCGGTGTTTAGTGCTCTGGCGCTCCTGGTGATGTTTTTTCACGTCGCGGGGCTCTTTGTCACGTTGCATGCGGAATTCCTGGCCGTGATTCAAATCCTGGTGTATGCGGGCGCAATTCTGGTGCTCTATCTTTTTGTGGTCATGTTGCTCAACCTAAAGGGGGAAGTACGCTTTCATCACCAATTGACGGTCGGGCTTTTTCTGGGATGTATGCTCTTTGCGGAGGCGGTCCTGCTGGTGGTGAAAGGGAAAACCTCATTGGGTGCGAATCTTCCCGATCTCAGAGAACCTACTCAGCTGATTCAGGGCAATACGGAATCGATCGGTGAGCTGCTGTATTCCACGTATCTGTTTCCCTTTGAAATCGCGTCTCTCATTCTCTTAGTGGCGATGGTGGGTGCGGTCATCCTCACCAAAAAGGGGATATTGGAGGCCAAGAGCTAATGGACGTTCCAGTGAGCTACTACCTTGTGCTGAGCGGGATCGTGTTCTCGATCGGGTTGGTGGGTGTGCTCATTCGAAGGAATATTATCATCATTTTATTATCCATTGAGTTGATGCTGAATGCCACGAATATTAATTTTGTCGCCTTCTCTGCCTATCTGGGTAATCTTTCTGGTCAGGTGTTCGTGTTTTTTGCGCTTACCGTGGCTGCCGCGGAGGTTGCGGTGGGGCTGGCGATTATCATCGCGCTCTATCGGCATTCGGCCAGTACCAACATTGACGACTTCCGGTTGCTGAAATGGTAAGGCGATGCTCTACGCCTTAATTCCTCTCCTCCCACTCCTGGCCTTTGTCATCCTCGGGCTGTTCGGCCACTGGATCAAAGACCGAAGCCATTGGGTCGCCGTTCCTGCCGTCCTGGGATCGTTCCTTCTTTCCATGATGGCACTTGTCGATGTGGCCGGTGGTCAGACACTTCAAATTCCTCTCTATACCTGGGCCGATTCCGGAAATCTTCATATTGCCTTAGGGTTGTTTGTTGATCAGCTCACGGTCGCGATGTTGTTGCTCGTCACCATTGTGAGTTCGTTGGTCCATGTCTACACGATTGGCTACATGCATGGAGAGCCGGGCTACGCCAGATTTTTTAGCAATATCGCGCTCTTTACCTTTTCCATGTTGATGTTGGTGATGTCCGATAATTTCCTTCAGCTTTTTGTCTTTTGGGAATCGGTGGGTCTTTGCTCCTACCTGTTAATCGGCCATTGGTATGAGCGCGAGTCAGCCAGGGCAGCGGCCACCAAAGCGTTTCTGGTGAATCGAGTCGGGGATTTCGGATTCATGTTGGGTATCCTGCTGGTCTTTGTCACCTTCGGCAGTTTGCACTATCAGGAGGTCTTTCCTCAGTTGGATCAGATGGCCGGTGGTATGGTGAATCTACTTGGTTCTGTTGGAGGGCATTGGGACATATCAGTCCTCACCTTAATCTGCCTCTTCCTCTTTGTTGGAGCCGTTGGGAAGTCTGCTCAAGTGCCTCTGCATGTGTGGTTGCCGGATGCCATGGAAGGTCCCACTCCGATTTCAGCACTCATTCATGCGGCGACAATGGTGACGGCCGGCGTATTTATGGTTGCCAGATTGGCCCCGTTATTTAACCTTTCTCCAGTGGCCATGGATGTGGTGGCAGTGGTTGGTGGAGTCACGATGTTTATTGGCGCGACCATCGCGCTGACGCAAACCGATATCAAGCGGGTCGTGGCGTATTCTACACTCAGCCAACTCGGGTACATGATGATGGCCTGTGGGCTGGGTGGCTATATTGCGGGAATGTATCATCTTCTGACTCACGGAGCGTTTAAGGCCTTGTTATTTCTCGGGTGTGGGGCGGTGATTATTGCTCTTCACCATGAACAAGATATGCGAAATATGGGTGGACTCAAAGATAAGCTGCCTGTGACGTATTGGACCTTCCTTATTGGGGCGCTAGCCTTGTCGGGCTTTCCGCTCACGGCAGGATTTTTCAGCAAAGACGAATTACTCGTGGCGGCCTGGATGTCGGGTGACTTGGGTAAAGCCCTGACCGTCTTAGGATTACTGACGGCTCTCATGACGGCCTTTTACAGTTTTCGATTAGTCTTTGTGACGTTTTGGGGAGAATCACGAGTGGATCCTCACCATGCCAAGCATGTTCATGAACCATCAAAAACGATGACGGTTCCTCTTCTGATTCTTGCCGTCCTGAGTATTCTCGCAGGGTACATAGGTATTCCAGAATTTTTGGCCCCCGCGTTTCCTGCTGCTGAGGGTGGCGGAGGTCATCATGAAGGACCTGCGGCCTTGGGTATTATGGTGACGGCCACCGCGATGGGTCTGATTGGTATTGGTGCCGCCTATTGGGTGTATGTCAAGTCACCGGGCTTGCCTGACCGATTGGCCGTTCAGTGGCAATCGCTGTATCAGTTGTCCTTGAATAAATGGTTTGTCGATGAAGCCTATGATCGGGCCGTCGTCATGCCAACGTTGAATCTCGCGGATCGGTTATGGAAACGGGTGGATGTTTTGGTGATTGATGGTGCGGTCAATGGAGTGGCGCGAGCCGTGGCCTGGGGAGGATGGGTGATGCGACGACTCCAAAGTGGACAAGCACAGAATTATGCGCTGGCAATGACTGTCGGCGCAGTGGTCATTTTAGGTGCCTTGATCTTTTTTTAGTGTTGAAGATCGATCGTATGGTAAGGAATTCCTGATGGTTCAACAGACAACAGCATGGCAGGAGATCACTCAATCGTGACTGAGATGGTCATTCCCACAGGAGAGATCCCCTGGCTCACGATTGTCCTTATTCTGCCGCTGTTTGGCGTGGCAGCGGTCTTGCTGGCTCATGAGTCGCTTTCCAGACCTATTGCGTTTGCGGTCTCTGTTCTGACGCTGCTGGTCTCATTGCCTCTGTGGTTCGCGTTCGACAATGCCAATGCCGGCATGCAATTTGTGGAAAAGCTTCTATGGATCGAGTCTCCCGCCATTTATTACTCCCTGGGTGTGGATGGGATCAGTATGCCGCTTGTCCTCTTAACCACCTTTCTCACTCCACTCTGTATTCTCGTGTCTTGGACGTCGATTCAAACCAGGATGAAAGAATTCCTGATCAGTTTGTTGGTGATGGAGACGGCGACCATTGGTGTGTTTGCTGCCTTGGATTTTGTGCTGTTTTATGTATTTTGGGAAACGATGCTGATTCCCATGTATCTCCTGATTGGCGTATGGGGTGGGCCGAATCGTGTGTATGCGGCGATCAAGTTTTTCCTGTATACCCTGGCTGGTAGCATCTTGCTGCTGGTGGCGATTTTGGTGCTGTATTTTGAAGGGGGACGAACCTTCGATATTTTGGCCTTAACCCACGCGTCCTATGCCCCTAGGTTGCAAGCCCTGTTGTTCTGGGCCTTCTTTGCGGCTTTTGCTGTGAAAGTGCCGATGTTTCCCTTTCATACCTGGCTCCCTGATGCCCATGTTGAAGCGCCGACTGCCGGGAGCATCATTCTCGCGAGTGTCTTGCTCAAGATGGGTACCTATGGGTTTTTGCGGTTTTCCTTGCCGATGTTGCCTGATGCCTCGGTTGCGTATACCCCCGTCATCATGACCTTGTCGGTTATTGCCATTATTTATGGTGCGTATATGGCGTTAGCGCAAACGGACATTAAGAAGCTTATTGCCTATTCCAGTGTGAGCCACATGGGATTTGTCACCTTGGGAATTTTTGCGTTGAATACCCAGGGAATCGAAGGCGCGGTTCTTCAAATGATCAACCATGGCATTACGACCGGCGCCCTCTTTATGTGTGTGGGGATCATTTATGAGCGAACGCATAGCCGGCAAATTGCGGACAATGGCGGGCTGGCGAAGGCCATGCCAAAATATGCGACGTTTTTTGTGATTTTTGCGTTGTCTTCGGTTGGTCTTCCAGGCATGAATAGTTTTGTTGGAGAGTTTTTAGTCCTGGTCGGAACCTTTGCCTGGAGCAAACTGACAGCGACGCTGGCCGCATTGGGGATTATTTTGGCTGCTGCATATATTTTGTATTTGGTGCAACGAATTATCTATGGACCAGCCTCTCTGCAGATGCTTCCCAAATTGCGCGATCTGAACGTGAGAGAATTTGGCATGCTGGTTCCCCTGGTGGTGCTGGTGTTTTGGATTGGGCTCTATCCAAAACCACTTCTGGATGTGATGCATGCGAGCGTGGCGCGGGTAATCGCGACCCAATCCATATCGGTTATGGTTCAGCAGGGAGAGGCTAGGCCAGGGCATACCTTGGTGATGACAGCCGAGCCATCCGGGCATCCTCTCGCCATGCAGGGTGAGGTTGCACCATGACGCTTCCTCTCGCAGATCTTGTCGTCATTCTTCCTGAATTGCTCATCGTGGGCATGGCATGTCTGATTCTCGTGCTTGATCCCATTACGCCTGCGAACAAAAAAGATTTTCTGGCGTGGATGAGTCTCGGGGTGGTCCTGGTGTGCAGCGTGGTGACGGCGAGCGGCTTTGGTGCACGAGTGATGGCATTTAGTGATTTAGTGGTCGTCGATTCGTATGCGGTGTTTTGGAAAATGTTGCTATATCTCGTGAGTGGCCTCACAATTTTATTATCAATGGGGTATCTCAAAGAGGAAAAGATCCAGCTTGCGGAATACTACGCATTTGTCTTGTTGGCATTGACCGGCATGATGGTGATGGTGTCGGGGGCTGATTTGCTCACGATCTATCTTGGGATCGAACTGATGTCGATTACCCTCTATATCATGGCCGGATTCAAGCGATTTGAGCTTCGGTCGATCGAGTCTTCCGCCAAATATTTTGTGTTGGGAGCCTTTTCTTCTGGCATTTTGCTCTACGGGATTTCGATTATCTTCGGAGTCACGGGGAGTACAAAGCTGATTGAAATCGCGGCCGTGGTCAATGGGCGCGGGATCGATGATCCGTTGGTGCTTATTGCGCTCATGCTGCTGATCGTGGGATTCGGGTTTAAAGTTGCGGCGGTACCCTTTCATATGTGGACGCCTGATGTATACGAAGGGGCTCCGACGTCGGTGACCGCGTTTATGGCGGTGGCTTCCAAGGCTGCCAGCTTTGCCGCGTTCCTTCGTGTCCTCCTGGAAGCCTTCGGTGGCATCAAACCCGATTGGAATTTGTTGATTCTGGCGATTTGTATCATCACGGTGGCTCTTGGCAATCTTGTGGCGATTGTTCAGACCAACGTGAAACGGATGCTAGCGTATTCCAGTATTGCCCATGCGGGTTATGCGTTGATTGGGGTCGTGGTGGCTGGATGGAGTGGCACAGAGGCGGCGGTCTCGGCTCAAGGAGTGTCGAGCCTCATGCTCTATTTAGCGATTTATTCGTTTATGACGATGGGGGCATTTGCCATGGTGGCCATATTGCGGAAGAGTGGCCTGGAAGGTGAGGAAATAGAAGATTTCACCGGATTGGCCAAGAGACATAAAGGTGGCGCATTTCTCATGTTGATTTTTATGGTGTCGTTGGCTGGCATTCCTCCCACGGCGGGATTTATTGGGAAACTGTATCTCTTTATGGCGGCGGTCAATGCCGGGTTAGCGTGGCTGGCGGTCATTGGACTCATCTTTGCCGCCATTTCAGCGTTTTTCTATTTACGAATTGTCATGGTGATGTATATGCGTGAGCCATCGTCCGAACAAGAATTGCATACCCGACTTGCCCTTTCTCCACAGGTGTCGTTTGTGTTGGCCTGCGCCGTAGCCGGTGTCGTCCTGCTCGGTATCTTTCCAGGCCCGCTGGTGTCGGTCGCCGACCTTTCCACCCTCCCCATAAAATAGTTATCGGTTTTCTGCCCGGTTGACAGGCTTACTCTGCCTGTCCAAAACCCAAAATCCCAATTCCGATCATCATCAGCAGTACTCCGGCTAGACGCTCACCGATGTGTCGCTCCTGCAAAAATATAAAACCCCAGATGACGGCAAAGAGAATACTGGATCGCTTCACGGCGATGACCGAGGGAACCGGTCCCAGACTGAGCGCGGTATTGTGAACGAGGAGGCCTATGGCTTGAAACAGGCCGATGAGCAATAGGATTCCGAAGATGCTCGTGTGTGGAGCCGCAATATGTTGCTGTGGCAGGAATCGAAGCAATAACAGAAATCCGATGGTCATCACGCTAGCAATGGAGAGGCTCCAAAAGAGAGGAGAAGAATTCTGTACCCCGATTTTGTCGAAATTCGACGTGATGCTATAGATGAATGCCACAGAAAGCATGCGCCTGGGACCCGGCTCTCGGAAGATCGCTAACAAGGGGGCAAGGAGCCCGCGGTGCACCGACTGAATGTGTAACACATACGCCCCGGCCACGATACACACAATGCCCGCAATGTCCTGTGTCGTTGGCACCTCTCCCACCAGGAGGGGTGAGGTGATCAATAAGAAAATAGGGGTGAACGAAATGAAGGGAACGGCCAGGGACATGTCCGAGGCTTGTAAGGCCCGCATGAATTGGAACATGGCCAGGATATTCAAGGTTCCTCCAATGAGCAGTGCCCATCCATACCGCGGTCCCAGCAAAGGGACGGAGTCTGTGAACAGCACAATGGCCAAGAGTAAGGGAATGGGAATAGCACAAGCGGCTAATGCTGCCAGTTGAGGTGAGACGGATCGTAGTCCCTGCTTACTCAATAGGTCCTTCAGGGATTCGCTGATCGCAGCCAACAGGGCAAAATACATCCAACTCATGTAGGAATCCCCAATACAGACGACCTCGAGTAAGAAAAATTGATAACCGGTTTTGCCGGGACCTCCCCTGGTAGGCAGGCGTTCCCAGGATCTTACAATGAATCCCTGGATGCCTCTAGTGGTTTCATCTGATGTTTCAATGAGGGTGACAAGACGAATAGGAAAGGAGTGGAAGTTAGCGGCTTCCTGAGAAGACTTAGGAGGCCAGACGGTTGGGGCAGTGCTGGAGGACTTCCTGAAGAGCCGCATACAGTTGACTGAATTTGGCAGACGAGGGGCTTTGGAGTGGTTGTGTGGGAAGAGAGCAGGTGGCTCCACGAGACAGCAGATAGTGGGTCAGATCCCGTTGGCCGGAGAGGGCTGCGGAATGGAGCGGAGTGATGCCAATCGTATTCGTGGCATCGATAGGCGCGCCGGAATCCAGGAGCAGACGGGTCATGTCGGTATCTCCATTTTGTGCGGCGACATGCAGCGCAGTCCACCCTTCTTTAAATGATGACTGGACGGTCGCGCCGTGAGCTAACAGAAAAGACGCCATGCGTCGGTGATGTTCTTGCACGGCGATGTGAAGTGGCGTGATGTTCCCCTCCAGTCCATTCACGGGCGCGCCGTGTTGGAGTAAGAGCTCGGCGATATCCACATGTCCCCCTTTTGCGGCAAAATGGAGAGGCGTCCATTCGGATTGATAGATGGCCTGAGGATCTGCTCCATGTTGTAACAAAAGACGGGTGATCGTAATTTGTCCAGATCGTGCGGCGAAGTGTAGGGGAGTCGCTCCTTGTGGCGTGCGCTGATTGACATCGGACCCTTGGGCGAACAACTGCTGTGCCAGGGAAAGATTGCGATCTTGGATGGCTTGAAAAAGATCGGGTTGGTGGGAGGAGCTGTTCCACTCTGAGGCCAATGCATAGGATAGAAGAATTCCAAAAATTAATGCGACATATTTGACGATGGTGAATTCACGTGATTGCCGCATGAGAGCAATGTTTCCTTGTTTTGGAGGTCAGAGCGTATGGCATGAGAACCTGGATCAATGAGTATAAAGATGTAGGTAACGGCAAACAGGTAACCTACGCCATTCCCTATTTGAGGGGGAGGAGCAGCGCACTATTTGGTGATGCCCGCGGGTTGCGTCGGGAATCAATCCTGCCAAAACCCCAAAAGATTCTTGTTCGTGTTGGAATAAATGAGTGGATCGGGCGCGAGATTCGTTTGTGGATGGGTTCTTGACGGTCTTCCCTCTTACCTCCCCCTTATCTGATGAAAGAAAAAAGAAGGCATGGTTATTTCCAGAGAAATAACCGGGAGAATTGATTCGGATTTTGTGAGGGAATGTCTGGAGGGGAGAGAAGCAAAACGTTTAGGTCTTGGTGGCGAGAAGCTTTTCTTTTTGGATCGTGAATTCTTGTGGTGTCATGAGGTTCTTTTCGACTAAGTCGCCTAATTTTTCTAATTCATCAGCAACTGACGCTAATGGATTTTCCGGTCCCTCCTGGTCGGGTTCGGTCTGAAGACGGGCATGTTGATCGGCCTGGAGTATCAAGCCATCCAACACAGAGTGCCAATGCGTTGCTGTGCCCAAGGCCTTTTCATACAGAATGCCCCCCTCTTTGGTTTCCATATTGAGGAAATTGACAATATGGAACGGTTCGTCTTCATCGTGGATCCACACAATGAGGTCGATCCGCTGGTTGTCTTTGTGGGAAGAGGAGGTCTCCCAACTCTTGATCAGTCTTTCCACATTCGAGTGCATGACATTTTGAAAAGAAATGAGTGATTTAGGGCCAGTTCGGAGCGTTTCTTTAAGGACTTCTCCATTTTTCACTAAGAACGTACCGACCAGGCTTGAAATATGAAGCAAGCGTGGTGGGACTGCAGGAGTGTGTAGCAGACAAATTTTGAGAGTTTGGTCGTTGACGGCAATGCCTCCAAGCCCATCGTTACGCATGAACATTTGTGATGGAATGAAACTTGTGCCCTGGATCGGGTTTTCTTCTTTTTTGTTTTTTGTTGAGGGACTCAGACTTAATGTAAGCACAATGGCCCCGAGTGCCAGACATACCAACAACACAACGAACATCAGGGTGAAATCCATCAATGAATCCTATGACTCTGAGAGTCCTTACAGTGTTGTTAAAAGAGCGAAACGTGATGTGAATGGTTGATGTCGTGAAATTTTGATTATCATCCTATGGCTGGAGTTGATCTTTGCTGGCCAGAATATGGCAGAACATGCAGCAATGCCCCAATACTGATTGCTCTTCGTTTCGCTTACCATGGAGGTAGAAAATCTGGTTACCGAATCCAAGAGGACAGGGGGTGTTCAAGATGTTGGTATTGCCATTATTTCGAACTGGCTCTCAATATTATATTTCGGCAGAATCGGATGTTGGCTTTATGGGTGTACCAAGAAATATATTGTTGATGGGAACGTGCCTGTTACTGATGTGAGGTTTGACAAAAAAAATAAGGTTGGTGAAACACAAAAACTTCGATAGTGGCATAGAAAAACTTCGATGGAGTTGGATAAGGAAACCCTAGGAAATAGGGTGTTGGTCCTTATTGCATGATCTTTAGAATTCGTTGAAGTTCCCTAGGTCATTTGGTAAGCTGACTCTCCTTTTTTACCCATCTACAGAGACGAGTGGCAGGAGAACACATGGCAAGATTGGGAAAAGCGCTGATCAGCGTATCCGATAAAACCGGTGTAGAGAAAATGGCCAAGGGGCTGGCGGCACTTGATGTGGATATTTTGTCGACAGGGGGAACCGCCAACATGCTCCGGGACGCCGGGGTTGCCGTGACAGAAGTAGCCGATTACACAGGGTTTCCTGAAATCATGAATGGGCGGGTGAAAACCTTACATCCCAAGATTCATGGTGGTTTATTAGGCCGGCGTTCGGTCGAGGCTCATGTGCGGCAAATGCAAGAGCAGGGGATTGAGCCCATCGATGTGGTGGTCGTCAATCTTTACCCATTTGAGGCGACCATTGCAAAGCCCGGCTGCACATTTGAAGAAGCCATAGAAAACATCGATATCGGGGGACCATCCATGCTGCGCTCGGCGGCAAAAAATCATGAAGATGTCCTGGTGGTGGTCGATCCTCAGGATTATGAGCGCGTGTTGGAGGCCCTGCAATCCGGGACCGTATCCTTAGGGTTGCGACGTGAGTTAGCCAAAAAAGTCTTCGACCATACCGCCAGATATGACAGCTTGATTGCCAATTATCTCACGTCTAAATTAGCCGACACCTCCGCGCAAAAATTCCCGTCGTTGTTGTGCCTGTCGTACGAAAAGGTCGAAGACCTGCGGTATGGAGAGAATCCGCATCAAGCGGGTGCGGTATATCGGGATCGACAGACCAAAGAAGCCTCCCTCTGTCAGGCCAAGCAACTTCATGGCAAAGCCATGTCCTACAATAATTACTTAGATGCCAATGCGGCGTTGGAATTAGTGAAGGAGTTTGATGAAACGGCGGTCGTCATCGTCAAACACAATAATCCCTGTGGTGTGGCCATCGGGGATATGCCGGTCGAGGCCTATGTGCGGGCGCGAGAAACAGATCCGATCTCCGCCTTTGGCGGGGTCATTGCCTGTAATCGGAATGTGGACCTGGCGATGGCCAAGGAAATCACCTCCACGTTTGTGGAAGTGCTGATTGCGCCAGGGTTTTCGGAAGAGGCTTTCACTGAACTCCAACGAAAAAAAGATTTGAGGCTGTTAGCTGTAGGTGCCTTGGAGAGTGCTCAACGAGATGCGTTAGATATGAAAAAAATTGTGGGCGGGATCTTAGTGCAAGACCGGGATCTGGGGTCGTTACGTGAGATGGGAGACTTATCTATGCCTAGTCAACGGCAACCGACCGACCACGAGTATCAAGCTTGCGACTTTGCCTGGAAAGTGTGCAAACACGTCAAGTCCAATGCTATTGTCTTTGCCACACAGACCCAAACCGTCGGAATTGGCGCGGGACAAATGAGCCGGGTCGACTCGGTGAAGCTAGCTGAAATGAAAGCGAATCTTCCCATCACAGGGTGCGTGATGGCCTCCGATGCATTTTTCCCGTTTCGTGATGGGATAGATGCCGCCGCCGCCGCCGGCATTACCGCTGTGATTCAGCCGGGCGGGTCTATTCGGGATAAGGAGATCATCCAAGCCGTTGATGAGCATAAAATGGCCATGATTATGACGGGCATGCGCCACTTCCGTCATTAATAGGTCTACCTCGGACATTCTTCAGAATCTTCCTTGGGTTCCATTGTTCAGATTTGTGGGGGTGTTCTTTTCGGATATTGACGAATCTTTTCGTTTTTTTGGCCTTTTGAGAATGGTAGATCGGGGAGAGGTTTTCAGCGCTTAGGGTTGTACAAAGACCTTGCTGTAAGGTTCCCCCATCCTTGGGATGTGTAGGGACCGGTGGCAAGGGGAGGCACAAGATTTTCCGGTGAATGTATTAATCATAGGCAACGGTGGCCGCGAGCACGCGCTGGCGTGGAAACTGGCGCAATCCCCTCGCGTGACGAAACTCTTTTGTGCCCCCGGCAATGCGGGGATTGCACTGGTGGCCGAATGTGTGCCACTCCAGGTCGATGACATTGAAGGCCTCAAGCACTTTGCCCAAACCAACGAGATCAATCTGACGGTGGTCGGACCGGAACTGCCGCTCTCGTTAGGCATCGCCGATGAATTCCGAAAATCGCACTTGCGAATTTTTGGCCCCACCCGCAATGCGGCCCTCATTGAATCCAGTAAATCTTTCGCCAAAGAACTCATGGTTCGGGAAAAGATTCCCACTCCTTCTTCGCGCACCTTCGACCAGCTGGAGCCAGCCTTAACCTGGCTTGAATCCTGTCCGCTCCCGATCGTGGTGAAAGCCGATGGCCTTGCGCAAGGAAAAGGGGTCATCATCTGTGCGACCAGAGCCGAAGCCAAGGAGGCAGTTCGAAGCATGTTAGAAGAGCAGCGCTTTGGACAGGCCGGTGCCAGGGTGGTGCTGGAAGAATTTCTTGAGGGAGAAGAACTCACGGTTATGGCCTTTGCCGATGGCCGAACGGTCATTCCCATGATCCCCGCCCAGGATCATAAGCGAATCGGTGAAGGCGACACGGGTCTCAATACGGGAGGGATGGGGGCTTATGCGCCGGCTCCATTGGGGACACCAGAACTCCGGCAGCGTATTCTTGATGACGTGTTGTCTCCGGCGGTCATTGGATTGTCCCGGGTGGGGAGTCCATTTTATGGCGTGTTATACGCAGGGATTATGGTCAAGGATGGGAAACCGTATGTGCTGGAATTTAACGCCCGCTTTGGCGACCCTGAAACGCAGGTCGTGTTGCCACTCTTAAAAACCGATTTGCTGGATGTGATCGAAGCCGTGGTCGAACATCGTTTGGACCAACTGCATGTGGAGTGGCACAATCAGGCGGCGGTATGCGTGGTGCTGACCTCCGGTGGATATCCCGGGGCCTATCAAACGGGTTTTCCAATCACCGGCCTTCCGGACAAAGAGTCGAAGTCTGTCATCGTGTTTCATGCCGGGACGGCCCATGACAACGAAAAGATTGTCACGCATGGGGGGAGGGTCTTAGGGGTGACCGGGATTGATTCCACTTTGGCCGGAGCCAGAGATCTTGCCCATCAGGCGCTTGCCTCGATTCAGTTTAAAGGCCGCTATTTCCGTTCCGACATTGCCCACCGCGTGTTGCAGGTCCCATCCTGATTCAAGGGGCCCCTGACGTGGCCACGATTCTCCAACTCAGTTCGACTCCATCGCCTCAACTGATACAACAAGTTGCGCAATGTCTGCAGGAGGGCGGAGTCGTCGCTGTGCCGACCGATAGTTTTTACGCGCTCGCGGTGAGTCCCTTCAATAAAATGGCATTAGAGCGGCTCATGCATATCAAAGGCGAACGCAGCCACAAACCCTTTCCAGTGTTAGTGGGTGACACGTCGCAACTGATCCGACTAACGGAAGATATCCCCGATGTTGCTCGAACACTCATGGAAGAGTTCTGGCCAGGTTTGCTCACGTTGGTCTTGCAGGCTCGTTCAACTCTTTCGCCCATCCTAACCGGCGGCCAGGGAACTATTGGTGTCCGGCAGCCGAATGATCCACGAGTCTGCGAACTCTTGACGCACACCGGCCCGGTCACCGGCACCAGCGCCAATCGAACCGGGGGAACCCCCCCTCAAACGGCCGAAGAGATTTTACGGCAACTTGGGTTTGAAATAGATCTGATCCTGGCTGGAGGTTCCACTCCCGGTGGCCAACCCTCTACCGTGCTCCAGGTTGTGCCAGAGGCCCGTATCCTTCGTGAAGGGGCTATTTCCCGCCTGAAACTTCAAGAAGTCCTTGACCGCAAAGGAAAACCTCTTTCCTAGTAGGTTTCTGAGAAATTCTCATACATCATTGAATGAGTTAGATAAGCCCTCTCCATCCTCTGCGCTCCTGTTGCATGCACGGGTCGTTGTCTTGTAAGGCAACCGAGGGAATTGTTGTGCTTAAAAAAACCTCTTGAAGTATCCGATCTATTGGGTATAATCTTACTAGTAAGTTTATAGAAAAGGAGAATGAAATGGCGTCTATAGCCACAACAAAACTTTCATCCAAGGGCCAAGTCGTCATTCCGGAAGAGATACGAAAACAACTGGGTTTAAAAGAAGGCGATCAATTTGTGGTAGTGGGGCAAGACGACGCGGTCATTCTGAAAAGCATCAAAAAGCCCGTCTTGAATGAATTTGATTCGCTTATCGATAAGGCCAGGCGGCAGGCGAGGGACGCCAGGTTGAAGCGTTCGGACATTGGGAAGGCCATTGCCAAAGTCCGAACCGCTTCATGAGGCTCGTCCTTGACACCAATGTCTTTATTTCTGGTGTGTTTTTCGCTGGACCGCCTTTTGATATTCTGAAATCTTGGAGAGTTGGCCAAGTTGAAATTGTCGTCTCTGCTGAAATTCTGGACGAATACCGACGAGTTGGTGTTGAGCTGTCCGAGAAATACACAGCAGTTGACCTTACTCCGTTTCTCGAGCTTCTGATCTCCCATGCCAGCGTCGTTCATGCACCCCCTTTGGATGAACGTGTGTGCTCCGATCCTGATGATGATAAATTTATGGCTTGTGCTCTGGCAGGCCGGTCAAAATTTATTTGCAGTGGTGATAAGGCCCTCCTGAAGATATCGGGATACAAGGGGATTTCGGTCGTTACACCCAGAGTATTCGTGGATCGATACCTGCCACACAAGAAATAACCGTCAATTGGGTTGTTGAATTCCTTTACCAACCAAGTCTCTTGGCAGGGGTCTGTCCTGTTGAAGTGGTTGACAATTTGACATATTTCGTGAATTGAGCAAGGATTCGCCTGGACAATGGTGCCGGGTTTCGCCTCGGCGACCCAGGTCCTTTTGTTCCGGCAAAAGGACCCAAAACCATTTTCACCCAGGTCGGCCACATTCAATCTGGCTAACGCAGGTAACAGAGGTGCAGACCAACTCGCGGGGCTCAGACAAGGTCCTCCCTTGGTTTGAGCGTCAGCCCGGTTGGCCGATATTCAGGTGGTGGGGTAATTTGATAGGGCAGGAGGAAGGTCGCCTTGCAAATAGACTGAGTCCTGGGATGTGTTGGCACAGATGAGTGAAGCCGAAAAAGGATTGCGTGATTGCAAAACCGAACCTCAGATCCACACGTCCTCAATCGCAAAGGCCGAGGCGTTTAGTAACATCTTAATCAACGAACTTTGAGGCTGGTATGGAATTGAGCAGTGCGCGCAATCAACGTGATCAAACCCTCATCCCGTCATCACTTCTAATGTCGCAAACGAAACTCTCCCCTACGGGCTCGGTATCCACCAATCGTTGCATGCACCCGATAGGAAGATTGACGAACTTACGAACTGAACCAAGGAGGCGCTCACAAGAACGACCGAGGAAGCTGACTAACAAACCCTTGCCCTCGGAGCCGTGGGTCGTACGGTTTGGTGAGATCAATGTCGTTCGCTGAGACCTGGTGAACTTTGCCGTTAGGCATAGATGAATCAATCCAAGGAGCAAACAAATGAAAGAGATCGGGCTCACGATAGTGATGATCCTAGGCGCCCTAGGGCCTGTGTTGGCCGACGATGCTGACTCGGACAATTCAAGGTTCGAAGTAAACCACCAATATCAGTGGCTGTTTTTATCACAAACATCCGCGACCGCCAAGCCACCTAAAGCAAGGGCTTCGTCCAGAGGTAGGCAAAAGGTGAACCTCGCCGGAACCGACTTTTCCTGTCCCTCCCCCAAAACGGGCAGTGAGATAATGACATGTGAGGAAGCATGTTTTTACCTTAATACCTGTGGGGAAAAGCGTCTTGATAGCCATAAAGATGGCATTCCCCCTGAAGTTATTTTCACGGGTGGATCTGTAACTTCTCAGGCTGAGCATGTTCCACTTCACGCAAAGCTCAAAGGCACCTGGCGAAACGATCTTATGACGGTGTCGATTGACTTTGAGGAAGGGGTGTATTCTGGGGTGGCCTTGGGGGAAGAGTTTTTTCGTCTCTTGGTACTGGTGCGGGAGTATGCAAACATCGTGATATTCAAAACAATCAATCCAGACAAAACCTCTAACACCATTACCTGCCAAATCCAGGACGACGGCAGCATCTTGCTGACAAAGGAAGGTGGCGTTCCTCTTATTTTCAAAAAAGTTATGTCGGAATGATTGATGGGGATCAGGGATTCATACTTCCACCTTGGAGATCCGATTTCTGTGCCTAACCAGCGGCAGAAGCGTATCGGCTAACCGTGGGGTTCACCCGACTCCTGTTGAGTGTTTGAGTTACCTAGCGTCTTTTATACGAATTGGGTCAGGTCTGGCAATACGATAAACCTTATGTCTAGCTTGGGATGGCTCGTCTGCCGCGGCTCCAATTTCCCCATGCCCTCCAAACAAATTCATCTCTTCGCGTGACATTTCCATTCTCCTCAATGTGCTGTGGTTTTTTCTTGGCGCTTGGGAGAGCCAGGTTTCGTCCCGGTGGCTGAGGCCTACTTACATGGTGCGTCTCGAAGAGCGCGACCCTTGTTTGGCATAAGGACCCAAAACTATTTTCACCCAGGTCGGCCACATTCAATCGTGCTGACGCAGGCAACGGAGGGGCGGCCCAACTCGCAGAGCTCAGACAAGGTCCGCCCTTGGTTTGAGCGTCAGCCCGATTGGCTGATCTGCAGGTGGGTGGGTCATCCGAAAGGGCAGGGGCCAGGTCAAGCAACAGAACCGTTGATGTTGGGGCATGAATAGTGATGGTGCCTGCCAGTTTCCACTAGTTCTCGAACTGGGGCCTGTCATCGGACGGGCCCCAGTTTATTAGAGCAGTGGGTTGCGAGGAGAAAGGGTGGGAAATCGGCTGAAGTCACGATCCGCTGTCCACAACTCTTGAATGCCATGATGTCGGCAAAGAGCCGCGATGCGGGCATCATGGACGAGAGGACCTTGAATTTTTCCCTCTATCACCGCCTGCCGTAATACTTGCCAATAGTCATTTGTTTCTGAAAGGAGTAAGACTCTGGGGGATTCTAACCACGCATCCACTTGCTCACAGGCGGCCTGTAGGGGTGTGGGTGGTTTGAAGATTCGTGGGTGAGTCACAATCGCCAGAAACTCATTTAGGCATGGCCAAGGAATGGCTCAGGGTTTGGCCCATTCCGCTAAGCTTGCTAGATGGTCGTAGGCCGATTTATGCCATGGAGAATCCTCTCGATGGGCATACACCAAGATATTCGTGTCAACCGTAATCAGCCTCCGCGACCTTCGTATGCGCGTTCCCGCAGGTTTTCCCAAGACACCCCTTTCATGCCTGGCTGAAGACCTTCTCCTTTAAAGGTTGCCTTACGAAGGCGAAACACCCCCGAACGTTGATGCTCGCCGATGACACGCCGTAACCCTTCTTCAATCAACGCCTTTACCGTGGTCCGATGATTGGCGGCCAGCTTTTTGGCTTCGTCTAAAAGTGATTGAGGTATATCGACAGTTGTCTTCATGCATATAGATGTATCCTCTGGGATGGGTTCATGTCAAAACGTAGACTTTTAACGGATAGCCGTTGGTAAAACCCTTGACGGCGAACATGATTGTCACCCTACGGGTAAAAGAGACTCATGGCTTTTTCTTCCTGGTGGGTACCAGCTTTTTTAGATTTTGAGATTTTGAACTTTTTTCCGGGCTTCTGAAAGCGAGAGCAGTGGTGTTTGGAGAAGCTGTTTGGCTCGAGAGGAGTCCATGGTGAGGTTTTTGGGGCGGACGAGTCCGGATTCTTCGATGGTTCCTTTTTGAATATTCGGTGTCGGTGTGATACCGAAATGATGGAGCAATCCCATTCCAAAGTCCCACCGGTTTTGGCTTTCAGGGCCTGCGATATGTAAGATTCCTGGCACATCCTTGGTGGCTACTTCCAATAAGACTTCAGCGAGATTTTCCACCCAGATGGGACAACGAAGTTCATCGACGAACAAGCGAAACAGTTCGCCGGTTTTTGCGGACTCGATTAAGCGTGTCGCCTGGCGATCCGGCGTGCGGAGATCATAGAGGAGCGACGTGCGGACGATGGTGGCCTGTGGGTGCAGCGACCTCATAAGTTCTTCTGCCTGGACTTTGGCTTTCCCATACGCGTTGATGGGGTTCGTGGGACTTTCCTCTTTATAGGGCGCCGTGTCGCCGTCAAAGACTTGATCGGTCGAGAGATGAATCAAGCGAATGTCACGTTCAGCTGTCTGCATGGCGAGGAGTCCTGCTGCGGGGACGATGGCTTCGATTCCTTTCCCCTGATCAGAGCAGGCTGTGTGAATGATGATGTCTGGTTGAATCCGATCAAGAAGGATTCTCACTTCCTCAGGGTTTTGGAGATCACAGACATGAAAGGTCACACCGGGCAGGGATATGGAGGGTGTGAGGTGCAGGGTTCCTGCTGCCACAAATTGCTTGGCCCGTCGTAGGAGATGATTTCCTAAAAACCCTGCCCCGCCGGTGACGAGGAGACGTTTTTTCATCGTGTCTATTGTAGATTAATGGACAAAGGAAATCTTGTGTGATGGAGGACGGTTCCTTAGAATGCGAACATGATACATTATTTTTGAAGGAATTGATTGATGCAGAAGATTGATTTGCGCAGTGATACCGTGACGAAGCCCACACCCGCAATGCGCGAGGCCATGGCTCAGGCCGAAGTGGGCGATGATGTGTATGGAGAAGATCCGACAGTGAATCGTTTGGAAGCGATTGCGGCGGAGTTGTTAGGCAAGGAGGCCGCGGTGTTTGTGCCATCAGGGGTGATGGGCAATCAATTGGCCATCCGGTTACATACGAGGCCTGGTGATGAAGTGATTGTTGACAGTACCTCCCATCTCATTCGGTATGAAGGTGGATCGGCTTCTTCGCTCTCAGGCGTCCAGTTATGTTGTGTGCCGGGTGATCGCGGCCGCCTTTCCCCGGAATCGGTCAAAGCTGCCATTCGGCCGAAAAATCTGCATTATCCTCCGACCACCTTGGTGTGTTTGGAGCAGACGCATAATGTGGGGGGAGGGTCGATTTATCCCTTGGAGACAATTCATCGAATTACAGAGGTTGGTCGCACCCATGGCCTGGCCCTGCATCTGGATGGCGCTCGATTGTTTAATGCCGTGGTCAAGACCGGTGTGTCGGCTGCTGACTTTGCTCTTCCGTTCGATACCGTATCCTTTTGCTTGTCGAAAGGCTTGGGGGCTCCCGTTGGGTCGATGGTGGTGTCGGATGCGGCACGTGTTCAGATATTGCGTCGTCTTCGCAAAGTGTTTGGCGGAGGGATGCGGCAGGTGGGGATTCTTGCCGCTGCCGGTGTGTATGCGCTTGAGCATCATATTGCTCGATTGGCTGAGGATCATGTGAATGCGCATTATCTGGCGACTCTCTTGCAGGACATCCCGGGTGTGGTGATTGATGTCATGGCTGTGGAGACCAATATGGTGATGTTTCAGGTCCCTCGTTCTTCCAAATCGACCGACATGTTGTTAGCTGACTGCCGGGAGGCCGGAGTCTTGTTGAATGCAATGGGAGATCGGGCGTTTCGGGTGGTGACGCATTTGGATGTCAACCATGAAGATATGGTCGCCGCGGGTCGGATCTTCAGTCGTGTCTTTTCAGCTGCGGTGTGAATCCCGGCTCCTGTGAGTTCGTTGACAGGGTCTGGCACAGTTCCTACAATTTTATTGATCAGCATGATGAAGGGAGTCAACGTGAGTTTATTGGATACGGTCTCGTTTCAGCACATTACGAGGATTTTAGAAGTGACGGATGAGTTGGATATTTCACGAGAGGCGGTGGAAATCCCTCTGGCCCCGGCAAGTCCGGGAGTGGTTCGTCGGTTGTCCAATGGCAAGCTGGAAATTGTCGTGGATGCCGACCTGGCTTTCGATGATTGGGTACAGACGTTGCCTGAAAAAATTCAGGCGCAAATGCCAGACGACTGAGTCCGATTATACAGATCGTGTAAACAAGAGGTAAGCAAAGGAGACCATACTCATGGCTGTGCGTGATCCGGAGTGGCCTGGGTATACCATTTGGTATGGTTGTCAGGAATGTGGCCGTTTGTGGACGTATCAGGGGTCAGATGTCGTGGCGCTGGACCTCTGCAGTTCATTGGGCCCGGCCATTGTCGGGGATGGCATCCGCGGACGAATGTGTGCAATTTGTGAGGAGCGATGCCATGCTTCGTCGGCTGAAATTTAACGACCGTGATAATGTGAGGAAGACGAGCGTTTGGCCTCAACGAACCCACGCTTCCTCGGCTCATTTATTGAGATCCAACGGAGACCGGTTGCCCCTTCATGTCGGTCTCGCCTGACTGTTCCGTGGTTTTTTCCACTGACCATTCTTTGGGAGTAATCTTCAAGAGATGCCCTTTGAGGGTATAGAATTCTCCTTCCGGTATTTCTATCTGATCAGCGCCCGTGACCTGAATTGCCAGTACCCGTTTCTTATCTCCGGCGTTGGTTAAGACCAAGCCGTTCTCCAACCGTTCTAGATGATAGGCCCCTTGTTCGTTGATGACCAGGGAATTGGCTTCTATTTTTGCGTGAAGTCTGCCAAGTTTATCAAAAATGGCAAAGTTCATTCGGACGGGGGTTCCTCCGGTTTTTCGAAGCTGCATTTCGATTTGGGGGAGTCCGTCAATCTCTACAATTCCATTGGAATTGCGGTACCAGTGTGGTCCGACTTTCACATCCATGCCCACCATGCCTCCTTTGATTCTTACTATTATCTTAATCTTAAGCGAATAGGCTAAAAACTGACCCGTATTGTACTGACCGATCAGGCTGGTGGCTAGAGGAAATGTTCCTGGGGGGAGTGTTGAAAAATGCCGCCAGCGGCGTTCTCGCCCCTCGGTCGTGCTCACGTACTTCTCGTACGCTCCGCCCGCCCAAGCGGCTGCGGCCTTGCTGGACGAGCATTTTTGAACACCCCCTGGGACGGTGAAGGGGCTTGGGATGTGTGGGAGAGTATGCGGAGAGGGAGGCAATGGTTACGTGAGTTAGGTTTTCTCTTTGATTCGATTCAGGATGAGTGCGAGGCACCCACCCAATAGCCCTCCCCCAAAAATCGGCGGTCCCAACTCGACCAATTTTATTTCCCAAATGGGTTCATTGGCCAGCATCAGATCGCGTATCCCGCCTTGAATCATGATGACGGCCAGTGCCATGAGTGCACCAATCATGAACCACCATCGAAAAACTTTAAATGATTCCATGAAATGTCCTTATGACAGAATGGGTCGATCCAGGTTCCGGTACTGAATAGCTTCGGCCACGTGTGTGGATGAAATCATAACTGATTCTCCCAAATCAGCAATAGTTCGGGACACGCGTAAAATTCGGCCATAGGCCCGCGCGGACAATCCCAGGCGGGTCACGGCTTGATCCAACAGTGTGTTCCCGGCTTGATCCAGTTGGCAATATTTTTTGAGCAAGCGAGGCTTGAGCTGGGCATTGTTTAAGGTGTGCTCGGCATGGTAGCGCTCGATTTGACGGTGTCGTGCCTGGATCACTCGATGACGAATCTTGGCAGAGGCTTCACCGGTTGTCGTGCCCGACAGTTCTTTGACCGGGACGGCAGGGACTTCAATGTGAATATCCAGCCGATCGAGGAGTGGGCCTGATAGCCGGCTTCGATAGCGTTGGATGTGATAGGGCGTACAGACGCATTCATGGGTCGGATCTCCGCAATATCCACATGGGCAGGGATTCATCGCCACGATCAACATGATTTTGGCAGGAAACGTTAAGCTGGCTTGTGCGCGGGTGAGCGTAACGGTTCCATTTTCCAGTGGCTGGCGTAGGCTATCCAACAGCGACCGTTTAAATTCCAAGGCCTCATCTAAAAAGAGGACGCCATGATGTGCCAGGGAGACTTCTCCGGGACGGGGAATGGATCCTCCTCCAACGAGGCCGGCTTCCGAAATGGTGTGATGGGGGGCACGAAAGGGGCGATTGGTGAGGAGCGAGGAATGAGGAGGAAGGTTTCCGGCCACACTATGGACCTGACTGGCTTCCAAACATTCCTGAAAGCTCATGGGTGGAAGAATACCCGTTAACCGTTGAGCCAACATGGTTTTCCCTGATCCCGGGGGACCCACCATGAGAAGATTGTGTCCACCAGCGGCAGCGACCTCCAGGGCGCGTTTGGCCTGATACTGTCCCACCACATCGGCAAAGTCTTCCTCGATGGAGGAGGGTCCAGGTTGCACGATGGAGAACGTATTTTTTGCACGAAGGAGGGTGAGGGCACCCTGAAGAAATTCCACCACCTGAGGGAGGGTCGAGACGCCAAACACGGTGGCGTGGTCGACCACGGCAGCCTGCGAAGCGTTGTCGTGAGGCAGAATCAATGAAAAGGGGTGATGGGTGGCAATGGCCATGGACAGCGCCCCAGGAACCGCTTTGATTCTGCCATCCAGTGCCAGTTCCCCAACAAAAATATAGGACGTGACGGCTTCTTGTGAGAGGACGCCTTCAGCCACCAAAATGCCGATGGCAATCCCCAACTCAAGGCCTGCCCCTTCCTTTTTTAATCCGGCAGGTGCCAAATTGACGGTGATTTTTTTCGCTGGAAAGTGGAACCCTGTATTTTTGAGTGCGGATCGAACCCGGTCCCGGCTTTCACGAACGGTCGCATCCGGTAGGCCCACGATGGAAAATTGTGGGAGACCTCCGCCAATATCAACCTCAATTTCAATAAGATTGGCTTCTAATCCGACCAATCCCACGCTCTGAATTTTGGCTAACATGCCAGCTTCATATATTCCAGATCACGCTGTGTGGCGAGTGAGACATTCTCGGATTATAGGTAAAGTTTTTAGGTGCTTCAACGTAATAATGTGGCGGGTTGGTCACGCTGGCGAACGGGGGTTCATGCCATCCGTAAGGGTTTAGAGATATTGCCTTGTTTGACTGACTTATCCATTGGGCCTTTGAGAATCCGCAACATGAGCCCGTGGTTATGGGAAAGACTCTGGTGACGAAAGAGCCGGAAGGGACTGTGGATTCGGAGGGGACGGAAGTAAAGGATTTGGTCCATCCTGGGGAGGGGTTTTCACGGTTTCAGGGATCTGAACGGAATCCAGGATTTCTCTGAGTTCCTTGCTTTCAACATTGTCTAACGACTCTGTGTTCGGAGAGGGAGAAGTCGAGTCATGTAAGGTTTGTGGTCTATTGGGGGCCACATCTAAAGGCAGTTCTGGGTGTGAAGCGGGTTTCTTGTTGATTGTGGGCGAAGCCGCTTGCCCCGTTTCCGATATGATTGCTGGAGTCTTTGGTGTCGGTGTTGTGACTGGAGTCACAGTATTCTTGGGAAATGGTTGGTTGGTAGTGATGGAATTGTCTTGGAGTGGTGCCGTGTGGGGTTGTTCCGGAACCGGTTTGGATTCAGGTTTAGGTTGTGGGGTCGAAATCGGAGATTGTGCACGGGTCCGTTCCGGTTGGGAAGGCAATGGCGTTCCTGGGTGTTGTGATACATCAGATTTCAAGGGGTGATCCTCCGTCGTCACGGTTGCTGGGGGTGGCGGTGTTGGGATTGCCCTATTTGAAGTATCGCTATTTGGGATATCATCGGTTTTCACTCGTGGCTCCTCGCCCGCAGGGGTATTGACCGGAGGAGAAATTGGGCTTTCAGGTGGCATGGTCGTGAACGAGCCTATTGGAGGAACTGGAGGAGCAGGTTCGTTGATGAGTGGCTGCTCGGGGTCCCTGAGTTCATGGGATGCAAGGAAAGGGATGCCGAGCTGTTCCTTGTACACATAGCCCATGATGCCACCAATAAAGAGAAGCAAGATGATTCCAAGGGTCACCCCTAATTTCTTTCTCGTATTTCCTCGGTGTATTCCCTGATAGTCGGTTGAGTGCCTTGGCCGATTCACGACAGGCGGTTGATTCAGAGAGGGTACTGATACTGGTGCCTGGGGGGGCGGAAGGACCGGTGCCTCTATCTTGACAATTTGGCTCTCTGGCATTGCTTGAGGTTCTGCACGGGCCACTGGTGGGCTCGAAACCTCAGGGGCGAATTTTGCCAATTGCTGATTCAAGATGGTGAGGACATGGGTTGCATCTTGAATGCGGTGTGATGAGTCATTCCGAGTCATCTGGCGGATGAGCTCACAGATGGCTTCTGGGACATGGTCCGGGAAGTCAAACACCGGATCAGCCTGGTCAAAGGCCAGTTTCCCCATAATCGATGTTTTCGGAAGACCGGAATAGGGCACTCGCTTGGTGAGCATGTCGAACATCATGAATCCCAAACAGTACAAATCACTGCTGAGGGTAAGGAGTTCACCCTTGGCAATTTCCGGGAGCAAGTAGGGTAATGGCCTGAGTAGCTCGGCGTCACAGTTGGTCAGGATGTCCATCAGGATCCAAGATAATCCGATGTCCATGACTTTGATCTGGCCCTGAGGACCGACTAGGACGTGTCCAGGATGAAGTGTGCCGTGAATGATGCCTTGAAAGTGGATATGAACCAAGACTTCCGCAATTTCACGAGCCAGCAAGAGCATCTTTTCTACTGAAAGAGGCCCTTCATTGTGAATGACGTGTTGGAGACTGGGCGCATCAAAGAACTCCATGCAGACGACAGGTGTGCCATCCTGCTCATCTACTTTGAAGATTTTAATGAGATTGGGGTGTTCTAATCGGAGGAGCGGTTTGGCTTTTTCGATGAAGGCTTTTCCGCGAATGAGCCGTCCGTTGATATGCGTATGGTAAACCTTGATCGCCATTTCTTGCCGAAGTTCGAGGTCATACCCATAATAAATGGTGCCGGTTTGGCCTTTGGCGATTTCTCCTTGTATTTCAATTTTTCCGGCCAACAGTTGTGTTTTCATACGGAAGAACCTAGTTGCTTCAAAGAATCTGGGTGATGAATGAAGCCGTATGGTCTCAGTTGCTTATTGAACCGAAGACACGCCTATCTAATGAGGAAATCTCGGACCCATGGAATTCCTGCTCATCTTGTCGGAATGCCGTTTGATTTTCTTGAATGGAGGGGATTCTTGATCTCTTGGAGTTTCAGCTGAAGGCCAACAGGGAGAGGTGTTTCCCGGTATCAGCTGGCAGGGATAAAGGAAGGAAACAAGGATGCTAAGGAAGCAATCCTTCCGGTCAGAGGGCTTTGAGAGCCTTTCCCACCTTCTGTAATGCTCTGAGGGCGGTCTCGAGATGTTCAAGGGAGTGATCGGCTGTGACCGTGATTCGGAGGCGGCTGGTCCCTTTAGGGACGGTTGGGGGACGGACAGCAGGAATCCACACTCCCTCTTCTCGTAAGCGATGGCTCATCTGTACCCCGAGTTCCGGGTCATTCACCATAATCGGGAGAATAGGGCTTTGAGTGCTGGTCAGTTGGAAACCCATGGCCACTAAGCCGTTATACAGAAACTCTCGATTGCGCCAGAGCTTCGCTCTTCGTTGGGGTTCTTGCTGAATGATCCCGAGGGCAGCGCTTGCGGCCGCGGCAGTGGCTGGGGGTGGGGCGGTGGTATAGATAAATGAGCGGGAGGTATTGATCAGGTAGGCCACGAATTCTTTCGGTCCGGCCACAAACCCGCCACTTGAACCAAGAGCTTTACTGAGCGTGCCCATCTGCAGGATGCGGCGAGGGTCTAACCCAAAATGTTCCACCGTTCCTCGACCGGTTGTGCCCATGACCCCGGTGCCATGTGCGTCATCAATCAGCAGGGTGGCGTCAAACTCTTTAGCCAATCGGGCAATCTCGGGCAACGGAGCCACATCTCCATCCATACTGAACACCCCTTCGGTCAGAATCAGCGTCGAGGCGTGGGAACGTTGTTTTGACAGAAGACGCTTGAGATTGTCGACGTCGTTATGGTGAAAGACGCGGAGGGTGGCCCGGCTAAGACGGCACCCATCAATCAGGCTGGCATGGCACAATCGGTCCGCCAAAATCAGGCTATCCACCGTGGCAAGGCTTGGGATGACTCCTATATTGGTGGCGTATCCTGAAGAAAAGGTGAGAGCCGCTTCTGCATCCTTAAAACAGGCCAACTCCCCTTCCAAGGTGTGATGAGGAGTCACGTTGCCGGAAATTAATCGGGAGGCTCCAGATCCTACCCCAAATTTTTCGATGGCTTTTATGGCGGCATCTTTCACCTGTGGATGGTTGGCCAGCCCAAGATAGTTATTGGAGGCAAAGAGGAGGACTTCCCGCCCTTCCAGGGAAATGACCGGAGCCGAGGGGGAGTTGATGAGGGATAATTCCCGCAACAGATGTTGTTGCGCTAACGTCTGAAGATCTTCTTTGAACATTGAGAAGCCCACAGGGGTTTGGGAAATAACTTGTGGAAGCCGTGCTCCACAGCTATTTCGTAATGCTATCAACCCTGTTACAATAATTGTTGACTT
>Ga0224497_10000202_pt1 | contig 45447 bp, 49 predicted proteins | sample SF_Jul11_sed_USG_4_FD_167970 | JGI IMG/M metagenome (GOLD analysis project Ga0224497, IMG submission 167970) | Sediment microbial communities from San Francisco Bay, California, United States - SF_Jul11_sed_USGS_13 | ecosystem: Environmental > Aquatic > Marine > Sediment | place: USA...
CCAGAACAGATAATTTCACCGTTCTGCATGTCATCTACTAATGTAGATTTACATTCAGGACAGTTTTGTTTTTCTAGTATGTTCATTATTTTCTTCTCCTAAATTTTTTTGGTTTATTGACAGGAGCTTGCTCTGTTGTGTAAACGGTTTTGCCAATGAATTTTTTTATACTGTTTGTTAATGGCGTTGCTGATGCATATGGTCTACTTATTGGACCAATCATTTCGTTTACTTTTGCAACTCTAGTTCCCTTCTCGTCACAGAGTATCTGTCCTTCAACTAATTCTTTAGATAGTTGAATGATTACCCTACCACTACCGGCTAGGTGCATTATTTCGCCTACCTCCTGCAATTAAATATCCAAATTATGGTATTGTTATCATAGACTTCTGTCAATTTTACTTTAGCTAAGAGCTAGAATTGATTTTATCTTGATTGTTTGTTTCTTTTTGATACAAGTTTTTCTGAAATCTTATTAAGAATTTTTGTCTTTGAAGATCCCTTTGGTAAGATGATGTATCCCGACCTAACAAAGGGTCTTTTTGGGAATCTCACTTTATCATCTGATTCTGTTATTTCAAATCCTGCAGATACTGTCGCATCCACTAACTCTTTTAGCGATGGATCAAAAACACATCTCTCTAATTGTACCCGTCTGCCTTTTGATTTTTTTAGATTCTTGTTGAAATAATCCAACCAGATTACGATGTGTTCATAATCTTTCATTTTATTCCTTTAGTAAAATTGCGTTAACTATTCCATTCTGTCCTGGTTTTGAAACAACTTTACATTTGCCATCTTGTGTTTCGAGTATTGCTCCTTTTGTAATAATGCCTCTTCTTTTGTAATCATTATTTGTTGTATTATCTAATACTTTGAGAATTTTTGTTTTCTTTACTTTAGCATCACCTGTTGCTAGATTGACAAAATCAATTGATTTCAATGCTGTTTTATTGTTATTTCCACGAACTCTTCTTGTAATAGTTATTTGAGCTCCTGTGTTTGGCTCATTTGGGTATCTGTCCGTTTCATATTTTCTTCTAATTCTTAGCGGATGTCTTCTTCCTCCAGTAATTTTACTTGTTGCTAAGTTCTCTACGGATTTTCTCACAAAACTTATCTGAATTACTCTAATTTATACAAAACGCAAAAAATTAGTCGTGATTACTTTTTCTTAATTTATTTCTGAAACTATTTTCTGCATAGGGTTTGCTCTACTTGCTGTTTTTCTGATTTTGGAAAACAATCTTTGTTTTAGATCTTCCACATCTCCTTGAATCCCAAAGTATTTTTGAAATTTTTCGGTAGTGCTGTAAATCTTTAATCTTCCAACATTTTGATGACTGATGTAATCTAATTGTCGAAGTTCTTTTAGATGCGAATAAACTCCAGAACCTCTTGTCTCTACAAGCTGTTTTGATGAAATTGGTTGCATGTATGCAATGTATGACAATGTCTTAAGTGTGGCGTTTGGAAGAACTGGTTTTGAAGCATATCTTTTAACAGTCGAACTGTATTCTGGTTTTAGTTGCATTACATATGACCCATCTGGTAGTATGACTACTTCTAGGGCTTTGAATGCATTCTTGGTTTTTTTCATGATGCTCTCAAGTAATTCTTGCGTTTTGGTCCTAGATTCTGTACCTGATGCTCTGATAATATCTTCAAATTTAAGCGGTCTGCCTGCTGAGTAAAGTGCTGCCTCTATTCTGGCAGTTGCTTCACTCATATTCTCAATTTTAGTCAATTATCCATACTCCTCTAAAATCTAGTTAAAGAAACCTTTTACCCATTTTTGATTAGTTTGTTAATTCTTCTTTTATCAAGATAATTTTGATGTCTTCTCCTATTTGTTCAAGATCTACCTTTTGGTCTCTTGCTAGAAATAATATTGCAAAGAAGCATCTTATTGAATCAACTTGATCTAATTCTGAAATAATATCTTGAAGAAATCCAAAACCTATCAACGATATTTTTTTCATCACTAGGTCTTCATATTTTCCAATGATGCTTTCAAGTGAAATAAAATATTCTTGGAAATCAGGTGCTACGATTGGTTCAATATCTATCTGTTTATTTCTTCTCGATTGGGGATTTGCAATAGTTCCAATAAGATTTTGAAGTAATCCTAACAAATCATCTAACGAAACTGGGTATGTTGATTCATGTCTATATGGAATATCTATTAATTCAATATCTACATCTGTTCTTTGATACATTGGCTTTTTCTCCATTGCAGCTTTTTGTAGAGCAAAAATACTTTCAACTTTCATTCTGTAAATTAACGATGATGATAATGCTGCCATTCCTGCTACTTTGAGATCTTTCTTTCCTGTTTTTTCAAGAATTTTTATCAATAAATTCAAAATTTGAATTAGATCAATCTCCCATACGTCTTTCTTGGCAACAGATGATGGACTAAACAGAATGTTTACTGGTTCTTGAGAAATACTATTGGGAGTTGGCGTTTCGCTCACATGGTAATTTTCTTATCTATTCAATAATATCTAATGGCTCTATTTTTTTCTCATTTCCAGTCAACTCTTATATTGTTCAGAAAAAAAATACCATTATGAAGTCTGCTAGAATCACAGGCCCAAACGAACCCCTATCAGTATCTGAATCTGAGACTCCAAAACCTCAAGGAAGTCAGGTTCTACTTAAAGTGAAATCTGTAGGTGTATGTCATAGTGACTTACACTTGTGGGAAGGAGGATATGATCTTGGGGATGGGAATTTTATGAAAGTTACCGATAGGGGAGTGAAATACCCTGTAACGCCTGGACATGAAATCGTTGGTACCGTTGAAGATATCGGTGATGATGTCTCTGGCATATCTAAAGGGGATGAAGTTCTAGTTTTTCCATGGATTGGATGTGGAGAATGTCCTGCATGTAAAGTTGGAAATGAAAATCTTTGTGATACTCCAAAATCATTGGGTGTTTTTCAGGACGGTGGTTATTCCGATTATGCATTAATTCCAAATTACAAGTATTTAGCTAAACTTGATGGTGTCAATCCAGACTCTGCCACTTCACTTGCTTGCTCTGGTCTTACTGCATACAGTGCCGTCAAAAAAGCAAATGAGAATTCTCCTGAATTTCTACTAATAATTGGTGCTGGTGGTTTAGGATTAATGGCAATTCAAATTGCAAAGGCAATAACCAAAGCCAAAATCATTTGCATAGATAATGATGATAAAAAATTTGATACTGCAAAAAAAATGGGTGCAGATTTTGTTGTTAATACAAGTGTATCTGGTTCTCTGTCTAGCGGAACTGGAAGTCCTGTTGATAAAATAATTTCTATATGTAATGGTAAGGGAGCTGATAGTGCTATTGACTTTGTAAATGCGCCTCAAACTGTAAGGACTGCATTAGGCGCTATACGAAAAAGAGGAAACATTGTTCTAGTGGGATTATTTGGAGGATCTCTTGAAATATCTCTTGTCACAATTCCGCTTAAATCTATTGTTATTCAGGGTGCATATACTGGAAATTATACTGATATGGTAGAGCTCCTTAATCTTGCAAGAAAGGGAACAATTAATCCTATGATCTCCAAAAGATATTCTCTTGATGAGGCAAACACTGCTTTAGGGGATCTGAAGGCAAGAAAAATAGTTGGTCGTGCTGTAATTAATCCTTAGTTTGAATAATTACTAAATATAATAAAATAAAAAAATCGAATGGTGATTTTGAATATGATGATACTGTGAAATAATACTGCCCTTCTAAACAAGTAATTCATCAGAGTCAATCCGTTTATTGCTCAATCGAATCTCTAAAAAGTTAGATTCTTTTAAATCTGTTTACTGTTGTCTATTAAATACAAAAAACTATTGAAGAGAATCTAAAAATGAAATTAAAGAAATATGAAGTTAATTTGTAAAATATTCTAATTTGGAAAACTCTCTAAGTGTAATCTATCCATTATTTTATGTATCAAAATATTTATCGCTATTGGAAGAATTTGACAAAGTAAAAGATATCTATTGAAATCAAAAATGATGACTCCAACATAAATTCAAGTAATAAGATCTATGTATTCTCAAGTTTTCATTGATTTGATTTTTCACATCAAATTTTTAGGATTAATTCATTCTTCTAAAATCCAACCTGATTTTAAAACTGCTAGATCTTTATCTTCTCCAACACCAGTAGCAAATCTCCAAATGATGGGCATATCTGTATTCATCTTTTCTTTAATTTTTAAAAGTGCCTCCATCTCTGAATCTATATTCTGGTTAGTGTTGCCATGTTCTTTACAAAACTTGCATTTTTCATCAATTATGATTGGTTCTGATTCTATCAGCGGATATGCTCTACACGCAAGTGGTCTATCTTCATAAATTTTGCATGGAAATCCACCATGTGGTGATTTATCTCCACTAGTAGTATCTAGAAAAGGGCAAGTGTTACCATTTTTTTCAATTCCCATCATTTGGTATGCTAAAATTTTTGTTGATGAGGATTTTTTTACTGAAACCCCAATTCTTGGAAGAATTTTGATATGTGTTTGATTTAATTTTGAAATTTTCTCAATCTTTTCTTTTTCTTCAGGAAGTATTAGAACTCCAATTTTTCCAAATTCTTTACTTGGATAATACTCTCTCTCAATACAACATTGTGAGCATTCCTCAATACATTTGAATTTCATATTTTGCTTTCATTATATTGGATAAAATCTCTTGTGTATGATGGGGTTCCTTATCAAAAACCCTACCAGTTATATGCTCAAATTATGCATGTATGTCATGGGTAAACGTCAGGTAAAAAATGAAAGTGCCTTAAAAGAAATTCGTCTTCCTGAAGAAGGTGAACTTTTTGGACGTGTATTAAAGATGCTAGGTGGTGAAAATGTTATGGTCAAATGTGCCGACAATATAACTCGAAGAGGAAGGATAAGAGGAAAGCTTAAGAGAAGAGTCTGGATTAGAGATAACGATATTGTAATTATTGCACCTTGGGATTTTAAAGAGGCAGACCGTGGTGATATTGTTTGGAGATTCACACTTCCTCAAGTTGAATGGTTAAAAGAAAATAATCACATTCCAAAAGATTTCTAGTTTTATCACATTGTTTTACTTTGCTTAGTTAATATAGTGAATAAATTACTTTAGTATCAAATGGAACAAGGCACCGTAAAGTGGTTTAACCGTACTAAGGGCTTTGGTTTTATCGAAAGAGAAGGTGGAGACGATCTGTTTGTTCACAAATCAGATGTTGACGGATTCATTAACGAAGGCGATAAAGTCGAGTTTGAAGTAGGCGAAGGTCAAAAAGGACCAGCAGCCCAAAAAGTCAAAAAAACAGCATAGGCAACAAGTTTTTTAATTTAAGAGCTCAACTTTGTTTTCTTAAATCAGTCTATCTTTTTATTATTTTAATTTCGTTTTTTCTCTAGAAAAACCTGTGGTCCCAAGCGAAGGAATTGAACCTTCGACAACCCGGTTTCTGTATGCCTGATATGCTGTTATTCGGTCAGCCATCTAAAGCCAACAACTACAGCCGGAAGCTCTACCAGGCTGAGCTAGCTTGGGACAAGAAAAACGAAGATCTCTGGTATTAAAAAACTATCGTAGGCGTTTTTTATCTTTGATACTTATATGTATGATAAGTTTTATAATGTAAAAAAATTCTCGAGTCGTTAGTGTCTCAACTGGAATCTTCTTATTCTGGTTATGTCTGTGCTCCATATTTGCATACATGCGAATCTACAGAACTAAAAGAATCTTGGATTAATTCAAAAAACATTGAAAAATTATTTTTTGTCACTGGTACATTTTCCGTTGAAAGTAAACCCTATTTCTCTAATTTCACAAATCATTATCTTTTAGCAAAATTTCGTGATACTGAAAAGATATGTAATGATCTAAATGTATACAATCAAGACAAAACTTCCTTTGTGTTCAATATTCGCGATGATTTATTTCAGAGAGAAGTAAACGGAGAAACGAATTTTGTAACCGTTTATTATTTAGAATATGGGGACTACGGAGAAGATTTCCAAGAAATTGCAAATATTTTATTAAAAAGAGAAAAAATCGAGAAAGCAGGGTTTGGACATATGAATACATTTTGCCTAACCTCGCCAAAATTTACATTTCCTTATTCTGAACAAATTGTAGTCATTGAAGTTGCAAGTGAAAAGAGTCATCAAAGCGTTAAAAAATATTGTGAGCAAACAAAACGAGATGTCAACCGAAAAGGAATGACAATGACTAATTTGATGAGCCTATCTTTCCTTGATCAATTAAAGTAGAAACGTTGAGAGGATAACTTGGAGCAAGACGTGGCAAATAAATTATTCATATCTGTTTCTAAAACTCAAATTAAACGATACTTTCTATTTGTCTTAAAATAATGTTTTTAATAATTATCACAATTAGAAAGAAAAAGATGACAAATTAGTGAATTTACAATTCAAATTTAATTGATTGCACTACTTGTGCGGGGATATGGTATCTGCTACATTTAACGTTCTTTCTATGGAATTAAACAGATACTTGAAAGAAGACAAAACCCATGGTGGATGTATGGCATATAAACGTCAGTGGTATGGATATATCGCCAAAATTTTTTATTTTTCTTTTTTCTCAGTAATGTCTATCTTTTATTTTCATTTATTCACTTGTTGATCCCAATTTTTTACAAATCAAAAATATTTGCAGCAACAGAATGAAACAACAGAATGAAAAAATAAAAAGAAAGAATTGGATCTAGATTCTTGGCATTATGCTTAGTCTTGACCTTGCAGATGCTGCAATTATTGAGATGATTGCAACTGCCAGTATCATTGCCGCTATTGTTCCAAATTCTGGAATCACAAATGTACCTATCACTTCTATTTCTTCAGTACCTGCAGGAAATGATACAGTCAACGTTCGTTTCGTTTCTGTGACTGATTCTTCAAAGGTTACTTCCTCGCCATCTACCAATACAAAGAATTCATCATCACTGTCACTCATTTTTGCATCCAGAACTGATCTTGGTAGTTCCAGTGTAATGGTTCCTGCATTACTAGTATTGATTCCAACTACAAGTGAGTTTGAATCAACATCAGGCATTACACTAACTACTTTTCCAGTTGTAATCTCATAACCAATCATAAGATCAGTGTTTGATACTTTCATAGACGAGCTACTTGAAATCATAGTGGAGCTAGGTGATTGTACTGCAGAACCAAGTGTAATCGTACCCAAATCTTTTTCCATACCTCCGCCCACAGTTACTATTACTGATCCTTCCATCCATGGATGAACCATGCAAAAGTAAGGATACTCACCCAATGTGTCAAATGTGTGCGAAAACGTAGTACCTGCCATGAATAATGAACTATCAAAGTTTCCATCAGGACCATCTGCAGGGGTTCCACTGGTGACTGTGTGAGCTGCCGAGTCATCATTACTCCAAATGACTTTGTCTTTAGGATGAACTGTTACACTAAATGGAATGTAGCATTCATTTGTTTCCTCACAACCAGGAACGCTGGTTCCAGGAGGGAGACTAACTGTAACTTCTTCTGCAAAAACTGTTGGGACTGAAATTGCCATGCTGATTACTGCCATGGTCAAAAGCATGAATGTCTTTTGCGTATTTTTTATCATTAGAGAATCAAGAATTCATAAGAATAAAAGACTTGCAGTGACAATTAGAGGTCTTTTGTTAATAGTGAAGGATTATTTTTTCATTATTGATTGGTATTGATTTGCTGATGTTATGTTTTTGATTCATTTCTATATAGGATCATTATGTTTTTAACATTAATCCATAGAGTTTAGCCCTTGATTCTAAAAGATCAGCTCGTAAATTACTAATTTCAGTGGTTAGCTTTTCAGCCATAATCTCTCCATTTGAATCAAGTTTTTTGGATACCAGTAATCCCAACTCCTTTCTCTTGTCAGACAAACTTTTTTCTAGTTCATTAATCTGAGTTTCAAGAATGGAGATTGTTTTTGAGATTCCTGAATTACCACTAATCTTTGCAGTAATTGATTCAGAATCCATTGCATTAATTCTTGTTATTCCTACTTGACATGACTCTGGAATAATTCTTTCAACTAGTTTTACATCTACTGACTCAGAATCTGAAACAATTGTAATTATTGGAAGTCGTACAGTATCTTTGCCTGTACATGCCTCAAAAACAACATTGTATCTTGTCATATCAGTATTTTCTGCTTTTAGTACACTTTCAGAAATTGAAATGATCCCCGCACTCATTCCCTCTAGAGGGGTTCCAGTAATTGATTTTGGAATATCAAGTTTTGTTGCTTTAACATTTGGAGGCACATACAATACCATCAAATATCGTCTAAGTTGGTCCTGAAGACTTTTGAGCTCTTTTTTAAGAGATAGTACATTACTCAAAGTTTCAGGATTAGGATTTTCTCCAGATTTTGGAATTTGTTGTTTTGCAGTTGCAATTTTGGATTTCAAATCTGCAATTTGAGTTTCAAGTGAAGAGATTTTCTCAGATATTCCGCCCTTATTCAAAAGGGTTGCAGAGATAGAGTTAGGATCTGCGGCTTTAATTATTACTGATGTGGTATAACACGAATTTGGCTTTATCATACTTCCGAGTTTCACATATTTTGTTTCGCTGTCAGATGTGACATAAACCTCAGGAGTTCTGACTGCTTTGGATTCAGAGCATGCATCAAAGATGTATGCATATCCTGAAATGATAGATTTTCCAACAGTGGTAGATTTTGATAGTTGTTTTAGCGTGGAAATTTTCTTTATAGTCCCAACAGATTCTCCTTTAGTGACTTTTTTTGTTTTAATCTCTTCTAGTTTTTGTTCTGAAAGTTGTTTTGCCCAGCCAATGCTTGCCAATTTTTCAGCAGTTGATGGTTTCACACAAGATGCTTTTCCAGAAGAATTTTTAGTGATTTTTACTAGTCCTTCACTACATATTACTTGTTCATTTGTAAAATCTAATTTCAATTGCTCTCTTGGGCTAATTACGTCTGCAAAGGATTGTATGGGAACTGTTCCCGTGATCAATACTAGTCCTAAAAATATCGCAAAACAACTAACCACATTCATGTAACAATTACTAATATGCAGTACAAAAAGATATTCCTATGATTGATTTAGGTCTGAATGAAATCCGCCTGGCTTATTTTCATTCAAGCCTATGATTTTTAGAAATTTATTGGATTCGGCAAGAGCATGTTTCTTGATTTTTAACCTGTCTTCTTTTTTGATAGACTTTGAGGCTAAATGAAGCATTTCATCCACCAAACGAATTCCCCCCTGAGCTCCTTTTTTCAAGCCTAATTGATACAACATTGGAAGTTTAGCCAAGTCTTTTTTTACGATTATAGAGAAATCTGGAACCTGAGGATTTTTGATATCGGGAAACTCAACATCTACAAACTTGTCAACTGCTTTTGAGAGCAAATAATCCAGGTTTTCACCAATGTTTCTTTCTAGTTTAGTGTTTTTTTCCTTTCTTGCCATCATGACAATTCGCTTGATTTTCAATAGTGCTTGATTGGATTCAACAGAATCAAAGTCATTTGCAGAAAGATCCAATGAAAAGTCTTGCATAAATGCAGTTGAAATAAAAGAGATTGCTTCTTTTCTGCAAGATGCTTTTGTCGTACCAAATGGACAATTATCGCAATTAGTTGTAAAATATCTGGCACCTCTTTGCCCAAAACTTGAAAGAACTATTTTTTCCTCTTCTCGAAGTTTGCCAATTGTTCTTGATACCAATCCTTCATCAATTAAGAGCGCTTGTGAGATTTCTTGATTGGAATAAGAGCCTTCATCAATTAATTCTAAAACTTCTTTTTCTAATTCACCAGGAGAACGTCTTGATGGCTCTTCAATAGCGTCACACAGATAATGTGGAACTAGCTTGTCATCTTTTTCATGATTGATAACAAAGTTTTTTCCATCATACTGTGCATCAAAACCCGATAAAGTTTCGGTTATGATAATTTTAGTTAGGATTTTATCCTGATTTTTAATTTTGAAATCTTTCAAAAGTTCATGTAATTTTTCTTTGGATATTTCTAGAATCCCAGTGGTAAAAAAATGATACAAAGCCCATCGAATTTTTCTTTCATCACTTCTTTCAATTAATCGAAGCAGACGGCAAAAATCATCTATTTGTCTCCATTTTATATTGGAAATCTCATCTTCTAAATTTTTGATAAATAGTGTTCTATCTAATTTGCAGATAAATTCATCAAGTAGCTTTATGATTTCGGATTTTTTAATCTTTGATGCTTGTTTGATTTTAGTACTTTTTGAAATTAACCTCAATAATTCTTCTTTAGATAGTGTTGTTTCATCTCTAAGAGATTTAGTCTCATATCTTAGAAATTCAAAGAATTCTAAATTTCGATTTAATATGGATGATGGCTGAAATGCCCTAAGTCCAGATAGGTTGGACACAGATAATCCCATGTTGAAAATAATTTAGTTGACTATTTATGCGTAGTAATACAACTACATGACTGAATTTATCATGAAATTAACTGGTTCGTTTTAACTAGTTTCAAAACAAAAATCTTCTACCTTAATACCAAAATTTGGTTTTGTCATGTCATGAGCACAACTCAAACACTCTGTAATGCAGGGAAATGGCAACTTAAGCCACAAAAAATCCTGGTTGAAAGAACACCAGTAGAAGAGAGGGAAAAACTTTCAATCAACAGAGACGCAATTGAATTAATCCAAGATTGTACTTGGGAAGATTTGAGAGGATTGTCTATAGGATTTGATGAGGATTGGGTTTAAAATGTTAGGCCAAATTAAAACCAGCTTCATTGAAAGTATTTTCAGAAAGAAAAAGATGACAATAGAATTTGATGAGGACATATTAAGAGCACTCAAGTGATAAAAATGAAAATAAAAATGAACATAAAAAAACTCTTTGAAACTTCAGAGGATATAACTAAAAATATTTTAAAACAAATAAAAAACAAAGAGGATTCAAAATAATTATGGGCATATTATCGATTGAAGACATAAAGAAACTTGATTCAGCATGTACAGCGCTATCTGAAGAAAAACAGATTAGGCATGTTGGAATAATTAATGAACTAGGTCGCTTGGTGGCAGGAGGTTTTAAAAAAGGAACTACGCCATTGCTAGAAAATGAAAAAATTACCATGACATACATGCAGATGCAATTAGATTATAAAATGAGACAGGAATTAGATGATGTGCTAGGACCAATAGATTACATTGCCTCAAGAAGAAAAAAACAATTGATTATCAGTGTGCCTATTGGAGACAATCTTGTACTTATTTCGGCAGAACCAGATGCAGATGACAAAAAAATTATCAAAAAAGCCGAGGAATTGTTTGATGACATTTCGATTTCTACAGTTTAAAAAAATCTTGTATTATCAATGTTAAAGAGGAGCCACAGTAATTATTTCCCAACGTATGAATATACATGATAAATCTCACCGGTTTTCTAGAACGGTAGTTCCAATGAGATTCATCCAAATCCAAACGAACAAAATATTCTCTAATGGAATTGTAGAGTTTTGTGTAAATGTCATGACCTATCATGATTTGGTTTTGAATAATCATTGATCTTGATCGAATAAAATTCCAATTCATTGTTTTTAATCTAATTTCAAATGATGTAAAATTCCATAATAGAATTATGCTAAAAAATCCTTATCGATTATTAATTCCAAATCTTAAGATTGATTGTTTTTGTGTAACCAAAACTATCACTGATATTGATACAATCAAGACGATTAGAGCCAGTCCTGTAAATTCAGGTACAATATTGGCTCCAGTAACTGTTATTGATTTTGCGTTAGGTGGAATCTCTTTGATTGACAGGATGATGGTTTCATCTTCAAACTCCTGAGAGTATTCGTCTGTCATTATCTTATCAATGGATACTGAAGATATTCCGCTGATTAACGAAGATGGAAGAAATAAAGTTAGTGTGTTGTCATCGTTTATTGTATTTCCAATTAACTCCAAAGAAATTGATTTTCTACTTTCATCAATGCTTGCACTGTTAATCAGTCTGTTGAACTTGTATTCTACATCAAAGGCTGTTTTGCCGTCTCCAACATCAGAGCCAACATCATTCAAAATCTGGTAGCCACTAACTACGTTGACAAGACCTGTTCTCCACGGGTGAATTGCACAGTAATAGGGAAACTCACCTACTTCTGTAAACTTTTGCAGAAAGAATTTTCCCGGACCTATCTTACCACTATCAAAGTTTCCATCAGGGCCAGATTGAGGAGTTCCAGAAGTCACAGTATGATCAATCGTGTCTCCATTTTTCCAAAAAATAGTATCATTTACTATGATCTCGATAAATCCTGATGTGTCTCCATCTTTCTCACTTGACCAATGAAAGGGGGCATCTTTGTCTCCCGAACCAGAAGGAATGTTAATGTCATAAGATGATTCGGCAAACGCAATTGATTGTAATGGAATTATTATCAGTACTGCAAACACTATCCAGATTAAGTTTTTCAACCACATTATTTTAGAATCATTGAATTTAAAGACAGGATGTAGTTTTCAATTATGAGAGTATGAGTTAATGCATGCAAAAGTCTAGCATCCTTGAATCAATAAAATAAAACATTCCTGTTTCTGAAAGATCAATTATGATGCCTATATGGAAAAATTGTAGCTTGTTTTTAGTTTAAATTCAAGATAAGATTTTTAGATTACATACATGAATGACGAATTTAACTTTGAATCCCTTTTGGTACCTTATAATGCAACTCCAGGTGCAGAACGAGGACTAAGGGCTGCAATAGAACTTGCAAAAAGAATAGACGGGCAAATCACTCTATTGACATGCATTGAAAACCAATCGATACTGTCTTTTTTTAGAAAACAAGACAAAAATCAAAAATTCGAACGGGAAAAAAAACTCATAGAATCAGAACTGAAAAAAATTGAAACAAAAATAAAAGAGTTAAAAAAGCCAATAAAGCATGTTGTTAAAAAATCCTCATTTGCTCCCTCTACAATTGTAGATTATGTTGAGAAAAACAACGTTGATGCAGTGGTCATAGGCCAAACAAAACTAATCGGTACTGAAGGAAAATATCATGAAAGCATGGCAAACTATCTTCTAAATGATCTAAAGTGTCCTCTTTTAATTGTAAAATGACATCCATCTGATGAATTTCACAAAAGACTGCATATGGACAAAGATAGACAAAGAATTTATCTACTCAAAAAAGAAAAATATTAGATTTGAGAAAGATTGAGATAATTTGTTACGAGCAACAAAGTCAAAGTGTTGAATACACTTTTAAAAAATATAAAATCCCTTTTCATGCAGAATTGACTTTAGCAGAAGAAGAAAAGCTTTTGAGATATACTGGAATATGTCCTGATTCTCTATCTAGCGGACTTACAAATGAATTGAACAAGATTATTGATACTAGGAGAAAGGAATTGTATGTGACTAGCTTTGAAGTAGAGGCAACACTCTCAGATTATCTATCAAATTATGTAAAAGAATTAGAGACCAAGCAAGTCAAGGTAAAAAAGAAAAAACTGATTGAAGAATACGAGGCATTAATAGAGCCGAGTGTAAGTTTTAACAAAAACCTCCTTTTCATGATAGTAATAGCTGCCGGTGTTGCAACTGCAGGACTCTTTGCAAACAACGCATCCTTGGTAATAGGTGCCATGCTGATATCTCCCCTACTTGGCCCAATCTCTGCATTTTCCTTCAACACCGCAGTTGGAAAGTCCGACAAGATGATCAAAGCATTAGTCTCAGGTCTAATTTTGCTGGTGTCAGTAGTTGGAACTGGTGCTATCTTGACCGCAATTGCAATTCAGTTTACAGACTTGCCATTAACAAATGAGATTTTGTCTAGAACAGAGATCTCGCCTGTATTTTTGGCAGTGGCAATTGCATTGGGATTGGCAGGTGGCATTGCAATGACTACGAACATTCCTGGAATTCTGGTTGGAGTAGCAATTGCAGCTGCTTTAGTCCCTCCTGGAACGGTTGCAGGAATTGGCATTGCATTGTGGGATTTTGACATGTTTTCAAGCGCACTGACACTTACTGGAGCAAACATCATTGGGTTGGTTCTAGGTATGATGATAATCTTTTTTATTGTAGGTGTTACTCCAAGAAAGTTTTACGAGAAGGAAAAGGCCCAACGTCACATGATTGTCACAATAACTATTTTCATTGGCCTAAGCATTCTTTTGGGATTCTTATCCTTTAAACCCTAAACCCTTTTTTACCAAACATCCTCACTTCCACTATTTTTAGTTTCAAAATGTTTGATTACATGTTGAACTAATTGCGCTTCCACTTACTGCCTTTCTCACTTTACAAATAAATAATTCTCCGTCAGTTGTAATTTTTACTAAATTCTTTTTGTTAATCAATTAATTTGATTTTGAAGATTTTAGTCAAAACTGGAATGCTCGCTTTTATTGCCACTCCTGATACTACACTCTCAAGTACTAGTTTTTTAAAACCTGATCTGCCATGAGAGCCCATCACAATCAAATCTATTTGGTGTATCATATGCCATCGTTTTAGAACCTAGAGAAATAGTAATTTTTATTTTTTTGTAATATGAAATTTAAAATTTAATTTATGCCATAAATTAATGATCTTAATTTAAAATTATCTTCCAGAAATTACAAGCCTCAAAATATTTATGGTTTTTTAGATTCTCCAACAATATCGCCTACGATTTCTTCCAACAAATCCTCTACAGTAATAATGCCAATTGTCTTATCTTCATCATCTACAACAATTGCCATATGCATGTCTTTTTTCTTGAGTTCTATGAGGAGTTTACTGATTCTGTCGTTGGAATAAACAAAAAAGGGTTTTCTTACAATTTTTTCTATAGTGATTTTTGAGTATTCCTTTTCAGGAATCCTAGAAATATCCCATATGTGTAATATTCCGACAATTTTGTCAGGTGTTTTCTCAAAAACTGGGATGCGTGAAAAACCTTTGTCTCCAATTTTTGAGATGACTTTTGATAGTGTGAGTTTTCCATCTAATGAAAAAACACTGTCTTTTGGTGTCATGACATCTTGAATTGGTTTGTCATCAAACTCTAATGCATTGTGTACCAAGTCACGTTCTTCTTTTTCTATTGCTTTTTCTGCATATCCTAGATCTACCACTTCTTTGATTTCTTCTTCTGTGATTGGCTTTGGTCTTGGAGAATAACCTCCAGAAAGTTTCAATACCGACATGGTCACATACTCTAAAGATTTTACAAATGGGTACATAACATAAGTGAAGATCAGCAATATTCTACTGAATCTAAGAGATGCTTTTTCAGGATTGACATTACAGTATGTTTTAGGCAATATTTCTCCAAATATCAAAATCACAAATGTCATTATGCCGATAACTATTCCCACACCCTGATTTCCCAGCAGTTTAATTGCAACGTCCGCTGCTAGAACTGAGGATGTTACATTTACCAATGTATTTCCCAGATTGACACTGGCAGTCATCATTCCCGGATTCATCTTTAACTTGTAAAGAGGGGAAGAGCCTGGAACCCGTTTTCTATGTAACCGAATAACTCTGGAACGCCGAACTCCCACTATCGCAATTTCAAGTCCACTAAAAAGAGCGTAAAAACACACAAGAATCATTATTGCGATAATCTCAATTTTTACAAACTCCATTCAAAAAAGAATAACATTGTGCAAAGTTAAATGATATTTAGAATGTCATACTTGAAAATAAACTAGTTTGCTCATATGATGAAAATCATTTGTTTATGTAATTAACGCATTTATTTATAAAAAAGATATTCTTTCATTGTGTTTCAGTTAACTCATAGAATTTAATATGGATATGACCATCAAAAATAGTTCCTGATGCTTTGCCTGCATAGATTGTAAAATCACCATTTTCAAGATTAGAATGCCTCCAGATACAAAGTCACTCATGGTAGTTTCTACAAAAATATTTGCATAATCTCTATGTAGTTTTTTAGCTCATCAACTGTAAGATATACTTTGTCTGAAAGTTCCTTTAACCGTCCATCATCCTTTAATTTTTGAATAATCATCTTGATATCAGGAAGATTCTTGGAATTATTTACTCGAACTACAATTGTATCCATGGTTGTGATGAAGATCTATTAGTTGAAGGTTTTTCTTTCCGTATGGATTTGACCAACTAGGTAAAGCCTACAAACCTTGTAACGGCAGATGTAGGTTGTAATTCATGGATATAAACAATATGGATAATTTGTTTAAAGATATGTCAGGCAAAATTATTTTATTGTATCTTGCATACAAAACATTCTCAACATGAATAGGGTTGGCTTAACCTATCACAACCAGAATTAGTACATTACTTTCATTCTTTTTCTTGTATCTTTTTCATGAGATGAGGATTGCAGGTAATAATCATATCCAAGATACAGTTTTTCAAATATCTGCAACTACATCTTCACTATTGTTGTTATCGGCATGTACCATAAAACACACCTATTCCCCCTATGTACCAAACAGAATTCTTTTCCTTGCACGATCCATCTAGTATTCCTTTTGACTTTCCATCTTTACACCGCAATATCTGCAATAAATGGATCGTAGGATTTCTTCTCAGGTGTAAGTTTGTTATGGTTTAGCAACTTACAAGAGTCAGAAATCCACTTAAAATCTAAGACAGAATTGATTTAATTCTAGACGAAGTCAACCAGTTATCAACAAATTGCCTCCAATCAAAATTCTCCTGGCTTAATACTGTCACAAACGGTTGATAACATATGAAACAACAAATAATGATTAAACAAGAAGAAACAAGGTCTGATTTACACGTAATCAAAAATCCAGTACCAAGTCCATTGTTTTCAGAAACCAAGTTACAAGTAACCGAAATTGATCTAATTGGTCTTTCATGGATCTTTGGCAACATGGAGTTGAGATGATAAATTGACTTATCATTGCAAACATTGTAGTTTTGTTTGGAATGCCTGGGAAGGCAACTTTGATAATGTCTTGGTACATGAAAAAATCCACAAGAATTCTTCAAGTACAAAAAGATCAAAAAATTATAAAGAAAACATCATTTTATTGGAGAGTCTAAAATGACTGTGGAATGCACTACAAATCAAAAAATTGTAAACATTTTACATCTCTTCAAATACTTGAATTGGAAAACAAACGAGAATGTGTGATGTGTCAAAAAATTCTTGATTAAGAATAAACTTACAAAAACTTGAAGAGTAAAAGACAAATCTGATGTCAGGGCATTATAAAAAAACTTTTGATGATTTTTTATGCATAGTTTTTTCATACAACAAGATGGAGAACGGGTGATTTGTCAGGATATTTTGGCAAAAAATCAGACATGTTCGTGCATCATTTGGCAGAGATGAAACCTGAATACTGCATTCATCCTGTAAAAAAAGAAGATAAAACGTATTTTACTCCAGACACATTACAAATGCTAAAAGCAAAGGGTTTATTCCATGTCAGCACTGCTGCCGAGTCATCACCACATGAATCAGTCCCCACATTGCTAAACAGACATCTAAAGAATGCAGATGTTAAAATAATCCTATATGTATCATGCTGTGGAAGCTGAATCGATGTCAAAAGAAAGAAAAAAAACTGAAAAATCTCTTAAAAAAACTATGACAGAAAACAAGAACAAAATATTAGAGGATACAACAAAAAAATATGATCAAACAGTAACCCATGGAAAGAAGATTGTCAAGGATACTCTAGAAAAAATTGAAGACGCTACAAAAGATGGTGTCAACTTTAAAAAATTACAGCCATACTGGGAGTCTCTAAAAGACAGTTCTTTGAAAATCAAGGAAAAAAGCATCGAGCAAGAAAAGAGACTAAAAAAACAGAGCCCCAAATTTTATAAAAAAATTATCAATGGATTCTTTAACTTTTTTGAAATCATTGTAGGAAGAATCAAGCTTGGCACGCAGTATGGAACATCCAGCTTGGAACTATTGGAAAAACTAGCCAGACTCAAGGAGTTGGGAATTTTGACTGATGAGGAGTTTGACAAGAAAAAGAAAAAGATACTGGACAGGATATAATCTCAAAATGTCAAAGAATCTGATAATTTCTGCACTAGTTATTATAATTGCAATCTTGGTTGGAGTTTTAATCATTACAAATTACAATTGGTTCTCACAAGAATGGTTGATAGGATTGGTGGTAGTTACAGGAAGCATTGTGGGTGCTGGAATATTGACATATTACAAGATACGAAGCATCATTTAATCAAAATTCGTCTCTAGACAACGTTTTTTGCAGTATCTGCAAATAGAAATTTTGATTTTTTGTAATGAATTTTTTTATTAAATTTATTCTAGAAAAATTCAGTCATTTATCAAAACTAAAATTTGAAAGACATTTTGATGATTTATTTGTTTGATGGTTTGTCTTTATGTGAGATCAAAATTACTGTCTCGTTAAATTTCAAATTTGGAATATTCATAAATTCTCCATCATCAGTCAGAGCAATAGTCTTCATCAGATGAAATTCAATTATTGTTCCTTTTTTACCATCTATTTCTAAAATGTCTCCTATGCCGATTCTTTTATTCAGGTAAAGCCCAATTCCGGAAACCATGTTTTTTAGGTGATTTTGTAATGCAAAGGAGACCAGTGCAAATGCAACACCAGCTGAGGCAATCACGCTTGCAGCTATGGTGAATAAATCAAACAACATGCCAAGAAAGACCAATTCCAATCCTATGATTATTACTGAGATTAGTCCCAGCAGTTTTTGTGTTCCTTTCAAATCTGCTAGTTTACGTGACATGAAAAATTTTACCATCATAAAAAATGTGGCTGAAATCACTATCGATATTATGGCATAGTATATGACGTCAGTTTCCATTCTCAAACTACCTTGTTCTTTACTGCATCAACACGCATGATCTCAACTTTCTTTCGTGGTCCAACTAAGCGAGCCTCATAAATTGGAATATACACTTCTAATATCTCGTTTACTGTAAATTTTTCATTGAGATCTCTTACTTCAAAATCAATTTGATTCTCCATTAACTTGTCCTTTAATTTTTGTATTGCAAATTCTTCAGTGAATTCAAAATCTTTTTTGTTATTTTTATCTAGTGCTCTTTTAGGATAATTTTCTTGAGTGTTTGTATGTACTTTGTATGAAAAATTTCTTTCTTGTCCATGATGATCAATTGTAATCTCTTTTTCTTCTTCTACAAATACATGCTCTTCTAACTCCAAATCGATGTGATTTTTCTCGCGTTTCCCCTCAATTTTTGTCAGAACTGATGATTTTGATGATATTGGGAATACTCCTTCTTGTAACACCACTTCTTTGACTTCAGGATCTACTTTGATTGTATGAATTGCTTTGCGAAAAAAATTTGCTTCGTATTTTCCCGAAACAATCATGTATGGTTCATAAGTCAACACAAGTGAGTGAACATGAACCTCTGATCTGTCTGGCTTTTTTAACAGGTGTCTAAAATAGTTGGTTTTATTCTTTTCAACCAATTCATTGATTTCGTTATCTGTCATTTGTGGTCTTAGGACAACTACTTTTGTTTTACGATGTTTCTGTTTATTTTGTTTCAATGTAATTTGTTTTGTATTTTTCCTTTTATTTGAAAAATCAATTCTGTCATCTACTTTGAAAGATTTATTGCAAAATTTGACCAATGCATATTTAAACATTTGATTTAGTTCAGATAGTCTACTCTTGTCAATTTCCAGTGTTTTATCATCAAACCATTCTTTGTGCAAATACAAATCTCGGTTCATCTCAACTTGTATCCATGGTATTGGATTGTTTCCATAGGTTTTGGTTATATGCCCCCCATGAAATGGTTCGTTTAATGATATGTCTTTTCTCTTAATTCCAAATGATTCAGACAAACATGATGCCAATAATTCCATCATCTCATCTGAAGATGTCTGTCCATCATTGTTTGATAAACAGAATTTTGGTCGTTTCCTCTTATTTTTATCAGGGGATATGTTGGGAGCAACAGATGCCATGGAATGACAATCCAAACAAAGTTGCAAATCCAGTTCAGAAATACTTTTTTGAATAGTTCTATGGTATGGTTTGTAATACATTTCAATTAACATATTTGTCATAGAGTCATCAGGCTCCTTGCCTTTGATGTAAATTGGTTTTTCATAGCATGTCAAGCTTTTGATCAGACCGTCAGGATTTTTTGGGGGAAGGTCTTGTAATGAACGATTAAGATCAACAAAAGCTCTCGCAATGTCTGTTTTAATTACACGTTGAACTTTATCCCCTAAATCATAAAGTTCCATCACAAAAGGATCAGAATCATCAAACAAATCTTTGTTTGAAATGGATAAATGCCCCTCAAGTTCAACGGGTTTTTGCATTCCGCCATGTGGAATTGATAATAGTATTGGTAGTTTACTCAATTAAATCCCTCTGCAATTCCATCACGTCGAATTTCTGCTACACCGTGAAATTCGCTTGTTGTTTGACATTTCATTACTGCATGAATTGCACCGTGATAAAATGAATATCTGTCCTTTATAGAAATATCATAACCCATTTTTTTGAGATAATCAATTATTTCAGTACGAAATCCTCCATCTTCAATGCTAACAGTACCATCAATTGAACAATGGAATCGAGGTCTTTCTATTGCATCGCTCATAGAAAGATCGCCATCAATTATTCTTGAGAGAAATTGTGTTACTGTGGAAAATATTCTTTGACTTCCAGGGCTTCCAAGCACCATCCAAAGTTTTGAATTGTTAAAAATTAATGCTGGGGATACAGAAGTCCATGGAATGGAATTTGGTCTAATATAGAATGGGTGGTTAGGATTTGTAAATTCAAATGCAGACATGTAATTATTGTATAAGAATCCCAAATCCTCAGCTGCTGCTTTGGAACCATATGCAAGTTCGACTGACTGAGTTATGCCTACAGCATTTCCTTCATTATCCATAGTTGAAAGATGAGTGGTGTCCTCTCCTCCAAAGTCAGGATCGATCATGGGTAATGTTGCATCCATAGAATTATGAATAGAGTTTGCCATCTGTTTTGCAAAAGACCTTTGGAGGTGTATTTTTTCCTCAATTTGATTATAGGTGTGACGGTTAAATGGTCGTTGTACTCTGTGCAAAAATGCCTTTCTGAAAGTTTCTGCAACAAAATGATATGAACTCGGTTTTGAGCTACGTAAAAACTTGGAAGGAAGATGATTTAGCATCATCAGTGTCAATAGTAAAGTTCTTCCAGCAGCAGGAGGAGGCAAAGTTACAACTGATGCATGTCTGTACTTTCTGCTGATTGGTTTTCGTACAAGTGGTTCGGGAATGTATGCCAAGTCTTCATCTCGAATTAACCCTCGATTGTTTTTCATGTCTTTAACAATTTTTTTAGCGATTTCACCTTGGTAGAAAACACGATATCCGAACTCTGAAATTGCAGTAAGAGTTTCAGCTAGAACATCTTGAATGAATCTATCTCCTACGTTGTATGGAACCAGACCATCCTTTAAGAAATATTTTGCACCTGATTTTGATTTGATTGAAAGAAAATTCTCAAGCTCTCTTTCTTGTAAGTCATGTTGAAGTTGAGTTATTTTATATCCTTTTTTGGCAATGTGAATTGATGGTGCAACTATCTTTTGCCATTCTAGATTACCATATCGTTCATGCAAAAATCCAATTACAGATAGAGTGCTGGGAACTGTAGTTGCCTTGTATCCAAGACGACGATTTTTCTTTTTAGTATAAACTGATGAATGTGCTAATGATGGTGAACGACTAGAGCCATCAATTGCATATGATTTTCCATTAACATGGATGATCCCCATTGATTGCCCTCCAAGTCCCGATGCTTGAGGCTCACATACGCCTAACGCAAGAGCCGTAGCACAAGCAGCATCAATTGCATTGCCTCCTTTTTTGAGCATTTCAACTCCTGCTTTTGTAGCATCAGAGAATGCAGATGAAACCATTCCTTTTTTTGCAACAGAGCACTTTTTGTTCAGAGTTGGCCTAAACGAACTCTCTATTTTTTTAATATCTAACAGTTTTCACCTCTAAAGTTCCTCTCCACAGTGGGGACAATGTTTAGTTTTTTGTCTTTTTTTATGTAATTCTTCTGTAAAAGCAGATGCCATAATACCAGTTGGAATTGCATATACAGCTATGCCCAAAATGGCCACGCCTGATCCGATTATTTTGCCAGCTATCGTCACAGGATATACATCCCCATACCCTATCGTTGTAAGCGTAATTACTCCCCACCACATTGATGCAGGAATACTAGAGAACACCTCAGGTTGTGCTTCATGTTCTGCGTGATACATCAGACTAGATGCAAATATTAACACTATGAAGAGAATGAAAAACGCAACTGCCAAATCTCCTGCTTTTGATTTGAATACTTCGCCTAGTGTTTGCATGGGATCTGAATATCTTGCAAGTTTGAACAATCTAAACAATCTCAAGAGTCGGATTATTCTGATGAATCTCACATCAACAATCACAAATGGCAAGAAGAATGGCAATATGGCTGCTAAATCAACTAACATCATTGGTGTAAACAGAATCCTGATTCTGGCATATTTGGAGTTCTGATATTTTGGATTTAGTTTACATACTATAATTCTTCCTGCATATTCTACAGTAAAAACAATAATTGAAAAAACTTCAAATGGCGTAAACAAATAACCATATTCATCTAGAACAGATTCTTCTGTTTCAATTATCACAACAAGTACATTTACTGCAATTAAAGTAATGATGAAAATCTGAAAGATTTTTGTAATTTTATCATCTGTGGAACCTTCAAGGATTTCATATGTTCTTTGTAAAACTCGGTTTGTCAATCTATAACCACTTTTTGTTTCTGAACCACAATATCATAGTAAATACGATTATCCCCATAACTCCAAGCATGACAAAGTAACTGCCTTCCCATTCCAGTTCAGGAACATATGCAAAGTTGGTGCCGTAAATTCCAGCGATGAATGTGATGGGAATAAATATGCTAGCAATTATGGTAAGCGTTTTCATAACCTCATTCATTTTGTTACCAATGCTTGAAAGATATGTGTCAAGCATTCCTCCTATCATCTCTCTTAAACCTTCAATGTTATCCATAACTTGAACGGTATGGTTGTATACGTCGTGAAGATACGTTCTGGTAGATTCTTGTATAATCTCAGACTCCATTCTGTCAAATCTGTCAACTACTTCCCTCATAGGCCAGATAGATTTTCTTAACATTACCATTTCCCTTTTTAAGGTGTGAATGGTTTGTAGTGTCTTTGGAGTGGGATTGTCCATTAATTCTTCCTCAAGTTGTTCTGATTGGATTCCAATTTTCTCCATTACCACATAATAATAGTCAATTATTGCATCAATTAGTGCATAGGCCAAATAATCGCTCTTTTTCTCCCTTATTTTTCCGACGGAGTTTTTCAGTCTTTCTCTAACAGGATCAAAAATATCGTCAGTTGTTTCCTGAAATGACAAAACATAATTTTTTCCAACTATCAGACTGATATGTTCCATGAATAGTTTATTTTCAGAGAGTATGTGTGGTAGCTTGAGAATCATCTGCAAGTAACTCTCGTGGTTTTCTATTTTTGGTCGCAGTTCAGTATTCATGATATCGGCTTGCACAAGATTGTGTATTGAATAATGTCGACCAATTTTGTCAATTACATCTGCATCATGCAATCCAACTATGTTGGTCCACATTACTATAGGTTCTTCATTGATGATTAAACACTCCTCTATCGTATCTTTTGTGTCATGCAAGAATGTTGTTTTGTCAAATTCAATCTGATCAAATGTGACTTTTTCTACTAGTTTTTCTCCCACATGTATTAGGGCTCCAGGCTGCAGTCCTACAGTATCAGACGATGTTGTTACATCTTTTGGGTTTTTGTTTAAGAGTTTTGTAATGTTGGAAATATGGGCAAAGCCAACATCATGTGTAATTTCAGTTACTTTGGATGTCTTACTAACAACTCCGATGATAACGAATCCTGCTATTATGGAAAATATGATGCTTATAGCAAATGGGCCCAGATCTCCGTTTGCAGCAGCTTCGTATATTGCTTGGACATCTGTTGATGTGTTAATTTTAACAATTGAACCAATCACCAGATCAATTAAAAAGAACATAAATGAAATGATTGCGCCAACTATTATCGCAGTGACTGCAGTTATCTTTGGTGGTATGTTGATATCCTTCTCCTGTTTGTAAGGATAGATGTATTTCTTATTTTTTACAATTAAAATGGCTATTGTAGTAATGATGATTGTAGATAATATCCACCAAGCAATAAACCATAATCCTTGCTCAGAATTTATCTGCTCTATTCCAGAAATAAGATCTTGAATGTTGCCAGTCAATGGCAAAGACAAAAGTGAAGTTGCAACACCGATGAAGATTTGATATACAAATGCAAACACAAATCCCAGAACCAATCTGTTTGCAATTATGCCTATTTGTTCTCTCAATTATTGTCCTCTGATTTAGTTTTTATTTTTTGTATACGTATCTTTGTAGTTCTATTTTTTTCTACTTGTTCAACAATAAACTTTAATGATTTTAGAGTTATAGTGTCTGATGGTTTTGGAATATTGTGCAGTTTTTCATGCAAAAGGCCGTTTAATGTTGAATAGTCATCCCCGTATGGAATATCTGTTTTAAAGTATTCATTGATTACATCTATTTCTAAATCTCCTGTTGCAAGTATTGTATTGTCATCTATTTTTTCATAAACTGTTCTTTTGGAATCTGTTTCATCATAAATCTCTCCTACTATCTCTTCAATTAGATCTTCCATAGTTACACATCCCTCAAACCCGCCAAACTCATCTATCACTATTGCTATGTGGGTGTTTTTTGCCTGCATCTCTTTGAGAAGTGAATTCACTTGTTTTTCTTGAGATACAAATATTGGTGTGCGTACTAGATCTACTAATTTCTCTTTTAGTAGTTCTGGATCTTGCAGATGTTTTAGTATGTCTCTTATATGCAATACTCCAACAATATCGTCTAGATTTTTACCATAAATCGGAATTCTAGAATATCCACTTTTGTCTATCAAATCTACTGCCTCATTCAAACTCATTTGTGAATTGAGGGCAAACACTCGTGTTCTGGGGGTCATGACAGACCTGACCACTGCCTCGTCAAATTTGAGTGCGCCATGCACCAAATCACTTTCGTGTTCATCCAGGGCTTCATCTCTTTGCCCTTGTTCTATTATGCCGCCAATTTCCTCCTTTGTCAAGGCAGGAGGGTTGTAATCACTACCTGTGATTTTGATTATGCCTCTAGTTATCTTTTCAAGTACCCAAACTGCAGGATAAAATACATAGCTAAAGGCCATCAAAATGCCACTACATCGTAAAGAAACTTTTGTGGCATTAGCATTACAGTATGTTTTTGGGGTTACCTCTCCAAAAATTATAATTAAAAACGTCATGATGCCAACTGCTATTCCTAAACCTGATTCTCCAAATATTTCAATTGCAACCACCGTAGCTAATGATGCAGAACCAATGTTTACAAGATTGTTCCCTAGATTCACACTTGACATCATCCAGCCAGGATTTGACTTTAGTTTCTGTAATGCCTTGGCTCCTTTTACATTCTCTTTTACCAGTTGCTCGACTTTAGCCTTATTTGTCCCAACTAGAGCAACTTCAAGTCCACTAAAAAAACCTGAAAGACCAATGAGTAGTGCAAGTGCAACTAATTCATATTCAAGACTCACTTTTTTTCAGAACACCTGTAGATTATTGATGTCAGCAATGCTGCCCTTTCTACAATGCTATCATGAATAATGTATTCCTGTGTGGAGCGATACTTGTGACCTATAGGCCCAAACCCATCTAAAGCTGGAAGCTCTGCCGGAACATTGCTGATGTCCGAGGACATGACCTGCTCATGTCGTTTTATCTTTATTTCGTGTTTTTTTGCCAAATCTTCTATCATCTCATAAAATACTGTGTCAGATTTCTCTTCCATTACGGGAGGTCTTGTCTGAACTTGGTTTATTGCCACCTCCAGTTTTGGTGCACCAGATTCACGTTTTTTCACAATGCTTCTTATCTTAGAATCAAGTAACTGTCCAAGTTGAGGGTTTTTGTAGCTAGAAATCAAAGAAAGAGTTGCGTAATTTGGCGTATGGCCATGTGAGCCTTGAGCAACAACAGATGTGGTTCTTAATCTATAGTTCTTTTCATCTTTTGACAGCTTCTCTATTGCAGAAATTTTCTTACCCAAAACTGGAATTATTCCATGAATGTCAGCAGAAGTTACATTTGGTGCCGTGAAACGAATCTGATAGTCATTTCGTCCATAGCAAGTAGTTATTATTCCGCCTTCTTTGCTGGCAGATTTTAACCCCATGATGTATTTTGATTTCTTGGAATACTGTTGGACCAGTTCTTTGCTAAATCGGCCACCTAAACTATCATCAGTAGTTAGCAATATTGCACATCTTATCTTTCGCAGTCTTTTTGCAAAGCGTAATGCATGCAAAGCTCCGAGCATCACTGTCAACCCTCCTTTACTTTCTGCTATTCCTGAACCTAATATTTTGTCACCACTTTCGTAATAGTTTATCAGGTCATTTGGCCCATAGTGGGTATCCATGTGCGAAACAATCAATACATCATTTTCAGTTTCGTCATGATTGGTAAAGAACCTAAAGTCGCCCACATCGAACTGTTTGTGGACATGTTCGTTAAATCCTAAGTGTCGTAGTCTTCTGGAAATAATATTCCCAAGCTTGTTTACATTGTCGATGTTGTAGACATGCGTATTGAGGTTCACAAAATCCCTCAGAGTCTCTTTAAGGCTTGGCAGGTGTCCTCGCAGATATGTTCTTGCCACAACCCGGAGTGGTTGTGTCATATCAGGTTCTGCCTCTTGTGCTTGTTGAGATGAACCAAAGTATCGCATTACTGCAACATCAAGAATCTTGTTGATTAGGGATTCATAGGTGTATTTTGCAGTTTGTGCTGCATAAAACAACGAACCTCCGGTTCCAAGGCTTGCCATTGAGTTTAATTCTAAAATGTAAAGATTCTCATCTTTATCCATCCTGAAGTCCACTCTACTGTAATCGTTTAATCCCAGGGATGAAAATGCCTTGATGCACATTTGTCTCATCTCTTCTGTTTTTTCTTTTGATAGTTTGGCAGGACATGTTTTATCCACTCCGCCTTTTTTCTTTTTATCATCTATGGTTTGGATTTGATCAGGATCATCCAGGTTGATTTCAACTATTGGAAGTATGTCTATGTTTGGAGGATTGCCTATTATTCCCACTGCAAATTCTCGTCCTGAAATAAATTGTTCTACTAAAATATCCTGTTGGAATTTTTCAATCTGTACTGCAACTGCCTTACGCAAATCATCCCAATTATCTACCACTTCCATTCCCATGGAAGTGGATTCAAGCTTTGGTTTTACAATTACAGGGAAAACCAAATCATCAAACTTGTCTTCAGCAGTTCGGAACACCCAAAATCCTGGAGTAGGGATGTTATTTTTTTGCAGTACAATCTTTGTCATTACTTTATCTTGTACTATCGCATGTCCTGCAGGGCCTGATCCAATGTACGGAATTCCAAGCATCTCCATCATTGCAGGAACATGCGTGTAGCGATTTTGTCCCTGTATTCCATAAGCCATGTTGAATACCATTCCAGGAGAATCTCCTGCAACTACCTTTGGCATAAATTCACGGAGTTCATCTGCCAGGTGTATATCTCCTTCAATCACCTTTACAGTATGTCCTCCTTTTTCTAATGCTCTTGCAACACGTTCAACTGCCTTTTTACTGTAATGTTCTTTGGTGGTCATACCAAACACGTTTATGACATCATCTGGATCTATTTTGTTTTCATTATAAATTAAAGCGACTTTCAATTTTCAACCACCTTTATTGTTACCTCTAATACATTTCTGTTTATTTTGTAATAACACTGTAATACAATGTAATAAAATAAAGACAAATATATTAAATTTTCTAATTGTCATAAAAGTTAAGTTATGGTCAAAAAATTAATAAATATGAAAAATTCAAGTGAAAAATCAGCTAACGTTAGTACAACTATACGTATTCCAAAGAAAGTTTTTGAAAAGATTGAACTTGAAGCAACTACACAAGATTCGAATATATCCAATCTCATAAACTCTATCCTGCGCAAGTACGTAGCATGGGATCGATTTGTAGGAGATATTGGCTATATGCATATGCCAAAAGCATTCCTTCGTAGCATGTTTGAAAAGATTACCAAAGAAGACATGGAAAAACTTGCGACCACAACTGGGCATTCACGAATGCGAGATGCAATTTTATTCATAAATGGAAAGGTGGATCTGGATGGAACAATCAATGTCATAAAACTATGGTTATCTGCATCTGAAATTCCAATACGAATTATTAGAGACTCCGAGTCTGTAGAATTTATTGTTCCTCACAATCTAGGTCAAAAATGGTCCATGTATTTTGCAATTATTTTGAAAACAATATTTGATGAGCTAAATCTTTCATTAAAAAAAGAAGACCTAGAAGAACATACTGTCACAATAATCTTTTCCATAAATACAAACACTTCAAACAAAAAGAAATCATGAACAAAAAAAAGCATCTGCCTCTTTTTCTGTATTTGTTGTAAAAAAAATAATCTAAAGGTTTAGGTATTTGCGTTAAATTGTTAATTTTTCACTCTAAGATGAGTTATTGACATCTGACTAAAAGTTTGAGCAGTCATTGTAATTTATCATTATAAGATCTTTCTCATGATTAATATGAACCTAGAAATGTCTTGAATTTCATTTATCTAGTGTTTATCTGAAGTCCTCTTGTACTATTATCACTATCGTGGGATAGATGGTGCAAATGTTAAACCACATTTTACCTTCGCTTAATTATTGTCAAAACATCCTCATCTAGTAAAATGTGATTCAAACCTACTCTCTGTCCTCCAAATTTCACACTTTTGCCCCATACCAAACCATATCTGAACTCTCTTTTCAATCTCCGGTGTAACTTGTTACAAATATCTTCAACTGTGTCTCCTTCTCTTGCAATCAGGGGTTCTTTGAAATCTGTTTCTCCACCTTTTGGACGCATATAGATTCTGATAAATTTTAATCTCTCATAGATTTTTTCTTTAAGCAAATCAATGTTAATATCCGAATTTGCTGAAACTTCTATTACATCAGATTTTATTTTTGTCTTTAAATCTTTTAGAAATTCTTTATCCACTAAATCAATTTTATTCAAAATGGTGATTGCTTTAGAATAACTAATGTTCCCAGCAATATGATCTGCTAGTTGTTCTGATGTCAAATCCTCTCTTACTACAACACGGGCACTGACAATTCCGTAAAGATGTAAAATATCTTTGAGATGTTTCTCTGTAATTTTTGTTAATTTTACTTGCTGTGCGATTGCAATTCCGCCCATTGATGCTTTTTCTATTGTAATGTTTGGAGGTAACTGATTCAGCCTGATCCCTATGTTTCCTAATTCGTTTACAAGTACATCTTCATGAAATGGTTGAAATACATCTAATACAAGTAACACAAGATCTGCTGTTCTTGCAACAGATAAGATTCTCTTTCCTAATCCCTTTCCTGTAGATGCACCCTTGATAATTCCTGGAAGATCTAATACTTGGATTTTTGCTCCTCTGTATTCCATCATGCCTGGAACAACTGTGAGTGTAGTAAATTGAAAAGCTCCTACTGCTGATTTTGCCCCAGTCATTTTGTTTAGCAGTGTTGATTTCCCAACACTTGGTAATCCAATAAACACAATTGTTGCATCACCACTTCTCCTAACATCAAATCCATCTTGCTTCATCCCGGATTTTTTGGTAATGTCTGCCTCTTGCTCTCTTTTCAGTTTTGCAATCTTTGCTTTTAGTAAGCCTATGTGATGTTCTGTAGCTTTGTTAATCTGAGTTTTTGCCATCTCGTCTTGAATGGCTTTGATTTTTTCAGGAATCCCCAATACTATTCATCTCTCGCTACATTCTTTTCAAATAAAATCGTATTACTCTTCTTAATTTTTTTGATCCTGCTGATTGGGATGGTTTGAAAATTATTTGATTGAATTAAAAATTCTGGCAGTGAGGATTCTTTAATTGTGTGAAAATCTCTGTAGAAAATTCTATATGATTTTGCTTCATCTGCAAATCGTGCTTTACTGAATATATCTTCTATTACACCTTTCTTTACCATGTTTTTAATTTCATTTCTCTTCTAATAAGATGTCTTTGGATTTTTGATTGTCTTTTTTTATTATCCTTTTTTAACAATGCTTTATTTTCAGATCATATGAGAAAAACTTTCCTTTATTCAATTATTGGGTTTCTCATCATTTTTTATTTTAGTTTGACTGTTTTTATCTTACCTGAAAAGTATCTTTCAACTGAACAACTAATTCCTCAGCCTTACTTTGAAGTAATTTTATCTGATACTGAGATTCTCCTTGGTGATTCTTTTCGGCTGAGTGTAGTTTCAGAGAATAGGGGTGATTATGGTGACATACATATCCTTTCAACTGCATTTCCAAACCTTACTGAAATTGAGGGCATAGTGCAGATCATAACTTATGATTTTACACAGTCATCTGTAAGTATTGCACCTGGTGATGAAATAGGTGCCAAATACAGTGGTGGATTGGAATCTACCATTGCAAAATATCCGTCAATTGAAGCAATGAGTAGGCCTATTTTACCTGGTGCAAAAAATAACCTTGAATTAATTATCACTCCTGAAAAACCAGGTATCTTTACGATCTATGTGAAGTCTATTGACATTCCACATACTAGTAATCGATCACACTATCCTTTATCAGGCATTTTAGATCATCAGAATGAATATGTTCTGGATTATTCAGTAAATGTAAATCCCTAATATTTTATGAACTGCTAGAGACACTATGCCCCTATCTCAATCTGATCTCCTGAAGAAATCTTTGGAACTTTATTCAGAAAAGATTTTTCTTTTTGGAAGTATTTTTACAAGTTTTGGAATATTACTCGTTACCGTAGGTGGAAGCTGGGATATTACAAATCATCTATTAAATAGACCTGAAACCTTTTTCTCTCCTCCACATGCCTTCATGTATACTGGTGTTGCCATATCTTTGATTGGTACAATTCTTTCTTATTTTGGATGGCATAATTTACAAAATTCTAAAGATTACTATTTTCCATCTCTTAAAATTAAATTAATTGGAATTGGATTGCTTATCGGAGCTGGTCCTTTTGATTATGTCTGGCATTCCAATTTTGGTTTAGATGGTTTGCTTAGTCCTCCTCATTTGACATTGATACTGGGAATGTTTCTATGTGGTATAGGTGGAATGTTCGGTATTTCCAAATACCTTAAAACCAATAATTCTAAATCTTTATTTCAGTATTTGTTGGTCTTAGCTGTTTTGCCAATATGGCTTTCTGGTTCTGGAATAATCTCTTCATTATCACTGCCTTTTTCAAATACTGATTATTTTGAATTAAACCCTGACCCTACATTTGCCTTTTTTGTGGCTAGTTTGGCTTTTCCATTTTTAATTTCGTTTTCGATATTGCTAATTTTTAGATTATCTGACCTAAGGTTTGGAATGGTGAGTATCCTTGGTGGTCTGTTCTTGTTAATTTACAGCTCCACTGCAATTGTTCCAAATTTTGCCTTGTTTAATTCAATACAATTTTACTCATTAAATTTAATTCCATTTGTAATGTCTGATGTTATTTTGAGAATTAATAACTCTAAGAAATCTTTGATTTTTGTAGGAGGATTACTAGGCTCTATATTTTACATGATTTACTATCCTTATGTCATGTATACCTTTAATGAGAGTCTGCTTGGAAAGCTAGTTTCACCAAGCTTAATCTATTTTGTATATTTTGAATTGATTGAAACTGTTTTATTATACACTGTGATTCCTGCCATAATTATGGGCATAATTGCTGTGTTTGCATCTGATAAATTATCCCAAAAGATCTTGATGAAAAAATCTTAGAATTTTCTTACGTAGCAAATATTATTTGGTTCAAAAAACAAGTTTTGTGAAAAAGAAGACTTTTGCAGTAGATATTGATGGCACAATAACTGAAAATGGTGGGGGTAGAATTCACTTGGATGCCCTGGATGCCTTAAGACGTTTAACCAATATGGGTCATGACGTAATTTTTGTTACTGGCAGATCATCCATAGAAGGATATCTGCTTTCAGTGTTTGGAGGAACAACAAAAATTGCTGTTGGCGAAAATGGTGGCTGCATAACTCTTGATTCCAATGATCATATTTTGTTGGGAAATATTGAGGAATGCAAAATTGCCCTGGAAGTTATTAAAAACAATGTTGACAATGTTAAAGAAAAACTTGTTTTTCCTAGGATGACTGAAGTTGTTTTAGAGAGAACATTTGATCTAGATACTGCTAGGAAAATACTATCTGAAAAAAATATTGATGTGGAATTGTCTGACAGTCAATATGCATTTCACATCAATTCCTCTGGAATTAACAAGGGTACAGGATTTTCCAAAATTATGGAAAAATATTCCATTTTAAGAGATGATGTTATTGCAATTGGTGATAGTGCCACAGATATTCCTTTATTTCAAGTGGCAAAAACAAGCATTGCACTTGGAAATGCTTCTGATCTAGTAAAATCTAATGCTACAATGATTGTATCTGCTAATGCAGGAGATGGGGTAATTGAGGCATTAGATAAATTGGCACCAAATTTATCCGGACTAAGTTAATTCAGATAGTTGCATCTAATATGAATAAATTCAACTGGATGGGCTTTGCAGTGTGGACAATAAAGAGCAAAACCTGAGTTATTGCATCCAGAACAACCGCAGTTAATCAACAATATGCCACACTGGCAACGAAATCTAGTCATTGTGCCTCCTGATGTTTCACATCTTGTGGCCTGTCCCATATGCCTATTTTTCCCAAGACGATGATTCCTGCACAACCTACAAAGAAAATCCCGCCAACAGTTATGGCCATCACAGATGCAATCTCAAATAAATCCATTGTAACTCCTGATTAAAGGAAAATATTCTTCAGGGGAAATGTTAAGATGTTCAAGTATTTCAATTCCCCTGGACTTTTTTCTTTGCTTCATGGTTTGATTGTGGGAAAATGGCATTTAACCTCTGTGATGACTTTGTTAACAATTGATAACAATTATTTGATGAAAATTAACTAGGATCGAATCTTATTTCAACTAAATGATTCAAATCCTGCTGATCTATGGCAAATACATTGTGTCATTTACTACAAGAGGGTTATGTGCAAAGTGTTTCTCTTCAGGAGTCTCAGTGGAATGGAGAGAACTTATAGATTTTTCAGATATTCTTACGTAGTATTTTAGATTTTTAGCACTACAAGAAAGATTTTGATGTATCAATCCAAGACTAAATGTGGCCATGACAACTAAAATTTAAAGTCATTAGTACCTAAAATCACCATGCTAAGATAAATTAGCACCTAAATCATCTGAGATGTAGCATGACATTCAAATCAATACTTGATGAGATTGAAAATAATCTAAACAAAATTCTTGATGAACTTTCCATGTCTGACGTAAAATTTAGTGTAGAACCGGCAAAACCTGGATTTGGTGATGTAAGCTCAAATATTTCATTTTTACTTGCAAAACAACTCAAAAAAAACCCAAAAGAAATTGCTGATATGTTTTCTGAAAAATTTCAAGATTGCACAAATACTCTGGTTATGAAATCTGAGGCACACCATTCAGGATACCTGAATTTCTATGCTGACTGGGAGAAATTAAGTCAGTTGATTCTATCTGAATCATATCTTGATGAATTCGGTGATGTTGATATTGGGAAAAACTCAACTATTGTAGTTGAGCATACCAGCGTAAATCCTAACAAAGCTCTTCACATAGGACACATTAGAAATATTATCATCGGCGACACTGTTTCTAGAATATTAAAAAAAGCAAATTATCATGTTAATGTTCTAAATTATATTGACGATTCTGGTCTTCAAGTAGCCGACATCATAGTTGGTTTCAAACACTTTGGATTTGTCGAAGAACCTCCTTATGGAAAGAAATTTGATCATTATTGTGGAGATGATGTTTATGTTAAGACCACTGAAAAATATGAAGCAGATCCTAGTCTTGAAAAGATAAGAAGTAATGTCCTCAAAGAACTTGAAAATGGAGATTCTGAAACTGCAAAATTTGCAGATAAAATCACAAGAAAAGTTTTGGCAGGCCAACTTGAAACATGCTGGAATTTAGATGTCTCTTATGACTGCCTTAATTTTGAATCTCAGATTATTCGTTCTGGATTATGGGGTGAAATATTTGAAAAACTCAAAGAGATGTCTCTAATAGAGTTTGAAAAAGAAGGGAAGAATGCCGGTTGCTGGGTAATTCGAGGGGAAAATAAAGAAGAAGATAAGGTCATTGTCCGAAGTAATGGCACTGCAACATACATTGCAAAGGATATTCCATATGCTGCTTGGAAGCTGGGGCTAGTTGATGACCCGTTTAACTATGAAAAATACGAGAAAGAACAGCCTAATTCTAGAGAACTCTGGCAAACCACGTTGAATAAAAATAATTTTATTTCTCAAAACTTTACTGGAGAAAAAGTTGTCACTGTAATTGATTCACGTCAAGCAAGACTACAAAAAATCATTACATCACTTATGGCAAAATTCAAATCTGTCTCTGATGCATATGTTCATCTTGGATATGAATCTGTAACACTTAGTTCAGAAACTGCAAAGACACTTGGTTTGGATACTGACGGAAAACAAGCTCAAATGTCTGGCAGAAAGGGATTGTATGTTAGTGCAGATTCTGTCTACCAACTATTAAAAGAGAAAATAAAAGAAGAAACCAAAAAGCGGCATTCAGAAATGAATCCATCTGAAATTGAAAAGATTGCTCATAATGTATCAGTTGCCACTTTACGTTATGAAATGATTAAGCAAGATTTGGATAAAATTATTACATTTGATTTGACAAAATCTCTTAGTTTGGAAGGTGATACTGCCCCATACATTCAGTATACTCATGCCCGAGCATCTAGAATTTTGGAGAAATCTAATCGCACTCCAACAATTGATGTTGATTTTTCTTTACTCAAAGAGAAATCTGAGATTGATCTGATTAAAAATATAGGCCTTTTTAATTTACAAGTCCGTGATGCTGCAAATAATTTGTCTCCAAAAGTAATTGCAAGATATTGTCATGATTTGGCAGTGGCATTCAATTCCTTCTATGAGCATGCAAAGGTTTTGGAATTAGGTGATGCAAATCTTGAAAATTCCAGACTATGTTTGGTTAATTCTTTTAAAATTACGCTTGAAAAAGCATTAAATCTTTTAGGAATCACTGCACCTGATAGAATGTGATGTCCTAGGGAAATAGTGTTGTAACTAGGTTTTACTGGTTTGCAAACTGTTTTGGAATCTTTCAATCTTAGATAGTTTATGAAGAAATTGCAAAAGGTCAATTTTTCAAACCTATCCCCTTTTTGATTTTTCTTTCAAATTACTCATCATGAGTAAACAAATTACAGAAAAACCCATTCAAAATAAAAATGAGGCAGAAATCTCAAAAAATATCCAATACTCTGAGGTGTACCGAAATATGGTGAGTCAGATGGCAAAGAATTCTGAAAAAGAATACTAAAAATATAACTTGGAGTCCATTTGGATTTTTTGTATTAAATAATGATTATAATCTTTGAGGAATTTTATATTGTAATGGCTTTATTTTCTTTTGAGCGTTTAATTTTATTAAAAAATAGACCAACATCGGACATAAATGAATAAAATTGAATCTTTATCTATAGAATTTGCTTTACTATAATTCAGATCTGTCAAATGGTGTAAAATCATAATTCTTGTTGACACATGAAATTAATTCTTCTGCAATTCATTCCCCAGTACAGTTTGATAGGATACCTTTTTTCTATTGTTTCTAGTCCAATGGTTAAATTATTTTGATTTTTGTCATTTTGTACATATTCAAAAAGATTAGTTTGTGACAGCAATGGTAAAATGTAAGATTTGTAAGGCAATTCATGAATCACCCATACAGTCAGTTTTGACAGAAATAGAATTCATGAAAGCGAAAGAAAAATCTGAACTTTTTGAAAACATGTGGAAATGTCCAAAATGTGGTAGAATGTCAATGTATAGTAGTTTTGATTATTTCTGGCAAGAAGCATCTAATTCAAATAATTAAATAAAAAACACAAATTTTTTTCTAGCTTGTTGGCATTTGGATTGAGATTTTCTTTTTTACGTATTTTGCTAAAGTTTCTGGAGAGTATTCAATCCCATGTTCATTGTTCATGTGATCCCAATAATCGAAGATTACTTTCTCGGTATTTCCTGTTGTGGTAAACTCACAATCAAAACCACATTCATTACATCTAACAGTAACCACATGAATTAGTCCTCATAGAAAAATAAAAGAAATGTGGTGTTGAATCTAAATATTTATTTAGTTTTGTACCAAAAATTGTACGAACTTAAGCATATGGTTATGTAAAGCAGGAAATCTAAAACCTCTTGAAATGATTGCTTGAATTAAGATTCAGATTACTTGAGACTTGTCTAACAAATCCTAAAGATCATTATAGTCAGACACATATTTTTAGGCGTAAAAAATGAGTCATTTTTATCGATAAACATTAAAAAAACGTCTACAATATGTGTGAACTTCTGACACTGCAAAGTGTTGCATTTGAAGTCATATGCCAACACATGATTCAAAATTTGATAAATCTTAATCATTATAAAAAGAGACATACAAAAAACAGATAAAATGTAAAACTATGTGGAGTTTCTTTTTTTGTAAAGAGAAGAATTAAAATAAATTATTCTAATTTTTACGTTGTCTGTTTTTCGGCATTTTTTGGCATACTGTGAAAGATGGATAGGGCTGTTTCAATCCCATTGAGAAACTTTTAGAATTTCTAAATTTGTATTCATTAAAATTTTTTATTTTTTCAAAAAGATCCCCTCCAATAATCATGTTGTTGGTCATAGCCAATTCATTTATTTTTGCACATGTGTTGATAGTTGGTCCAACAAGATCCATCAATCCATCCTCTGTTCTCATTATGGTTACCTTTCCATAGTCAAAACTAATTCTAAAATCAATTTGAGGAAGTATGTATTTTTTAAGAATGTGATTTAATTTTCCATGCATACCAATTATGGAAAAGCCGCATTCAATCACATTTAAGAAATTGGTTTTGTTCTCATTGTGGCAAGTATCTGGAAAATAAAATAAAAGACTGTCTCCCATGATTTTGAGGATTTTTCCTTGACAAGAATTTATTGTTTTTGCCATAGTGTTTAAAAAAATTTCATAGTATTGTGCAACCTTATTCTGTTGTAATCGTGCCACCGTTTTTGTAGAATTTACAATGTCCACTAACCCTACACAAAAATAACTCTGTTTTCCCATCGCTGTGATGATCTTATTATTTTTTTTGATATCTGTAGAATTCCAATTATTTTCAAAAACATTTTTTTCTGTAGTGTAATTTGTGTTTTTTATTATTTCTTGATTCATAAACATTATTGTAGTTGGTCTTAAATAAAGTTCATGTTAATAATGTTAATTATGTTAACAATTAATAAAACATCTGATGTGCCAAAGTATAACTCCATACAATAAAGAAAAATTTACTTCGCTTACTTGATAAAAATATGACCTTCTCTCTTTCTGCGGATAATTTTGTGGCATGTTCTAATTCAGAATTTTTATGTTATTGCCTTGTTTTAAATTCCGGGCTTGAAGAATTATTAACCCATCAACTCTTATCACACTCCAAATTATATCAAGTTTTTCATGTCTGAGTGGCTTTTCTTTTCTATTATTCATCAACAAACTTACACCTCAAAATAAAGAAAAATTTTGGTTTTTTGCTTATTAATGTCCTAGAGAGTTTTACCTCTCTAGGGTTATGTGACCAACTATTGGTTTCCATAACTTGGCGTGCAAACCAATTATTTTTTTAAGTAATTATTTGAGCCATAAACCTTTGTTTTAGCATGTGTTTTAACAAATCAATAAAACCCTGCTCTTGTAACATGATTTAGTATATTCGAGTCTGATTTTTTTAATTGGAGTTTTTATTAATTCAAATCAAAAATCCAATTTCAAACTGGTTATTGTTTATCTTATGAACTGCAAAATACTCTTATTCCCATTTTTGATAATCATCTATTTGTGTAAATATCAATAATGAATTTAAAAAAATGATATTTTTTGCCAATTGTCAATAAAACTTTGAAAGAATTACTGGCTTTATCGTTTACTTCCACTCCTGCAGTAAGTATTAGAAAAGAAAATAAAATGTGGGTTGCAACTGGCATGCTTATTCATTATTTGGAATCTTTTACAGATTCTCTTGTTGTAACTGAAGATGATGAAATACCAATCGGTGTAATCGGAGGTAAAGAAATAATTGAAAATATTTTTAAAAATCCCTCTTCAAATTTTTTTGATAATACTACTGTTGAGCAAATTTTTGATAAAAACCTAGTAATTTTATCTGAAAATACTACTCTTGATGAACTTCTTACTAAATGGAAGAAGAGTAGACGTGCATTTTCTATAATTCCAAATCATTTGGGTGGATATTCTGCCATTTCTGGAAGAAAATTGTTAGAAATTGGTGCGAACTGTGTTACTGATTTAACTCTCTCTGAATTTCCAAAGAAAAATGTGCTTTCTTTTGAAAAAGATAACTCCATAAAAGAAATAATTCAATTGATGTTAGAAAATAACACCAGGAAATTATTGCTAAAAGACACAAATTATTTTGTTAGTGATCGTTTGTTGATTCAGAGCATCGCAAAGGATTTCAATTTTTTTAGAAATGTAAATTTTTTGGATCGGAAATTTGAGGAATCATTCAAACTAGAAGAAGCTACCAAAATTTCTAAAAACCTGAATTTAACAGAAATTTCAAAGATGATGTACATGATGCCTCATCCTTATGTGATCTATGAAAACCAAGTTATTTCCCCATGGGACATCTGTATGATTTTAGAATCAGATAGAATTGAGTTTATGGGATAATTTTTGGAATAATTATTTCTCTTTTGTCCCTTAACCTATTCCTGGAGTTGGTATGGATGCAGATGCTCTGGATGTGTTCTCATAGTATTTTCTAGTATCATCTATCATTTTTTGATTGTCCATGTTTATTTTTTCTAATCTCTCCTCAAATTTCTCAGTTTCTACTTTAACCTTAATAATACCTGAAAGTGTTTTAATTGATTTTATGATGGCATCATCATCGGGAAGCATCATTCTACAAGTAGTATACAAAACAATACTTGCTGCATCTGAATTTTTTAATGCAGAAATTACACTTGCATCCCCACCTAGTACCGTTGCACCTGGAATCAGCGGTAAATTATATTCCTCACAAAGTAGTTTTGAATTATTGTTAGCTGCTAATCCGTAAGAAATGGGGTCTCCTGTAAATTTTTCATTTACTTCCAGTCCACGTGGAATGATTATTTTTTTAATGTTATTGCTTTTTGCAAATTCTATTGATTTGTTAATTAACTCATATGTGGATAGTGGACTCAAAGGGATTTCAGATAATACTGCGTAAATGCTATCCTTGTTGTAGATGCGAATAGGCCCATAAATATTGCCATTTTCAATCATATATGATGGAGAAATCTTTGAAATTTCAAGTTCTCCTATGTCCTTCATTTGTAATTGAGCAATAAGGTATGATATGGCAAAAGCTCCTACCAAACCTGCACTGGGGAATGCGACAATTAAGAATTTTTCATTTTGTGAATTTTCTGAACTCATCATAAACTATAATTTCATAATATAAAATAAAGTATGTTAATTTGATTTTCACTCGTGACATTCATGATTAATTTGAATTTATGTACATAATTTTCTAAATACTGTTTTTGAAAATATTTTGTTCTTACCCAGAATGTATGTGGAAATTCATGCAATACCAATAATTTTAAAATGCGTTCTTGTTTTAGTATGGTTTTTTGAAACAAATCGTTCTTTAAGGTAATTAATTTCCTCAAAATAGTAATAATTCATGACTCCTAGAAAATTTTTTATTTACAAAGCAGATGGTAGACGGGTCAAATTTAATGAAAATAAAATTCTCAGCACATGTATGCGTGCAGGTGCTAGTAAACAAACTGCAAAACGGATTTTAAAAAAAGTAAAATCTGAAGTGTATAAAGATATGACTTCGAATGACATTTACAAAAAAGTTCTTCGCGCCATTTCACAAGAAAAAGGCCTTAAAGCCTTACATCAGAGATATCAATTAAAAGATGCAATAATGAGAATGGGTCCAGCAGGATTTGCATTTGAAAATTATATTGCATCTATTTTGAAATATTATGATTATCAGGTCACCGGAAAAAGATCAAAAATTAATGGAAAGTGTGCAATACATGAAATCGATCTAATTGGTAGCAAAAATGGCCAAAAATTTTTGATTGAATGCAAATATCATTCAATTCGTGGTGCATACACTGGTCTAAAAGAATCATTATACACACATGCAAGATATCTTGATATGGTGCCAAAATTTTCAGGTGAAATAATTTTTTGTAACACCCAAGTTTCAAACCATGCAAAAAAATATGCCAAATGTATAGGGCAACAATTCTTTTCTTGGAGATATCCTGCTTCAAATAGTTTGGAAAAAATAATTGAAAAATATAATCTCTACCCAATCACGATTCTTAATTTATCTCAAAATGAATTGAGAATATTCTCTGAGAGTAACATGATGGTTGCAAAAGATCTTTTGAGATATGATTCGACAAAGATTGCACGAATGACTGGCATATCTAAAAACAGAATTACTAGCATGCAGAAATTAGTTGAGCGTATATTTTACCCAAATTAGCTTTTACCTATAATCTGATTTTTGATAAGTCATGTATTGTATATTCATTGTTTGATTTTAATATTCTGATATCTTTTTTGTGAAATTCAAGCAATGATTGAGAAATTTACGATTTTGATTCATTTAATGGATTTATTTTTAATGATAAAAAGAAACATTTTTCAGTATTGTAAAAATCTGAGAATTCAGTTTTTTGGTTTAATTGAATTTGGATTCTTTACAGAATAGTGAACATACACAATGAGTCATCTGTACATTGACATTTCATAATGCTGCAAAATAATTCGGGTATAAAAATTCTTTATTTGTCTGATTTTGATTTCCATTGAACGATTGGCATGTTTGATAAATAAAAAATTTCTTAAAAAAATAGAATCTAATCATTTATTTTTAAATCTTGAGGAATCCTGGATTTGGGATTCTACCTGCAAAACGCCTTTGTAGGATGATTATTTCATTTGATTTTCTATCCCTGATGATTTTTTCATTAGTTTGCTCTAATGTCTCTTTAATTTCTGAATTACAAATCCTTAATTTCTTTCTCAGCCTCTCATCCTTACTTGTTTCATTAACTAATTGTATTGCAGAAGTTAACTCAGTTAAATTTGAAAATGCTTCTGATAATTTTTCGTAATTCTCTTTACTCTGTTTTGCTAACTTATATGAATTCAGATCCTTGGATATATCTACAAATATTTTTCTGTTCTCTAATTTTTTCAACGACTCTTTGATTCTAGATTCATTAGTGAACATATTGTTGTTGACAAATCCTACATAATCATCAGGATTTGAATAAGATAATTTGTTATAATGAATATCGGTTCCTGACTTTCTAATTTTTTTGACAAATCCTAAGACCTCTAATTTTTTCAATAAATTACTGATGTCTTTTCTTTTGTATCTTTTTCCTTTCTCATCTAAACATGTTTTCCATAAATCATCTTCATAGTTATTCTCTTGATTCATATTTTTTAAAAGCAGTGATATGGAAATTTCTTTCATGATATCTTATTTTTTGTTATCTATTTTATCTTTGGTTGCACTCTTAGAAATCTCATATTGGTAGATTCTGAATTTTTGATTTCAGTCGTGAAATTATTTTTATTGTTTTAACTATATGTTAAAAATTCACTTTTTTGGATCTGTTTGTGTCTCAATTTTGAAATTATTTGAATTTAATTCAATTTAGTTAAGTTTTTGCGTGGTGAATTGAATTTGGAATAACTTCATTCATGATGTTAGTTAGAAAATATGTCAAACTCTAAAACATTATTCTGCCAAAATAACTCTTCATTGTGATAAGCGGAGATGAGTCTAATTCAAAAATTTAAAATACCTGAAATTCATCCATACATCGATTTGTCTATTGTCTCATCTGATGAAGTGTTTGGTGATGGGAAACCACTAAAATTGGCACGCAGTATTTTTTGAACATGTCCTGACACTCTGGCTACATTATCCCATGTGTTATGAAATGAAACTCGGTCTAAAATTTGTTCATCAACATGAGAGAAAATTGCCAACCCTACAATGTTTTCTTTGTCTTTCACCCACTGATGTCCTACTCCACAAGTAGTACAAACTTCACTAATCTCCATGATTGCTTTTGAAAATGATGGATTTTTTAATACAAATAACTTTGCATCTTCTGGAGGAAATCTCATGTTAACATTAACTTGAATTCTGTCATCTCTGTTTGCATTTTTACTGACAACTACATTTGCTCCGACGTGAAATTGCCATTCTACTATCTTGCTTTTTTCTCTTACTTTCTCAGTTTGATCTTCATATTTTATTTTGGTAATTTTTATAAAATCTTCTACAAGTTTTTTTATTTCCTCAGAAGTCTTTGTCATAAATCAAATCGTAACTGTATGATATATGGATGTTATAGAAAAAAGGAATTAATGGCTGTGCCCACAACCACAGGAATCATGACCTTCATGTCCTTGGGATTCTTTTCCTGCACATCTGGAACATTTGTCTGATCCCATTGGGGAAAAGAAACTAATTCCACATGATACACATTTCATGTTTGACATGCTATTTGTGAGAAATTGCCGTATTTATTGAATCCGTTCCTAATTGACAAAAAATAATGAAAATTAATTCATTGTGATGGATTTGCTTTTCCAACGTCTGCTGATTCGTCACTTTTTTTGAATACCCTGTATTCCCCGATAACAGAATCACATTTTTCACAGGTATATTGTCCTCTTTCAACAAGTATTAGATTATCTGCAACTTCCTCGTTGGGATTCTCCTCTAGGTGAATTTTTGGTGGATTTTCAAATTCGGTTTCACAATTATTGCAGTAATGTTTGAACATTTTTTCTGTCTCAAGTTTTCCAATTGGTGCTAAAAACAACTTCCCTACGCCTAAATCTGCCTTTTTTGCTTGTTCGTCAGTTAAATCCGCAATAATATACCCTCCAGATCCTTGAACTTTCAATTCTGCCATTTACAATGATGTCATTGTTGGTCTTAAAATACTATTTGTAATTAATTTGGAGAACTTTTCTGTATTTTTTATTCCAGAGAAAAAAACAGTCTCCTTTACTTTGGAGACTTGGTGATCGTATTAACTAGTTTATGTGAGCACTGGGCCACCAGCTAACACCGCGAGATGTCTCTGACTCAATGACTGTGTTAAAACTATGTTTTTGTTAAAAAAACGGAGCCAAAAATAATTACTTTTAGGTTAATTTTGTAAACGCTTGATTAGTTACCTTGTATGTAATTTGAGATCAGTAGATTCTTATCTAAAATTTTTGGGAAAATCCCATGGCTAAAATTAAACAAAATTCACCTGTATTGTTTTTCTATAATAATTCCAAAAAATGGCTTACAAAGATTTCAAAAAAAGAATCATTTCATACCCATATTGGTGTAATCAAACATTCTGATGCAATTGGAAAAGAGTATGGCTCTAGGTTGGTCACAAACAAAGACAAGTATGTCTATCTTATTGAACCCACAATGTATGATTATGTAATGAAGATTCAGCATGGCACGCAGATTGTATATCCAAAAGATCTTGGATATATTATTGCAAGAGCGGGAATAGGAAGTGGTCAAAAAATTTTAGAGATTGGAACTGGAAGTGGCGCTCTTACATCATTTGTAGCCAATATAATAAAACCACGTGGTCATGTTTACACTTTTGATGTGGATGAAAATTTCATGAAAATAGCTGAAAAAAATATCAAAAAAGCTGGAGTTTCTAAATATGTCACACAGCATAATTTGGATCTGAAAACTGCAAAAACTTTGCCTCTGGAAGACATGGATGTAGCTCTGATTGATTTGGGAGATCCTTGGATTGTAATTCCCAAAGTTCGACAGATGCTTAAAGGCAGTGGAAGCATCTTTGCCATTTGTCCTACAATGAATCAATTGGAAAAATTGACAATTGCACTAGTCGAAAATGAATTCACTGATATAGAATCCACTGAACACATATTGCGTACGATTGAAGCAAGAGAGGGAAAAACTAGACATTCTTTCCAAGGAATTGGGCATACCACATACCTTTGTTTTGCAAGAAAGGCATTTTTTGGAAGAGATTCAAGAAAATCACTTGAAAAATCTACAACTAAGAAAACATCCACAAAAACTTCAAAGAAATCTGTACAGAAATCCCCAAAAAATCGTCCTAACTATTCGTGAAAGTTCAAAACAAGATTTATTCGTCTATTCTTTATGATATATTACATTGGTGGCCAAAAACCTAACTCTTTCAATAGTTAAAAAATTCATTCCTGCAAGAAAATCTAAATCTCGAAAAGGTGACAATGGAGTAGTTCTTGTGATTGGTGGAAGCTATATTTATCACGGTGCTCCTATTTTATCTTCGATTGCAGCTCTTAGATGTGGAACTGATCTAGTTTACACTTCTGTTCCAAACATTAACGTCGCTCCGACTCGATCAATATCTCCAAATCTAATTGTAATTCCTTTAGTTGATCAAAAATTAACTCGTGGTGCTGTAAACAAGCTTTTGGGTGCTTTACCTCGAAATTTAGATTCTGCCACAATTGGAATGGGTCTTGCGATACAAGAAAGAAATGCTCTGTTACATCTTGTAAAGTCTCTCTTAGACAGAGATGTAAGGTTGTCGTTAGATGCAAGTGCACTAATTCCAGAAGTTCTATCATTATTGGCAAACAAAAATGTTGTAGTGACACCCCATGCTGGCGAATTTAAAAGATTGTTTGGGGAATCCCCACCTAAATCAAAAAATGAGCGAATAAAACTAGTTGAAAAAAAAGCAAAAGAAAATGGAATTACAGTTTTACTAAAGGGTGCAACAGATGTGATTTCCAACGGTTCTACAACTTATCTGTATGAGAAAAAAATCCCTGCAATGACAGTTGGAGGTACAGGTGACGTTCTTTCAGGATTGGTCGCAGGATTGCTCTCAAAAAATCGACATTCCTTAGAATCTGCAGCCGCTGCAACTTTCATCAATGGTTTGGCAGGAAAAGCAGTTCAAAAGAAATTGGGATTACACATGACT
>Ga0224497_10000204_pt1 | contig 45229 bp, 31 predicted proteins | sample SF_Jul11_sed_USG_4_FD_167970 | JGI IMG/M metagenome (GOLD analysis project Ga0224497, IMG submission 167970) | Sediment microbial communities from San Francisco Bay, California, United States - SF_Jul11_sed_USGS_13 | ecosystem: Environmental > Aquatic > Marine > Sediment | place: USA...
GATGGATTGCCAAATGCCCGAAATGGATGGATATGAGGCCACCCGCTCGATCCGTGAGAAGGAAGCAAAAGAACAAAAAAGTAAGGCGTTAATAGATCCAAAGCCATGTGCATCCAAATCCCTCCTCCCGATTCCTGATTCGTTTCTTTCCATTCCCCAACACATACCCATCATTGCCCTCACCGCCAATACCATGCAGGGGGACCGGGCCAAGTGTTTGCAATCAGGAATGGATGACTACCTCAGCAAGCCTATTCGCCCCGACGAACTGACCCGCCTATTGGCCAAATGGCTGCCTCAGCAGGTCCACGATACACAAATTCCAGACGATGGCCCCTACCCCCCTCCTCCCGAATCAACAAGACAACCTGCAGTCAACACCCGGACATTAAAAGAACTCGAAGAACTTGGAGGACGGGCGTTTCTGAAGTCCATGATTCAGAAATTTATAGAGGATGCCCTTCAATGCGTCACCAAAATCGAGGAAGCGGTGGACACCCAAAACCTGATTCAAATGCACGAGGCTGCGCATGGCCTGAAAGGGATTGCCCGAAATATGGGAGCAGATTCGTTGGCCCACATAGCCGTCCTTATTGATGCCACCTGCAAGGCCGGAGAGGCGGCCGCTCTGTCCGACTGGGAACCCCAACTTCAAGACGCTTTTCAACAAACCCGGCAAGAACTCGAGGGTGTCCTAAGGAACACATAAGGAGGGAAGATCCAGAACCGGAGATGCCTCTTTTTCATACTCTTTTCTCGACATTCAAGTCCGTGCTCGTTGGCCCAATCTCTTCGCATCCTCTCCCCTTTTAATTTTCTGCATTAAGAATCAACCTTCCAGAACCGAACAGTAGTAAGAACAACGCTGCCATTTCCTTTGCTAGGCCCCCTTCCCTATTGGCTCTTCCGGGCACAAGGAAACGGTTAATAGGTGGTGGAGATTTTCGTTTCACAATGGAGAGTTTCATGGTGAGTTTTGGACATTATCTACGTTCCCTGTTTTTGATCAGGGGCGTTCGCTCTTCTCACTGGGTATTAATGGGGATGTTGGGAGCCTGTTTGGGAGGCCCGGCTTATGCGGATTCTCCCATGCCCCAGATGGAAATGGATCTCACCCAACTCAGCCTGGAAGAACTGATGTCGGTAGAAGTGACATCGGTGTCCAAAAAGAAACAAAAATTATCGGAGTCGGCTGCAGCGATATATGTCATTACCCAAGAGGATATTCGAAGGTCCGGTGTGACCAGCATCCCTGAAGCCTTACGGATGGCCCCCGGTATTCAGGTCGCTCGCATCAACAATAATCAATGGGCCGTCAGTGCGCGCGGGTTCAATGATCGATTTTCTAATAAATTGCTGGTCTTGATTGATGGACGCCCCATCTACAATCCCTTGTTTGCGGGGGTCACGTGGGAAGTTCAGGACACCATCCTGGAAGACATCGAACGCATCGAGGTGATTCGAGGGCCAGGAGGCACCTTGTGGGGCGTGAATGCCGTCAATGGCGTCATTAATATCATTACCAAACACTCACAAGATACTCAGGGTGTCCTGGCCAGCGGAATTGCGGGAAGTGAAGAAGGCATTGTCTCGATCCGTCATGGAGGCAAAACGGGAGAAGACCTCCAATACCGCCTTTTCACGAAATATTTCAATCGAGATACCAGTTTCCATTCCGGTGGCGCTCACGACGACACCAGGATGTTCAGGAGCGGATTTCGTACCGATTGGAAGGCAAGCTCTTCTGACACCGTCATGGCCCAGGGAGAATTTTATACTGGGGATGGAGGCCAACAAAATTCAGTTGCCACAAGCAATGGATTTCCGTTCGGGTTCACCACCGTCAATGAAGACGTCGAAATGAGTGGAGGGCATTTTCTGGGTCGATGGGACCATCAATTTTCTCAGCAATCGGATATGGCACTTCAATTGTATTACGACCGATTTACCCGACACGAGGCAGCTCTCAAGACGACCATAGATACTTTTGATATAGATTTCCAACATCGTTTTGCTCTTTTTCCTCAACAAGAAGTCCTCTGGGGCTTTGAATATCGCTTTTGGATGGATGATCTGCAAAACAATCCCACCACTTCCGCTTTTGCCGATTCCCGTTCTTTCAGTCTCATCAGCGGATTCTTGCAGGATGAACTCACTCTGATCCCCGACACCTTGACTCTTACGGTCGGCTCGAAATTCACCCATAACGATTTTACCGGATTTGAATATCAACCCAGTGGAAGAATGTTATGGATACCTGCAGAAGGCCACAGCCTGTGGGGAGCTGTTTCTCGTAGCGTTCGCATTCCCTCACGTTTCGAAGATAACGCCCAACTCAATCTTCCAGCCAGTTCTACCGTCCCCGTTCCATCAACTATCCGAGGAAATCAGCAACTGAAAAGTGAAGAATTATTGGCCTTCGAATTGGGCTATCGATTGAGCGCACTGGAACAGGTGTCTTTTGATATTACGGGGTTTTATAACCAATACAATCATATCAGAGGATCTCAAACGGTAAACCTGTTTCCACCGCTTGTGCAGGTCATCAATCAACTGGACGTCCAAACGATTGGAGTGGAACTGGCCAGTGACATTCAATTACTTGACCGGTGGCGAATTCGTGGAGCCTATTCTTATATCAATATTGATGTAGACGGACCGGCCAACCCTGCCCTCAATACCACAGGAAGAGCCACCCCCAAACATCAGGGCTCCATTCGTTCTCTTCTCTCCTTACCCTACAATCTAGAATTCGATTCTTGGTTGCGGGTCATAGACAACCTTGGAGTGCGATCCATTCCGGGCTATGTCGAATTGGATCTCCGTCTAGGATGGAAGCCGATTCCTCAAATGGATATTTCAGTGGTCGGACAAAACCTTTTAGACAATCATCACCCGGAACTGTTCTCATCATTTTTAGCCACCCAACCGACTGAGGTGCAACGGAGCGTGTACGGAAAAATCACTTGGAAATTTTAGCCCCATAACCTCCCCTGGTCGGCCGAATGATTATCCTGATAGCCATCGCCCAGGTCTTTTTTCACAAGGCCGTACACGTAGTCAACCAACAAGCCTTCTCACGGGAATGGAAATGCGCCTTCCTCTTGGTGATGACCCTGGCATTCGGCCATCCCAACCTCAGCCAAGCAGACAGTCCCGGTGAATACCAGGTCAAAGCCGCCTTCCTGTATCACTTTACACAATTTATTGAGTGGCCTCAGTCACACTTCACACCGGACGATGGTCCGTTGCAACTTTGTGTGGTGGAACCAGATCCCTTCGGGTCCATCCTGGATACGATGTTGAACGGAAAGTCAGTAGGAGCCCACGGCTTTCTCATCAAACACAATCCTTCCACGAGTGAACTCGGCCACTGTCATGTCCTGTTCCTCCCGAAAGCGCATGGTTCTCTCAAAGCGACGTTGCGTGCATCATTTGCTCACACCAATGTTTTAACAGTTGGGGAGGACGAGAGTTTTTTGGAAGAAGGCGGGATGATTCAGTTCTTTTTTGAGAATCAAAAAATCCGCTTTGCGATTAACTCTGAAGCGGTCAAACTGACCCAGTTAAAAGTGAGCGCCAAACTCTTGCGACTTGCCAAAATCGTGAATCCATGAGGCCCATGTCACCTTCATCCCTTCTCAGCAGCTTTCAGCGAGCCTCGCTCAAAGCGAAGCTTCTGGTCTTTCTGATGGTGACTTCCACCATCAGCCTGACAGTCGCTGGTTCCGCATTCGTGCTCAATGACCTGTTGACCTTCCGGGATGACGTCGTACAAGGGCTGATCACTCAAGCCAATTTGGTCGGGCAAAACAGCGCAGCCGCGCTGGCCTTCAACGATCCACAGGTCGCCACAGAAACCCTGGAGGCCTTCCGCCATCAACCTGACATTGAACAGGCCGTGCTCTTTACCAAAGAGGGGATGGCATTGGCCCAGTATGGATCGGGCTCGCCACCTCGTCTTCCTCATGCCACACCCATCCAGGCGTTTCAAGTACGGGACTCTTGGGAATCGATCGAAGTGTTCAATGCCGTGTCTTTGGGACAGGATGTCATGGGAACATTATATGTTCGATCCAACATGCATGCGGTGCACACGCGGCTTACGGACATGCTGAACACCTCCATTCTTGTGGTCACACTCACTCTCCTCGTCGCCTGGCTTATTTCTTCACGGCTCCAAGCGATCATTTCCACCCCGTTGATCAATTTGACCACTATTGCCCGCCGTATCACTCAGGACAAGGATTATTCATTACGCGCGCCAGCTCACTATCCCGATGAAATTGGATCCCTCATCGATGGGTTCAACTCCATGCTGCAGCAAATCCAAGAACGGGACGCGGAACTGGCACAACACCGTAATCATCTGACAGAACTCGTCGCCGTGCAGACCAGACAACTTACAGAAACCAATGCCCGTCTTCAGCAGGAGATCACCGAACGTACCACCGTCGCCCAACAATTATTAGCCACGACGACCGACTTGGAAGAGAATAATCGTGAATTAGCGATTTCCCGTGATGACGCCCTGCAGGCCGCTAAAGCCAAGTCAGAATTTTTAGCCACCATGAGCCACGAAATTCGGACCCCCATGAATGGGATCTTGGGCATGACCGGTCTCTTGCTTGATACGTCCCTGACAAAGGAGCAACGGTATTTTGCCGAAACCGTGACCCATTCCGCGGACGCCCTCCTCACTATTTTGAATGACATTCTCGATTTCTCGAAAATGGAAGCCGGAAAGCTGGAACTGGAATCCATCGATTTCAATTTGGCCAGTACGTTGGAAGATACGTTGGATCTGATGGCCGAACGAGCCTCTCACAAGTCGGTGGAATTAACCGGGTTGGTGTTCCCGGATGTCCCAACTCAGCTCAAAGGCGATCCAGGTCGGATCCGCCAAATTCTCTTGAATTTAATCGGCAATGCGATCAAGTTTACAGAACGAGGAGATGTCAGTGTTCAAGTCTTATATCTCGACGCCTCAGAATCTCACGTGGAACTCCGATTTCATGTCTGGGATACCGGAATTGGGATTGCGCCGAAAGTTCAGCAGAGACTGTTTCAGTCCTTCACCCAAGCCGATAGCTCCACCACCCGACAATACGGAGGAACCGGGCTGGGGTTGGCGATTTGCAAACAACTGGTGGACCTGATGGAAGGCGAAATCGGCGTTGAGAGTCAACAAGGTGAATGGAGTTTATTCTGGTTTACCCTGAAACTAGCCAAGCAGAGCATGGGGACAAAAACCGAATGGCTCCCCCGCCCTGACCTTCGAGATCTTCGTGTGTTAATTGTCGACGATAACCCTACGAATATCTTTCTGCTTCAATCCTATGCCCATAGCTGGGGAATGGTAGAATCCGCCACTCAAAACCCGCATCAAGCCCTCACCATGCTCCAGGATGCTGTCAAACTTGGACGTCCGTATGACTTGGCTATCCTGGATTATGACCTTCCTGAACTGAATGGCCTGATGTTAGGAAATGTCATTAAGCAGGACCTCACGCTACATGCAACCAAACTCATTCTTCTGACTTCGGTGGGACGTCGAGGAGAAGCTGGTGCCGCCCATCAGGTAGGAATTGACGCCTATCTCACCAAACCCATTCGAAAAATCCACCTTCATGACGGGTTAGCCACGGTGATGGGATACTGTGTGACGGAAGGCTCGGACCAACCTCGCCCATTAGTGACTCGGCATACTCTTCATGAAACACAACGTCACACCCGCACCAAAATTTTAGTCGCTGACGACCATGCCATTAACCAACAACTCATCGTCTTGCTTTTGGACCGTTTGGGCTACTCCTCAGATGTGGTCGTTAACGGCCAGGAAGCCGTTGAGGCCGTGGCATCCGGTTCGTATGCTCTCGTGCTCATGGACTGCCAAATGCCCGTGATGGATGGATTTGAGGCGACACAACAGATTCGTGACGCAGAAAGCCTCCGGAGTAAGGAGTTGGGAGTGAGGAGTGAGGAGCAAAAGACAGATCTTTCTGAAACCCCTGACGCCTTACGCCTCACTCCTCACAGCCCGTCCCGAATTCCCATCATCGCGCTGACCGCCAATGCCATGCCTGGTGATCGAGAAAATTGTTTGCATGCTGGCATGGATGATTATCTCACGAAGCCGATTAAACTTGAGAGTCTGGCTGCGGTATTACAACAATGGCTTCCCGTTCAGGAATCAGACCATGCAGCGCCCTCTCCATCCGATTCTCATTCATCATCGTCGACCGACTCTGAACTCGCCAACCCACATGTCGTAGCACAAGTGGATCTCTCGCGAGAGATCTATAACATTGCTCTCAAAAACGATCAGGCTCCCATTGATTCACAAAAACTACTCGAATGGCTGGAAATGGGTGGAGAAGAATTTTTAACGCGCATGCTCACCCAATTTGTTCAAGATGCCTCGGCCTGCATCGATCACGTGCTTCATGCCTGGGAACAGAACAACATGGAAGCCCTCGCTAATGCCAGCCATGGCCTCAAAGGTATTTGTGCCAATATGGGAGCCATGCATCTTCATGAACTGGCCCGGAAAGCTGAACAGGCCGGACAGACGGGGCTCCTTCAAGACTTGGAGGACCTAACCCGCCAGATGTCTCTGGAGTTAGATCGAGTCCAAGAAGCAATAGCCACGAATGGAATCACGGAGAAATCCAAACACCCCGGGGATCCGCGATGACGACTGAGGAGGGAACCCTATCGATTCCCGAGTGTGACAGGCTTTTCGCCATACCACGCACCATTGCACAGCACACTTCATTTGAAACCACAATGAAAAGACGTATCAAGTTCCACTGATTTCTAGCCGACACAAACAAATGACACAGACCATTTCCAGGGTGGCAAAATCACACGGGAATCGATACAACGACTAACCACTCTCAACTGCCTCGATAAAGACTTCAATGATTTCTCAACAACAATGCCAAAATGCCAGTATTTTGATCGTTGATGATCAAATGACCAATATCATGCTCTTGGAGAGCATTTTACAAAACGCCGGGTACACCCAAGTCCATTCCACCCAAGATCCCACTCAGGTGTTGCCTCTGTTTAAAGAGCTGGATCCAGATCTGATTTGCCTTGATATCCGCATGCCTGAACTCAACGGCTTTCAGGTGATGGGACAACTCAAAATCATTCACAAGCACGCGTTTCTTCCGATTTTGGTCCTCACGTCAGAAGAGGACCGTGAAACCCGCCTCCGCGCATTAGAATCGGGCGCCAAAGACTTCCTGCATAAACCATTCGACAAGGTGGAAGTGTTAATGCGAATCCGCAATTTATTGGAAGCCAGTCTTCTCAACAAGACGGTGTCCCAGCAAAAGGCTTCCCTGGAGGAAACCGTCCGGATCCGTACACAAGAACTCAGAGAGACCCAACTAGAAATTGTACACCGCCTTGCCCGTGCAGCTGAACATCGAGACAATGAAACAGGGGCGCATATCATCCGAATGGCTCACTTTGCCGTGGTCTTAGGACGCGCTGCCGGCATGACAGAAGAAGAGTGCGATGTACTCTTTCACGCGACCCCCATGCATGACGTCGGGAAATTGGGGATTCCGGACCGGATACTCTTGAAACCCGGAAAATTAGATCCCGAAGAATTTGAAATCATGAAACAACATACCGTCATCGGCGCCCAACTCCTCTCCAACAGCCACTCTCCCGTCCTACAAATGGGTGAAGTGATCGCCCTCACTCACCACGAAAAATGGGATGGTTCGGGCTATCCAAATCGCCTTACTGGAGAGGATATTCCGTTAGTCGGCCGAATTTGCGCCATCACCGATGTCTTTGATGCGCTCTCATCCAAACGGTGCTATAAAGACGCCTGGCCCCTGGATAAAACCCTCAAGGAATTGCACTCCCTGGCGGGGAAACAGTTCGATCCCCATCTGTTAGACTTGTTTAATGAACTCCTGCCTGTGATCACCGACATCCAGCGAACCCACACGGATATAGAGATTCCCAAATTCGACCTCCTGGAATCCAACTATCACGCCTAAGCAACTCGCTCCCACCATTTGGGCTCAGTACATCCGTTTCGTCCCTCTCTCCCTCATTCACGGACTTGGCTCCTTTCATGTCACTACGCTTACTTCTCGCCCCGGCATCTGCCGTTCAGAGTGCGTCCCGTTCATTGCGTATCCAGATAGACCAAGATGATCAATACGATTTCATCCTCTTCCGCGACTCCTATGGCCCCATGCGTATTGCCCACGAGTCTGATTGGTGTGTGTGGATGTAATGCCCCCTTGGGATAGGGCGAGAGGAGTTCCCTGTCTCAAAGTCCCTAGGGACCGCTGTCACGTTCGACACTCACACTTAAGAAAGCTTTGCTTTGCCCCACCAGAATCCGACACTTTACTGAGGATTCTGTTCCAGGTACGTTGGAGATCAACCCTCTTGCATCTCTCTAGGGAAATCGTTTACTAGTCCCACCCCGTCTCCCACGCTGACTCACTCACCATCTTCGATTGCACGCCATTTTCATCTCTTTTCTACTCTTTTTGCGAATTTCCCCTTAATTTTTGGCTCGTTCCTTCCGACAAAGTCAGTGGGCAAAACTTTTGTAGGAAAACTGCCCACAACGGGGCAGACAACCCGCACATTCTTTTCCCCATGACCACACACAACAACAGGACTCAATCGTCAGACGAGCCCAATACATGACTAATGACTGAAATCGTGAGCTAACATGCCCTTCGTTCCACTTCATGCAACTGCTCTACGACTGGGATTGTACATCAAGATTGAGGGATCCTGGTTCAGTCATCCTTTCCCAACCAATTCATTCAAAATCGAATCGGCGAAAGACCTCGAAACACTTCAGGGACTCACGAAGGTCAAGTTGTTTTTTGACCCCGATCGTTCCGACCCCGAATGGGATCAATCGGAACCGACAGAAAAACCTATCCATAAAGCGGCCGTAGACCCTGCAGCCCCCCCACAAGACCCCTCGGGTGAATCTGTCCCCTCGGCACCCGCTTCACCAGAGCAAGAGGATTCCCCTGAAGATCTCATTCAACGAAAAATTGACCAGAATCAAGACTTCCAGGCCTACCAGGAACATTTAAAACAAGTTGGCAGCCAATTCCAGGAGGTGGTGCTGGAAGGCAAACAGGTCATGCAAGATGTGATCTCTGGCCGACCTCGCGGACTTCGTACGGCTCAGAAAATTGTTGGAGACCTCTATGAGATTCTCGACGTCGCTGACAACTCACGAGCACTGCTGAACCTCATCGGCTCAAATGAAACCAACGAGGAATTTTTTCTTCACGCACTCAATGTCTGTTCATTATCTCTGATGATCGGACAGGACTTAAAATTCTCACGGGAAGCGACTGAAAAGCTGGCTCTCGGGGCCCTGTTTCACGATGTCGGCGAACTGAAATTTCCGGCAGAGCAATTATTACGAAAAGGGTCCATGACTGCTTCCGAGCGTAAACACTTTTTAAGTATTCATCCGAAATTCGGGGTAGAGATGGTCGACAAACTTCCCAACTTTCCCTATGAAGCCATTGAGGTGATTCGCCAACATCATGAACGCCTCAATGGGTCAGGATTTCCAACAGGGAAAAAAGACGACCAAATCAGCAAGTTTGCCAAAATTGTCATGGTGGTGGATGAGTATGACGAACTGTGCCATCAGCCAAATCCCACCAAATCTCTTATTCCCTCAGAGGCTCTCTCCTATTTATATGTGAAATGTCGACACACGTTATGGCATGACGCGATAGTCTCGTTGATCAAACAGTTGGGAGTCTATCCTCCAGGCTCACTGGTCAACTTGAGTAATCAGAAAATCGGCATCGTGACCAGCGTGAATCTGGCTAACCGGCTCCGGCCGATTGTCCTCATCTATGATGAATTCGCCTCTCCCGATGAGCTAATTGTCCTGAACCTGGCAAAAGAGGATGAAGATCTCAGTATTGTCAGTGCCATTCGACCGGTTGATCTTTCTCCCAAAATCAGAGAATGCCTCAACCCTCGTCGAATCATCAGTTACTTTCCTTCTGCCTCTCCCGCAGAATCCGGAGTCGGAGCTCTGCACACTCTGGCCGGATCCACATAATCGCTCCAGAGGAAGGCATCCCTAGACCGTCCTCACTCACAAAACTTGGCCTTGCGATACAAGGAGACCTACGAGAGTGAGGAACGACCAACGATCTGGCGAAGCCAAGCCAACCATGTTTTCCTTGTTTCGAGAGGAGCCTCGGGATCCGGATACTCCACCCACAGCTCCTGATTCCCAAGATACTGCTCACCAATAAAGATGTGTTGGGTTCGTAATTGCCGATAGCCTCTATCATGCAACACGTGAATGAGACCTTGCAGGACCTGGTTTTCGGTGGGAACTGGGTCGACATCTATCTGAAGCGATTCATAGCGGAGCCTGGCCTGAAATCCTCCATCACGGGGAATGACATGGATTTGCCGACTAAACCCACGGTCACGGTCATCCAACCCGGCAACGTGATAGATAAGGACGTGAGGAGATGGGGAACTCATACGCGTATGATCTATCATACCTCCGTTCGTCATCTTCGCATAAGAGGAAAAAGGCCGTCGAGCCTATGGAGCCATTTCCGGACCTTGTGGTTCTCATACAGATTCTCCTCAGGCCAAAGCATGTCTCACTCCAACATGAAGCTCTCTTGACGGACGGCATAGGCCATCAATTTCTCCTGATTCCTCTTGCCCGCGCTGACGCACTTTTCGTATCGTAGTACCCAGGCATTTTGAGGGAATGCTATGGAATATTTCGTGTTGTGTCCCCAACTTTTTATGTATACCATTGTCACCCCATGCCAAATCCGCTGACCCTACAAAGCACGATTGAAGGTCCTCAAAAAAACCGTGGGCAAATTCTCGGGCTCGCCCTGCTTGTCGCCACCGTCGTGTTCGTCGTGGACCTCTTCCTCCCACTAGGAGTTGCCGAAGCGGTCCCCTATGTCGCCGTGGTGTTAATTGCCCTTCGATCCCCAGAAAAAAATGACTCGTTGCGTCTCGCCAGCTTGTGTACGGTCTTAACAATCGTGGGTTACAGTTTATCTCCAGCCGGGACGGAACCTTGGATCGGCATCACCAATCGCTCCATTGCCCTATTCGCCATTTGGTCCACAGCCCTATTAGCCATGCAGGTGAGAGAGGCTGATGCGGCAACTCGCGATCAGAGTTCCATGTTGACCGGCATTTTGTCGAATATGCCGGCCGTGGCATTTCGAATCGATCAAGACGGCATCATGCATGAGTCCATCGGTCGCGGCCTGACTCGCTTCGGGTTAAAAGATTTTACGGCCATTGGACGTATTCCCCTGGAACCCCCCGATCAGATCAAGAGCCAAGTCAAGGACGGAACTGTCGCCAATTCGGTCTTCTACGAGAGCAAGGGGATATTGCAGGGAAAACCCTGGTGGTTTTTGAATTGCCTGTGCAAATTGAAAGGCGACCAACAGGGCCTCATTGGGTTTGGTATTGATATCACGGAACGGAAACGAGCAGAACGACGCCTGGCCCTACACGATGCGGTCGCAGACATCCTGACCACCGCGTCTGATATTACAGATGCCTACCCCCAAATTCTCAAAGCCATTTGCGACACGCTGGGATGGAAAGTGGGTATCCTCTGGCGAATGGATTATCAACGCCAAGCATTGGGAGCCACCGCCATTTGGCCATCGGACTCCCCACAGGCCCAAGCAATGTCATCACCCACCTCCGGTTGGGCGCTCACACCTGATGTAGGGCTGGCCGGGCAGGTGTGGGATATTCGCAAATCGATCTGGATCAAAGACCTCGCTGACTACCCCAAAGACCCTCGAAACCAGACGGCTCTGGAAGTGGGGCTTCACGCCGGATTCGGAATTCCCATTTGTTTAGCTGGGAATACCAGAGCGGTTCTCGAGTTTTTCGCTCCATTTCCTGAAGAAGTCGATGAGATGTTGCTTCAAAGGCTTTCACATATCGGGTTTCAAATTGGCCAGTTTATCGAACGGGAACATAAAGAACGTCGTTTGGCCACCCATCACAGTTTAACCAATGTTCTTGCGGAGTCACCGGGCTTAACACAGGCTGCTTCCCTTATCCTGGAAGCCATTGGTGAAAATTTAGGATGGGATCTTGGAGCTATTTGGACACTGGACTCCTCGCAACAGGTCTTGCGTTGCCTCAATGTCTGGCATTCCCCTCACTTAAACCTGCATGCCTTTCAGCAGGAATCCCAAGCTATAACGTTTGCACGAGGAGTGGGATTACCCGGTCGGGTCTGGAAAAGCGGCGAACCGTCCTGGATAACCGATGTGGTGTCCGACCCGAATTTTCCGCGCGCTGACGCTGCCGCACAAGAAGGCCTCCATTCCGGATTTGCGTTTCCCATTAAATCTGGCTCCAACATTGTTGGCGTCATGGAATTCTTCCACCGGGATATTCAAAAGCCTGACAAAGAACTCTTGGCCATGTTTGCATCTATTGGTCTTCAAATTGGCCAATTTATTCAGCGGACCGCCAAGCCTTCTCCCGATGGATAGTTGAAGCCCCGTGAGTCATTTTCCGGCCCGATTCATTTGTACCCATTGACATGAATTTGTCCATTCTTTTCCTCGAAGCCTATTTGACCCATCATCGAACGCAACTGTTTCGCTCCTAGATGAAAACAATATAAACGCGAGTCATCCAATGCTTTCATGGGTTCATGGCCTTCATTTCAATAATATACGGGGAGACCTCTATGGCGGATTAGTGTCGGCAGTCGTGGCCTTACCGCTGGCCTTGGCCTTTGGAGTGACATCCGGGCTTGGGGCCATCGCGGGTCTGTATGGAGCAATTTTCGTGGGGTTTTTTGCAGCCCTCTTGGGCGGTACTCCTGCACAGGCCTCGGGACCGACCGGTCCGATGACCGTCGTCATGGCCGGGATTATATTGAAATTTCAAGACGAACCGGCTTTGGCCTTTACCGCCGTCATCTTGGGGGGAGGATTTCAACTTTTATTCGGACTGCTGGGCTTTGGACGCTATATCACCTTGGTGCCATATCCAGTGATCTCAGGATTCATGAGCGGCATTGGAGGAATTATCCTCATTCTTCAAGTTGCGCCCTTTCTAGGATTGGAAGCGAAGTCCAAAGTCATGGCCAACCTCCTGGCGATGCCTGAGCACCTCGCATCTTTTTCTCCCTCCGCCGTGTTGATTGGTTCTCTTACGTTGGCCATTGTGTATCTCACTCCCGCCTCTATCGGCAAACGTCTTCCTCCGGTGTTGTTGGCTCTCATCGTCGGAACGATTGCGGCTAATGTCTTTTTTCCCGCTCTTCCCATTATCGGAGAAGTCCCTACTGGATTCCCCACACCTATTTGGCCAACGATGCACACCAATGCGCTCTTGCTCATGGTGGAATCCGCTCTGGTGCTGGCTTTGCTAGGAACGATTGACAGTCTACTCACCTCTCTCGTGTGCGACAATATGACACGGACTCAACATGATTCCAACCGCGAATTGATGGGGCAAGGCATCGGAAATATGATAGCCGGGTTCTTCGGAGGCATTCCTGGGGCAGGAGCTACCATGCGATCCGTGGCAAACATTCGGACCGGAGGCCGAACCCCTCTTTCGGGCATGTTCATGGCGGTCGTCCTCCTAGGCACCTTACTTGGCCTGGGACCCCTGGCGGAAAAAATTCCCCTCGCGGTTTTGGCCGGGCTCCTTATCAAGGTTGGCTTCGACATTATCGATTGGCGCTTTTTAAAACATATGGTGCAAACCCCACGGACGGAAGTCCTGGTCATGGTCGTCGTGTTATTAGTGACCGTCCTGGTCGATTTGATTACTGCTGTGGGGATTGGGGTTGTTCTCGCCAGTGTCATGTTTGTGAAGCGGATGGCAGATCTGGAACTTGACAGCTTGACCATCATCACAGGATCAGCAACAGAAGCACCATTATTACTTGAAGAACAACGCATCTTAGAGCGTAATAAAGACCGGCTCGTGATGATCCATGTGAATGGGCCGATGAGTTTCGGCTCGGCTAAGGACATGGTCCGCCGGCTTGAATCTGTGAAGGGTTTCAATACCTTTTCCAGCGTGGTTCTTGATCTCACATCGGTCCCCACCATCGATGGAACCGCTGCGTTAGCGATCGAAGACATGCTGGCGATGGTGAAAAACTATCACCAGCATGTCTTTTTCGTGGGGATGCGTCCGGGAGTGGCTCGTGTCCTCAAAGGACTCGGAGTGCTCGATCAGGTACGACCTGAACATCGATACGCCATTCGGTTAGATGCGTTGCGCCACGCAGCTCATGTAGGCGGCTCCACCCATCCTTTCGATGTCCCTCCCAGAGAAGTCGTACCTGAACACCCAAAACCCCCATGAGGAATGTTTCTTGACAATGGCCCCTTCCCTGTTCCTAAAAGAGCATTCATTGTGTATGCTGAGCAACTCCTCACTTCACTCATTCTGGCAAAGGCCCGGATACAAGAGAGATCACCAATCAACGTATTGACCATATTGATATTGGTTAAATCAGGCAGACTCCATCTGGTACTCCCAGTCCGAAAGGTCACCTAACGGCTATGAAGACGACTGTTCCTCAGGCGCTCATACAGAATTTTCTGAACCACACTCCAACCTGGTACAAGCTGACCATTCTGGGATTCTTAATTCTCAATCCCATCTTATTGATGACCATTGGTTCCTTTTATACCGGGTGGGTTCTCATCCTGGAATTTATTTTCACGTTGGCCATGGCACTCAAAAGTTATCCACTGCAACCGGGTGGCTTGCTCGCCCTCGAAGCCGTCTTACTGGGGATGACGACTCCGGCCACGGTCTACCATGAAGCGCTCAATAACTTTCAAGTGATCCTATTGTTGATTTTTATGGTGGCCGGGATCTATTTCATGAAAGATTTGCTGTTGTTTCTGTTTACAAAAATTCTCTTGGGCGTCCGTTCAAAAATTTTGTTGGCACTCTTGTTTTCCCTCATGGGTGCCTTCCTCTCGGCATTCCTCGATGCATTGACGGTCACTGCGGTCATCATTGCCGTCGCATTGGGTTTCTATAACATTTACCATCGGGTGGCGTCGGGCAAGCCTTCTCATTCCTCCCATGATTCCACGAGCGACCAGGACATCGCCTCGCTTCACCGCGAAGATTTAGACAATTTCCGAGGATTCCTTCGAAATTTATTAATGCACGGAGCGGTTGGAACGGCATTAGGGGGGGTCTGTACTCTCGTGGGAGAACCCCAAAATTTATTGATTGCGGACAAAGCGGGCTGGGAATTTATGGAGTTCTTTTTCCGCATGGCGCCTGTCACACTTCCGGTCTTTGCCATGGGATTAACCACCTGTCTGATCGTCGAGAAAATGCGATGGTTTGATTATGGGTTTCAACTCTCGGATCCCGTTCGCCACATCTTGGTGGAGTTCGAAACCGAACAACAGAAACGACGAGATTCCGGGGACACGGCGAGGCTGATCATTCAAGCCATTGCGGGGATTTGGCTGATTTTTGCTTTGGCCTTTCACCTGGCCGAGGTCGGAATCATCGGACTGACGGTGATTGTGTTTATTACCGCCTTTAACGGGATCATCGAAGAGCATCAACTTGGAGAGGCTTTCAAGGAAGCACTTCCCTTTACAGCCCTCCTTGTCGTCTTTTTTGCCATCGTGGCCGTCATCCAGGACCAGAACCTGTTTTCGGGCATCATTGGATATGGATTAAGTTTAGAAGGATCGCATCAAATCGGCATGTTTTATCTGGCCAATGGCATTCTCTCGGCCATCAGCGACAATGTCTTTGTTGCGACAGTCTATATTCAGGAAGTACTTCGTGCCTTCCAGGCAGGCACCATTACCCGTGACCAATTTGACCTGTTGGCCGTTGCCATCAACACCGGCACCAATATCCCCAGTGTGGCGACGCCAAACGGACAAGCCGCATTTTTATTTTTATTGACTTCCTCTCTGGCTCCGGTTATCCGCTTATCCTATGGGAAAATGGTGTGGATGGCGCTTCCCTATGCGCTGACCATGGCGAGTGTGGGGCTATTGGCTGTATATTTTTTCTTAGATCCGGCGACCGCGTATCTCTACGACACCGGACTCATTCACCACCATAGCCTGAGTACCTCCGGGAGTCCCACCGGACCATCAGCGCATTAATTGTTGGAAAGACCCCTTAGTGGCAGGAAGGCACAAAACGACACTCCTGCAGCAAGCCTGACTGACTGCTCGATGCAGGAGAGAAAGAGAAATGCGATCGATCAGAAACCCTTTTTCTGAATCCCTGTCGTTTGCTGTGGTTCCTGTCTTGTATTACGGGGCGAGTGTCGCAACGGTTTCATTGTCCTGCATCACTCGTTCCGGATAGAGGACAATTTCCACACGACGATTTTGGGCTCTTCCCTCCTCGGTCTCATTGGTCATCACCGGTCGCTTATCGGCATAGCCCGTCGCTGAAAATTGCTTTGGATCCATTCCGGTTTGCTCAATCAGATACCGCAACACCGTGGTGGCGCGTGCGGTTGAAAGTTCCCAATTCGTGGGATACTGTTTTTGCAGTTGCCCATAAATGCGATGGTTGTCCGTGTGGCCTTCCACTTGGATATTTTTCCCTGGCAAGGTGGCTAACACCTGACCCACCTGTTTCATGATCTTGAGCCCGAGAGGAGTCAAATCCGCCTCACCGGATTCAAACAGGACTTGTCCCAGCATGGTCAGCACCAATCGATCATGGTGTTGAGTCACCACCAGACTTTTGCCAAATTTGTCCTCTAGTGCTTTGGTAATGCGATCGATCTCTTCTCCAACGGTGAGCACTTCATACTTGACCTTCGCCAGTTGCGCTTCCTGAACTTCACGAGCTTTTCGGACCAATTCCAATTCATGCTTTAACCGCTCCACTTCTTTGAGTCTGGCTTCCAGAGCCGAGAGGTCTTTCCCCAACAGACTATTCTGTTCACGAAGGTAAGCCATCTGGGCGATTTGTCCATCTAAACCCGACCTGACTTTTGTGAGGGCAGCTGCCAAATCATGAAAATCCGCCGGCTCCCCCCCAAAAAGAGGATCGGTCAGAGAAGCGGCTCCTGACGTGTTATCTAGTTTCCGGATTTGCGTATACAGCGCTTGGACTTCCTGCTGAACCGCTGCTAATTGTTCTTCCTTGATTTGGTCTTGCACCTCAACGGTATGTTCGAGGGCCGACTTGGTTTCTTGAAGCTGAGTGACTTCCTGCTGCAACCGCTCAAGTTCTGCTGTGGTGAACTCTTGGCTCTCTTCGTATTCTTGAAGAGCACGTTCATGTGATTGCTGACTCACACACCCGACCACAACCGTACACGCCACTACCACAAGTAAAGTATTGACCAGTTTCATGGTGCATGCTCCTTCACGTTCACCGCCTCTCCTCACCCCAGGTTCTCTGCCATCAATGACGCCTGAGGATTCAAGACTGATTTGTAACTTTGGGCCTGCATTGTTTCAATCTACTCTGCTGAATACCATCTTCACCTTCGAAGAGAGCAGAGAAGATTATTCTCGGCATTCTTGATAGGACACTTGAGAAAACCAGCAAGAACACGGGAAAAATCGCTTGAAGAAGTCAGAATGGCCTCTCAATATTTCCCAACGACCACAACTGACGCCGTTTCAATTCACTGAAGATGAATGCGGAAAGATGATGGGAAAAAGGAGAAGCGAAGGGGTCGATTGGGGGGGAGAAGTTTGACTGTCGTCTTGCGTGCTCACCCACCGGGACCATGCTGTCCCGACATAGGCTCTTCTGGATGTATCGTCTTCGTCTTGAGCACTTCGATTGTCCCGAAGACTGGCCTCGTCCGTTATCGAATCGCCACCTCGTGGAGCATTCCCACCTGGTATTGGGCCATATGTTGAACCAGGTGCGTGACGCTGGAATCCATCATTTCCATGAGCGGAGACGGATACAAGCCGATCCCCAAGACTAGAACCGCAAGAGGGATCACCGTGGCCAACTCTCGTATACTCAAATCCGGGAGTTGTGAGATGGTGGGATTTTTGGGTTGACCCAACACCACCCGTTGGAGCATCCAGAGCATATACGCCGCAGCGAGGACAATGCCCCCCATGGACAACAGCACCATCACATAGCTTTTAAAGGATGTTCCGACCAAGACCAAAAATTCTCCGATAAAATTACATGTACCAGGCAATCCAAAGGATGCCACTGAAAACAGACAAAAAAGCGCCACAAATCGAGGCATCGATTTTTGCAATCCTCCATAATCGTGAATCGACCGGGTATGAGTTCGATCATACAATTGCCCGACAGCCAAAAAGAGGGCTCCTGTGGTAATCCCATGGTTCACCATCTGCAAGATGGCTCCTTGAATACCATGGTTATTGAACACGAAAATTCCCAATGTCACAAATCCCATATGCGAAATGGACGAATACGCCACCAGCTTTTTCAGATCCGACTGGGCCAAGGCCATATACCCCCCATACACAATACCCGCCACGGACAACCATAAGATATACGGGGCAAAGGTCACTGAGGCCTCAGGAAACATGGGCAAACAAAATCGTAAAAATCCATACCCACCCATTTTTAAGAGCACCCCTGCCAAAAGAACGCTTCCGGCAGTGGGGGCTTCGGAATGGGCATCCGGCAGCCATGTGTGAAACGGTAACATGGGTAACTTAATAGCAAAGGCTAAAAAGAAAGCCAGAAATATCCAAAACTGGGCGTCGGGGGAATAGGTTTTCTCGGCCAAGGCCAAAATATCGAACGTCCGCCCCCCTTCGACATACAACCCGAGTATCGCTAAGAGTAAAATCAGGCTTCCTGACAAGCTGTACAAGACGAATTTGATGCCGGCCGCAATTCGTTGGGGGCCACCCCACAAAATGATCATGAAATACATGGGAATCATCGTGACTTCCCACAACATGAAAAACAAAAACAGGTCAAGGGCGGTGAACACCACAATCATGGCCCCTTCGACCAAAAGAATCATCGCCATAAAGGAGCGTACACGTGTCGTAATGGATTTCCAGGAGCAGAGTACGCAAAAGGGACAGAGCAGCGTCGTGAGCAAAACCAGGAGAAGACTAATCCCATCCACCCCGACTGCATATTGAATATTGAAGGTCGGCATCCATGCCATCCGCTCCACAAATTGCATGCCTTGCGTGGAAAAATCAAATTCTTTCAACAGCACCAATGAGAGAGCACCAGCCCCCAGCGTACACCCGAGAGCCACACGCCGAATCCATTCCTGATCCTGAATACAGGCAATGATCGCAATACCCAAAAACGGAATGACAATCATGACACTCAAGAGATGTTCAGTGAAAATCGTGTTCATAGCCTTCCCTTCATGACATGCCGATCATGACACCACCAAGGCATGAAAGACGCCCTTTTGTTTTTGACATTTAGTGTCATTGAATTTCAGTGCTGTGCTCCTTGTCCCCAGATCTCTGACAAGCTACCTGCGGATTACAGGACAAACAAAAACACCAGCAAAATCCCAAAAATAAGCCAGAAAATCATCACCAGCAAGTGGTGCTGTAACGTGCGAGGTTCCAGTTCACGCATCATGTCCCCGGTGGCCTTGGCCTGACCCCCTGCACGATTCACATTTTTATCGAGAATTTTAATGTCGATTGCTTTCCACAGCCAGTTGGCAATCCCAAGGCTTTGTTTCCCGATCCCCACCACTACCCGGTCCACACCACGAAGGTCCACCACCCGCCAGAGCCACCCGGCCATTCCTACGCTATTCCGGCCTAAACCCACCACCAGCCCATCAATCCCCCGAAGATCCACCACTCGCCACAACCACTTCGCGGTTACCACCGACACATTTGCAACTCCCATGATCAGCGCGTCAAAGACCTGCCGGTCGACAACCCGCCACAGCCATCGGGAAAACCGGAGAGTTGGCAGCACAACATACGCCTCATACATTTCGTCGAAATACAATTTATTCAGGAAATGGACATACCAGCGCTTGCCCATTTCCGATTGTTGAAACCAGGATCCAGAAAATTTTGTCAATGAAAAGTACCCCACTGCTACGCCACCAACAGCCACAGCAAGGGCAAGAATGAGTTGCAAGCCCGTCCCACTCGAGGATTCTTTTAAAATAAGAGCCGTCCGATGTCCCACGACCGGCGACAGAAATTGCGCAAACCAACTCCACAAGATCAGCAACAGGCTTCCAACGATTCCGATGCCAGCCAAGATTCCCAGAAGATGAATGGGGGAAAAGAAACGAGGCTGCATGGCTTGCCCCTCCATTCCATCTCCAAAGGCTGTCGATAGAGGTTGATAAAACAACACCAGGACGCCACGTATGACATACATGGCTGAGAAAAATACCGTCAGAGATCCCAGAATCCAAAATGTCCATTGAGCTGGGGCTCCCGGTTGAGCCATCCACAATTGTTCATAGGGCCCTGAGAAAATAAGAAACGGGGGAAGACAGGCTAACAGCACCGCCCCTGACAGGAATGGCCACAAGGAATGGGTTGAGGGCGCATGTGGGGAAAACGAAGTTGGTTCATGTCCATGCGAGCCGACCGAACGAAGGGCATTTCCCGTCGATAAAAATAAAAACCCCTTCAAACATCCATGGGCCAGCATATGAAAAATAGACACCACAAAGGCCCCGACTCCGCAGGTCATGATCATGAAACCGATTTGACCAATCGTGGAAAAGGCGAGCATGCGTTTAATATCCACCTGGGTCAAGGAGACCAGGGTCGCAAAGAGCGCTGTCATACCCCCTATCACCGCAATGACGGTCATGGCTTCAGGCGAAAGCATCACTAACGGACTCATGCGAACCAACAAGAAGGGTCCGGCATTCACCATGGTTGCGGCGTGAATCAAGGCCGAAACTGGCGTGGGCGCTTCCATGGCAAAGGGTAGCCAGACGTGGAAGGGCACTTGTGCGGATTTTCCCATGGCCCCCATGAATAAAAAGAGGGTAATGAGAGTTAAGACGTGAATGTGAACGTCCAACCCGAGCCAGCCGAACAGGTTGATCGTGTTTCCCTGTATGGACTGGGCTTCCGCTAAGATCGTCTGGATATCCAGCGTTCCAAAGGTGGAATAGGTCAGAATGACTCCAAAGCCTAACCCCACATCGGCAACCGAATTCATTAAAAAGGCTTTGGTGGCGGCCTGAGCAGATGACTGCCGTTCGCCCCAATGAGCAATCAATAAATAGGAGCAGATCCCCATGATTTCCCAAAACACATACATCATGAGCAGATTATTGCTCATGACCAGCATGATCATGGAAAAGGTGAACAGAGCAATGACCGCAAAAAAACGGTTATACCGAGGATCGCCGATCATATAGCGGGACGCGTACACATGCACCACGCTGCTCACACCGGTGACCAGGAGCAGGAGCAACACGGTGAGCTGGTCGACGTAGAGCCCCAAATCGACAACGAGATCTCCGGAATGGATTAGTCGATACAAGGGAACGGAGAATGCTCCGTCAGATGCCACTTGAGCAAACGCGATGGTGGAAAAGGCGAAGGATAGGGCCATCGCCGGGATACCGATCTTATGGCCTTGCTCCCCCAGCCAGGGTTTCCCCAGCACGAGAATCAGAACAGCCATCAGAGGAAGGAGGGGAATGAGGATGAAAAATGTCATATCAGGAGTACACCATTACCCCAATCCTGCTAAAGCCCGGGTGGAACCGCGTTTTTGAGGAGAAAGCTGACAATGTGATCGCTCATCAGCCCCAAAACAATGACCGCCACCGATGTCGCGCCGAGACTAATCCGTACCGCCAACGGAACCTCACGTATGAGGGGAGGCTGCTGGACTGACCGATCACGAAACACCCGTTCAAACAACTTCATGAAATAGGCCAGAGTCAACAGGGTCGCAATGAGCACTGCCCCAATAGCCAGGTAATTCTGCGCTTCCACCGCGCCAAGAATGATATACCATTTTCCAAAAAACCCTCCGGTGGGAGGAATCCCGATCATCGACAGGGCTATGACCACCAGGGCTACCGACATCCATCCCGGTCCCCCATACAATCGACTTAGGTCCTCAATAGTTCGAACCCCATAGAGATGAATAATCGCCCCTGCCCAGAAAAACAATCCTGCCTGCATCACCGCATCATTCAAGAGATAAAACACTCCTCCGACAAATCCGGTTTGATTCCCGAGACTAATCCCCACCAGAACCAACCCGATATGCGAAAGTCCTCCATAGGCAAACATGCGTTTGATCTCTACCTGGGACAAGGCGAGGAATGCGCCAATCAAGGCGGCAAGCGCGCCCAACACCCCCACTAAAAACAGGATGGGGATCTGGTAAACCACTGCATGGACTCCGAGCACCCAAAACATAATGCGGATCCATCCATACAAAGCCACCTTGGTCACTAACGAAGCCAGCATGGGTGACACTCTGTCCGGAGCATACGTGTAGGCATCCGGCAACCACCCATGGAGGGGCACCAACGCCATCTTGATGCCCAGCCCAATAAACATGAACAGGACTCCGACGGCGATGGCTCTGGAGGTCACCAAAGGCGGCAGACGCTGAGCCAAGTCCGCCATATTGAGCGTACCCGTTTCGGCATACAGGTACCCCACTCCCAGGAGATACAACGAAGCTCCGAACGTACCTAGAATCAAATATCGAAAACCCGCGACGAGAGCCTTTCCACCGGCCAACCCTACCAAGGCATACGCACACAAGGCCGACACTTCCAAAAAGACAAAGAGATTGAAGAGATCCCCGGCAAACACCATCCCGATCAGACTGGCTATCAATAACAACACCAGCGTATAAAACGGGACAATCCGGCTGCCAAGATAGGGAAACAAAACCGAACTGAGGAAGATGATGCACACCAAAGCGACGAGGCTAAGAGCCACAGTCATGACGCTGGCTAATCCGTCAGCCACCCACTCAATCCCGACTGGAGCGGCCCATCCCCCAAACTCATAATGGATCGTCCCGGTTTGAAGAACTCCTATCAAATTGGCGACCGAGACCGGGACCATTCCCGCCACAACACCAATCGCTAAGAAGCGGCACCATTCCCGGTGTTTGAGCCCGATTAACGGCAGACAAATGGCCAAACCTAAAGGCAACAGAAAAAGGAGCACGGGAAGGTGTTGCGTCATTCCATCCTTTTGAGAATTTCTTCTTCGTCCAGACTGCCATATTTTTTATAAATGGCATCAGCTAGGGCCAAAGAGACTCCCAGGGTGGCAACGCCCACCACAATAGCGGTCAATGTCAGCACGTGAGGGAGGGGATTCGTATAGACTTCCGGCTGAATAACCTCGGTGGTGGAAAGCAGGATGGGCACCGTGGCGCCTCGCTTGGCACTGGTCGTCACGAGGAAGAAGATGACACTGGTTTGCATGAGATACATCCCGATGAGTTTTTTCACCAGATTGTACCGGGTCACCATAATATAGATGCCCCACAGAAACAGCAGCACGAAGGCGATGTAATTGGGGCGCTGCAGCCACCCCCCAATCAACTCAAACATCATACTCCTGCTCGGTGTCGTGATAGGCCAAGCTAAGAACGATAGAGATCCCGGTCACTGCAACATCCACGGCCACTCCGATTTGTGCCAGGAGAATCCCCATATACCGACGTGTGGGAGCATCCAAACCCGGAATCTCCAAATTGGCATAGTTCAGAAATTCCCCACCTCCAATGAGGCATAAGCCTCCGACTCCCACAAAAATGATCAATCCCACTCCATCACCATGCAACGCCTTTTCCACCAGGCGCCCCTGAGGGGACTTCAGCCCAAACACCAAAAAGGTCAAGATCATACTGGTCGTCCAAATGACGCCGGCTACAAATCCCCCCCCGGACCATATTGGCCGAAGAATAAAACGTACAAAGCAAACAACTGGGCCAAAGGAATGAGCAAGCGACTCATGGTCTGAACAATAATACTGTCGTGCATCTGTTTCATGAGCCGGGCTCCTTTAATAACAACGCACAGGCAATGCCGGCCGTAAAAATCACCACGGTTTCAATCAAGGTATCAAATCCCCGATAGTCCATCAGAACCGACGTGACCACATTCGGCGTGAGAGTGTCCGCATAACTTTGCTGTAAGTACACAGGAGAGATATGCACATTTGGCGGTGAGGTTGGGTCGCCGAACCGTGGAAGATCATTGGCCGCTAATAACAGAAGAAGGCCCAGCATGGGCAGTCCGAGCACTCCAGCCAGGGGAGGAGGAGGACGACGAAGACGGCTATCTTTGGGGGCGGTATCAAACAACGTAATGAGAAACAACACGGTAGCCAACCCGGCCCCAATCACGGCTTCCACAAATGCCACATCCACCGCGCCCAGCCAGGCCCAAACCAAAGCCAGGAAGAAACTGTACGAACCGAGAATGAACACAGAACTCATCAATTCCTTCACCAAAAATGTCGCGCTGGCCGCCGTGAGGACCAGGAGTAACAGCAAGACAATGTTCACCGAATACATCATTGGTCTTCCTCTGTCTGAGGTTTCACGCCCGCCCGATACGCCGCTCGGACAGTTGCATGAGCAATGACCGGATTCAGAAGCAAGAGCAAGACCAGGACAACGAGGATCTTTAACATATTGATCCCGAATCCCTGATAAATAGAAAGGCCCGCGAGGACGCAAATCGCCCCTAAGGAATCGGTCAGAGAGACCGCATGAGATCGCGTAAACACGTCGGGGAGTCTAAGCGTGCCAATCGCGGCAACCACAAGAAAGAATACGCCAAACAGAATTAACCCGACAGCAAGGATGACCATTTAGGGTGCACCTCGTTGCTCAAGAAACTTGGCAATGGCAAACGCCCCAACCAAGTTCAGAAGCGCATACCCCGTGGAGATATCCACGAACATCTCCACACGGTCATACACCGTGCCCATCACCACAACCAGAATGATGGCTTTGGTCGAAATTCCATTCAATCCTAATACCCGATCAAACACCGTCGGACCCTGGATCACTCGGTACAAATACACGAGAATGAGGACCGATAAAATGATTAAGAGAAACAGAAAAAAATTGATCATCGCTGATTCGTGTCTTCCTGAAAGACCCAGGCAAGCTGGCGCTCCATCCGACCGGTGGTGAGATCCTTCCCTGCTGTCTCATCTATGGCATGCACCAAGAATGCATTGCCGTTGACTTCCACGGTAATGGTGCCAGGCGTCAGGGTCACAGAATTCCCAAGCAGAACGATCGCGCCCCGATGTCTTAAATGAGACCGATAGGTAATGAGTATGGGCTTAATGGGTAACGAGGGATTCAGAATGAGTTTCGTCAAATGCAGACTACTCTCAACAACCCGTAGAAAGAGCCAGGGGCTGTACAGCACCACACGGGCCCATGGGAAATGGTGAAAGGGAGAATGAGGGAATCCCGTGTTTAACCACGCGACTCCACAAGAGACCATGAATCCAAGAACGAGGTGAAAATTGTCGTACTTCCCTGATAACACGAGCCAGACACAAAATAGGGCCAGGGTGTTAGCGATAAACTGTTTCGGAAAAGAAGACTTCATCCTGCGCTATCCTCAGACCACAAGCTGAACTTCTCAACTCCATGAACCCGATAAGGTAAAAAAAAAGCCAACCAAATGTTTTTCGAATGAGGTGTTCAAAAAACCTGGTTGGCTTGTACTGTCTCCAGCCTATCCGTAACTCACGAAATGCTGGGAACCCTACGGCCATGATGAATGATGTTTCGGAAAACCGGATGCTCCCACTCTCCCTACTCGGTCTGCGACCGATAAAAAGAGGGGCCTCATCCTTTTCAACAATACGCAAGCCTCTGACCTTATACCAGGCACTCTCTTCAATCCACAACTCCGAATCAAAGGGATATGTTCGATTGGAGTCTTTAACCAACCTACTTGGGAGCACTTGATCCTGTAGATGGAACCGAAAGCCCTAGGGAATACAAATCTCTCATCGGAGATGATGTGGAATTCGATCAGGAATTCAAAGCACGGCAAAAGTCAAAAAGACTTTCCTTCTCATCGTGAAATCATATTGTAACCGTGACTGGTTCCCAAGTTGAATCAGCGAGATACCGTGAAAAGCCTTTGGAGTCTGGATCACACGCTATGACATTCATCCATTGGTTATGGAAGACATGCTGAAGCAAAACGTGTTTCTGAATGATGGACCGTATTCGATCCCGCGGCGCCTCAATGATGGCGAGTAAGCGCATGGGTTCATGATAGTGCCGCGCCCCATCGTTTACCGATTGGAGGGGAAGGCCTTTTTGCAGATCACTTTGGCTCCCTAACATCACACCAACTCCGGCAACCATATTGTGAATGACCTTGCTCCCACTCCCATAGGCCCAAGGATCCACCGCCGAAAAGTAATACGTTAGGTTAATCAATTCGCCCACGATGAGAGGTGCGGTCATGATTTTTTCAAGAAAACTCCCATCAGGATCTGAGCCAGGGTCGTAGGAATGCAAAAAGACTCTCCCTTCCAAATCCAGACCCTTGGTAAGAGCCCGCCTTCCAATCAAAAAGGCGGCGTTCCCTGACAATCCCCATTCAGGACGGGAATTAGCCCAATCCATGCTCCGTTGTCTGACATGCTTGAACGCTTCATTTGGAGACACCGCTGTCGGAGCACCGGGAATTCGCTGGCATCGTTCCAATGCCTGATGTGTGCCAGCCTGCTCCAAGTCCCTCACCAACAGTGCTAAATCCTCTCCATGGGTAGCAGGAACATCGACAAGGTCATACAACGTCACTCGATCTGTGGTCGTGTTGTGTTTGGCGGGAAGAAACCAGGTGTCCTCTGGAATGACCAGACCATGATCGCTCAGAATTTGCCGAACCTCTGGATTATTGGCCATGGCGGCAAAGACACGAGCATTCGGGTCACCATGACTGCCTCCACATGCGCCACAGTCCAGGGCCGCATAATAGGGATTATTATCGGATTGGCTTCCATGACCGCAGACCATCACAAACCGGCCAAAGTTTTTCGTGAGGCCGATCACACGCAATCCGCCCTCCACAAAGGCCGCTTGCTCCAATGGGGTGAAACCTTGCGTCAGTTCTCCCAAACGCTGCGTTCCCTGCTCGTCTTTACCTGAAGGCTCAACAGGAATATACGTGGCCACGGTGCTCCCGAGCCACTGCTGCAGCCACTGTTTGACGGTGTCGAAGGAGGTTCGAAACAGCGTTTTCCCTACCAACCCGACGCTAAAAAACATTCCTAGCACATCAATCAGCATAAAGGAGGCAAATGGATTGTGCTTCAGATCATGAAAGAGGTGATGACTGAGTTGATGCCACCGGGTCCCTGAAAGATAGTCCTTCACCCTATCATCCTGACCTATTCGGGGAACTTCGATCACTTCCGATTTCGGTGCCAACAAAATGGGACACAAGGCCAAATGGTCGTGGCTATCAAATGCTACATGACTCATGGGTACCCCAAAGAACCCGGCATACCCAAAGGTTTCATACGGCCCCTGAGCTTCAAGATGACGACGAAACGACTCTGACCGAGCATCGATACAAAAAATCCCTTGCGCCCGCGGCCGCTCATTGGTAACGGGTGCCACCGCTTGATGTCCGCTGATGTTCCCCAGCAAATACTCCCGATAGACGTCCTCATACGCTTCAAGCCATACCGGTCCATGTGCAGATTGGGGAAAGAGATCCAGCCATTCCAGTAGGGTTGAAATGTCGGTGTAAGACAATTCGTGTACCTCAATTGGAGTCAATTCCAAAAACTGAGCCAGGTGAAAAAGTCGCCAAGCCTGATGACACACCCCGTAAATATTAGGGTCGGTGGGGTGAGAAGAAGGGAGGCTCAACTCCTGTTCATGCTCACGATGTTCGTTCCAATAGGCTAGTAGTGCAGGTAACGTCCCCTTGATGCCCCATTCCCGTTGGCAGAGTCCTTCCACCATTCCCGATTCATAAAAGAGCCGGACGGCCAGATATTGCAGAGGATCGATGGGGTATCGTTGTTGGGCAGGATACCCGGAATGGTCTCCACGCCAGCGAATAAACCCTGCCCATCCGGGCAATTGGGCCAGATGCCGCGAGAGATACTCTGGCCATCGCTCCTTCGGGATATTGAGATCCTGGAGATGTTTGCACAACATCTCTTCTGGTTCATCGGAAAGTTCGCGGAATTTTTGTCGAAGATGAGGGATCCCGAGAAATTTGCCTGAGAGATCCCCTTGCGCCAGTTCTCGCCATGCAGCATAAAATCCATTCTCTCTTGAAGGCATGCTCCATCCGGCAACTCCCTCGTCAACAAATGCCGCAATCCATTTGATCATGTGGGTATTGATGGTCTCAACCAGCACGCTCCCCGTTACCCGATCCAGCCAATCACCCAACGTCCTGTCTGCGGGTAAATCAACCGGGACAGAATGGGCTTCTTCTCTTGTTGAAGCAGAGCTCCGACTAAGACCAGGTGCATGAAAAGAAGCCGTACCCGACACAGGGTCAGACAAGTGGCAGGCTGCCAACGAACTTTTCCAGAGGTTGTGCAGATAGGCGGATTCCGGATCATGTCGGCACTTCTCGCACTCCCGAATCGTTTGGTCAATAATGGATGTTCGAGAATCCTCGGGAAGATCGGACCGGAACCGTTTTGTCGCACCCTCTAATTCTATGGTCCAAGTCAGGAGGACAGGATTTAACTCTTCAATGCCGTAAATGGCATGAATCCGCCAGATATCTCTCGCGTGAATGGTGCGCCCACCAATTTGAATAGTCGCCTGAGAAGGGAGAGAAGGACCGACACGCTGAAGAGCCCGTTCAACAGCGGTCTGGGTAATTCGACCTTGATGAAAAAATCGGCGATATTCTTCAACAGGCAGAAACCCCTTGGCACCCAGCAACTGATGCGCTTCCGCAATCGCCTGGGCAAACGGTAAATGCTCGAGGTCCCGAATGGGATTGTAGTAAGCAAACGTTTTCATCGGCCAATACGGCCCAATGGGTCGACACGCCTCGGCAACGATTTCTCGAAGCCATCGCCAATTCGTCACGGATGGACGATCTTGATCAGCGTGGTTCATTGCCCCATCTCCACTTTTCCAAGAGCCCATCCATCTAAAATCGTCAGAAAATGTTTGAAGAAGCTATACGTGATACGAAGCGCGCGATTAACTATTCCACAATAAAAAAGCCAACCGAGAAACGTCCCCCTTGCTAATTTCAGAAGATCATTCGGTTGGCTTATTCTATCGCTTACCTCCATCCCATCGTGATTGATGCAAGCGATCAGACAAACCCATTCGACGCTCAAGGTCAAAACCAGCACAGATACCACCCTCCTCAGACATTCGAGGGAACGACCCGCTCTCTTCTTGACCTCACATGAACAATACGCTTATATCAGGGGGGTAGGCTGTTCCTCAAGCTCCTGAGATTCACTCCTCAGGGAATGTGAAGGTTCTGTTGTTGATGGGCAAGGCCGGTCTTGCCGTAAAGGGTCACTGTATGAAACCCAGCTTCACACGAGGTGAAATGGAATCGGCGATCCGAAATGCCATCATTAAATTTGAGCAGGAATTCATGGGCCGGGGTCCCACCGATGTTCGAGCCAGCATTCTACGCGACACTATCCTTATTCGGCTCAAAGGCGTCCTCACGCCGGCCGAACGCCAACTGGCCAAGAGTGAAGAAGGCATTGGAATGGTTAAACAAATGCGCCAAAATCTCATTTCCCAAGGAAGAGAGCAACTCTGTCGTGAAATGTTGGAGATCACCGGAGCGGAAACGACTGCCCTGTTTACGGATATCGATACCCGGATTGAAGAACGCATTATCGTCCTGACGTTAGATCGTGATTTGGAAGCGACATTTCGGTAAACATCGTCAACGAGACATCTACACGGCAGATGCCATCCATGACTGCGCCAGCTGAACCGTTACCTGATTCTCATGGACTGAATTCGTGAGTTTTTCCGTTTTTCCCTTCCTGCTTATTGAGGAACAGAAATTTTCCACTCTTGACTTCTGGGATATTTGCCTTATCTTTAAAGCATGACTCAAGGACGCGTGTTAACCCATGATGAGAAAAAAGCCTCTGAGGCGGCCTTTCGGGGGTTGCCAATGGATGATTCATGGACGGATTCTGCCAAAGCCGTCTATGAAGGTCTTCTTCAAGCATTAGGTGAAAAGCCCCTAAGCCATCCTATTCCTCCAGACAAGGAACCTTCCGAGTCGGAGGAGGGATCGGATCTTTTGCCTCCAGATTTCTCCGCACCATCCCAGGTAGCGCTTTCACTCAGCTCCGGAGATATTCCTGCAGAATTTGCATCACTCCCGATTCGATCCCGAAAGGAAGCCATTGAGTCAGGAATACTCAAAGACGTCACGCCAATCGCTCAAAGTGTGGGTCTGGATTTCTGTGTAGGCATGACTAACCCTCTCTGGGATCAATACATCACCCCTTCCCCCGAATTTACAGATGAGAGTATTCAAACCCGCCTACGCGATACCCTGGTGGCTGTGCGCCTCCGGTTGGCCAGCCTGAAAGAACCAACTCCGCTAGTGGATGTTCCCATCTTGTTACAGTTTCCTCCTGAACCAACTCCACAGCTCTGCATGACCTTCGCCTTATTTCACAAGGATCCCGTTGATGGGAATTGTTTGCTCCTGATCCATCCTGGTGAAGTCTTCGCCACCCGCCAAGCCTTTGAGAATAACTAACTCACCCTTCTGCCATAACCCAGGCCATTCTTGTAGGCAAGGAAGGCCTTCTTCCAATTCCTAACTGATACGTGTTGTGATTGTTGACCGCCGATAATGCTTAATATAGACCTTCAGCATTGCTTTGAAACTCGTAAAAATGAGTGATGAGGCGAAAAGTGAGAGCAATGAGAAGCAAGGAAGTTGAAAAACAAGGGGCTCTGCTCTTCCCGGTTTAGATTTCACACCGTGCAAAAATGAGGAAGGCATTGGGGAACATTCCCAATGGCCAGAGGGCGTTTTTCAAGCCCGTGAGCTTGTGGCTCACGGGCTTGATCCCTATAGGCACAGAGGAACGGAGAAAAACCTCTTTACTCCAAATCGCTCGGATTGTTGAATAACGCAGGCAACGCAATATTGCCATGTCCGTACTGCGGGAATTTCTGGGTTTGAGAATCCCCGGGATTTAAATGGGAAGCCGTATCGTCTAGCGAAAACAAGACCAACGTCTGTAGAAAATTGACAACCTGGCCCTGACTTTCATCCGATAACCGGGCAAAACGATCTCGAGCATTTTTGCTTCCCCTCCGTGCCCCATGATGACCGACCACAGATCGATACTCGGCCCGTCATGCCCGTAAGGGGCAGTCCTACCCACTCCCCATTGAGGTTCGGTGATAAACTCCTTAGTCAACGTGCCATAAAAATTGCGTTGCAAATAGTTTGGGCCTCAGTCATGGCGTTAAAAATCCGCATAGATTTTCTTGACCACAACCCGCTGGCCATTTGGCTTTTTCGCGGAAAGCGAACCCGCCACGGACTTCTTGGAACAGGGGAGTCGCCACGGCAAACAGGTGATTAAATATCCCTCGTCGGCGGTCATAGGTGGTTTCCACATCAGCTACTCACCGATCTTTCCCAATGACAAAATTTTGGAAATGGCATCCAGTGCATTGAATGTTCTGAAAGATCTTCTGCGATTTTTCACTGGCCTGTGTTTCCCGCCCTATGCCCGGTTTAAAATAATTCAACAAATGGAACTCCATATGGTCCACCAGACTTGTGGGAATTTCATTGGCGACCCATCTCGATCCGGATCATCACTTGCACTCGCAGCAGGCGGCACTTCGACGGTATCTATCTTCCCATTTAACCCCATTCCCCCAGGTGTGAGGACTCGATTCCCCGCTGACGGCTTGGCAAGATCCGGGGCAATGGTTTACCCTCCATTGCTTATTGTTCCATTTTTTAAGCACGGCATTCCCATTCATTCTAGGGGTGAAAGGCATTCTAACTATTGCCCAAACCAGACTTGAAAGAGAAAATGCCCCCGTCCCCTGAGAAACCAATTCTTTCCCAACCACCATTAAACCCTTTCGGGGGAAAAACTTTAATTGTGGACGCGGAGCAACCGGATTGCTTCACACTACCCAGTGAAGCGCTCGCTCAAGCTCAAGAGGATGATCAAATTTTCATTCGACCAGGGATTTATGAAGATCGATTGGTGATGACTGATCGAACCATTCATCTTGTCGGCGCAGGGCGAGATCAGGTCACGATATTCAATCGTCGGAGCGGCCCGTGCTATCTTCAGCGAGTCCCTGGAGGACAAATCAGCGGAGTGACGTTTCGTTATGTGGGCAGCGACCAACATTCTGCCCTGAATATTTTAGATTCTGTGTGCACCATATCTCACTGCAGAGCCACAGAAGGAATTTTATCCGGAGTTGTCATTTATGGACCAGATTGCCGCCCGACCTTACTCGGCAACGAAATCTCTCATAATCGGGAGTCCGGCATTTTTTCTTTTGCTGGAGCTCAACCGTATCTGCGCGAAAACTCTTGTGTTGGGAATCATCATTTTGGAATCGCCGCACGGGACGAGGGCACTCGACCTGATGTGATTAAAAACATCTGTCGAGAAAATATGCTGAGTGGCATTCTCCTCTTTCACTTCGCAAAAGCTCTTGTCCTCGAGAATACCTGCACAGACAATGCTCATTGGGGAGTCGTGCTTACCCCGGATTGTGAAACCACGCCAACACCTGAAGACCTCCACCAATCCAATCAATTGGCAGATAACCCTCGCGGGGCCTATACCCTCACCACGGAACCTTTGGCTGATATTGGTCGCTAGATCGAATCGTCGCACACTACTGGTCGCTCACCACGACGATACCGGATGCTGGGCAACAAAGATCTATGATAAGGTGGGCGGCGTTGACAGAACTTCCCAGGACGATTCGAGATGAATAACAATCTGTGGCATCAACTGAACGCCGTGTTGGGTAGCCTGACGGTCACGGTGGGACTCTGGTTATTAGTGGGAGCCTTACCGGTGTCTATGGGAATTGCCCTGGCCATAGGGCTCGCATTCCTGTTGGCCTGGAAATGCGCTTCCATGGGATATATTTGGGCTGTCTCGACGCTTCTTTTAGGGTTAGAAAGTTTTGCATGGCCCATCATGCAAATGGCCGATCTTCAAAAGCTGGGACCAGAACCTCCATTAGAAGAATTGGAACGAATTTTCACGGCCGTGTTGTTTGGCCTTTTTTCCGGCGTGTTCTGGATGACCTTCGCCTATGGCATTTTCAAACGTACCCGAGGCACGGAAACCCCGACCGCTCCTTCGATAACCATTCCCAAAACCAAAAACCAGAAGAAACAGTCAAGAAGACAATCAGGCTAATCACGCTATGAGGCCAAACTGCTGCTATTGAATGACCATGGGGTCCACATTGAATTCAACGACCACAGGGGCTTTGGGAAATTCTGCCTCATACTCCCGCTGAATGCCTCGAAGACCTCGCTGTGCTTCCAATATATCATTCGTTTTCATCAAAAAGAGTACACGGGGGTTTTTAATCTGCCCGGGTTTCTTGGATGCCATGGGCCCCAAAACCATTGGCGTTCCAATGATCCCTTTTCCCTCCTCACAAGCAACTCTTCTCACTTCAAACTCTCTCAACCGTTGATGCAGAAAGTCCACGACCCTTTGAACTTGAGACGCCTGAGCCCCCGTCACGACTAACAAAATCACATGGGTAGCCGGAGGATATCCTAAGGCTTCCCGCAACTCTAATTCCTGGTCATAAAACATTCCTGGACGCTGTTGCCCGATGGCAGTGAGTACATGATGATCAGGGATTCTTGTTTGGAGAATCACTTTCCCGGGCTCCTGCCCATTCCGGGCCAAGGTGAGAGCCTTCGACAACATCTGAAACGTCCGTTCGGCTGATCGGAAGTCAGGTATATGGAGCCCAAGATCCGCTTGAGGGAACCCAATCACCGGAGCCGTAGGTGGGTGTGACTGGTGAATAAAAAACTCCGTCCCAATCAGCACTCGAATATCCCTTAGCCTGAATTGGCGTAACATCGCATCGGCCGCCTCGGTGGTTTTCACGTTCTCTCGATCAAATCGAGCAACCGAGACCGTCGGGAAAAGACGAACCACCTCTTCTTCCAGTCGCTGCGTCCCTGTGCCGGAAAACCGAAACACCGTGCCCTGACATGTGGGGCAGGTTTCAGGTGTTGGCTGAATTCCCTCACAGTAGGAACACACCAAGCGCGAAGGTCGCTGATACAGTTTCAATGGCACCCCGCAGGTGGTACACATCGGAGCCTTCCCGCAATCCCGGCACATTAGCGCACTGGAAAACCCCTTGCGATTGAGAAGTAAAATAACTTGCTCCCCCTGGTCCAGCGCCCAAGTCATCCTGGTGAGTAAAACCGGTGACAGGATGGTCCCATAGGGTAATGACCGTAAATCGATCATCTCCACCTGAGGAACCTGCTGTGATGAGCGTTCTAGTGACTCCCTGATCTGCTCAGTAAATCGTCCATATAGTTCCAACGAAGGACGTGTCGAACCGTAGACCACGAGTGCCTGTTCACATTCTCCACGCATTCGCGCGACTTCTCGAGCGTGGAAATACGGAAGATGCTCATCTTTATAGGACGGATCCTCTTCCTGATTAATCCAAATGAGCCCCAAATTTTGAACAGGCAGAAATAGTGCGGACCGGGTCCCCACCACGACCTGCACGTCGCCCTGTTGAATCCGTTCCCATCGAGCAGCACGAACCATTGTCGAAAGATGGCCATGATAGACCTCAACCTGATTGTTGCCGAGGAGCCGTAACTGTTCGGCCAGGATTTCAGCTTGCTGCACTTCGGGAGCAAGGATGAGCGCTCGACGACCCTGATCAACAACGGTTTCAACCATCTTGAACAACAGATCCTGTCGTAATGATTCCGATCCCACCACAGGCACTTCCTGGAAACCACCGTCCCGCACCGCACGCAAAAGATTCTCCCATGTCTGATTTTGTTCAGTGGAGTCGCACGCTTTTCGCGGAACAAATGCTGAAAGATCCGTCCTTTTTTCTACAGGTAGATCAAATAATCCCGGGGAAACCGGAAGCACCGGTTTTCGGCCAGCACTGGTTGCACCCACCGGACTTGGGGCATTGGGTCCGGAAGGTCTGGTGGTCCGTTCGGTTATCCATCCTTTCTTTTTTAACCGAGTCAGAACAGCAGGAACCTCCTTCATTGTTCGTGTGAGAGACGATCGGAGTAAGCCTTTGGGAGCCTGCTCTAATTTCCGAAGCACGAACTGAATGTCCGATGCCAGAGCCTTATCCGATAAAGCCAGCCGACCTTCGTCCGTTAAAAAAACATGCCTGGCCACTTTTACTGCATACGGTGGAACAATCAGCCGCAAACATGCTGACAGAGGAGCCAGATAATAATCGGAAATCTTTTCAACCAGCCTGAGAAGGTTGTGTTCCAATGGACGATTCCCGGCATCGGCCTCCAACGAAAGAATGGCTCGCAGTGGTTTATGACGGAACGGAGATTGAAGGGCAGAAGAGGTTTCTGACCCAAATATTGTCACGACCACTCCAGAGACAACGGCAGACCCCAAAGGAACCGCCACGGGGCTTCCCACATGAAGCAGGGCAAGCAGCTTCGGGGGGACTTGATAGGTAAAGACTTGGAACCGCCTGCCCGGCAGGACCACATCAGCAAGCATAGGTGGTTACGACTTTCATGAGCATCCGATTCTACCAGCGGGTTGTTCTCCTCACAACGCTTTCCAACCTCTGGCCTTCAGACCAGCAAATATGATGTGGATCACGATCCGATAGGCGCTTAGGCTCTAGAATATTATCAACTGTCTTACGCGCTTATCATGGTACTCACTGTGCATTTGGTTGCCCGGTTCCATCACCGACACCTTCAATCATGCATGTTTAGCGGGACACCTTGACGATTTCGATGAAAACGGGAAGGATAGAAACAACAACTTGAACCCTATCCAGTCTGTTGGTCAAGAATCGGTTGGCTCACAATCTTCGGCACGAACAAGACACAGATAAAGAGAAGGAAAGAGCAAACAATGCAATCAGAGGAGGACAACAAGATGGGGGGCTTGGAAACACTTGGAATATTGGCTCTTGTGATTGGAATCATTGGCGTCATTGTTCTTCTCAAAAGCCGGAAAAATTCCCAATAGGGACAGGCCCGTTCACTCTGTGAACAACGTGGAATCCAATTCTCTTGAAGGACCACTTCAGGGTGTCAACACGTTCTGAGGAAACGAAGACTCGAACATCCTCATGAAGAGGCTACCTCAGGCCACAACAGATACGATCAGGACTCAGGGATTTTCTTGAGGCGACGATCCAAAGCAAATCGAGTAATGCCAAGGTGCTTGGCGGCGAGACTTTTATTATGATCGGATAACCGCATCACTTCTTCAATCAAGTCGCTTTCAATGTCCGCGAGTGTGTGTTCTCCGAGAATCATTTCCATACGCACCACCTGTTGATCGCCTCGGGCGACTGCATTCACCGAAGAACGGGCTTCTTCGTGAACCTCACGAGGCAGATCCCCTTGCGTCAGGCTTTTTCCACGACAAAAAATGGCCGCACGCTCCATGATATTTTCCAGTTCACGGATATTTCCCGGATACGGATAGCGTTCCAACAGCCGTTCAGCTTCCGGCTCAATAGCCGTGACCTCTTTCCCAAGGTCCTTGCTTTGTCGAATCAACGTCGCAAGACCCAGCGGGATAATATCCTCTGTTCGATTCCGTAATGGCGGGAGATCAAATGACACGACATTCAACCGGAAAAACAAGTCCTCCCGAAATCTGCCTTGCGCCACATCCTTGCGAAGATCCCGATGGGTGGCCGCAATCAAACGAAAATCTACATCAATATCCACTTGCCCACCCAATCGCTTAAACGAACGCTCCTGTAACACGCGAAGCAATTTGGCTTGCATAGAAGGGTTGAGGTCTCCGATCTCATCTAAAAAAAGGGTTCCGCCTTCCGCCTGCTCGCAGAGGCCGGGTTTGCGCTGGTTCGCCCCTGTGAAGGCCCCACGTTCATAGCCAAACAACTCACTTTCAAATAATTCCTGAGGAATGGCCGTGCAATTCACTCCCACAAACGGGCCTTTGTTCCGAGGCCCATTATGGTGAAGCACTCTCGCGACAAACTCTTTACCCGTTCCCGTTTCTCCAAGCAGCAGCACCGTCGTTTTCAGGTTTTTCGCCATTTCCTGAATTTGCCCAACCAATTCTTTCATACTGGGACTATTGGCAATCAAACTGTGGAAGGCATATCGCCCGGGCCTATCCTCCGTTTCAAAGTCGATACGGCGGCGAAGCGTCAGATAGTCCAATGCTCGATCGATCACAGGTTCCACGCTTGAAAAATCCACGCTTTTAATAAGAAAATCATACGCACCGAGTTTAATGGCTTCCACCGCATCTTCCACCGTGCCATAGGCCGTGAGGAGAATGATCAGGGCCTGTTGGGATTTGGAACGAATATGTTTGAGTGTCTCCAGTCCGCTCAAGCCGGCCATCTTTAAGTCCAACAAAATGAGGTCAGGCGCATCATGGTCAAGGGCTTCCAATAAAGCCTCTCCCGAATCAAAGCTTCGAACTTGATGGTGTCGTTTCGCAAGACGTCGGCTGATGGCTTGGCGAACCACATCATCATCATCTGTCACAAAAATGTTGGCGCGCATGCGTTACACCGTTGAGAGTTAGGGTTGGCAGACGCAAGGAAGCCACCATGTCATGGTGGTCCCGATTCCTGACTGACTTTCCACATGAATCTCTCCTCCATGAGCTTCGATGATATTTCGACAAATCGCCAATCCCAGTCCGGTTCCGCGATGCTTGCCGGTGGTGAAAAACGGCTCAAAAATCCGAGGGAGAGCACTTGGACTGATTCCCTTTCCATTATCTTTGACTGTAAACCGAAGACCCGGTATTCGTTCATCAGTTTCCTCTTCAACGGAAAGACCAAGACATCCGCCCTCCGACATCGCTTCAACGGCATTTTGAATCATATTCAACATCACTTGCTTCAGTTGATCTCGATCAGCTTGGATGGAACCCAGATTCGCTGCCGGGAGGAATTCGACCTGAATGGCCTTTTGCTTGATGGGTTCACTAAGCACCTGTAACGACTCTCGAACCAGATCTTCCAATTGAAAGGTGACGGGAATCAATTCTCTTGGCCGCGCATAGTCAACGATTTGATTCACGATGCGATCCAATCGCCGGGTTTCCTTGAGAATGGTCACCAGATCCTCATGCCGGGAGTCACCCTCGGGGAAATCTTCCATCAGCAACGTCGTGGTCGACCCAATACCCACCAGCGGATTTCGAATCTCATGGGCAATACCCGCAGCCATTTGGCCTAACGTGGCCAATCGGTCGGATCGGTTTAATTGTGCACGCATATGCTCTAAAGCCGTGATATCCACATTGAACCCTTGATACACCATCATCTGACCGCCTTCGTCTTGAATCGGAACGGCCCGACATAAGACCTTTCGAACAGCTCCGTCCGGATGCAGAAAGCGAAAAACGCGCTCAAAGGGTTCCCCCTGATTACACGCCTCCTGAAAAGCCTCTCGCCCCTTCTCTCGATCATCTGGGTGAATCGCCTCCCACATGTGTTCGGGATTTAAGGCCTCATCCGGATTTCGTCCAGCCAAAATCCAATTCTGCCGGTTGCTAAAAATCAGATGGACATTTTCTGCCGTAAAAATTCCAATGGGCGCATGATCCACAATTCCTCGATATTTGGCCTCAGAAGAGGAAACCTCCTGATTCAGCATCCGAAGCTCCTGTTCGGATTGTTCGATACGGCTGATATGACTGCGAATCTGAGTGCCCATCGTCTGCATGACCCTCGTCAATTCACCAATTTCATCATGTCGGTGGAACACCGGAATATTCGGTATGGTTCCCCCGGAAACATTTTCCACAGCTTTGGCCAAGGTCGTTAATGGACCCGTAATAGACTGGGCAATCAGATGAAGAGGAACCAACAACAAAATCAATGCCAACGACCCTCCCCACACGACCACCCCCATCAGGGCCGCCCGATCTTCGGCGCTACTCGCAAGGGCCTGTTGCAGCTGCATGACTTCTCGCCGATCAAACCGAGCCATCTCTTCACGAATGGCGAGCATGAGAATACGACCTTTCTCGCTCTCAATATAATCCATGGCCTCTTCCGAATGCCCCGCTTTGATCCGTTCAATCAGCCGATCTTTGTCGCTCATTAATTGTCTGACCATTTTTTGAACAGATTCTATTAACTGTCGCTGAACCTCAACAGGCTCGACCATCTGTCTCAAGGAACTCCCGAGCAACATCACCCGTTGCTTGGCCGCCAGATAGGGCTGCAAAAATGGGGGTTGCTGTGTCAACACATAGCCGCGAAACCCGGTTTCGAGATCCACAACCAATCGCATATATTCTGCGGACGCGGTTTGCACATGATACACATCATTGAGACGATCTTCGTCCAACGAAAAAGTCTGCACGCTCTTAAAGGTCACCAGGCTCAAAATTAAGACGGCCAGAACCGGGACCCCCGAGACTAAAAGAAGTTTTCTGGCGATTGGAAGATTTAAAAATAATCTACTGAGAGACATTGGTGATTCTCCGAGACCCTCTTTCCGAAAACCTCTTATGGTCCATTCAAATCATACCGTGGCAGGCCTGTGACAATACATCAGGACCCTCGGCCCACTATACCCCAAAAGCCCGACAAATCTCATTATGGGACGTGCCAACCCCAGGAGCATTCCTCTGCTCCGAATCCATTTCCTGAACAGGTTGATCAGCTTGCCCGTGCCAAAATTCTGAAGAAATATTCCATGGTCAGACAAGACAATCTTTGATCACATGCGGGAATATCAATGCTTGGCAATGGCAAGTCTGGTGAAATATCGGTGAGTCAGAAAGCCTAGGAGAGAGTTGGACAGAGCCAATGCTTAATGAGGCAAAGTAAAACCAGGCATGGACACTGGAATCCCCTGAGCTGGATGGTGTTCTGCCACGGCCGGCACATGATGTGTCAAGATCCCTTGTGCATAGTAAGTTTGTGTCACCGGTTGCAACAACACATACACAGACAAGAGCCCCGCGAGTGTCATGGTGACCGTATACGGAAGAGCCATCCACACCATCCGGCCATACGAAAGACGAATCACGGGGGCAAGAGCCGACGTCAACAGAAAGAGAAAAGCCGCCTGCCCATTGGGAGTCGCGACACTGGGAATATTGGTCCCCGTGTTAATGGCGACTGCCAGGAGATCAAATTGATCACGGGTAATCACTCCCTGATGAAAGGCCCGCAGGACCTGTTCAATATAGATCGTGGCGACAAAGACATTGTCGCTGATGGATGACAAGATGCCGTTGGCAATAAAAAACATGCCGATTTGATGATCCCCATCCATGGCCAAAGCATAATGGATAATGCCTCCGAAGAGTTGTTGCTCCTGGATCACTGCTACTACTGAAAAAAACACCACCAAGAGCGCCGTAAACGGAAGAGCCTCTTTGAAGGCCTCTCCAAGTTGATGCTCTTCGATAATGCCATTGAAGGCGGTAATAAACACGATCACCGTGAGTCCGATAATTCCGACCTCCGCCAAATGAAAGGCCAGGGCAAGAATTAACCAGATCATAGCCAGACCCTGAACGATCAAACGGGCCTTAAACCGATGATCCATCTTACGGGAGGTCTCTTGGTCAAACCCCCAAAGAATGTCCCTGACGGCTTGGGGAAGACCGAATCCATAACCAAACCATCGGAATCGTTCGACCAGGCCACAGGTCAGGAACCCCACAATCAACACCGGGATGGTCACAGGAGACATGCGGATAAAGAATTCAATAAAATTCCAACCCGCCTTCTCTCCGATCAACAGATTTTGCGGTTCTCCGACTAAGGTGCAGACTCCTCCCAGCGCCGTGCCGACTGCGGCATGCATGAGGAGGTTCCTTAAAAACCCCCGAAACTCCTCTAAATTAGTGCGATGGATGGTGCCAACGTCATGATCAAGAGAATGGTCATGATCATCTTGAACCCCTTTTCCGGAAGCCACTCGGTGATACACTTTGAAAAATCCCACCCCTACCGCAATGATGACCGCAGTGACGGTGAGAGCATCCAGAAAGGCCGACAAAAATGCCCCCATTCCTGAAAATAACAGGGCCAGCTTCGTTTTCGATCTGACCTCGAGCAAAATTTTCGAAAAAACAAACAACAACAAATCTTTCATGAAGTAGATCCCGGCCACCATGAAAATCAGCAGGAGGATCACCTGGAAATTATTGAGCGCCTCATGATAGACGGTTTCGGGTTTCGCCAACCCAATGAGTACGGCTTCAAGCGCCAGCAGCCCACCAGGTTGCAGGGGATAACTTTTTAACGCCATCGCCAAGGTAAAAATAAATTCAATAATGAGGGCCCAACCCGTGAGAAATGGACCAATGGTCATGAACAAAATGGGATTGAGGATCAAAAATCCCAGAATAGTCAGCTTGTACCACCTTGGGGCATGATCAAGAAAATTTTGGCCAAATGCCTGAAGAAACGGCATCGTCATCATTGAAAATCCCAACTAAGAATGGTTCGTGATCGAGCAGTCAGCATAAATGTTCTCTACTGTGCCGCCAGGACTGGTTCACTCTGAGCTTGAGGTTTTGCCTCTACTGCCTTCTTTTCCACAATCTGCATAGCCTTATCCAGGACCTCATTAAAGTGTGCGCAGATATGATCCTCCTGAAGTCTGGACAGTTCATTTAAATCGGCAAGAACCTGCCGGGTCCTGGGGGACATGCCGGCGGTCAACACCGCGACTCCGCGACGATTGGCGGCTTCAATTAAATCGCCCAACGCGTAGGCGCCAGACAAATCCAACTCATCCAGCCATTTGCACCGAATGATGAGCACATCTTTGCCGTCAAGATGTTCCACCGTCTCATTCAGCCAATCGATCGCACCGAAAAATAATGGACCGTGAGGACGAACGATGATAATCCGATCTCGAACGATATGTTCAAAGCGACCGCTAATCTCTCCCATATTTGCCCCATTTTGGCTGATCTTCCTGGCATAGTCTCTGGCGAAGGAAAAAATGAGATCTTCTTCTTCCTGTTTCACATCTTCATCCCGTTGATTGAGATCTGCCTTATAGCGATCGGACTGGTCTTTCACGAAGCGGAAAAACGCCACTGCGAGTCCCATCGCCATGGCGGACAGCAAATTCCAAAATACGGTCATGAAGACCACGAGACCAAACACCATCAAATCAGAGGTCGGCAATCTTCGAACCACCGGCAGGACTCGCATATCAAGAATGTCATACCCGGCCTTGAGGAGAATTCCCGCCAAGGCGGAAAGAGGGATCGAGGCGGCCAGAGAACCCAGACCGAGAATGAACGAAAGGAGGACAAGCCCCATGGTAATGGACGACAAACGGGTTCGAGCCCCACTCTGAATATTGACGACACACGGCATCGTATTGGTGGCTCCGCCCAACCCCCCGACCAATCCTGAAAAGAGATTGGCCGATCCCTGGGCGACCAATTCCCGGTCACTGTTGTGATGTGTGCCGGTCATATTATCCACAATAAGGCAGGTCAGCAGACTATCAAATATACAGAGACCGGCGAGGGCTGCAGCCGGCACAAACGCTTCTTGAAGAAGGTCAAGATTGGGCAGATACAACTCAGGAAAGCCTGTGGGCACATCTCCGATTTTAGGAATATCTAATCCCAGCGCTGTGGCCGCTGCCGTCCCAACAAACAAGCCAATCAATGGTCCCGGCAACCAGGTGACCGGAGAAATTTTTGGCCATATCATCACAATCACTAACGTGAGCAACCCAATTCCCACGGCAGAAGGTGACGCATGCATAAACGTGGAAGGCAATTCCGTAATGGCGGACGTAATACTCTTGGCGCCAGGAAGTCCCAGAAATGGGTTGAGCTGAAGCAACATATACAAGAAGCCTAGCCCGGTCATGAATCCCGAAATGACTGAATAGGGAGTGAACTTGATAAACTGTCCGAGCTTCAAGAAGCCTAGAACGATCAAAATAACCCCGGCTAAGGCGATGGTCGTAAAAATAAAGACGAGATGAGGAGAACCATCAGGCAATTGATGGGTCTGCGCGATGTTAAGAATTTGGATGGTCATTGGACCCGTTGGTCCGCCCACCGACCAGAGTGACCCACTTAAGGGTCCTGCAATAAGGCCCGCTGCCACAGCCGACCACATCCCCGCAATGGCCCCGAGCCCGGAAGCCACCCCAAAGGCCAGGGCCATGGGAAGCACCACCATCGCCACTGTCACCCCGGCCAACACATCCCCTCTGACATGGCTTCCTAAGCCCTGTAAATTTTCTTTAAAATTAAAATCTTTGAGATATCCACGAATACCCGCAGGCACATACCCCATTCTTATTTCCTCCGCCTTGTTCGTCATCGTCTATTACAGAAACCAAAGAACAAACGTTTCAATTTTCCAACGAACTTCATCCGCAACATGCATGCCAACAATCAACCGGATAGGTTTCCAAGAAAATCCTCTGACTTTCCTTTACATTTCAGACTATTCTGCCAAGAGATCCCGTGGCGGTCTCAGCCAGAGTCTTCTCGCTCAGCCCCCCTGTGCGAATTCGTACGGTGTGCCCTGTGCGAAATTAACCCTCGTTCCGGCATGAACAAGAGAAGACGACTCTTTGCCTTTTGGGAAAATCAGGAATTGGGAAGGGTAATGCTATCCGGGCGGATGAACTAGAATGTCAGCGTCGCCATGGTATACACATAATTGACATCGGCCGTTCCAGGGCTTTGTGGCACTCGATCAAAATAGGAGCCTTTGAAAAAGCGTGTATATCCTACCTCAAATGCCGTATGCCGGAAATAACCGGCCTGAGGCGCCCACGTTATGGAGGTATCCAACATATTTCCAAGGAAAGTGCCCGCTCAACCCGTCGGGTCCTGCAGACCGCTGCCCACAAAAGGACCGCGGGCATCGGCCAGCCAGAACGTCCGATGAGATACCATCAACTTAACAGAGGATGTCGGTTGAAGGGTCGAACGAAATCCAACAGGTGAAATAATATTGGATGGAAAGATAATTCCCAAAATTCCAGTTGGTCCGTATTCTGCACGGCGTTTCGCGAACAAGAAATCAAAATTCTTTTTCGGATTCTTGTCTCCGGACGAATAGTCAAATAGATAGACAAACCGTAAGGGCCATTCGGTCCCAAAACTATAGCCCACCTCACCGTGATCGCGATGTGCAACGTGATTCGTATGATCGACCTCCCCAACTTGATAGATCGATTCTACCTCATAATCAAATTGTTCTTTCGCAGGCTGGGCAAATACCCGAAATCCCATAGTGGAAAGATTACGTTTTTGAAGATTACTCCCCTCATTCAACTGAAAGAGATATAACTCCCCATTAGCCCACGGGACATGGCTACTCGAAATCGCTGCACCGGAAAAGTAGCTAATGGGGCTATTCCAATCCGGGCTGACCGTATGTCGTTGAACAGGCTGTGTGACGAAAGCCCGAAGGCCCCAATCGGAGCTTTTGTCCGCTCCGACGGTCAAATGCGCACCATCGAATGATGGAGTAAAGCTTCCATACCGATGTCCCGCCACAAGACGCCCTTGGCCAAAATCCAGGATCAAACGCCCAACTTCAAATTTTCCGGAACTTCCTGTTCCCAAAAAATTCTGAGACACCAGATCAAGGTGAAGTTGAAAAACATCCAGATGATCGACAAAATTGGGATTGTGATCCTGCCCCCGATCAGCCACGGGAGCACGAAAATCCGCTAATTCCAGTGTGAATCGGATAGGGTCCCAGATATCCTTGATTCCAAACAAAATCCTAGTCCGTTGAGCGACCATCTGATCACTTCCTGCTGTCCCTTTCGTAAAACTGTGACTAAAGGTTTCATAGCGGGTTCGATGTTCAACCCCCAAATCCATCCATTTCGGCGTCATAGCAGAAAGTGAATTGGGCTGTTGTAAAATGATTTTCAAACGATCAAAATCACTCGGGAATTCTTTGGAGGCATCGCCAGCACCAAATGTACTTGTTGCCCATGAACAGCCTCCAAGAATCATGAGGATCGTTATACGCATAATTCGAAAGGTTTTCATCA
>Ga0224497_10000205_pt1 | contig 45065 bp, 42 predicted proteins | sample SF_Jul11_sed_USG_4_FD_167970 | JGI IMG/M metagenome (GOLD analysis project Ga0224497, IMG submission 167970) | Sediment microbial communities from San Francisco Bay, California, United States - SF_Jul11_sed_USGS_13 | ecosystem: Environmental > Aquatic > Marine > Sediment | place: USA...
CGCGGACTGAACCATGGGTCGACGCCGATGACGACCTGGCTGACCAGTGCCAGCGTCAGGACACCGCCGACGCTTATCGCAAGGAGCGCGTTGCCGAATACGTGGGGCTGCTTGTTCTGCACCGGTCGAATCGAGATCCAGCTTGCAGCCGCGAGCATGATTGCCAGCACGCCGAGGATCACGGCGGGATGATCGGCCTCGAAGATGTAAACCAGCACGTAACCGATCAGAAGCAGCTGCACCAGCATGCGAAGCGTCGCATACAGCCCCGTCTTCGCGCCGGCCGACCAACGCATCATGATGCCGATGACTATGAGCGCTGGCACAACGGACAAAACCAACCCTGGCCACGTAATCGATTCGACGGCTGCATTCATTATTTGTCCTTTGCAATATGCGAGCGCACGGTGATGATATGCGGCGTTACGCGCTGGTCACGAGTTTGATGAGCTTCGACACGGTATTCCAGTTCCTCCCCGTCGTTGAAACGCCAAGGCATCGATCGACTTTCGCAGCGAGTTTAGACCGCGCGATACCATCGGGTGCGTGCAGATAAAACGCATCGCCGATCAAAAAGAACTTCTCCGACGGCGCTTTAACCGCGTTTAGTCCTTCCAGATCCGGGTCCACTGCGGTCGAAGTCAGGAACGCCACGTGCAAGTGCTTCGGCGTGTTTTCAGCGTCGGGAAACGGATTCGCCTCTGCAATCGCGCGAAAGCGTTCGACAGTTAACAGGAGTACTTGCGGGGCGAACCCGAAGCGCTTATCGATCGCATCGCCGATCTTCCCGGTTAGTGACCTGGTGTCAGCCGTGGAAGAAAAGACGGCGTTGCCGCTTTGAATATACGTCTGAACATCGGTACAGCCGAGCGACGATAGGATATCCCTCAGGCCCTGCATCGGCAGGCTGTTTTTGCCACCGACATTGATGCCGCGAAATAACGCGATATACGCGGTCATAGGTGTAGCTGGTCTGCGTACGCAAACAAAGCCGCCGCACCGCCCGTATGCAGAAACACGATGTCGCCCGAGCCCAGTGAACCGGTCCGAATCAGGTTGATCATGCCGGCCAGCGCTTTGCCGCTGTAAACCGGGTCGAACAGCAGGCCCTCGAGCCGCGCCAGCATCAGCACCGCCTCGTTCATGCCCTCGGTGCGTATGCCGTAGCCTTCGCCAACGTAGTCGCAGTTCGCGACCACGTCTTCACGCGCGACGATGCCGGGCTTGCCGATATACTCGGCCGTCTCGCACGCCAGTTCGTACACCTTCTGTTCCTGCTCTTCGGTCGGTGCATTGACACCGATACCGAGCAGCGGGATAGCGCTTTTCATGGCTTTGAGCCCGACGATAAGCCCACCCTGCGTGCCGGCACTTCCTGTCGCCGTGACGATGTGGCCAATATCGAGGTCGCGTTCGTCCAGCTGCTGCAGAAGTTCCATCGCACAGTTGACGTAGCCAAGGGCACCAACCGGGTTCGATGCGCCTCCCGGAATCAGGTAGGGCTTGCCGCCATTCGCCGTAACCTCCGCGGCGACGTCGCTCATCGCCTCATCGAAATCGGTGCCGCCCGGATACTCACGCAGGTTCGCGCCGAAGATTCTGTCGAGCAGAACATTGCCTGAATTGCTGTAATACTCGCTCGGATCGACAACCCGGTGTTCGAGCAGCACCTCGCACTTGAGCCCGAGTTTGCATGCGGCGGCGGCCGTCTGCCGAACATGATTCGACTGCACGGCGCCAACCGTCACAATCGTGTCTGCGCCCCGCTGCAATGCCTCAGCCATCGAAAACTCTAGCTTGCGCGTTTTGTTGCCGCCTGTCGCAAGCCCGGTGCAGTCGTCGCGTTTGACGTAAATGCCAGGGCCGCCGAGGTGCTTGCTCAGGCGCGGCAGGTGTTCGAGCGGCGTTGGCAGATGTGCGAGCGGCACTCTGGGAAAATCGGCCAACGGCATGTCTCAATCCTCGCCCGGCAAGGGTATTTCACCGCGCGCCAGCTGCACGGTCTTTTGCGCGAGTGCATCGGTGGATGAAACAAGCGGGACCGTTACCATTGTAGCGTCGAGCACCAGCGGTATCTCGGTGCATCCGGCAATGATCGCCTGCGCGCCGCGATCTACCAGCGCGTTGGCCAGCTGGCGCATGGCCAATGCGACCTCGTCATCCTGGACACCGCCCTTGATTCCATTGAGCAAATGCATCAGTTCCTGCAGTTCCTCGTCGCTCGGAAGAATCGCCTCGACGCCGGCGTTCGCCAGAGCGACCTGATAAATGCCGGTACGCAGACAGCCGTCCGTTGCGAGAACGCCGACCTTGCTCGCGCCGGGGCAATGCACAGAAATCGCCTCGATCGTGACGTCGATAATTGATATGAGCGGAATCGTGGTCGCCGTTGTCATGGCGTCCTGAAAGACATACGCGGTATTGCACGGGACAACGAGAAAGTCAGCGCCCGCCTCCTGAAGTCCCTGCGCCATTATCGCGAGCGCAGGCCCTGGATCCTCACCGTTCGAAAGAATCGCAGCCTGCCGATTCGGTACCTTTGGATTGTGGTCGACCAGCATGCGCACATGATCCTGGTCCTTCTCCGCAGGCGTGAGCGCGATGACCTTCGCCAGGAAATCAACGGTCGCATCGGGGCCCATGCCACCGAGGACGCCGACGATTTTGGCAGTACGGGTCATCGGCGCTGCACGAATGACCTTCGCGCAGCATGCCGACCACGACCCGTGATCACTGCCTGGCCGATCGACCCGATGTCGTTAGAAACGCTCAAGCGGGCAATTATGGCCCCTCGCGAACGATTATTCGATAGTGATCTGGACCGGTTTCTCAACCACCTCTTGCGTCTTCGGAATGCGTACGGTCAATACGCCGTCCTTCGCCTTGGCCGAAATCTTCGCCTCATCGGTATCGGACGGTAACGTGAAACTTCGCGAGAAGCGGCCGTACATACTCTCGACCCGATGCTGGGTCTCGGTCTCGTCTTCTTTCACGTATTTGCGTTCGCCGCTGATCGTCAGCAGGCCGTTCTCCACCGAAACCTGCACGTCTTCCTTCTCTACTTCGGGAAGTTCGGCTTTGATCAGGTAGTCCCGCTTGGTCTCGCTGATATCGACGTTGGGCCGCCAGTCAAACGGTTTGCCGGTGTCGCCCAGGACTCGCGCCCGAGGCATCGCCAGATTGCTGTAGCGGTCAATGATTCCCTCCATGTCCCTGAAGGGGGTCCAATTCACAAGGTTCATAAATGCTTCCTCCGATTAGTTCACAGGCCCGCCCTTTTCAAAAGGCCAGTACAAGCATTGGGGCGCTTGCAGCAAAGCCAAGTACGTATTTGTCACGGTTCGGCGTGGCGGCTGGCCATCGAATCAGGAGGATCTTGTGCCGTTGACTGGAGCGGGTGAAGGGAATCGAACCCTCATTCTCAGCTTGGGAAGCTGATGTCCTACCATTGAACGACACCCGCAAATCAGGGAGTTACGTCTCACTCAGGTCTGGCTGAGCATAAAAGTGAGCGTACACGGATTCTAAGCGATTCTGATGCGGTTGGAGAAGAAATTGGCAGGTTGTACCGCCCTTGTTCATCTCCGAATTGGACCAGCCGCTATTGATCGCTGCCTTCTTCTAATAACTCGATTCGCCATTTTCGCGTGAGTAGAATACGACTAGCAGCGTATACAACGACGCCCGCAACCATCGCAATCAACATAGCAATATACCTGCCGTCCGGAATGTGCAGAGCCTGAACGAGCATCCGCTCATGTTTACGCAGGCTAGCCCATTTGTGCAAAGAAGCCTCAGCGAAGGCCTCGGTTGCAAACAAGTCGGCCAGATCGCGTCGGCTGCGGTATCTGACGATGACAATTCGGTCCCATTTACTATTGGCCTCGTCCGCCCAGTTGCTTCCGTAAATGGGATGGGAGCCTCGCTTGGTCATGAGCGGGATCATCACTGAGCTGAAGCGGTCATATGCCTCTTCGCCGCTGCCGCTGAAACCGGAGTCCTCTGGATAGTCGGCCACGTCTTTAAAATCGTACATGTTGGCCGTGTAGATTGGCTTGCCGTCGTCTTCTTCGAGGAATTTGCGCAATGCAGGAAGGTCATGCTGTGGGCCTGGATTCTGGGTTTGCGCCTCGATTTCTGCCATGTAGGCATCGACCTCCGACAGCGTCAGAGTCCGGGCACTCCACTGATACCAGTACATGAGCGCCAATAGTGTGACCACGGCAACACCGACGCTGGCGGTCAACAGTTTGGACGATTCCATCCTTTTTCCTCAATTGAAGTACTTGCATAATGCAAGTTCTTAGCTTCAATACCATGTGGTGCTTGCAAAATGCAAGTACATTCGTTAAAAAGACACATGGCCCGAAACTCTGATACCCCCCGTTCGAACTGTCGGATCAATTTTGCGTTGGAAACCTTCGGCGACAAATGGACATTGTTGATCGTTCGTGACCTGATGTTCAAAGGGAAGCGGACGTTTGGCGAGTTTCTTGAGTCGAAAGAGAAGATTTCGACCAACATATTGGCCGATCGGCTGAAGCGGCTTGAAGAGCATGGAATCGTAGAGAAAACCGTCGCACCAGACAATCGATCGAAACTTCTCTACAGGCTCACGTCTAAAGGCAAAGACCTGTTGCCGGTTATGCTTGAGATCACAGCCTGGAGCGTCAAGCACGATGCGACCAGGAACACCTCGGACCCATTCTTGACCATGTTCGGCTCCGCCAAGGAAGAAATGATGTCAGCTATCTTGGACAAGCTAGACTGATTTTTAATTGGTTTGGCAGCTTTCGATATTTGCGTGCCGCCATAGCTGAATTTGCAATTGTTCCTAGCCGATCCAGTCTTTGCTCTCGGTCCACTTCGAGTACCAGATCAAGAACACCGCCACCACCAGCGGCAGCAGAATAATTCCCAGGATCTCAACGAGACTGAAGTCAAAACCGATACCAACAGTATGAATCGTTGTCGCACCTACACCAAGTAGTGACGCGATAAACACATAAAACGCAGTCGACTTCCTGAACAACAGCAGAACGCAGCCAATCGCACCGCCGAAGACGGCCAACGCAAAGGCTCCGGTGGCCCATACCGGGCGGCCGTCGACAATCGCGCGCTCCGACTCGCGATATGTAGCAAGAACGTCCGGATCCATCTGCATGAAGTAGTTTATGACACCCCCCGCACTCCAGAGTAGTGCAACAGCACCGATTACCCAGAAACTCCAGTGAACACCGCCAGCCAGTTTATTACTCATCACATCCTCTTTATGCAGCATTCGCCTGCAACTCTGCGAACAATTCATCCATTACTTTGTATCCGCCACCCCAACCCTTATCCATACCGGCCATAGTCGCAGCAAAACAGGCAATCTCGGCGTCTGTAGCGTCAATTGGTACCTGCGAGAGGCGCACATTTGTTTTTTCGCCCACGTCCTCAAAATTAACGGTCGTCAGAAGTACCCGGGGCCAATCCGCCATCATAGGGTTAGTAATGGTGTTCCAATTGGCGTCGGTAGATGAGTGGTGCCAAACGAGCTTCTCTGGCCGCACTATTTCCTGAAATACCATTTTGCTGCGGTCTGATTTGTCCCCCCATTTCATCTCGTTGAGCCATGATCCGCCCGGTTTCAGAATAAACTTGTGGATAATGGTTTCTACGCCCGGCCCATACCAGCGCGAGAGCAAATCAGGATCAGTCCAAGCGCGCCAAACCATTTCGCGGGGCGCGTCGAACACTCGGTCAAGTATGTACTCAGGTAACTCACTCATTGATTAATTCCTATTCGTCGTTTTGTTTCATTTGGTTGAGAACATCATCCAATTGGTTAAAGCTCGTGTCCCAGAAAGCTTTGAATTGAGTCAGCCAGTCGACCGCAGCTGTCATCTTCTGGGCTTTCAGCCTGGCCGGCCGACGTTGTTCGTCGACATCCCGCTCAATCAGCCCTGCGCGTTCCAGTACTTTCAAATGTCTCGAGACCGCCGGTTGGCTCATTTCAAACGGAGCCGCGATCTCCTTCACCGACGCCTGACCGTCTACCAGTCGCGACAGTATTTCCCGCCGCGTCGGGTCAGCCAGGGCCGCGAAAATGGCGTCGAGATCTGATTGCGTATTTGTATAACCAATCTGTTCCATAACATGATAGTTATATAAACTATTAGCAGTGTCAACAGTTTTTGACTCAAACGCTCGACTGGTTTCTCGTCGTAACGCGTCGGTCACCATTTGGCAGCGAGCAGATTTTCTTAGCAAAGCACTTGCTTTTTGAAAGTGGATGCACTCTAATGTGGCTACTTTCTTTTTGCAAGTACTTTTCGTAGCGCTTGTAATCGTCAATTTCCAGGAACGAGGCAATACACCAGGAAAGCCGTCCGACGAAACTCGCGAGCGCACTTCTGTAATAGGTCCCTTTGAGAGACACACGCCTATTCTTGCGTGGTGTTAAGCAACTCAATTCATACCGCTGAACCCATATGCATTTCGGAGAAATACTTGATCAACCCTAAATCGATTCAGAGCTCGGCAATAGTTGTAAGTACCTTGTTTCTCACACTCTTGCTAAGCGCATGCAGCAATACGCAGGAAATTGAATTCGTTGAGCCTGGTATTCAATCAACCCTTGCTGAAACACTTGACGCGTACCTGGATGCCAACATTGAGGACACATCGCCTGGCATGGCCATTTTGGTCGTGAAAGATGGGGTAGTTGCTTATGCTGGCACCAAGGGTATGGCGAATAAGCACACGGCATTGTCGATTCAAAGCGATACCGGATTTCGACTGGCTTCAATTAGTAAGACATTTACAGCGCTTGCTGTCATGCAACTGTACGAACAGCAACTCCTTTCACTCGACGACTCGATACTTCACTTATTGCCCGAGTTCCCGCCGGCCTGGCAAGGCATCACGATTCATCATCTGTTAACCCATAGATCCGGCATACCCGATTTCGGCGATGATTTTCTCATTGAACGCTGGCCCGATGGAGTGACGAATCAAAATGTTATCGGCTATTTCGCGGCGCACGACATGTTGGATTTCGAACCGGGCACTAACGGCAAATACAGCAATACCGGATATGTTTTGTTAGCTGAGATAGTCAGCCGCTTAAGTGGCTTTAGTTATTCGGAATACCTGGCATTTAATATTTTCCATCCCCTGGACATGAACCAAAGTTATGCTGCGGACGAACTCTCAATTCCGTTACCTAATGAGGCTCTCAACTATGCCGAGTTTACGACGTTTTCTGGCCTCAATTTTTATATAACCGGCTCGAGTGGCGTTGTAAGTTCAATAGATGATATGGCCATTTTCATGGAGGCATTGGTTAATGAAGAAATAGTCGAATCTGCAACCCTGGAACTCATGCAACAACATTATTCGCCGCAGTTAGTGAACGGGTCTGACTACGGCTATGGTTTGATGCTGGATCCAACGGGTGCAGATGCATTTGCGCACACTGGCAGTCACGATGGCTTCCTTACGTGGATGCTTGTGAATCGAGATACCGGAATACGGTTAGTTATCTTGGGAAATGGAGGAAGCCAGACTGCGAATCATGGCTATTTAACACAGCTGGTTGATCAGTTTTATGACCATCAATAGGATAATCATCTAAACATTTGTTCATTAGTCTACATTCAGACGAAACGCGTTTTCTTAAACACTTTTAGGGGCACGGAATATGGATGATAACCCGAATGATAAGGAGTCCACTGAAGCCCCAGCCAGTATGGTAGGCCCGGGTGTGGCCATCGGAATTAGCATTGGTGTCGCCTTGGGAGCGGCATTTAATGATGTAGGGGTTGGAATTGCGCTGGGCGTGGCGCTCGGTGCAGCATTTGGTGCCGCACTTGACCAGCAACGTAAGGAACGAACATAGCCGAGCACCTACATTACTGGAACTCACTGCCTTGGGCTGATAAACCGCTCAACACGCGTTCCCGAGTGCGTTCATATGATGTGTTTGCTGCATCCGCGCGAAGGCCTTGTATACCCCTTTCATCAAACCAACGTCCATTCGCGATTACACCTGAAAGGTCTTGCAGGTGTTGGATGTCCTCCACCGGATTTCCCTCCAGGACAATGAAGTCGGCGACAAATCCTTGTTTAACCTGACCGACCTGATCTTTCATACCCAACGCGCTCGCTGCGTTGAGCGTGCTTGTTTCAAGAGCCTCATAGGGTGTAAGGCCGGCATCAACATAAAAGCCCAGCTCCCGTACTAGTGATCGCCCTGGAAGATTGGTGAAGATGCCAGCATCAGTACCGGCCACCAGGGTGACGCCTTCTTCATGGAAGATCTTAACCGCCCGCGAGTAGAAGTGGTCAAGGTCCTGGTGCTTATCGGCAGGCTGACTTGACCAGAACTGAAACGATTCTTGTTCAGTTTCAGATATGAATGGGTTAAGCGTCTCGACGCCCTTGCGATTTAGGAATTCGCCATTACTTCGCGCAACTTCAGTGAGATTGCGATGGGAAAGGAGCGTCGGATCCACCACAACACCGGCATTCGCAATACTCTTGGCAAGGACGCGAACCTTTGCATCATCAAGGGCATCCGCCAGTCCATGCCAAACTATCGACTCCATGTGCTCGATTGTCACGAAGCCGTCGTCGATGACCTCGAGAAAAGAGATATTGAACGGCTTAGTGTGAGGAATGCCCGGTTCGCGAACACCTTCGGGAGTGTGTCCCATAATGGTCATGTTCAGCGAACTGGCTTCCTCGAGAATTGCTTCGTAAGACTCACGGGTGAGGTTTGAGTAAATCTTCAACCTTCTATATCCCTGCTCGTGCTGCATTCGGACAGCTTCGCGCGCCTGTTCAGCGCCCTCTACCATCTGATGATTTACCTGGGCATTGGGACCGGGACTGTTCAGGATAGGACCGGTGGTCACCAAACGCGGGCCTACCAATGCACCCGACACAATCTTCTTCTGAAATTCGAGATGAAAGGGCATCCCCGCAGCATTGCGAACAGTAGTTACTCCGTTCGCGAGGTATGCGGACAGTTCCGCTTCGTCCCACACATGGACATGCATATCTATCAACCCCGGCATGAGGGTCCTGCCGTTGCCCTCAATCACCATTGCATCCTTGGGTAGCTCAATAGATGCAGATGGCCCAACGGCCACAATCATGCCTTTTCGAACGAGCACCGAAGTTTCGTCCAGAACAACTGGACTCGTCGATGTCATGGGGATAACCCGAAAGTCTTTAAAATAGAGTACTTCCGGCGATTGAGGTCCGGTCGGCTCGTCACCTGCTTGAAAGCAGGCAGACGGGCCGAGTACGGTAAATACAACGAAGAGCCGCTGACAAATGTTGTTGAGCCTGCCTTGGATGTAAATGAAGTTAGGCTCCAGAAGAGGGAATCGAAATAGTAGCACTGATTTGTTCCTATAAACTCAAACCAACATTCTGACAAGTTAACTTCTCGGCTCATGCAATATATTGTTTACGGGCGATCTAATCGGCCACGACCGCATTCCAAGACGCGAAAGCGAGTTGTCGGAGAACTCGATAGTGTTTGGCCGATACCAAGCGGCGCCCCAAGTTGAATATTTTGTAGACAGCCGCATGCGTGCTCAGAAACCGTTGTGCCTGATGCATCGACTTGAACCGCCTAGGTTTACCGTCGCCTGCTCGCAATAGTCGTTTAAGGAATGTACGAGCGCCTTCAATCAAGGTGTTACTGATCCGCCGTAACAGAGACTGATGAAGTGAGAGTAAAACTGAGGATACTCAGAAACTCTGTTGGAATCAGTTGGTTACTTTTGGGTGAAATAACTCGTTGAAATCGGTGGTCAGAAGACCACGGATATCAAGCAATTACAGATCTGGTCAACTTGGCTCCGAGAATTGGGAAGCTGATGTCCTACCATTGAACGACACCCGCAAATCAGGGAGTTACGCCTCACTCAGGTCTGGCTGAGCATAAGAGTGAGCGTACACGGATTCTAAGCGATTCTGAGCCAGATAGAGAAGAGAGAGTGTAAACGCAGTTTCCGGCGCACGCTGGCGGATCTGGGTTATATCGCCGCTCCAGTTAGCTCGCTCGACATCAACCCATCTGCCCCTTCCACGTGATCGATTCGATTTTGCTATGGCCTTCCACCATGATTCTGGTTTCTGCGATGCACCCGGACGCCTATTCGGCCCTTGGCATCGTCCAGGGAGGCGCGCATGCGCGCCAACCACTGCCGCGCCCAAGCAAACTCGAGGCCCAGGATCGAAAGACCCAATGGCACGACCAGGATCGCGGGCCCTGGTAATACGACCATCGCAAGACCAACAAGGAGAATGGAGGACCCGAGGATCAATATTACGGCGCGGCGGGCCTGTCGGTAAGACGCTACTGCCAATTCTCCCATTTCATCTGCAAGCGGAGAGAGCAAAGCGATCGTATCGCGTCCTGCCTTTGTCGAAGCGAGAATACCGACAGTGAGTATTCCGCTAATGATTATCAACGAAACATGATTCGGAATCGGAAAATGGTGAACAAGCAGCATCTTGACGCCAACGTAGGCCAGCAAAAAGACCAGACTCATCTTAATGTAGCGGAACTTCTCCATTAGCCCCGCTAGCACGAAGTACAGCGAACGCAGTCCGAGCAGCGCGAAGATGTTAGACGTAAATACAATGAAGGGATCGCGCGTGATCGCGAAGATCGCCGGAATAGAGTCGACCGCAAACATCGCGTCGGCGGTCTCCACGAGGATTAGAGCAACGAACAATGGGGTCGCAAACAGAATTCCGTTGTGACGAACGAAGAATCTGCTGCCGTGATACTCGTCAGTTACCCTGAACAGTCTGTGGACTAGGCGCATCGTCGAACTGTTGGTCACATCGACCGTGTCGTGACGCGTAACAAGCACTTTCGCCGCCGAGTAAACGAGAACCGCGCCGAGCACATAGGTCAGCCATTCGAAGCGATCCAGCAGCGCCAACCCACCGAATATCATGATGCCGCGCATCACGCAGGCGCTAAGAATTCCCCAGAAAAGGACACGGTGCTGCTCCGCAAGTGGTACGCGAAAATATGCGAAGATCATCGCGATAACAAAAATGTTGTCGATGGAAAGTGATTTCTCCACAAGGTATCCGGTGAAGAATTGCAGAGCTGCCTCGCGCCCGGACAGTTGCTCGGTATCCATGTCCCATCCACCCGGGTTCAACTCGTAGAGATAGAAGACGCCGACGTTGAATGCGAGTGCGAGGGAAATCCATACTGTTGTCCAGCCCACCGCCTCCGGCAGGCTAACGACACGCGCTTTGCGGTGAAAAACGCCGAGGTCGAGGGCCACGACCAAACCGACGAGGAACAGGAAGCTTGTCCAGATGAGCGCGGTTACGGAGACCATTCGGCGCTGGCACTACAACATCGTGTGTCGGAACCAGCCATCGCGAAGTTGCCGTTCGCGAACAAGCTGTGACGAGTATTCTTGCGTCTTATCGCCCATGATCCCGGCTAGAACAAGATCCGAAAAGTGAGATTAAAACTGAGCATACTCAGACAACCTGCTGGAATCCGTTGGTTACTTTCTATTACAAAGCTGGTCAGCTTGGCTCCGCGCATTGGAAAGCTGAGGTTCTGCTATTGAACGACATCTGCTTTTCATGGAGTTACGCCTCGCTTGACTATGGCTGAGAATAACCGAAGGATCGTTATTTTGCTGCTAACCCTTCGATTGTATTGCATTTATATCGCTTGCGCCCGGGGCCGAAAGGCGCAAAATAATGCGGTGCGGCGCCCCGGCGGTGCTCAGGAAGTGTTTTTCATCAGCCCGTCGAGTTGGCGGCTGGCACGTAGGAGTATTCTATGACCGCGAGAAAGAAGACAATCGCCGTCGTTGGCGCCACGGGCGCCCAGGGCGGCGGCCTGGTTCGTGCAATCCTGAAAGACAAGAATAGTGGGTTTCGCGTACGCGCGCTGACACGCACCCCACGCTCCGAAAAAGCCCGAAACCTTGCTGAACTCGGCGCAGAGGTGGTGAAGGCAGATCTCGATAATGTGAAAAGCCTGAAGAAGGCGTTTGACGGAGTTCAGGCAGCCTACTGTGTGACTAATTTCTGGGAACACATGTCGCCGGAGAAGGAGTTGGCACAGGCTGGAAACATGGCGGAAGCTGCCGAATACGCAGGCGTCGAACATGTCGTCTGGTCAACGCTGGAAGACACGCGAACGCGCGTGCCGCTGAACGACAATCGGATGCCAACTCTGATGGGCAAGTACAAGGTGCCGCATTTCGATGCCAAGGGCGAGGCGAACGAGGAATTCGAAAGTCGTGATGTCCCCACCACCTTTCTGCTCACGTCGTTCTATTGGGACAATTTCGTCCATTTCGGCATGGAGCCGAAACGCGGCGCCGATGGTGTACTGACGATCGCAATGCCAATGGCGGACAAACCGCTGCCCGGAATCGCGGCAGCCGACATAGGCAAATGCGCATTCGGTATATTCCAGCGTGGGCCCGAGTATATCGGCAAGACCGTGGGTATCGCCGGAGAACACCTTACCGGAAAGCAAATGGCAGCCGCATTCTCCAGGGCGCTGGGCGAAAAGGTCGTTTATCACGACGTCGACCCTGACACCTATCGGGCATTCGGCTTTCAGGGAGCGGAGGATCTCGGCAACATGTTCCAGTTCAAGAGAGATTTCAATGACGAATTCTGTCGTGCACGGAGCATCAAGGTGTCACGATCGCTAAATCCGGAACTGCTGAATTTCGACGCGTGGCTCGCCAAGAACGAGAAGCGAATTCCCATCGGCAATGTTGCGGCCTGAGCGAAACTTCGCTCTCCAATGAAAGCCGCGGAGCTGCTGCCGGGCTCATGGGCAGCGGCTCTTTGTGGCCTTTGGTGTGCCCGTGATGGCGATGTGGTTTCGTAATTCGGATGACGCCTGGGGTTCGGTCGCCAGGGGGTTTCATTGGCTGATCGCCGCGCTGGTCATCGCGCAGTTCCTCATCGGCAACGTCGCGGAGGAGATGAAACTCACGCCGGCGAAACTGGATCTCTTCGTCTGGCACAAATCGATCGGCGTAACCGTGCTGGTGCTCGCCGTGCTGAGGCTGGCGTGGCGCTTCGGTAACCCGCCGCCTGCGCCGCCGGCCGGAACGCCGGCGTGGGAACGTAGGCTCGGGGCGCTCGTGCACTGGGTGCTTTACGCACTGATTTTCATCGTGCCGCTGTCCGGCTGGTGGGTCAGCGATGCATCAAGAGTGCCGTTCAGGGCTTACTTCCTCGTGCCGATGCCGGATCTAATCGCAACGGACCGCGGTTTGCAGGAAGCCGCTGCCGAGGTGCACGAAGCCCTGACGATAATCTTGCTGTGTGTCGCCATCGTACATATTGCCGCGGCATTACGGCATCATTTCCTGTTGCATGATGATGTGCTGCGTCGCATGCTGACGGGGCGCAGTAGCAAGGAATGACCATGAAAAGCATCGTCGGCCTGTTGCTTTGGACGCTGGCCACGTCGGGTGCGCTCGCGCACGAGTGGCGCATGCAGGGGGAAGGAGAACTCCTTTTCGAAGCCACGTGGGAAGGCGAGGTCGTGCCGGGCCGATTTCGCGGTTTCGCTGTGAGTCTCGATACCGACGACTGCAATATCGCCGGATCGGTGCTGACGGTGACGGTGAACCTCGACAGCACCGATATGGGTGATCCCGACATCAACGAAGCCATCGCGGGCGACGAATGGTTCGCGATCAGCGTGCATCCCGTCGCGACCTTTAAGAGCGATTCGATCCAGGCGCACGCCGATGGCGGGTATGTCGCGGCGGGGCAGCTCGAATTGAAGGGCGTACGGCTGCCGGTGGCTGTGCCGTTAACTTGGACCGAGTCGGACGGCCGGGCCGAAATGCGCGGCGAGGTCGTGATCGACCGCACTCGCTTCGACGTCGGCAGTGGTGACTGGGCGACCGGCGCGCCCATTGGCACCAATGTCCGGGTCAGCTTTAACGTAATTCTCGAGCGACAATGAACAGGCATGGCTTCGGCAAGCTGGCATTGCCGCTCCTGCCGCTGGTACTGCTCGCCGCTTGTGCGCAGCCGAAGTGGATTGCGGGCGCGCCGCCGCCGCCGCCGCTGCCCGAGCGGGTTTACGAGCAGGCTGCACGGAAAGGCGAGACGGTTTATCGCGTCGACCCGCAGCAGTCGCGGGTGTTCGTGCGCACCGGGCGCGACGGCTCGATGAAGTCGGCGGGCCACGATCACGTGATCACTAGCGCCGACATCGAGGGGCTTGTGTTGCTGAGCGTCGACCCGGAAGAGTCGCGGGCCGATCTGCGCCTGCCCCTGCAGCTACTCATTGTCGACGACCCGGCCTACCGGGCAAGGTTCGGTCTCGAGCCCGACATTCCGCAGTCGGCCATTGACGGCACCACGCGCAATATGCAGGAAAAGGTGCTCGAATCGAACCTGTTTCCCTGGGCCGTGGTTAGCGTGAGGGCACTGTCGATACCGGAAGGGCAGGCAGAACTGGGCGTCCGTGTCACCTTGCACGGAACCACGTTCGACTACCGCGTGCCGGCAGCGCTTACGGTCGACTCCGGGAAGCTCGGAGTGTCCGGCTCGATGACCGTCCACCACGCCGATCTCGGCCTGACGCCGTTCAGCGCGGCGGGCGGCTTGTTGCGAGTAGCCGACAACATCGAGGTGGTATTTGACGTCGTAGCAATCCGGGGATTGGACGTTTCCCGGAATCGAGCTCCGGACTAAAGGAGATCAAGAAAACCGGCACCGCGGGTGAGGCCAGCCTCTTCATGCCTGCTGGCATCAGCTGGTTAATTTGGGGTGCTCTAAGGCATTGAAATCTGTGGTCACAGGTCCACGGAAATCAAACAGTTACATTAATGACCAGCTCAGCGACTCCGTTTCGGAAGCTGGGGTTCTGCCATGGAACGACACCCGCTTATCAGGAGGTTAGCTCTCATCCACAGCTCAGTGAGCATAAAAGCAGGAGTAAGTCGATTCTAAGCGATTCCAAGGCACTGAGAGAAGACAATGTCCGTCTACTAATGCGTGCGATGCCGATCTTGCCTATCTGCGATCAAACCCGCTTTCCCGCTCGCATCAAAAACTGGGAAGGCCCAATATTCGGACTTCCCCGTCATTTGCGAGGAGAGCTTAGTCGTCCAGCGGCAGACCGCTCGGGACGCCGTTGACCACGTCCTGGTCGCTCCTCAAATCGAGGCTGTTCGTATCCGTCAGAGCGCTGAGGAAGTCGATGATTAGATCGACCTCTTTCTTCGTGAACGAGAACGGAGCCAGTTCGTTATACGAGGCAATGAAATCGACGATCGCAGCATTGTCCATCGCACGGTAGTTCTCGGTATCGAGTGTCGGGTGCGTCGGGAGAACAGCCTGCCGATTGGCATTGTAAGCGTAAAGGGAATCCACGGCGTTCAAATGGTGCTCCACAACCGCTCTCAACGAATTGTAAGCTCCGCTGTGTCCGTACGGTGCATTTAGCGCGACGTTCCGCAACGATGGTGTTTTGAACCTGAGAATATCACTGGCGGAACCGGTGACCTGCTCCCTGCCATAATCCTCGAATCCATCCGGGCCGCTGCCTCGACCGGAACCAATCTGCGGCATCGCAATAGCGTGAAACTGCTGGTCGGTCTGGTAGAGTCCGCTGTGGCACTCGGCGCAGGAATGCCCGTTTTTGTCTCCCCGGTAGAACAGTTTCATGCCCTCTTTTTGGTTTTTGCTCATCGCATGCTGGTCGCCCCTGACATATTGGTCGAACGGGCTGTTGTCTGCGCGCCAGGCGACACTTTCAAAGGCCGCAATCGCATTCGCGGCGTGCGAATACTGAATTTCTGCTGAACTGCTGATTTCGTCGGGAAAAGCTGCGATGAACATGGCGACGTAATCAGGGTTCGCTCGAAGGCGTTGCGCGAGTAACTCCCATACCTGCGGCAGGTCTCCGCTGGCCGCTGCTATTGCGATGGGATTCTCAGGGGCCTGTCCGGCCATCTCCGTTCCCGACGTCACCGGGAACATGGCCTGGCATGCCAGGACACTTTCAAGGTTTCCGGGCAGATCCATTCCTGCGGGCGTCCTACAGCCGCTGGGAAACCCTTCTCCACCAATCGTGGATACCCGACCATCATGAAACAAGGTATGAAAGGACCGGTCGCCGAGGTTCCATACCGGCGGCGCATTGCGGGGTACCCGCTCGTGAATCAAATCTGACCCGGTTCCGACGTTTCGCGTGACACCCAGACCGCTGCCGCCTTCGCCCACGGGAAGTGACAGCCCATCACCAGTACCGGCCAACGAATGATGACACGTACCACAGGAAATATTCTTGTTTCCGCTCAGTATCTTGTCAAACATCAGGACACGGCCCAACGCCACTTTTTCCGGATTCGGATTCCGGAAGTCGTGTGTCGGAACCGGAACGTCTGTGTCGCGATCGGCGAATGCTGCCTCGGATCCGATCCACATCACCAAACAGATCAGTGACATACTAATTGTGCTCAATTTCATTATATTCTCCGCTCGGAGCGCCTCTTGCCTAAGTCATCATTTTTGATTCATCCGGCCGGTCTTACGTTCGGATCGTAGTGCATGCGCATGAAAGTGTGGTGCCAGTTCGACATAAGCCGATCTTTTCGAATCTGCGATCCGAATGAAAGTTGAATAACGTGCTACTGAAAATATCCTGCGCAGAATCTTCAGAAGCAAGATTTCTATATCAAAAGGTCACGCTGTTCGTGGAATCCAAGGAGCTTTGCTCGCTGGTCAGCATGCCCACGGAAAATGAGAACCGTTCACTCTCGTCAGGCTCCGCCTGGAGGTGAGGCTAGAACTGAGCTTCCTCAAAAAGCCCACTTGACCCAGATGGTTACTTTCGGGCGACCTAACTCAATTGAATAGGGTGGTCACAGGACCACGGAAACCGGTCAGCCCGGCCAATGACCATCTCAGCGACTCCGATTGGGAAGCTGATGTCCTACCATTGAACGACGCCCGCGCACAGCCCGCTTCGGGCCTAATACGACAAGCAAATGGTTGCATCCTGTTATAAGAAATCATACGTAGTTCATAGTCTCGTAATGCCCGATTTGAAATATTGCGGCTCTGGTATCTGTGCAATTCACAGAGCCGTGCCTCGCTTGGTCAATACGGGAGAAATAGGCAATGAGTAACTCACTGACGAATAGCCACGCTACATTCAAGACCATGCTGCTTATTGTCGCTTTCGCGCCTTTTGCCGCGTTGGCCGATAGCGGATTTTATGTCGGCGGCAGTATCGGCGGCGCTACGATCGAGGCGAACCTTGGCGATACCGGCATCCCTGGCGTGCCGTCCGATATCGATGAAGATGACACGGCCTACAAGGTGTTTGTGGGCTACAACTTCGACCTTCCGAGCATCGTTCTGGGCGTTGAGGCCGGTTACGTCGATTTCGGCGAGCCCAATATCGATGTTCTTGGCGAAGATTTGTTGATCGACACAACGGGCATCAACCTCTGGGGCATCGTTGCGCTCGAGGCCGGGCCTGTCGACCTGTTCGCGAAGCTCGGATACATCTCCTGGGATGCGGATTTCCAACTAGTGACTGAACGCGCCAGCGAAAGTGGTTCCGACGTCGGGTACGGGCTCGGTCTGGCATTCAATGCGGGCCCGATACAGATTCGCGGCGAGTACGAGGTCTACGACCTCGACGATGCTGACGCTTCGATGCTGTCGGTAGGACTGGTTTATCAGTTCGACTGATTTGAGTTGACGCGCGTTTTCGGCTCGCCAGGCGACTACTTATCCACGTTCCTGCATCCGCTAGCATTAGTCCTGATCACGGCCGCCACACTGCGGCCGTGGCTGTGTCCACGTCGTCAATCGACGGCGGGATCCAGCCGCGTTCGTTTAACCGCCCGCCGGCCTAATAGCGGTACGATAATTCGAGACCGATCTGGCGCGGTCGGCTGGGCCAGGCAATATCGGCGGGCAAGCCGATGAATCGTGACGCAAAGAACCACTCGATGTATTCCTCGTCGAATACATTATTTGCGAACAGGCGCGTGCTCCACTTATCGCTTTCCAGGGCAATGCTGAGGTTGGTCAGGGCGTAGGACGATTGCACGTCCACATTGTCCAGCGTCCAATAAGTCTCGCCACGATGTTCATAGTCGATACGGCTGACAAGTTGCCGCGCGTTTGCAAGTGGCTTGCTGTACTGCAGACCGAAATTCAGCGACCAGACGGGCGCTCCCGGTACGTTCTTGCCTTCGATAGCAGACGCAGGCACGAGGACGCCGGCGATATCTTCATACTCGGTGATCTCGCTGTCCGTAAAACCGAATCCTAGGCCGAGCTCCAGGGAGTCGCTCGGCATCGCGACCAGTTCAAGTTCGCCGCCAAAGATCTTGCTCCTGGGCACATTAATGTTCGCTTGCGTCCCTGTCTGGTCGAACAGAAAGTACTGCTGGTCGGTGTAGTCGATGTGGAACAACGAGAGTCCACCACGCAGACGTCCGCCGTAGGCGGAGCCTTTGAGGCCGGCCTCGTAAGAAATCAGCGACTCCTTGTCGAAACCCGGCTCGAAATTGCTGCCGGGGGCGAGATTGTTAAATCCGCCCGCCCTGAATCCCTTGCCGATCGTCATATAGCCGAGCAGATTCTCGTCGAAGTTGTAGCCGAGGCTCAGCTTTGGCTGCAGCTCTCTGAATGTCTCGCTGCGGCCCTGCGTCGTGTCCTTGGGTGTCTCAACGTCATAACGAAAGGCGACCGTGACCTCGAGATCGTCGCTCATGTCATAACTCAAATGGCCAAACGCCGCATAGTTTTCGAGCTCCAGGTCCTGTGCCGCTGGCGGAACCGGCGCGCCGAAAAACGTTGTCGCCAGCGAACGGAACCGATCCTGAGTGAAGAAATGCGCACCGGCCACCCAGCGCAGCGTTGACTCCGTGTCGGAAACCACGCGCAGTTCCTGCGCGAAGGTCTGCGACTCGTCGATGACGATGATATCGATCGCCTCGATCAACGTTTGGTCAAGGTCCTGATCATTGCCGGAATCGACGTCGGTGTACGACGTGATCGACGTCAGCGTGCCCCACCCGAGGTCATAGTCGATTTTTGCCGAGAACTCCCGCGAATCGACGAAAGACACGCCAATGCGATTCGACTGGATCTCGTAGGTCGGGTTGCCAAAAAATATTGGCGGGTCCGGTGGCGGCAACGGCAAGACGCCCTCGCTCCCCGGCATGAAATAGCCCGAGCCGCCTTCCTGTTCGAGGAATTGCGCCTTCACGTCGATCGAGAGCCTGTCCGTCGGCTTGTATAGCAGCTGCCCGCGAAACGAGACTGCTTCTTTGAAGTCTACTTCCTCATTATCCAGATACGCGTTCTTGAGTTGACCTTTGCGATCCTGCAGACGCGCCGACGCACGGTAGCGCAGCGTGTCGTCGGTGACGGGCCCCGAGGCGCTCGCCGCAACCGTGAAGTCCTGCCCCTCCGCCGCCGACAGGCGCAGATTGTATTCCGGGTCAGTTGTTGGCTGCCGGGTCGTGATCAGAACGGCGCCGCCGATTGCGTTGCGACCGTAAAGCGCCCCCTGCGGTCCCCGCAGAACGACGACACTCTCGATATCGAAGAGATCCTGCGTTGTCAGAAGATTGTTGCTTGCGCTGACGCCGTCGATGCGAAACGACACTGGCGGTTGACCGGTGCCGCGATTCTGTCGGACGCCACGAATTACGAGCGTGCTGATGCCGACTTCCTGGTCGTCGGAAAAACGCAGATTCGGCGTCAGCGAGGCGACGCGATTGATGCGCTCGATCCGGTGCCGCTCAATATCGTCTACCGTAAAAGCTGTGATGGAATCCGGCACCTCGGACAGATTCTCGGCTCTAAAACGCGAGGTCACCACGATTTCCTCGAGAGCGCCATCTGCGTCCGCGGTCGTGTCGGCGAGTCCTGTCTGAGCGTACAGGCCTGCGAGGCCTGCAAAGAGACAGTTTACAGCGCGCAGCACGCGGTCGTTTTTGGCAATCAACAAGACATCCTCTTGAAACAAATTTGCGGTAGTCTACCGAGACAACCACACGGACACCATTGAAAGAAAGGGTGAGCGCCATGAAAAACCGCCAACCGTACATATTCATCTTTGTCTGCATCGTCACTCTAAGCATCGCACCGCCGGGTGTCTTGGCAGACACAAGCGATATCGCCCCGCCGGCGGCAGACGAAACACTGATTTACGTCATTCGGGAGGGCCGACTCCTCGGCAAGGCGAACGGCTACTGGATTGCCGTTAATGACCAAACCGTCGCCAGGGTAAGGAACAACAAGTACGCCGTTGTCCGGGCGAAAACCGGGCTCATCACTTTGAATCTCGCCAATTCCGGCAGCGTTTTCGCAGCAACGACGATCGATAACCGCGCCTCAGAGACCGTTTATCTGAAATGGCGGTTGGGTGATCCCGGCTTCACCGAACTAGACGAAGCTTCTGCCAACAAGATGATGCGTAAGATGAAGCGCATGGAACCGATCGACGCACCGGAACCGAACAACGAGCATATGGCAGTCTTGATGAACCTGTCGCGCCTTGGTTTTGACCTGATGCGGCCATCTGCCGGCGAGCCAGCGCCGGACAATGAGCACGCGGTCATTACTTTTTTCCGCGGCAAAGAGGCAGATAAACTCGAGTTTGGGGTCTGGAGTGAAAATGGCTTTGTCGGCACGCTTGCGGCCAGTCAGGCAACCAGCATTGCCGTGCCGGCGGGTACTCACTTCTTCATGGGCGCAAATATGGGAACAACGCTTCTCAAAGCGCAGGTCGAGGCCGGCAAGCGCTACTACGTCCTGTACGACTACGGCAAGATGATCGGCCGCGTTCGCCTGACGCCGGTTTCGCGTGAACAGTCGAGCGACCTGCAGGGGTGGCTGAGTAAGGTCAACCATGTCGAGGTAAACGCGTCCGCGATGTCACCTCGGGTTCGTGGACGCGAGGAAGTCGTGAGCGCTGTCGTACGCGCCGCGGCGGCGAAGGCCAAAAGCGGCCAGGCGGATTTTCACCTGCTGGGCGGCGACCACGCCTACTAGTTGTCTGGCGCATCGCAATGGGCACAATACTTTGCTGGCCAATTCGTACGTTGACCATGGCTATACTATACTCAGAAACGGAGACATCAGAATATGCGTCACGCATACACTAGGGGGAACACATGAACACCATAATCAATGACCTGCCGAGGGCGGTCTGTTCGGCAATAGCGATCGTACTGGCGTTCGGCAGTCCGGCGGCCTTATCACAATCGTCGGACGACGAAGCAATTGACGAGGTTGTTACAACCGGTACGCGTAAAGAGGGACAGTCGCCTACGGAGACACTGTCGCCAATCGACGTACTTACCGGCGCGGTGCTTGCCAATCAGGCCACGTTCGACATGACCGATGGCCTGACAAAAGTCGCGCCGTCGATCAATACGCAGCGCTTTCCGATCGCCGACGGTACCGCATTTATCAGGCCGGTATCCTTGCGTAATCTGTCGCCGGATCAAACTCTCGTACTCGTGAACGGGACGCGCCGCCATCGCTCGCCGCTCGTCAATCTGCAGCTTGCCCCGCTGGGCACCGTGAATCAGGGCGCGCAGGCAGTCGACTTCGCGGCTCTGCCGTCAATGGCGATCAAGCGGATAGAAATTCTGCGTGACGGTGCCTCGGCTCAGTACGGCTCAGATGCCATTGCCGGTGTGGTGAATGTCATCCTGAAAGACGACGATGAGGGATTCTCCGTGTCGGCACAGACCGGTGAGTACTTCGAAGGCGACGGCACGCGCACGACGCTTGCGGCCAACGGCGGATTTAGTCTGGGCGACACGGGCTTCCTGAACGCAACCATTGAACACTCAACGGCGGACACAACTTCACGTGGCGTACAACGCGCCGACTGTCAGCCGATCGTTGATGTCGTTGGGGAAGGCGTCGTACCGTTGGACGATTTTTGCCAGCGCTGGGGCGATCCGGACGTTGAAACACTCAAGTTCTTCCTGAACGCGGGATTCGATGTCAGCGATACCCTGGAGATTTACGGCAACGTCAGCTTCTCGGACAATGACACGATCTCCGATTTCTTCTACCGCGCCCCGGTGTTGGCTCCCAGCGCGATGATCAACGGTCGCAACACACTTATCATCGACAGGGTTGGTGCTATCGATCCGGACACAGGGGACCCAATTGGTGACTTCATTCCCGATCCTGCAGACGCGGGGCTGGTGCAAGACATTATAGACGCTGGTCTGAACCCGTCCGACTACCTGACGGCAGATGCGGGCAGCCCCAGTGGGTTCGTGTTGCTCAACCCGATCTATACGCAATTCCCGGGCGGCTACAATCCGGACTTCGGCGCCGCCATCAGTGATATGGCGTTCGTCTTTGGTGCGCGCGGCGAAACCGGCGGCGGCATGACCTGGGATATTCGTGGACGTATTGCCGAGAGCGAGGCGGATTACACGCTGTCCGAGACCATTAACGCCAGTCTGGGCGCTTTGTCACCGACGAGCTTCAAGCCGGGCAAGCTGACCCAGGAGGAGTCCAGCCTCAACGCGGATTTTGTGAAGACCTTTGACGTCGGTAACCTCACATCGCCGCTGAACTTCGCTTTCGGTGGCGAATGGCGCGAAGAAACCTACAAGATCGCCGCCGGCGATCCGGCCTCGAGAAACGCAGGGCCCGCCTTCATTTTTGGTGTGGGCTCCGACGGCTTTCAGGGTTTCCCGACCGATTCTGCCGGCAGCTTCGACAGCGCAAGCGTTGCGGCGTATGTCGACGTAGAAGCCGACCTCACGGACAATTTTACAATTGGCGCCGCCGTCCGTTACGAAGATTACGACGAATTTGGCAGCACCACAGACTGGAAGCTGTCGGGACGCGTCCAGGTCAACGAGCAGTTCGCACTGCGTGCCACCGCCACCACCGGATTTCGCGCACCAACACCAGGGCAGGTCAATACGCTCAACACGACAACGAGCGCCGACATGGACGGCAACCTGATCCCGAGCGGCACCTACCCGGTTGGCAGTACTGTGGCAATGGTTCTCGGGTCGCAGCCGTTAACACCCGAAGACTCCACGAGCTTTACCTTGGGCGCGATTTGGTCCGCCGCGGACAATGTCAGCATTACACTCGACTACTATGACATCTCGATCGAAGACAGACTTGCGCTGTTTAACACAACGATCACCGCACAGAATGTTATCGATCTGACGGCTGCAGGCGTACCCAATGCCGATTTGTTGCTTGGCGGTCTGGCAAATTATTTCGCGAACGCATTCGACTCCGATGTATCGGGTTTCGATCTCGCCGTCACGGCTCAATTCGAAGTGGGTACAGGCGATTTAGTAGTCGATTTGCGCCACAACCAGAATGAGCAGGATGTGACCAAAGTGGCATCGGGCACAATCAATGCGTCGCGCGTATTCGACCTGGAAAATCAGGTCCCCGAAAGTCGCACCACGCTGACATTCGATTATGATTCGGGTAACGCATTCAGCGGCTACGTACGTCTCAACAATTACGGCAGCTGGAAATCGACGGGCGGACTTTTCAGCGCCGGCGATGCATCGGACGTCTCGAACTACGGATCTGAAATATTGGTTGATCTCGAAGCGACTTACAGATTCAACGACAACTTCAGATTGGCTGTTGGTGCTGAGAATGTCTTCGACGTTGAACCGGACAAAGAGGGAGACGGCACACTAGCATTCCTCGGCGCAAGAACGTCGATAACGTCGCCGTTCGGCAACAATGGCGGCTTCTGGTACGCGAGACTTGCTGCAGACTTTTAGTTGAAACTTCCTGCAATACGGACAGCCCGGCACTTCGGTGCCGGGCTTTTTCTATGGCGCGCGCACGGCGACGGACTTGATCTGCGCAAATACCTCGTCGCCTTCCCGCAGCTCCAGCTCTCGTATCGACCGGCGCGTCACTCGCGCGATGATTCGATCCTCTCCCATCGCGAGCCGTACAAGTGCGGAAGGGCCGGCGTCTGACTCGATAGCATCGACTTGCGCCGGTACGATATTGAGAATCGTACTGTTGTCCGGCCGTGAGCGGCACAAGCTAACGTCACTCGCACGAATGCGCAGTCGCACGGTTGCGCCCGTTTGCCCGGCGTTGCCGGGTACCCAGAGATTGCCACCCGAACATCGCAACCCGGTCAGATCGTCGGCGTCGTCGTAAGACTCGACCGCGCCCTGAATAACCGAGCCGGCTTCTCTGCCGGCCAGGATCGGCAGATCCGTGCGCACTAGCACGGATTGCACGTCACCGTCGGCAACCACGCGGCCGCCGTCGATAACCACCAGGTGGTCACACAAGCGGCTGACTTCATCGATGTTGTGACTGACGTAAATGATCGGTACGTCACCCTCAGCGTGCAGCCGATCCAGAAACGGCAATATTTCTTCCTTGCGCTCCTGGTCGAGCGACGCGAGCGGCTCATCCATCAGCACGAAACGCGGCGCGCAGAGCAACGCTCTTGCGATGGCCACCCGCTGCGCCTCGCCGCCTGAGAGTTCGTCGGGTTTGCGGCCGAGGAGCCGTTCGATCCCGAGCAGACCGATGACGTGATCGATGTCCGGGGCGCCGTTATGCTCGCGGCGACGCAAGCCATACTCGATGTTGCGGCGTACATCGAGATGCGCAAATAGACGCGGCTCCTGAAACACGTAACCGATATCGCGTTCATGCACGGCGCGCCAGATGTTGGACTCGTCGTCCTGCCAGACATCGCCTGCAACCACGAGCTTTCCGGTCGCGGGCCGCTCGAGTCCGGCAATGCAGCGTAACAACGACGTCTTTCCCGCGCCCGAAGCGCCGAATACACCGCTTATGCCGCGCAACGGCAGATCCAGTTCGACGTCGAGCGTAAACTCGGGCCGCTGCAACGTATAGCGAACATGCACTGTGCTTGCCGCATTCATTGCGTTCGCCATTTTCGGTTGACGAAGAACATCGAGAACAGCGCGATGAATGCAACCACGAGCAGCAGCGCAGACAGCTGATGTGCGGCCTGATAATTGAGTGACTCGACCTGATCGTAGATCGCGATCGAAATAACCCGCGTCTCGCCAGGGATGTTGCCGCCGACCATCAGTACGACACCGAACTCCCCCAGCGTATGGGCAAAGCTCAATACAACAGCACTTAAGTAGCCCCGCACCGACAGCGGCAACGCAACCGAGAAAAATGCATCTATCTTGCTGGCGCCCAGGGTCCAGGCGGCTTCAAGATTGCGCTGTCCAAGCGACTCGAATCCGACAACCAATGGCTGTACGGCGAACGGTAGGCTATACAAACACGAGGCGACAACAAGACCGGCGAACGAAAACGTCAGCGCGTTGCCGGTCAGTTCCACCCACCAGCTGCCGATCGCGCCGCCCGGTCCGAGAACGATCAGCAAATAGAAGCCCATTACGGTTGGCGGCAGCACGATCGGCAGCGCAACCGTGGTCTGCACAAGCGTCTTCCAGCGCGACGACGTCTGCGCCAGCCACCACGCAATGGGTGTGGCGATGATCATGAGCACAATCGTCGTAATTGCTGCGAGTTGAACAGACAGCAATAGCGGCTGGAACAACGTATCGGCGTTCATTGCGGAACCGTGTACCCGTGGTCGCTTATTATCTGCCTTGCGACCGGACCGTGCAGAAAACCGACGAAGCCTGTGGCGGCCTCACTTGACAACGCTCTTAGCAGCAGGATCGCCTGTTGTTCGAGCGGCTCATGCATCGATGCGGGCACCGGCCACTGGCACGTCGCTGCCGGCAGGCGCGCATCGAGCGCCTGTGAACGCGAGATCAGTCCAAGGCTCGCGTTACCCGAAGCAACGAAGTGCAGTGCCTGCGAGATGTTCTCGCCGAAGACGAGTTGCGGCTCGACGATGGACCACAGGCCTGCGCCCACGAGAAACTGTTTCGCAGCGACGCCGTAAGGCGCTGTCAATGGATTCGCGATGGCAAGCCGTTTCGCACCGAGCTTCGTCAGTTGCTCCTTGCAGTCTTTGCCGTCCAGGTCCGCATCGCGTGACCACAGCGTTAGCGCACCCACCGCATAGGTGAAACGCGTACCCTCAATACCGAGGCCGGATTCTTCGAGTAAACGAGGACGCTCCTTATCGGCGGCGAGCAGGACATCGAACGGCGCGCCGTTGACGATTTGTGCATACAGCTTGCCGGTCGACGCTGTCGTGACCCGCACCGAGTGACCGGACCATTCCTCGAACCGCTCTGCAATCTCCTGCGCCGGCCGCGCAAAATTACTCGCGACTGCAACGGTTACGGTCTCCGCACCGGCGACCTCAGCAATAGTTGCGAATAAGAAGAAAATGCTGAATCGGAGTCGGCGCATGACGCCAAGATAGCCGAGATTGTCGGACGGAACCACGATCGCGACGCGAAGACCGCGGGCGGGTCGTTGCTCATCGGAAGTAAAGCGCAGCGTAGCGAGCCATGAAGATGAGTAACGTCCCGGCCGTGGTCGCCGTGGCGATGGGACCCTATAAGGATTTTCTCCGCCGCCGATGCGCATGCAATAACGGTTCGGTGTAGCCGTTCGGCTGTTCGCAGCCTTTGAAAACGAGATCGCATGCGGCTTCAAACGCGATGCTCGCGTCGAAGTCGTCACTCATTCGCCGGTAGATCGGATCGCCGGCGTTCTGCTCATCGACGACTTGCGCCATGCGCCTGAACGTTTCCATGACCTGCTCTTCGTCCGTGACGCCATGCACCAACCAGTTCGCGATGTGCTGACTCGAGATGCGCAAAGTCGCGCGGTCTTCCATCAGCCCGACATCGCTGATATCCGGAACCTTCGAGCAGCCGACACCCTGGTCGATCCAGCGCACGACATAGCCTAGAATCCCCTGCGCGTTGTTGTCGAGTTCGTCCTGAATGGTTTTCGCGTCAAGCAATGTGGGGTCGCCGAGCGGCGGCGTCAGAATATCTTCGAGGTTTGCGCACTCTCTCGAGGCCAGGGCTTTTTGCACCTGCCGGACATCGACGGCGTGATAATGCATTGCGTGCAGCGTGGCTGCCGTTGGCGACGGCACCCAGGCGCAGTTCGCTCCGGCTTCCGGATGCGCCTGCTTGCTGTCCATCATCTGTTTCATCTCATCGGGCTTCGGCCACATGCCCTTACCGATCTGCGCCCGGCCCGGCAGGCCACAGCGAATGCCGAGGTCGACATTCCAGTCTTCGTAGGCATTGATCCACGGCTGTGCCTTGATCGTTTCCTTGGGCAGCATCGGTCCCGCCTGCATGCTCGTATGGATTTCATCACCGGTGCGATCGAGGAACCCGGTGTTGATGAAAACAAGCCGGTCTTTGACGGCGCGAATGCATTCCTGCAGATTAACGGTCGTGCGGCGCTCCTCATCCATCACGCCAACCTTGAGCGTGTTTCTCCCGAGTCCCAGCAGAACTTCGACGCGACCGAACAACGTATTTGTGAACGCGGCCTCTTCCGGCCCATGCATTTTCGGTTTCACGATATAGACGCTGTTGCTGCGGCTGTTTGGCAGTCGCTCGGACTGCTTCGAATTCGCCACCACACAAGCAGACGTAACGACGGCGTCGAGCAGTCCTTCGAACACTTCGTTACCATCTGGGTCGAGCACCGCGTCGGTCGTCATCAGATGGCCGACATTACGCACGAGCATCAGGCTTCTGCCTGACAATTTGAGCTCGCCGCCGTCGGCTGCCGTGAACTCACGGTCAGCATTGAGTTGCCGCGTCATCGCACGGCCGCCTTTGTCGAAGCTCGCCTCGAGCGTGCCACGCATAAGGCCCAGCCAGTTTCTGTAAACGCCCACTTTGTCTTCGGCGTCGACGGCTGCAACCGAGTCTTCGCAGTCCTGGATCGTCGTGATGGCCGACTCGAGTACGACGTCACTAACGTTGCCCGGCGCGTCTTTGCCCACAGCATGTGTTGGGTCCGTCTGAATCTCTATATGCAGTTCGTTATTTCGAAAGACATAAGAACAGCGGCTGTCTTTCTCACCGAAGCCCACGAATTTTTCCGGGTTACGCAATCCCGTGCTCGTGTTATCGGCCAATGTCGCAATGCAGGTCGCAATATCCAGAGAGCGCTCGACCGAATACGCGCGCACATCAGCGTGGCTCCCGGACGCGAGCGGAATCGTGCGATCCAGGAAGTCGGCCGCATAGCTGATGACTGCGGCGCCGCGCACCGGGTTATACGACGAACCGCGCTCCCGGCCGCTGTCCTCGGCTATCACATCCGTGCCGTAGAGCGCATCGTACAGGCTGCCCCAGCGTGCATTGGCCGCATTCAGCGCGAAGCGGGCATTGCTTACCGGCACGACGAGCTGCGGGCCGGCGATCGACGCTATTTCGGGATCAACGGCCGTGGTCGTTATTTGAAACGCCTCGCCCGGGTCCAGCAAATAGCCGATTTCCTTGAGAAAGGCGGTGTACTTTTCGTGCTCCCAGGGTGAATCGCCCTGCGACAAATGCCAGCTATCGATTTTTTCCTGCAGCTCATCGCGTTTCTGCAGCAGTTCACGGTTGGTCGGCGTGAGATCGACGATTAGGGACTCCAGACCACGCCAGAATTCACGATTGTCGAAGTCAATCGCGGGCAACAGCTCCTCTTCGATAAAGCGAAAGAAAGCAGGATCCACGCTCAGGCCACCGATGATCATACGGTTGCTCGGTTGCTTGTCTCCAGTGACCGTGCTGGGCATCGTCAGTCTCCCGCCTCTTCGAGTGAAAGGCTGCTGACAGTATCAGTTACCCGCTGTCCGTCAAGCATCCCGCCGATAGTCAGCCAACCGCGCTGAAACGGCACGAGCCCGCGGTGGTCCATTGTCGCCGGACCGCCGATGCCGACTTCCAGCCACGAATCGTTCTCGAGACTGAACATCAGCGCGCCGGCTGCAGGCGAAGAAGCTTCGCCGTCATAGCCGATACCGTCAAAGTTGTATGGGTTTTCGCTGCCGCCGACGAACAACACGGCGCCGTGCTCGATACTTCCTGTCGCGGCCATGCGATAGCGTGGCCTGCCGGGATGCGGTGCCAGCCTGCGCCAATCGATACTGCGGCCCTCGTCTCTGTCGATAATGCCCGCAAAACACTCGTTGTTTGCGACGAAGGCCCGCTTGCGGCCGGTCTGCGGCTCGATGGCGACGCCATCACAGTAGACGATTGTGTTGCCGACGATACCGCCCGCGTGTCCGAATACGGCGTGGCCGGGAGTCGGCGTCGCCTGCGCCCAGCTGTCATTCTCGGCATCGTAGCGCTGCACGAGATTGACGTTGCCGAAGTCGTGCCACCCGCTGATCAGGTAGATGTAGCGATCCTCGTAGCTGACAGCAAGCGCATCGTCAACAGGGACCGGTATCGGCTGACGCTCCTCGAACTCGCCGCTTAGTGGATCAAAAGCGTGAACCCAGCGCGTCGAGACTTCGGACCCATCGTCCGCGACCGTGTAGCCGCCGAAGACGAAGGCTCGCTCGCCGACCGCAATCGCCGCCGCGGCAATCCGGCCCACGTCGCCGGGCACCGGCGATGCTTCGCGCCATTGCATCGCGTTGCTATCCAGGACGAAGGTTCTTGCGTGCGTATCCTCATACGACTTGCCCTCGCCGAGCCCCGCAAAACTGACCACGAACTCCCGGCCTTGGGCCGTCACCGATGCAACAGCGTTGTTCGTGACAGGCACGGGCAACGGCGGCATCGACGCCGTACGAGTCATCCGAAGCTTGTTCATGTCGAGAAGGATCGCAACGACCAGAATGAGCGAAAGCGTTAGCGCCAGGTTTCTCAAGTCGGATTAGGCTCCGATGGGTTGGTGGATAACCGATCATAGCCGACAATGCTGGAACCTTTAATCCATGGATAATGGAATAATTCGTGTCCACGCAGTTGACCGCACAAACGCGTATCTGATTCAGGACGAGAACCGGGAGCAAGACGATGGCACAACTGCAAGTAAACGGCCTGCAGATCGAATACGACACGTTTGGGGAGCCGGGCGCCGATCCGATATTGCTGATCATGGGTCTTGGCACACAGATGACGGCCTGGTCGCCCGACTTCTGCAATGCGCTCGTGGCACATGGCCACTACGTAATTCGTTTCGACAATCGGGACATCGGCTTGTCAACGAAATTCGAGGGCGCCAAAGCTCCGAGCAAATTTCGCTACGTATTGAACCATTTTCTGCATACACCGCTACGCGTGCCCTACTCTCTCGAGGACATGGCGTCCGATGCTGCGGGTGTGCTCGAAGCGCTAGATATCGAGTCTGCGCACGTGGTCGGCGCATCGATGGGTGGCATGATTGCCCAGCTCATGACGGTCAACCACCCGGAGCGGGTGAATACACTGACCTCCATAATGTCGAGCAGCGGTGACCCCGGACTGGCGCCGGCGCGTCCCGATGTCGTAAAACACGTATTTTCGAGCCGGCCGAACACGGGCGACGCCAACGCGATGCTCAAACACCTAACCAAGACGGCACAGCTGATAAGCAGCCCGGCTTATCCGCGCAGCGACGAGGATTGGCATACGCTGATTACGGCGGCGGTGCAGCGCAGCTTCTATCCGATGGGTTTTGTCCGTCAGATGGCAGCGATTGTTGCCGATGGCAGCCGTGTGGAGCGGCTCAGGACGATCGATAAACCGACACTCGTCATTCACGGCAGTGCCGACCCGCTCGTCCCGGTCGAAAGCGGAATCGACACGGCACGGCACATAAGAGGCGCCAGGCTCGAGATAATCGAAGGAATGGGACATGATATTCCACCGCAGTTGGTCGACAAACTCACATCGATGATCGCAGCTCATGCAAAAACTTAGCTTATTGGCCGAAAATCCCGAGCAAACACTCACCGCCGATTTGTGCGACGAATACGAGGATGCGCAGGTCGTTACGGGACCATTCATCAATTACGGTAATCGCCGTGCGTGTATTGGTCGGGTGGAGGTCATCATGACGCAAGATGACAATTCGCTCGTGTCCGCAACGCTCAAAGAGTCCGGTGATGATCGCATCCTGATCGTGGACAACGCAGGTTCGACACGTTGCGCCATGGTCGGAGGCGACCTGGCGCGTGCCGCACACCGGAATGGCTGGCAAGGCATTATCGTGAATGGCGCTATTCGCGATGTTGTGGAGCTTCAGGATGTCCCAATTTCGATATTCGCTCTCGCGGCATGTCCGCGTAAGAGTGCGAAAAGGGGGCTGGGTGTTCGCGGCGAGCCGATCGATCTTGCGGGCACGCCTGTTCAACGAGGCGATATTGCTGCTGCCGATCCGGACGGTCTCATAATCATTGGCGCCTTGGTTTTTAACGAGACTTAGCTCGACGTAGAAATATTCGCGTCGTCTTCCAGATATCCTGGGTATCACACAAGAGGCATCGTCAGGGCTTGAGTCGATTCCCAATGAACTTGCGGAATTTTTCGCCGTACGGGGGCCGTGCGATGCTCAGAAGGTCAGCCGACACCTGGGTGTAGACCGCTTTCTTGTGACTGAACTCCATGAACCCATCCTTGCCATGATACGCGCCCATTCCGGAAGGCCCGACGCCGCCGAAGGGAAGGTCTTCCTGCGTCACGTGGAATATGACGTCGTTGACAGTCACGCCGCCGGATGTCGTATTGTTCAATACATAGTCACGTTCGTCTTTATCGTTGCCGAAATAATAGAGTCCGAGCGGTCGCGGATGCGTATTGATGTACGTCACGGCGTCTTTTACGTTCGCATAGTTCTTGATCGGCAGAATCGGGCCGAAAATCTCATCCTGCATGACGAGCATGTCGTCTGTCGCACCGACGATGATGCACGGAGGCATCTTGTGATGAGACTGCTGCGAGAAATCTTCGCCGTTCGGATTTATCTCGATGATGTCGGCACCTCTCGACCGGGCATCTTCGATATAAGAACTAAGGCGATCGAAATGGCGCTCGTTGATGACCGACGTACAGTCGTCATTCTCCTTGAGGCCGCTAGGGAACATGGTCGCGACTGCACTCTTCGCCGCCTCGACGAAGTCAGCCGTTTTCCCTTCTGGTAACAAGACGTAATCCGGCGCCAGGCAGATCTGTCCGGCGTTCAGGGCCTTGCCCGACATGATGCGTACTGCCGCTTTTTGCAGGTCGGCCGATGCGCCAATGATCACGGGTGACTTACCGCCGAGCTCCAGGGTCACGGGCACGAGATTATCTGCCGCGGCGCGCATCACGTGATAAGCAATCGAGGTTGCGCCAGTGAACACGAGGTGGTCGAAGGGCAGCGCGGAGAACGCTGCGCCGGCTTCCGCTCCGCCCGTGACAACCGCTATTTCCTCTTCGGCGTAGTACTCGGCGATCAGCTTAGCCATCAGTTCCGACGTGTTTTCTGTGAATTCCGATGGCTTGATCATGGCGCGGTTGCCTGCCGCCAGGACACCGGCTAGCGGCGTAAAGGTCAGGTTCACCGGGAAGTTCCACGGGCTGATAATGCCGACTACACCTTTTGGCTGGTAATGGACGGCAGCCCGGGCACCGAGGACGCCAAGCGGAAACTGCGCCGAGCGTTTGGCAGGCCGCATCCAGGCACGCAGGTGCTTTTTCGCATACTTCAGCGCGTCGATCGAGCTGCTGATATCGGCGAACGTCGACTCATCTTTGGAGCGGTGCCCGAAATCGGCACACATCGCCTCGCAAAGTGCATCACGGTGCGTACACAACAGATCGATCGACTTGTCTAGCCACTCGATCCGTCTCTCCGCCGTCGGTATGCCGTCTCGGTTGCTCGCTGCTTTTTGTATAGCAAGTGTCGTTTCCAGTTTTTTGGGATTCTCGAAAGTCATTTGTCTTCTTCCGGTTCATTGTCGTTTTGATCGCTCTCCTGCGACTCGCCTGCCGGCGGTTCGGTTTCCAGCGGTTTCTGCCCCGTGATTTTCTGGTAGTACTCGGTCATCTGTTTGATGGCTTGTTCGGGCGTCGGATAAGGCTGCGTAAAGGCGGTCGTCAGGTACTGCCGCACACGGTCCTGCGACGCCAGCGATTGCAGAATCTGCTGCTCGAGGTACGGCCCCATCATCGCAACGATCTTGTCGCCGTAGAACCGGATTAGTTCCTCGAGAACCCGGTTGGTCAAAAGAGAGGCATGCCCCTCTGCCTCCATTTCGGTGATGATCTGCATCAGCACGCTGCGCGTCAGGTCTTTGCCGGTTTTGGAGTGCACGACCTGTATGGATTCGCGGTCAATGACCATCTGTCGAATCTCTGCCAAAGCAACAAAGCTGCTGGTCTCGGTATCGTAGATACGCCGATTCGGGTATTTTTTGAGTAGCCTCACCGCAACGCTCCGCGCGCAAAGTGCAATGCAAAATAAAAAACTATCATTAAATATAAACCACTGTTTTTATTGACTCTAAAAAATTTGCTTTTGCAAAATAATTGCTTGGCATGGGGGCATTTCTTGCTATATTAAACCTAATTCTTTTGCAACGCAAAAAAGGGAGCAAGCCATGACACAAGTAACACCGGAGAGCATCAAGGCCTTTTTCGAGCAGGCAGAAGAGCTACCGGGATGCCTGGAAGACGCAGGCCCAGTATTACGATGGCCTGATGCGGCGTAACACCGAGGCCTTCACCGAGCTGGCCGACGCACGCATCGCGAGCTTCAGGGAAATGCGCGAGTCCAAGACGTTCAACCAGGCTTTCGAAGCCAACCTCGCATTTGAAGAGAAGGTTCGTGAGGAACTCTGGTCCCTGCAGGAAGCAAACACGAAGTCCTGGGAGACGCTGGTTGACGATCTGAAAGCAATTTATACGCCGGCCAAGCAAGCGAAAAAAGCCGCGAAAGCCAAAGCACCGGTCAAGACCGCTGCGCAGGCCAAGGAAGCCGCATGAGACTGAAAACGGGTTGACGGGTCGGGCCAGAGCGGCGACCTGTCAACACCGCTTATCAGGCTTGACCAAGAGTCTGATCTGCGCTTTCTTCTTGTTCTGATTAACCGACAGTGGCGGAGCATGCAACAAACTAGCGGACTCGATGCGGCATTCCTCTATATGGAAACGGCCAATGCGCCCACGCACATTGGTTCGGTCGGCATATTTGACCCATCAACCGCGCCGGGCGGCATAGTCCGGTTTAAACGCATCATTCAGACCGTAATGGAGCGCGCGCATCTCGCGCCGTATCTCAGACAGCGGCTGGTCGAGGTTCCGTTCAACGCAGATTTTCCATATTGGGTTCGGGATGAATCGTTCGATCCCGAGTTCCACATTCGCCATATCGCTCTGCCAAAGCCGGGCGACTGGCGGCAGCTCTGTATCCAGGTTTCGCGCTTGCACGCGCGCGCGCTGGACCGTTCGCGCCCGCTCTGGGAGTTATACGTCATCGAAGGCCTGGACAACGTGGCCGGAATTCCACCGGGTTGCTTTGCGCTGATGACAAAACTGCATCATGCGGCCATTGACGGCGTGACGAGTCAGGCCGTAGCTACCGCGCTGGCCGACCCGACGCCCGAAATCCGAACAGTCGAAGGTGCGCAAGAGTGGCACGCGGACAATCCACCGACACCGTTTGAACTGACCGCGATGGCATTCGAGCGCAATCTGATTTACGCAACTACCTGCTTGAAAAGGACGAGTTATCGGAAGAGAGCCTCGTCAGCATGTGCCCGATCAATGTCCGTGACCCGAATATCAAAGCAACCGGCGGCAACCCGGTAATTTCAATGTCCGTACCGTTGCACACCGATATTGCCGATCCCAAGGAACGCCTGAAGGCGATCTGCGCATCTACCCGTGACGCCAAGGAGTACACCAACGCCATCGGCGCCAGGTCAATGATGGAAATGGCAGACTTCATCCCGGGGGAAATAAGCGTGCTGGGCGCTCGGGTTGCCGCGGAACAGGGGCTGGCGAACTTTGCGACACCGACTTTCAATACAGTTATCACAAACGTACCCGGCTCTCCGGTGCCGTTTTACAGCAATGGCGCCAGGCACGTGCGCGGCTGGGGCCTGGGACCCTGCGTTGACGGCAATGGCCTGTTTCATGCCGTGGGTAGCTATTGCGGAGAATTGAATATCGGCGTGACCTGCTGCCGGGTCATGATGTCGGACCCGTCACGCTATGCGGACCTTCTCAGGGAGTCGTTTGCCGAGCTCGACGCGAAACCGGCTGCCACGAAGAGGCATAAGAAGAAATCTGCAACAAACAAAAAGACCGCAAGGAAGAAAACCACGAGGAAGAAAGCCGGGAAAAAGAAGGCCGCGTCAGGGCACACTGCCAGAAAGGTTGCTGCCGCAGCGAGTGAGCGACCTAAAATGGAATGAGGTGCAACATGAGCTACGTATTGAAAGAGAAGTTCAGACCGCCTAGTGACGCTTTGTATCTCACGGAGCCGTTACGCGCCATGTTCGAGCTAGGCACGTTGCATTTGTCCGAACCGTGGTTGAATTCGCTGCAAGGGGGCGATGGCCATCCCGTGCTCGTTATTCCCGGCTTTACAGCCGGGGATCGTTCCACGGTAGTGCTCAGGAACTTCCTGTCCTCGCTGGGTTACCTCCCCTGTGGCTGGAAACAAGGCCCGAATTTCGGCGCTCGTCACGATTTGTTCGAAGGCGCTGGCAAGCTGTTGCTGCAATTGCACGAAGAATACGCGTGCCGCGTCAGTATCGTCGGCCAGAGCCTGGGCGGCATCTACGGCCGCGAATTGGCGAAACGCCTGCCCGACGCAGTTCGCCAGGTCATTACGCTGGGGAGTCCGTTTAACGACCCGAACGGCGATGCTTTCAAAGTCACCAACCTTTATAAGCTGTTCAACCCGGAACATAAGTCCAAGTCCGAGCAATTCCTGAATGAGCAATGGGAACTGCACTCGGCGCCGCCTGTTCCGACGACGTCCATCTACAGCAAGTTTGACGGTATCTGTCATTGGCGCGCCTGCCTGCAGCACAGCGGCCATGACCAAGTCGAAAACATCGAAGTGCTCGGCAGCCATACGGGCATGGGCGTCAACGCGCAGTCTTTGTTCGTCATCGCGGACCGGCTGTCGCAGCGCAGGAACCAGTGGAAGCCGTTTCATATCGGCCGCTACTTCGGTCTGTCGGCAGACGTGAACTAGCGTATAAGAAGAGCTGTTCACGCGTCACGCGGGTGACACGTGTCGCGAATATAACTATGCAAGTATGGGAGTTCGGCCTCCGCCGGATCGATCCGATATCCAAGCAAAGGAATCAGGCTATGAATCTAGGAGTCACTGATCGTCTACGCCCGCTGCTCGACGCGGTGAAGTCGTTTATCGACGAGCGAGTACTTCCCGTCGACGAGGAGTATCTTGCCGAAATCAACAACGGCGACCGCTGGTCCCTGAACGACCGGCAAACAGAAATACTGAGTGGCCTGCAAAGCGCGGCCCGTGAACAGGGCCTGTGGAACTTCTGGCTCACCGACAGTGAGCAAGGTTACGGCCTGACCACGGTCGAGTATGCGTACCTCGCTGAGCAGACCGGCCGGGCTTATCTTGCGGCAGAGGCTTTCAATTGCAGCGCACCCGACACAGGCAATATGGAAGTACTCGAGCGCTACGGTACAGAGGAACAGAAGAAACAGTGGCTCGAGCCGCTGCTCGAAGCCGAGATACGTTCTGCCTATGCGATGACTGAGCCCGACGTGGCATCGTCCGATGCGACCAATATTTCGACGTCGGCCGTGCTCGAGAACGGTGAATGGGTTATCAACGGCGAGAAAACCTATATCTCGGGCGCCGGCGACGCGCGTTGCAAAATTATGATCTGCATGGTGAAGTCGAACCCGGAAAATGGCCGTCACCAGCAACATTCGCAGATTCTGATTCCGATGGATACACCCGGTGTCGACGTCGTCCGGCCGATGAACGTGTTTGGCGAAGACGACGCGCCGCACGGACACATGCATATTCGGCTCAACGACGTGCGCGTACCGGAGACCAATATGATCCTCGGCCCGGGGCGTGGATTCGAGATCGCCCAGGGACGACTTGGGCCCGGCCGGATTCACCACTGCATGCGCGTGATCGGCGTAGCCGAGAGAGCTTTGCAGCTGATGTGCGCTCGCTCCGTTTCGCGCACGGCATTTGGCCGGCCGCTGGCAAAGCTCGGTGGCAACTACGACAAGATTGCCCACGCGCGCACCAATATAGACATGGCGCGACTGTTGACGCTGCAGACCGCTTACGTCATCGATACACAGGGTGTACAGGAGGCCCAGGTCTGGATTTCGAAGATCAAGGCGGCCGTGCCTAACATCGCGCTCGACGTGATCGACGACGCTATACAGATGCACGGCGCCGCTGGCATATCGCAGGACTTTCCGCTCGCGAGCATGTATACGAATGCCCGGACATTGCGTTTCGCTGATGGTCCCGACGAGGTGCACCGCATGGTCGTCGCGCGTAATGAGTTGCGACCGTACGTTAAGGCGATGCAGTAATAACAACAAAGACCTAAACAATGACAGAAACTATCAAAGCCGAAGAACTTCCGGGCCTGGTCGGCAGGGAACTGGAACCGTCACCCTGGATCGAGATCACTCAGGAACGCGTCAATCAGTTCGCGGAGGCGACGAACGATTTTCAGTTCATTCACGTTGATCCGGAAAAAGCTGCGCAGACACCTTTCGGCGGGCCGATCGCTCACGGATTCCTGTCGCTGTCGCTGCTGTCCTATCTCAATGCGCAGACCGCGATTGTTCCGGAGAACATGATCATGGGCATCAACTATGGCTCCGACAAGGTGCGCTACCTGAAGCCGGTACGGGTTGGCAAACGGATCCGTTCAAAGCAAAAGGTACTCGAGGTTATCGAAAAGAATCCGGGCCAGTGGCTGATCAAGAACTCCGTTACGGTAGAAATCGAAGGTGAGGAAACGCCGGCATTGGTTGCCGAGATACTGTCAATGATGGTTGTTGCTTAACACGACAAAATCAAAGGAAGAGGGGAACAAATGAGTATCAGACTTGATGGCCAGGTGGCCATCGTTACGGGTGCTGGCCAGGGACTCGGCCGGTGTCATGCGCTTGCGCTGGCTGAACGCGGCGCCAAGGTCGTTGTCAATGATCTGGGCGACGAGAGCGGAAGATCCGAAAACGCCGACGCGGTAGTCGCCGAGATCAAGGAAGCCGGTGGCGAGGCGATGAGCCACGGCGCGAACGTTTCTAACGCCGAGCAGGTCAACGACATGGTCGCAAAGACAATGGCTAAATGGGGGCGTGTCGATATCCTGATCAACAACGCCGGCATCCTTCGCGACAAAACGTTTCTAAAAATGCCAATCGAAGACTTCCGCCTCGTTATCGAGGTGCATCTGATGGGCACCGCGAACTGTACAAAGGCCGTGTGGGAAATCATGCGTGAACAGAATTATGGGCGTATCGTTTTTACGACATCGAGTTCGGGCCTGTACGGCAACTTCGGCCAGGCCAATTACAGTGCAGCCAAGATGGCGATGGTCGGCTTGATGAATACCCTGCATCTCGAAGGCGCAAAGAATAATATTCATGTCAATTGCCTGGCCCCGACAGCCGGTACGGCGATGACCGCCGGTCTGTTCCCGGAACCGATCTACAAACTCCTGTCGCCCGAGTCTGTCAGCCCTGGCGTCGTTTTCCTCGCGAGCGAGGGTGCACCCAGCCGCAAGGTACTCGGGGCAGGCGGAGGCAGCTTCGCCGTGTTCAAGGGTTTTGAAACTGACGGCGTTAACTTGCTGCCAGACAAACTGACACCCGAGGGTGTTGCGGCGGCCTGGTCGGCGCTCGATGATGAAAGCGGCATGAAGGAACTCACAACCGGATTCGAGCAGTCCTCGAAGTTTGCGACCAAAGCTGCCCGGAGCCTGGGAATTGACTTGTCCGAATAACTCGGCAGAGGAAAAAACCAATGAGAGAAGCAGTAATCGTATCGACAGCACGCACTCCGATCGGCAAGGCCTATCGCGGTGCGTTCAACAACACCGAAGCACCGACACTCGGCGGACATGCAGTCAAACACGCCGTCGAGCGCGCTGGCCTCGAACCAGCCGAAGTCGAAGATGTCATGATGGGTTGCGCCTTGCCGCAAGGTACGCAAGGACAAAACATCGGCAGACAGATTGCGCTTGCGGCAGGACTGCCGGTTACAACGGCAGGAATGACCGTCGACCGGCAGTGCTCGTCCGGCATGATGGCGATCGCACTGGCCGCAAAGACCGTTGTTTGTGACAACGTCGATATCATGGTGGGCGGAGGTCTCGAGTCGGTCAGCCTTGTGCAGAACGAGCACATGAATATGTACCGGGTACCCGATCCACGACTTATCAAGATGCATAAGCATATTCATATGCCGATGATAGACACGGCCGAAGTCGTCGCGAAGCGCTACAGCGTCAGTCGCGAGGCGCAGGATGAGTATGCGCTCCAGAGCCAGCAGCGTACCGCCGCGGGACAGGAGGCCGGGCATTTCGACGACGAGATCGTGCCGCTGCCCTCGAACAAGGGCGTGATGGACAAGGAAACGAAAGAGATCACGTTCGAAGACGTTGTACTCGAGAAAGACGAAGGCAACCGGCCGTCAACGACACTCGAAGGTCTCGCCGGACTGAATCCCGTGCGCGAAAACGGGTTCATCACGGCGGGCAACGCCAGCCAGTTATCCGACGGTGCCGCGGCGTCTGTCGTCATGGAAGCCAGCGTTGCCGAGAAGCGCGGACTCGACCCGTTGGGCATCTATCGCGGCACTGCCGTCGCAGGATGCGAGCCCGACGAGATGGGTATTGGTCCCGTGTTTGCCGTACCGAAACTGCTTGAGCGCAACGGCCTTAAGATGGAAGACATCGATTTGTGGGAACTCAACGAGGCTTTCGCGGTGCAGGTGCTCTACTGCCGTAACACGCTGGGCATTCCGGACGATATCCTCAATGTTGACGGTGGTGCGATTGCGATTGGCCATCCTTACGGCATGTCCGGCGCCCGCATGGTGGGCCACGCCTTGATCGCGGGCAAACGCCGCGGCGCCAAGTATGTCGTGTGCACGATGTGCATTGGTGGCGGCCAGGGGGCAGCGTCGCTATTCGAGGTCGCGTAATGCGTGCACTGGTCTGCAGGGAATACGGCCCACCCGGGTCGCTCGTCATCGAAGAGCACGACGACCCGGTGCCCGGTAAGGGCCAGGTCCTCGTCGATATCGAGGCGGCAGGCATCAACTTCCCGGACGTGCTCGTCATTGCCGGCAAGTATCAGGTCAAGATCCCAACGCCGTTCGTTCCTGGCAACGAAGCGGCTGGCGTGGTTTCGGCCGTGGGTACCGGCGTCACTCAGTTCGCTGTTGGTGACAAAGTGATTATCAACACCAGCTGTGGTGCATTCGCGGAGAAGTGCGTCGCGGACGTGCACGGAACCGCGCCATTGCCCGAAGACCTGAGCTTCGAGCAGGGTGCGGGTTTCTCGGTCACATATGGCACGAGCTATCACGCGCTAAAGCAAAGCGCGAACCTGCAGCCCGACGAAACAGTGCTCGTCCTTGGCGCAGCGGGCGGTGTCGGCATAACCGCCGTTGAAATCGCCAAGGCGATGGGTGCACGCGTAATCGCTGCGGCAAGCAGCGAGGAGAAACTCGAGTTTGCAAAGTCGGCCGGGGCGGACGAGTTGATCAATTACTCCAAAGTGCCGCTCAAGGAAACCGTCAAGGAACTCACGAGCGGTAACGGTGCCGATGTCGTCTACGACCCTGTCGGAGGTGAACTCGCGGATCAGGCGTTTCGCGCCACAGCCTGGCACGGCCGCTACCTGGTCATTGGTTTTGCCTCCGGTGATATTCCAAGGTTCCCGGCAAACATTGCGCTTCTGAAAGAAGCCAGCATCATCGGTGTGTGGTGGGGAACCTGGGCGACGAAGGACCCGCAGCTACAGATTCGGAACATGCTGGAAGTGGCGCAGCTGGTCAAGGAAGGTGTGCTGATACCACGGGTTACCGAATCCTACTCTCTCGACGATTACATTGACGCATTCAAGGCGATTACCGAGCGGCGTGCACGCGGCAAGGTCACGCTGCGAATGAGCTGAGTATTGTCAGTCTGGATACTCTGTCAGCCAATAACCTGCTCTTCCAGATCCTGATCGAACGCTGTCGAATCGGCGCCGACCGGTCACCCCGCGCTGCAAAACGATTAAAAGGCAGCGCCAATAATCGCCATATATGGGCGCTGAAGCCTAACTGCTCGGCGCGTCCGCGACCGATGTCTTGATCAAAATGCGCAGTTTCACGCAATCGAGCAACGAGGACCGGCGTCAAACTTCCTCATATGCGACGAAAAAACCATCTTGCGTGCGAGAACGACACGACAAACGATCAAGGATGATGCGACGTTCGACGGCTTCTATAATTCTGCCGGAAATAATACGAGCGCAAAATAAATTCGTTCATCGGTCTGTGGCTTGGGAGAGAAAAATGTCGGCAGATGAGGACTCGATCGGTTTGACCGATTCGCTTGCTGGTACGGCCACGATGCGCATCGCGGGGCTCCACAAAATCGATAGTTTCTATACGCCGCTGGAAGAGCGTTTCGAGCGCATCACCCGTCTTGGCAAGAACGTTTTGGGCGTTCGCGCTGCCAGCGTCGCCCTGATCGCAGATGACACACTGTGGTTCAAGTCCGTCGTTGGCTGGCGAGTTACAGAGTTACCGCTAAAAAACAGTCTCCAGCAGCCCATGCTGGATAGCGGCACGCCCCTTATTGTGCCGGACACGCACAACGATTTGCGCTACGTGAAATTGCCGCTGGTCACCGGGAAACCAAAGTTTCGGTTTTATGCGGGCTACCCGCTGCGGGACGGCGACGGCGAGATCATCGGCTCGTTCTGCGCCTATGATACGAAGCCGAAAAAGACCGACCACAAGCTGGATGAGATATTGTCCGACTTGGGACTTCTGGCCGAGCGTGAATTGCTGACTACCGATTTGTGGAACGCGCAGACCCAACTGGTTGGCAAACTGGATACGGCACGACGCCAGGCGCTCCTGGACCCGCTGACCCGCGTTTGGAACCGCAGAGGAGGTTTGGAACTGCTTGACATGGTGCTGCAGGAAGCCGCCTCCAGCCGCGAGCAGATTGCGGTCTGCGTAGTGGATGTCGATCACTTCAAAGATATCAACGATCAGCATGGGCACGGGGTCGGCGACCAGGCCCTGACAAAAATTGCCGCGAGCATTACCGCATCGATTCGGCCCGAGGACGTCGTGTCGCGGCACGGTGGCGATGAATTTCTTGTGATATTGCGCGATGCGACGCCGAGCATTTGCAGGATGGTCGGGCAACGGATTTGCAGCAAAATCGAAGCAACTCGAGTGCGAACGGATAACGGCGGTGTGGGTATCACAGTCAGTGTCGGTATAGCCGTCAGTGAGTCCAGTGACGGCGTAACGGCTGCACAGATCATCGAACGGGCGGACAAGGCGCTGTACCAGACCAAGAACCGTGGTCGAAACGGCGCGACCGTCTGGCCGGACGACGTTAGCTAGCGCCGAGCACGACGCTGACATGTGTCCCCGGGGTTAGATCATCCTGGTGCGACGCCTACATAACCTTTGTTGATCAGCAGGTGCACCCAGATGCTGAGTGCGAATCCCGCGGCAATCGCGGGCGTCCATTTGAGATGCGAAAAGAATGTGTATTGGCCCCGCGCCTGACCCATCAACGCCACGCCTGCGGCAGATCCTATGGAAAGAAGGCTGCCACCGACGCCGGCGGTTAGCGTTACCAACATCCACTGCGTTAAATCCATGTCGGGATTCATCTGCAGAACCGCAACCATAACCGGAATATTGTCCACTATCGCTGATGCAACTCCGACCAACACGTTGGCCGTTGTGGCCCCGAGTTCCGTGTAAGCGAAGTGAGAAAGATGATCGAGGTAACCGATAAATCCAAGACCACCAACGCACATGATGACACCGAAGAAGAACAGCAGCGTGTCCCACTCGGCCCGTGCTATCTCTCGAAAACTGTCGAATGCGGTGACCTCTCCCGCCTGGCCATATTGAGCCATATTATTCGTTGCGGGAACATGGGTGCGGCGCAGGTAGTAACCAAAGATCTGTAAATACGCGAGGCCAGTCATCATGCCAAGAAACGGCGGGAGGTGAAAAAAGTTATGAAAGGATACCGCTGTCGCAATAGTACAGCCAAACAGAAACATCATCGTTTTCGCACCGCGCTTCATCGTGACCTCCTCGCCATCAACCTGAGGAGTATCGTTTGGCACAGCAAATGACATGGCGATAGCCGGAATCAGGAAGTTAACAACCGATGGGATGAACAGCGCAAAGAACATGTGGAAATCCATAATGCCTTTTTGCCAGACCATGAGCGTCGTAATGTCGCCAAAAGGACTGAATGCGCCACCTGCATTTGCCGCTACGACGATATTGACACAACCAAGACTGACGAATTTGGGACTGTCTTTGCCAACGGCCAACAGAACCGCGCACATGACCAATGCTGTGGTGAGATTGTCGATGGCAGGCGAAAGAAAGAAGGCAAGGATGCCGGTAATCCAGAACAATTTTCGATAGCCAAGCTGACGACTCACCAGCCAGGCCCTCAGCGCACTGAAGATACGCCGCTCGCTCATCGAGTTAACGTAGGTCATTGCTGTGAGCAAAAACAGGAACAATTCGGCAAACTCGGTCAGAAAATGCCGAACGGCTTCTTCAGCCGCATGCGGTATAGATTCTGTCGCGTATTTGAAGGCGATAATCGCCCAGATTATTCCGGCCGCGAGGATCACCGGCTTGGATTTCCTGAGGTGCGTAAATTCCTCGACAACGACGAGCGCATAGGCCAGGACGAATATGAGCAGGGCCACAGATCCAACCCAATGGTTTGTGAGATCCAAAGTAAGTTCTGTCTGCTCCGCGCGACTAACGAGCGGAACCAATCCCATGATCAGTACGGCGGGGCGAGTAAATAGTCTTGTCATCGGATCCCCCTCGGACAGAATAATTATTTATCGTTGCTAGGTGGATCTTATCTTATTAATAACACCGATAGCGTCGGTGTTGAGACCCATGTCCGTCTTCAAACAAATGGAACAGACGAAGCGATTATCTATTAGTAGTTTATCATCCGAGCGGCTGCTTTCGGCTGCGGTTTCAATCGGTCGAAGTCTCTCATCGCCGGGCGTCGTCTCGCTTGAATACCGGGTGACCCAGCCGCCCGGAAATCCACGCGACCCCTAAATAGACAATTTGCTGCACTCGTAGCGTTTATCGATTAGGGTCCTTTATAAACGGGGAACGATCGACAGCTCCATCCACTTTCAAGGGAGTCCAATGTAATGGTGAGTGCGTATCAGGAATCCGGAGATGCGAGAGGGACCTTTCTCGGGCATCCCAAAGGCTTGTTCGTTTTGTTTTTTGCCGAAATGTGGGAGCGCTTTTCGTATTACGGCATGCGAGCCCTGCTGATTTTCTATCTCGTTCAGCATTGGATGTTTTCCGACAGCGAGGCCGGGATTATATACGGCGCTTATACCGCGCTGGTTTATATCACCCCGGTAATTGGCGGCTATCTCGCGGATCGATATCTCGGCCAGCGCAAGGCGGTAGCATTTGGCGCATTGCTGCTGACTTTCGGTCATTTCCTGATGGCTTTCGAAGGTGATGGAGCTGGCCAGGCAAGTCCGGCGATCAACGTTTTCTGGGCCGCTTTGGCATTTATCATCGTCGGCTCTGGCTTTCTAAAAGCCAATATTTCCGTGATCGTGGGGCAACTGTATTCCCGTACCGATATCCGCCGCGATCCGGCTTACACGATCTTCTACATGGGCATTAATCTGGGCGCGGCCCTCGGCGCAATCATCGCTGGCTGGTTGGGTCAGACCAAAGGCTGGTCCTACGGCTTTGGTGCTGCCGGTATCGGCATGCTATTCGGCCTGGTCGTGTTCGTCTGGGGCAGGCCCTTGCTGGTTGGCCGCGGTGAACCCTCAGATCCGGCGCGTCTCGAGAGGAAAGTTGCTGGTATCAAGTTTGAGTGGTTTCTCTACATTCTGAGCTTTGCAACAGTT
>Ga0224497_10000206_pt1 | contig 45029 bp, 36 predicted proteins | sample SF_Jul11_sed_USG_4_FD_167970 | JGI IMG/M metagenome (GOLD analysis project Ga0224497, IMG submission 167970) | Sediment microbial communities from San Francisco Bay, California, United States - SF_Jul11_sed_USGS_13 | ecosystem: Environmental > Aquatic > Marine > Sediment | place: USA...
CGCCGCAATTGCACACTATAAACGCGGCGGGCGGCTGATCGAGGAGGGCACTCACGCCGGCGACGGGCGCCGCAGTCCGTTTAAGTCCGAGTTCATTCGTGGTTTTGAACTCTCCGAGGACGAGACCGCTGATTTGATCGCTTTTCTCGAGTCGTTAACCGACCCAAGTGTCTTGGAGGATCCTTCACTCGCCAGTCCTTTTTCGGACTAGAAAGTTGTGTCGATACGGTTGCGTTGAAGTCGGTGACACGCCCAACACGGTGGCCAGCGGTTCAGGTCTTGCGATCAGCGGCAGTAATCAAATCACCATCGTGGGAAAAACATACTACAATAGGATAGAAAGCAAGAAAAAATCATAAAAAACAGGGGATTAACATGGGCATTATCGATCTTTGGCTTCCCATTCTGGTTTCCGCCGCCGTTTGTTTCGTGATAAGCGCCGTAATCTGGACCGTGCTCAAATATCATAACAGCGACTACAAGCAGACAAATGACGAAGAGGCTGTCCGGGCCGCGCTCAAGGGCAATAAACCCGGGTTCTATCTGCTGCCGTATTGCTTGGACCACGCGGAACTCAAGAACCCGGAAGTCAAGCAGAAATACGATGACGGGCCGCTTGCATACATCACGATGCTGCCAAATGGTTTGCCACCGATGGGGCCGAAGATGATCAGCATGTTCGTGTATTTTGTCGTTGTCGGCGTGCTGTGCGCATACTTCGTAACATTCGCGGTGGCGCCGGATGCCGACTATCTGGCTGTATTCCGCGTTGCGGGCACTGTGGCTTTCATTGCGAACAGCTTCGCGCTTGTGCCCGAGAGCATCTGGTTTGGGCGACCATGGCCGATGACGTTCAAGAACTTCATCGATGCACTCATATACAGCCTGCTGACGGGCGGCGTGTTCGGCTGGCTGGCCTGAAACAAGATAAACACGATTCTGCGCGTGCAGCGGCAGTCAGTGAAGATGCCGCCAGCACCTTGGCGAAGAATCCTACGTTGCCGGAAGGACACGAACAAAATCGACGCGTGGTCCTGAGGATCGTCAGTGCGTGATCGATTGGCGCAGACGGGCTTCAGGCGTTCAGATAATTCAGCACCGGATAGCGGCCGCTTCGCGAAAGCAATTCCTTCCGGTCGAAGTTGCCGCTGTTTCGGGCCGGTGCCTCCGTTTCGATACGACGCCGAATCCTCAGCAGGCGCGCCTGCAACTCGCGCATCGACTGGTGAACCAGTTGAATGCACTCGCTGTTGCTGGCGCAGGCCACGTAGCATTTCATAGCAAAATAGCGCGAAAAGGCGCTCTCGTATTCCTTCAGCAAGCGTGTGCTGTTTGCATCGTCCATGACGTCGATAATGTGATCCGTGGATATTCGACTCGAGACCGCGAGCATATAGTGCCGGTGTTCGGCCAGAACGGCGTCTTGAAAGTCCAGCGTGCTGTGAAATAGTCTGAACAGCCGGCGGCGCTGCTCGCCGCGAATCTCATGCGCCTGCAGATACTTGAAGAACGCTCGACGGTGCACGAGTTGCACCTTTGCATTGCGCAAAGCCACAATCTGACGTTTCTTGTAACTATGCTGAGCGACCGGTAACAGCAGGTCAGCGTGCCGGGACTCCCATTGGCGGTACTTGTGGCTGTCCTGGATAACCGTCGTTGCAATCCGCGATTCGCGCGGCAAAGGCGACTCGGCAGCGTCCTGCAACGCAAATTCCGATGCATTCATCAATCGTCGGTGTCTGGAAGAGCTATAGCGCAGCATTTCGGAGAGTCCAATCCACGTTTTTTTATGGTTTCTTGGTGGTTAAGGCGCCTTCCTGAGCGTTACTTGAGGTTATGGTGAATTAGCTGTGGTGACAACCCCCTGAGTGTAGGTATCCCTGGATTGGACGACTAACGGTTAATATTTAACATAATATACATTATACGCATATATTCGGCGCCTATTTGCGCAACAGCGAAGGCTGTTTTGGGGTAGCTGTTTGACTATCTGTGATCGACAGTGTCGTCATATGGGCACGAATCTGGTGCAATTAGATGACTCTGCTTGAAGTTATATGACTCTGCTACGTCGACTATTCTGGTATCTCATTGAAACTGTCACAGGCGTTACACTTGATAACAGCATTAACAAACTGTCCGGGCGCCAGCCCTTCAGCGAGGCGTGCGTCGCATTTTCCGCAGCATAACGCAACTTCTGATAGGTGCCCGCGAAACAACACACTTCCTTCTGTCGTCTTTATGAAAACTGCACGCGTACCAGGATCCGGTTCTGGTATGACCGACAAAGAAATGACCTTTGATATTTTTACAGGTCAGCGATCGCGCGTTCTCGGGCCGTGACATTCTCCAAAGACCTTGCCTGAGCCGCACGGGCACAATTCATCGTATTTGATCTTTGTCAATTTATTCTCGAATCACCACGGGCGGAATTTTCGGATCGACATACTGACCGATATCCGGTGGGTTTAACTTCATACCGCTCAGAATACAAAGTAAGAAGGTGAATAAGCGTCCAAAGGTCGCTCCATCCAGTCGCTCTGCTCTCTCGAATAAAAGTACTTCCTCGTATGGCTCTTTGTTGCGCTTTCGTTTCTCTGCGGTCTCAACCAAATAAACAAGCTCGTCTGTCCCTGATAAAGGGTATCTTTCTCCGGCATCAAGATCCATTTTCTCAATATAGAGAATCCCCTCGCCTAGTATGGCAATCGCATTAGTATAGTAGTCGACGTTGTGTATTCGTTATCATTCAACGAGCGCGACTGGCCGCAAGTGCGATGTGCGGAGCCTTGGCTGGATTTCATCTATTGAGAAGGTCTTGCAGATCGCCGTGAACTGGCCGCCCGCCGAACAAGGTCAACAGCACCTTGGTTTCCGAAATCTGCTTCGCTGGAATATCGAACAGGTTTCGATCCAGCACTATCAAATCGGCGAGCTTGCCGACTTCGATCGAACCGCTAATCTCGTCTATACCATTGACGTATGCCGAATTAATCGTGAATGAGGCAAGTGCGGTCACTAGATCGATAGTCTCGTGCGGCATGAAGGTTTCGTCATCGCCGTCGGCGTCTGTTCGTGTCACTGCTGTTTCGATTTGCGGGAACGGATTTGCTGTCGAGACCGACCAGTCGCTACCGAATGCAACCATGCCTCCCGCATTTATGACAGAGCGGATCGTGTACAGCCAGTTCGCACGCTCTTCGCCGATGAATGGAATCGTCAAATCAGTGATGTAACTATCCGCATACGCCCACAACGGCTGAAAGTTGGCTATTACATCAAGCTCACGGAATCTCAAGAGGTCGTTCGGGTGAATCGCCTGAAGATGCGCAATGTGGTGTCGCCGATGCGCGTTGCCGTTAGCGTCGATCGCAGCGGCAACTGCATCGAGACACTGTGAAATTGCCGCATCTCCAATAGCGTGGAAGTGAACCTGAAATCCTTCTGCATCCAAAGCGGTAACCACTTCTTTTAAGTGGCCCGGCTCGAGCATCGGGATGCCAGCTGGGTTCCCATCGACGTAATATGGCTCCGACATCGCGGCGGTGTAGTTCTCCATTACACCGTCTTGCATGACCTTGACGGCACCGGCATTAACGTTGCCGGTGGAGTACTCATCCCGCAAGCGTCTTATTTCCTCAATCTGCTCCAAGCCTAAGTTTCTATCCCACCAAAGTGACGCAACGACCCGTACCGAAAGCTCATTGCGCTTATCCAATGCACGATAGGCGTCTAGCTCTGGTTGCAGAGCTATGGCATCGTTAATCGCAGTAATGCCCCAGCTGTTCAATAGATCTATCGAATACTTCAAGCTCTTCTGGTCGAACTCGGGCGAGGAAGGCGGAATGTGGGCGGTCAGCAGCTCCATCGCGCCCTCTTGTAAACTCCCGACAATTTCACCGGTGTCGGCATCGCGGTCTACAATGCCGCTCACAGGATCTTGCGTGTCTTCGTCGATGCCCGCCGCCTTCAGTGCAGCGCTGTTGGCCCAGCCTGTGTGGCCGTCCTGGGAGGACAGGTACACCGGGCGATCCGGGACAACAGCATCAAGCAGTTTCTTGCTTGCTCGTGCGCCTGGGCCGAAGACGGCCATCGACCATCCGCCCCCCAATATCCACGGCTCGTCAGGATTAGCATCTGCATACGCTTTCACGGCCGCAACGTATTCCTCCTGTGAACCTAGACCATTAAGATCGACAGTCAGGGCCTCTTTGCCGGCCCCCAGCGGGTGTATGTGAGCGTCTTGAAAAGATGGCATCAACATCTTTCCACCAAGATCGACGACGTGCGTCTCCGGGCCCTGCAGACCACCGGCGTCGTCACCAAATCCGACATAGACAATCTTGTCGTCGCGCAAGCCGACCGTGGTGGCCCAAGCACGATTGACGTCCATTGTGTACACCGCGCCGTTCACAAACAGGATATCTGCATAATCCACTGGTGCCGTCGTCGGCGCATCCTGCATGCAGCCCGGCACCGCGAGCGATAATATGGCAATACAGCAAATTCGAAAAATCATAATGGATCTCGATTGGGATCTGGATAAAAGTGTGGTGACTGCACACGAGTTAACAATGTATTCCGTCACTCCAATGGCTGCTTCACGCCCTGAGTCACTCAGTCAAGCAGTTTCTGCCATTTTGAGCAAGGGCGAGCCGCGGTTCTGTAATGCTTTCAGATACCTGGCTTCGTCGTAAGGCGTTCGCGTTTTCCAGCATCGATACAGTATGCGGATCCATTTGAACGCTAAGGCCCTGACAGCCGCCTGGTGCGAGCAACCTTTTGCTCGCTGCTGATGATAGTACAAGCCTGCCCAGTACGACTTTTTGATCGTTTGAGCAGCCCATTCGACGAAGGTCTGGCGCAGGAACGTCGGGCACTGCCATCGCCAGTGGATCCAGGTCGACTGGCCACTGCGTTTGGTGACCGGCGCAATGCCACCGTACATCTGCACCTCTGCGGCGCAGGCATAGCGCTCCCGTTGCTCACCGAAGGCCACCATCAGGCGTGGTGTGAGCGACGGGCCCGCGCCCGGTAACACAGTAAACAGCCTATGATCCGGATGCTGTGGCACCAGTGCCGCGATCTCCTCGTCATACGTTTTGATCGATTCCAGTGCCACCTCGAGTTGCGCCACCAAGGTCAACGCCTGCAGCCGATAAGGCACGATCACCGCCTCGTCTTTTGTCAGCGGCATGGCGGACTTGATCGCCTGGATACGGCGCTGAAGCAACGCTTTACGGTTCATATTGTGTTCGCGGAAGAACGTCTCGAGTGTCGTCCTGCGCGCACGCCTGGCCTGTGGCAGTGATGGCCAGCGCCGGACGAAGTCACAGAACAGCGGCGTATCGATATGATCGAACCACTCAAGTGTCTGAGGATAGTACTGTTTCAGGGCATTTCTCAGCCGGTTGGTGATCCGCACCCGGTCGTGCATCAGCTTGCGGCGTTGCTCGACCAGGATCATCAACGTGCGCATCTCGACACTCTGTGGGTGCAACGGCTTGAAGTGCTCGCTGTGCGTCAACAGCAACTTCAGTGCAAGTTCCGCGTCCGTCGGATCGTCTTTGGCACCGCTGGGCGTGAACGTCTTGCGATGATTGGCCAGCATCGACGGATCGATGGGAAACAGCACGAAGAGGTCGTACTTCTGCAGCACGCTGACGATCGGGCCTTTCGACAGTTCTAGCGCGACCGCGATCGGACCACCGTAACGCCGATGCAGTGAGCGTGCCCACTCATCGAGATCCTCCGGCCGGTGCCGGACCTGGTTGGTGCGCCGTCGCCCGGTTGCCATGTCCTGAACACAGACATCTGACATAAAGTTAATGCCTAACTTTTGCCCAGAAATTAAGGGCAAACTTCCAGACGTTAGTAAGCGCGTAATTTTTGCAGATTAGTTTGTACGACAAGTCGATACTTGTTGCCTTAAATATTTAGTGCAACGCGATTGCCTGCGAGAAAATTGGCATTTCTGTTCGGCTCAAGGTACAACAAACCATGGCAAATCCCGACCACGTAGATCGGCTCCGGCGCGGTGAATTCAAACTTGCCGACAACCCCAGCTATGAAAGCGGGTTCCGTTTGGGTTCTTTCAAGCCGGATCTCGCGGGTGCAGACCTGCGCGAATCGGACATGCGCGGCGTCGATCTCCGTTATGCGGACTTGAGAGGCGCCAATCTACACGGTGCAGACCTCACTGGTGCGGACTTGGGAAGCGCGAACTTGGCGGATGCAGATTTCAGCTACGCTACGCTTGTAGATGTTTCCTTCAGCAGGATCCACGTAGCCACCAATCTCAGAATGGCGAACTTCGAAAGAGCGAACCTTTTGAACGCTCGGTTCGGTGGCGTCGAGGCCCAGGCGGCGCAGTTCACTGCGGCAAGCTTGGATGGGGCAGACTTCACCGGCGGTCCGGTCAGCAACGCCGTGCTCGATTCAGCCTGTTTCGAAGATGCGTCGCTCCGCGATGCCAATCTTAGCTGGCAGAGGATGCGAAATGCGAATCTCTCCGGCGCAGACCTTACCAAGGCGCAACTCCTCAATGCGGACCTGAGCGGATCCAATCTAAGCGGCACGTGCTTTCGATTGGCCGACCTGTCCGACGCCGATCTTTCAGGGTCGTTTTGTGCCGCGAATAAGGCAACTGATTTTTGGAGTGCGACCCTCGACGGCGCGAAGCTTCGTGACGTCGTAATGGCTCGCGCCTATTTCCAAGATGCGTCGTTGGCTCGCGCCGCACTCAGCGGTGGCGATTTCTCTCGAGCATCGTTTTATCGCGCGAACGCCGAACGTGCAACACTGCATTCGTGCAAACTGCATGAAGTCAATCTAACGGATGCGAATTTCGCGGGGGCGGACTTTGATAAGGGCCTCGTTCGTCTCTCGGACCTGACACGCTGCCAACTCGCGGGCGCGACCTTTCGGGGAGCCACGATCTGTGACAACACGGTATTCGGCTGTTCAGCATGGGACACGAACCTCGAGGGAGCCTACCAAAGCAATCTCCGCATCTCGCAAAACGACGAACCCAACATCACCGTCGACAACCTTGCCGTAGCGCAGTTCGTCTACCTGCTGGTTGAAAACGCCAACCTTCGCGGCATCATCGATACCCTGACTTCGAAGACGGTCCTGATTCTCGGGCGGTTTACGCCAGACAGAAAGGAGGTGCTCGAAGCCATTAGGCGTGCACTGAGAGACTACGATCTGGTCCCAATCCTTTTTGACTTTGAGAAACCCGCCAGTCGAGACCTTACAGAGACCGTTTCGACGCTTGCTCGCATGGCAAAGTTTGTGATCGCCGACCTGACCGAGCCCAGCAGTATTCCACTGGAGTTGCAGGAGATAGTGCCAACGGTAGCAGTTCCAGTGAAGCCGATAATCGCAGCTGGTCACAGCGAATTCTCAATGTTCCGCGACCTTCGCAAAAAGTATCGTTGGGTGATGCCCACGTTGACGTATGAGAGCGTGAACGAACTCATATCGTCACTCCCGGGTGATGTAATCGACTCCGCATCTGAACTGGCCACCCAACTACGGTCCTAAAGCGCACGCCCGCGTGCCATGTGGAAAGTTATTTGAGGCGCAAACTGTTCCACAATTCACGTAGAAGCTCATTTCTCATGTTGAATTATGAGTAATCAAGGGTTTCTTTGCCTCATGCAGAATGATCTTAACTATTGCCGAATTCTTAGCGTCCCAGTGCGCCTCAGACGCCCGGAGACCACCAAGGATTGGCCCAGCTCCGCTAGTCAGCCGGAGCTAGCTTCTGCACAACGATGCCTAGGATTATCGACCCTATAATCGTGTAGATCGCCGCATCAATGCCCCACCATATCCAGATCTTGCTCGGTAGGTTGAATACACCCGACCAAGCAGCCATCAGGCATGCGCCCCACAGCCACATGGCCACGCCGAACTTGAGGCCACGCTGCCACGCAGGTCCGCTAAGCGCGCCACGAAACACCATATAGATACCGGCGAGAACGAACGACGTAAGGACACCCGTCGTGATCCACATGGGCATCAATGTAGCCATGTCGGGCGGATCCTGGACGAGTTCGGGCCGCCAGAAGCTCTCCGTGGCTCGATAAGCAGCATCGAGGACACCTTCATGAATGAATACACCGCCCGCCATAGACACAACGAATGCGGTGGCGTAGTAGGCAAGGCCACCGAGAATGACTGGTTTCCAATTCATGACTTACTGCCCCGCTCATTTTTTGTTGTTACTTGGCTAAAGCGTAGTTGCTGACCGCGTCGGCGTCCAGCTCCAGTACTATGCCAACCAATGACCTACCTAGACGCCCCCAGTTCTCGTGGACGAGAACCACCGGTCTGTAAGGCCATTCGCCCTACTCTATTAAGGAATTCTTAACTATTGACACGAAGTTGGCCATTAACTTTTCCGTAGATCTTAGTGCCCTACCCCGGCACGAGAGGAGAGAACCGGCCAATACCTTCCGCTCGAGTTTCCAGGGTAGTTCCCAATACTTGCCGCTCGTGAATGGCCGCTTTCGGCGAATGGCGAGGTCCGCTATACCGCCAATACCAGCAGCTCAAAAGGCGGCTTTCGGGGTATCATTGAGTTCCGCTAATGGCCCGAAGCGGATATTGATCTCAATTGAAAGGACGTATAGACATGGCAGCGCCCCCAACCTTCTCGCATGTTGTATTCATGACGCGTCGTTTTGAGGAAATGAAGGCCTGGTATATCAACGTGTTTGGCGCGGAGATTGTGCATGGGGACCCGGCGCTTGCCTTCCTGACCTATGATGATGAAAGCCATCGTTTCGCCATCGCGAATCTCGATGTGCTAAAGCCTGACGTGCCCGCAGACTCAGGTCCCGGCGAGATCGGCCTCAACCACATTGCCTATACGTACGCCTCGGCAGCAGACCTGCTCGAAACCTATGCCAGACTCAAGGAGCAGGGACTCACCCCCTATTGGCCAGTTCATCACGGCTTCACGCTTTCCTTTTATTACCAAGATCCGGACGGCAACCGAATCGAGCTTCAGGTTGAAACCTGCAATTCCAAAGACGCCTTCGACTACATGCGCAGTGAAGCGTTTGCAAACAATCCTGTCGGGGTAGAAGTGGACCCTGAGGCGCTTCTGCAACGTTATCGCGAGGGTGCTGGCGAAGCCGATCTGACAGCACGTCCTGGCGGGAAGCCATCGCCCATTCCCGTTGCCCATGGCATCGCCTGAGTTTCGCGATCCTGATGCGTCCGCTTCTGGCCGTAAGGCGACGGTCACCAGGATCCGGCGATAAATTCAGCTACTGACCCATTGCCGCCATTTGCCAATATGGCCCACAGGAAAAAGTTATGAGCTACATCGACGGATTTGTTGTCGCCGTACCGACCGCAAAAAAACAAGAATATATCGAGCACGCCAAGCTGGGTGACAGCGTGTTCATGGATTTCGGGGCGACACGGGTTGTCGAATGCTGGGCAGACGATGTGCCCACGGGTGAGGTGACCGATTTCCGCAAGTCGGTTCAAGCGAAGGCTGATGAAACGGTCGTATTCTCCTGGATCGAATGGCCTGACAAGGAAACGCGCGATGCCGGCATGAGTAAGATGATGTCGGACGGTTTCAACGACGAGCGGATGGATCCGAACAAAAATCCCGCGCCGTTCGATGGCAAGCGCCTGATCTACGGCGGCTTCATGCCGATCGTCGAACTTTGAAGGCACCAGTTTTTGCTGACGCAGCCCGAGATGCATGAGAAAAGAGGCGCTGGCGCGAAGTAAGTGAGAATCTCTGCAATCGTGCAGGTCGCTCGCGCGAAGAGCTGCCTGTCGGCTTCTGGCCGTTCTGAGACGCTCGCTAGGAAGCCGGCCGAGGGGCTGCTTCACATCGCATCGCAGCCGTTTGCAAAAACTGAGGTAATATGGCGGCTTGTGACCCGAAGCGGGCATTTCAGTCTGTTTGAACTGCATCTAATCCGTGGCGAGAACTGAACGTCGCAACCATCTTTCGAGGATACTGATCGACCATTCGATCACTACGATGACGGGAGACGCAATGAATGACGCTACGCGGCTTTTGGCGGAAGCCAAGCCTACACATATCGCCATCCTGCGCCGGGGACTGCACGCCTGGACCGTCTTCACCACGACCTTTTTGTGGACACCCACAATGCGGTTGCTTCTGAAACCAGAGATATCGCAATGGCGCGTGTTTGGGCTTGGCGGTGAAGGTACGGATGGGCCTTATTTGTTTCTGCCGTTCCTCGCGTTATTGGCGCTCGTGATGTTCTACATCGATGGCCGCGGCCGGGCACGGAATGTGTTCTATGTATTGTTGCTCGCGTGGCACGGGGGCGTGACTTCGGCTCTGATCGTCGGTGCATTAACATCGGGCAACGATGCTGTTTTCATGGGAGCCGCTTGGGGGATTCGCTTTCCCTTAGCCCTGCTTATTGTCCCGTTTGCTGTATCCACTGTAGCGGCCATCGCATTATGGATCGTCGAGCATCGACTGGGACGAGCGGTGCCGGTTTTTGGTTGGTTGCAGGTACAGAAGGGGAAGCTTGGCGTGGCCGCGTTGGCATTGCCGTGCGCCGCCTTGTTTTTTTGGCTCGGCGAAGGCTTCGACGTGTACACGCTCACGGCCATTGTTTTCACTATTTTGCAATGGGTACTACTAACTGAGGGTGTCGGACGGCCCCCGCACTGACTCAAAATTGCCAATGTAGTCTGGCTGCTTGTGGCCGCAAGCAGACCCTCGCGACTTCCCAAAAGCAGACACTCGAGCGGCCGCTCTCGGAAAAAGCAGACACTAAGCCTGGGTGGCAACAAAGGGGCAGAACTGGCCGCTCGCCCTCCTCAACTGACCCCGGTCTTAACTTCGGGCCAAAAGTTAAGGTGGGCTAGACCAGCACCGATAATCGCCCTTATAACTACAATCGATAAGGGCCTTTATCGTTTGTGTCGAACGATATATCGATACCAGACTTTCGCAAATCGGCGCGAGAATCTGTTCTCAATCTGCCGCGCGTTGCATCAACACATGATCCAGTAATCGGATGTTTCGCACGTAATCCAGCAACTCCGGGTTGCGCGTTTGCACGTTCTCTTTCAACTCATCCAGAATATAGTTGTTGGCTTGCATAGCGCATTCATAGGCGTCTGAAGCGCGTTCGACTTCCCTCGGCGGTCCGCCGGCGTTGTTCAACTGCCTCGCGATACGTTCACGAATCTGAATCTCTTGATCCGGCAACCTGCAGATCGCTTCCCTAATTGTGCGGTTCAAGAAAATCGGTCGCATACTTTCCGTGGACATCTGTTGTATCTCTGGAATCGCCGCGTTAGCGAATTGATGCATAGTATCGATGACAACTTGATTCGCATCGTTATTCGCCATGACTTTCCAGGACTCTAATTCAATGACCGCCTCGAGTTCGTAAGCCGTATAGGCTTCCTCCGGAGTCATCTCGCCGTCGAGAACAGCTTGCAACGCGTCCGCCGTTGTCTTCACGCCCTTTTGATCCGAGTGCGTTTTCTCTATAGATACCAGGTCTGGTGTCTCTCTTCGCATAAATGCTTGCACGCTTTCATCACTCGTATCTATATCAAGACGCCGCGTCAATTCGTCGATCACGCGTTTTTCGACGAATTCTGCGAATTGCACCGCGGGTTGTTCTTGAGCAAGAAACTGCTGCTCCGACACATATTCTCCGTACACAAGCGCACGTTCCCGCTGGCCAAGAAAAAACACAGCTGCGGTTACAACGATAATGATCGCTGCGATTGCGGCAACAATCCTACTGTTCATCGTCGCTTTGAAACCCTATTAAAACTAGTTGGTTATTCTGACGGTAGTTGGCTGGACATTGGTTACAAGTATAAGTCCCGTGCCGAGCGAATTGTTACTCGATAGCGATATCGCTGTTGTAGTCGCATTGCCGTCTACGCTTTCGCCATAATTGTAGGTAAATGATGAAGACGTCTCACGGAATTCGAACGGGCCGGTTGGCTGAATTATGGGTCCAGGTGCGCCCTCTACCATGCTTTTTTGTAGATGGGGTAACCCGCCCCGGAAGAATCGATGCGTGACATTCCAAAGGGATATATTCGTTGGCAAAGCGCCACCCAGGTTCGCTTGCAGTGTGGCAAACGACTCGCCCACCCAGACTTTCCTAAGAGTGCCAAGATTCCAGCTCAATACAAGGCGTTCGTATCTCTCGTACAAAGTCTGATTGAAGGGAATTAGCACGTATCCGCCTCCGCCGCTTGAGAAAAAGTAATAGCCGGTTGTAATTCCCGGGTCAAGGTCGTTGATTTCCGACCGCGTCATTCTGAACTGGGCAAAATTGGTTGGGTTCGAGGCGAGGTACAGACGGAGGTCATCCGAATCGTTCAAGCTTACGCGTGAGGGACTGAATGTCGCAGTAACAGCACGCGACACATTGACGAAAACGGTTGTCTGACCTCCGGGCCCAACAAATACGTAATTCGCACGACAGTTGGGCAGAGTGAACGTTACCGATCCAGATGTTTTGCTGACAATCTGGCCCGTCGTAGCTACTACACGAGCAATCGTTCCCTCGCAAAGTGGATCAGGCTCAGGTTCTGGCGGTGGTGGTGGCGGCCAGCACCCGAAGCAGATAATCGCAAAATTCAGTAACATCTTGTGGTACCTCCCTGATGCCGAATCACGGTATCTCGCATCTGTCGCAGATACATATGCAGCAGTTTACGGACCAGTATTCCGGGGGAATGAAAAAGCGACTGGATGGCATCGAGAACGACTGAAGGCCTGTTTCCAGGTCACCAAACAAACTTGCGATCTTTGTGTTGGCCACAGCGACGTCAATGTACTGGTGAGGAGTCCAACGGTCGGGATCAATTGACGGCATTAGCTCTGCCAAACCATCGTCATAGGTGATGACTCCATGCGACGCCGGCGTAACGCGGGTGTAGTAAACGGCAAACCTGCTCGCAAAGTCGTCAATTTCGAACTGCTGGTTGAATACGGTACTGGTGCGATTATCCAGTTGTACAACAATGTCCGGTTCACCAACGTCATACTTATATTCCAGTGGCGGGTACCCATTGGCCAAGACCGCCTCAAGGCGACCCATATCGTCGTATAGAAAGGACATGTCATTCATCACAGATGAGTCGACCCGAAGCAATCTCCCGTCGAGGTTGTAGTCGAGGTCGAGATGACCGCGGATGCCGCTTCCGACTACTGATCGAAGGCGCTGATTCTTGTCGATCTCATAACTAAAGGACTCCCTTGTTTCGTCAGTGAGCCCGGCCTCCGTATAGAAGAGCGAACCCGAAGAGTCGTAGAAGTAGTCAATTACGACGCCATTCGCCGCTCTGGTCTTGGTTCGCAAGCCACCTGGGTCATATTCGAAAGCCGCTTCCATACCATCGGGCATCCGTAGTCCCACCAGCTTGCCCTGAGGGTCGAAGTTCAATTCCGCCGTTTCTTTTCCTAACCTGACGGTCGCATCAGAACCCGACCAGTTTATACGAAACGACAATCCATCTGCCGATTTGTAGTTGTCGAGGTTACCGGCGCCGTCCAGTTTCGCTGCTGACGACGTGCCATCTGAATAGACAACATGTTTCGGGACGAGGCCCCTGTCATATTGCTTTACTGTGTAGATGTTGTCGCCTCGATCAGACCGTAAGCTCTCCACCCGACCGGCACGGTCGTATTCAACAACGTATGCTCGACTCGAGGCCTCAGGACCGATAATCGATTGCCTCGACGCATGTTGAGATTTTCCCTTCGACCGATAGTTGATCTCACTTACGACTTTGTCGTTGCGAAGCAGCGTGCTCGGGCGTCCGATGTCGTCTGTTTCAATTTCTGTAATTGTGCCAAGATGATTGGTGACTTTCTTTGTCGCACCGTCCGCATTAGATTCAAAAACCGTAGCCCTGCCGCTTTCGTCAACGGCACGGGTTATTTGGGCACTATACGAATACGTATTGGAGTATCCATTGACGACAGCGGAGCGGACGCGCCGCTCTGCGTCGTAGCTAAACTCCAAATCAGTTGTGCCAAGAGGAGTAACGGCCGCGGATAGAAGCTCGTTTTGATCGTAATTGTAGCTCCAGATTTCTGAGCGCAAGTCGACTACGTACCGAAGAAGACCGATGTCGTCGTAACTGTACTCAATCGAACGTCCGTCTGCGTCTTCGATCGCCATCAAGCGACCGTGGGAATCCCGTGAAAAATCGACAGATGCGCCATCCGAGGAGTCAATGCTGATTAGGCGGCCGTCGCTGTATTTAAATTCCAGAGAATTGCCGTTTCTGTCTGAAACCGATCTCAAACGATATTCCAAGTCGGATATTTCGAATACCTTGGTAATACCTGTGCGCAAAACAACCTCGGCAGATTGACCAATTTCGAAATCGATCTTGACTATGTCCGACGTCGCCGCAATAAGCGCCGACTCGATGCGACCCCTATTTGTTAGGGTGACACCCGTTGTGTTGCCGTATATATATTCAAGTCGAGCGCCGTCGTCACGAGGCACAATTCGCTCGCTGATCGTAAGTTTCCAACCGCTTTTTCCGAATTCAGGATCTTCATGTCGCAAGGACGAATAGGCGCGCCGGATAACGATTGGAATCGCCGAGTTGATGATCACGTCCGTTTTTGAGAACGCGGCACTACCATTGGTGACGTGAACGAAGCCGTGTTGAGCGCCGTGCGTGGGCGATGATGGATAGGCTGTATAAACAACCCTCCGCCGGCGATCCTCGACCTCGTTAATCATCGCCGCAACACCATCGAACTCCTCGAGCGAATTGCCCAACGATCTCGTAGCCGACTGATCAACCAAAACGGGATTTACAGTAGTGACTGCTTGTGTAATTTCGGCGACTGAAGTCAACGTCGCAAGCAGCAAACCAAGAAAGGAAAAACCTACGAAATGTTTTTTCACGACAGCTTGCTCCGGAGTTCACCCTAAGGTCAGATTCGACAACTGTGCGATTGGGCGCAAAGTAACTTGTCATTGCGATCGCGTGTTGTACTAATTCTATTGATACGTCCGTCTCTGGGTATCTTTACTAAAATTCCCGTATATAGTCAAACTTTCCCATGTGGGACAATTGAACCCATTATGAGCACTTCGTACAATTTGAATTACGCAGAGAGTTCGGCTGCCACGCGCAATGAACGAGAGATAAGACTCAGGGAGCGAATTCGAGATTGCTAGGTTCCTCTGTTTGAACTGTGTCTTTGACCGGGATGCTTACCAAACCAAGAGCACCTTTTTGCGCGATTTCGCGCATCGGTAAGTCACCCTGAGTCCAGTTCACAGGTCGCTCTCGAGATATGTATCGAGTGCCCAAACGTCGAGCATGGCATGGAAGTGCGGCCCCGGCCCATCGGTAGCAGAGGATTTGCGATCCGCTGGTGTCCGCCAGAACCCGCGTACCGGAAGGCTAAACTACCGACCCGCTGCCACCGACCCAATGGAGTCCGTCGCACGGATTCTCGTTCGGATTGCACACAGGACTTCACGTGAAACTAAGTACTGTCGCATTGATCACGCCACTCATGATCACAGTGCGCTATGTAATGAGGATTGGCCTGGCCCTCGGCGTTCTACTTGAAAACCCTTTGGCTTTTCTGGCCTCGAGTACAGGCACATGGGCGCTCATGTTCATTGTGTTGTACAGGCATTCCAAAGAAGATTAGTGGCTTCATACAAGAGACAGCTGGGCTGGGATGACGAGCGCGGAGAGGTCCCAGCCGATACGCGGCCACAAACTGAGCGTATTCAAGCCAAAGATGACAGGAATCGAAAACCGTCATTTACTCTGCTGGCTCGGGTAACCGCAGTCGCAACTGCCGGCGTTTCGGTACATCTGTATTCCGGCGCACCTTCGGGGTTTTAAGGCTTCATGCCGATGGTCCTGGGTGGGGCAATCGGGTTCTTGGGTGCCCCGGCGGCAATATTCCCATGTCTTGTTGCCCTGGTTCGTGAAAAGAAGTATCTCTGGGTGAACCTGGTTACGATATTCATTAGCTCAGCAACCATGCTCTGGCTATACAATCAGAGTTACGTCTCTATTCCGACATCGAACGGCGTTGGATAAGTTAACAGAGGTCATTCGGGAACAATCGACCAATGTATGTAGCGATAAGGTGGCTTATCGTTTGTATCGATAATGCAACTTTTGGCTAGAACCTTAACTAGTTCGTCGATCCTGGCGCCCTACTCCACCTGGGCGGCAAGAATCGGCCAAGACTTACCGCTCGATCTCCCTGGTCGACTCCTGGAACTTGCCGCTCACGAATGGCCGCTTTGTGATGAATGGCGAGGTCTGCTTCACCCTCATTACCAGCCGCTCAAACGGCCGCTTTCGGGGTATCATGGGGGTCTGCAAATGACCCTAAGCGGACTATCTGAGCACATTACTGTCAGAGCAGCCAATGAGCCACTGATGCCTGTAGTACGACCAAATTCACAGAGCCTTGCACTGCTCTCAATTGCGCTTTCCATTGTGTCTGCTGCGCTTTCACTATTCTTCTATTTTGGTACCAGTAAACCTTTCATCATTCTTACAAGCGCGGCGCCGACCAGCATTTTCGCTGGGCTTATCGCAACGGCAACTATTGCCTTCGAATCGCTTCGATTACGTGCTGTCTCAGCAACCAGCTTGGGAGCCTTTGCTCTAGCAGTAGCCACGTATACGTTCGCCAACTACGTTATTCGCGATTACGCCAGTGACTACTCAATATTGCAGTAGTTTCGTACAAACTTGACGTCCGCTCTTGGCCGGAAGCGGAAGTTCTCCTGCTTCGCGATATAATTTCCGCTGTTGACCCAAAGCGGACATTCACTTGTTTGGAATTGCATAGGATCAAGTTTCGTGAGGACGCCTAGTAAATCCAGCTGGGGAGTCATCGAAAAGAACAACCTTGATGCTGAGTGCGCGTTTAGACAATTCGCAGGTAAATCGCTAAAAGAAGCTGAAAAAATGTTTCGAGATAATGCGTTGCATTATCAAGAAGATTTACTCGCTATGCCGTCAATTGCGTTCGATTACTACGCTCCAATCTTTGCAGATTATGTCCTCTCGAATAATGCCAAAGGTGATTCAGATGGCGCCTCATCTTTCTTGCATATGGTAATTGAACTGTTACAGGCAAATCGATCTCTTGCGAACGAAAAGACTGAGAAGACACGCATAAACGCTGCGAAAAATGTCGCAACACGACAGGCTTTTTATGATGCAGATACTGATATTTATGGAGAGTTTTCTGAACTGTACGACCAGATCATTGAACTTGCGGCTCGCACCTAACAAACAAAACAGAAATCGCTTCGTAGCACCTTTTTGCGTTGATGTCCGTTCATGGCGAGACATGGCGACCAGAAAGGTCTACTTTTAGCCGCCCCGCTGATTGCTTCTGGCCGGAAGCCGCCCCTGGCCTGCTAAACTAGCGACTGACTGCTACTGACCCAAAGCGGCCACCGGGATTGAGGTGCTTGCAATGAGTCCTGGGCTAGCGACGACTGTATGGGCTGTTAGGAGAATGGCATGAATTATCACTTGGCCCAATTGAACATCGCTCGCTTCATGAAGCCTGCTGAGCATCCTGACAACGCAGATTTCGTCAACAGTTTGGATCGGGTCAATGCGATCGCCGAATCGCAGCCGGGGTTCGTCTGGCGGTTGACCGGTGATGGAAATGATGCGTTGGATATCCAAGCATTTGATGACCCGAATATCGCTGTAAACATGTCCGTGTGGACGAGCACGGAATCGCTTGCTGATTTTGTTTATCGAAATAAGGAGCATCTGGCCATAATGCGGCGACGGCGTGAATGGTTCGAGAAAACGAAGTTCCACTTGGTTCTTTGGTGGGTGGAAGCCGGCCACATCCCGTCATTGGTTGAGGCGAAAGAAAGGTTGAATTCGCTTATAACCAAAGGCCCCTGTGAAAAAGCCTTTACGTTTCGGAGACCTTACCCGCAACCGAGCGGTCCAGAGATTCGCCCCATTATCGATGAGTGCGCGTAGATTCAGAACGACTGCTTCTGGCCGTTAGCAGCCCCTGGCTGATTCTCGGTTACAATGGCTGGTACTGACGAACAGCAGCCGCTCATAGTCTGTAATCTTGCCCCATGAGTAAGCTAGGATTCTTTCTCCTGTTCGCCGTGGCTCACGCCCTGGCTGCCGAGTATCCGATTGGATTCGGCGACGAATGTCCTTCAAAGGGAACACTGGACGCAGTCGGCGACACCGACGAATGGGCGGACTCCTGTTTTAGCCGCACGACGGGTAGAAGATCGGCCAAGGATCATGGCGAGTCGGATCGTCTATTTCGGGACATGGATCTGGACGGTACTGAAGAACTGCTTGAGGTAAGAGGTTCTGGCAACAGCAGCAAAACCATCTATGTCTTGCGAAGCACTACCGAAGGATTCATATATCTCGGCGCTTTGCAGGCCCATCCTAACTTTCAAATTGATCGCGCTGCTGATGGCAGCATCGAGTACATATACTTTCACGGTTTCGGGCTCAACGAGGGATTACTCAAGAAGATTCGTTATGTCGACGATGAGTTCATCACAGTTTCCGAGAAACCAGTGTCTTGGTGACCGTTGTTTCCGCGGAAATCATCGGCCGCAAGCCAGAGCAGCCACGGACGTCATGCGCAGAATCGGGGCACCCATGCGTTGGATTGCGACGATTCTGGCGATGATTAGCACCGCAAGCGTTGCGCAAGAGGCTCCCGTGGATTGGCGGATAGATCCCGGCCAACGAGTTGGTCCAATCAATCCTTCGACATCTGAAGTCGACCTTCGGGCGCTTTTCGGCGATGCGGCAATCAGCAATGCAGACGTTGACCTTGGCGAAGGGTTTGTCACTCCCGGAACGGTTGTATATCAGAACGATCCGGAGAGGCGGATCGAAATCATATGGAGAGATAGCCAACGCATTTCACCCAAGGAAGTACGGCTCACTGGAAAAGCTTCAAAGTGGGCTACGGACGATGGCGTGTCTTTGGGTACCACACTAAAAGAAGTCGAAATCCTGAACGGTTATCCGTTTCGTCTGGCCGGCTTCGACTTCGACTATGGAGGTACTGTCGTAGATTGTGGAAAGGGACGCTTGACCTACCTTGGCTGCCGCACTTTTAGTCGCAAGTGGACCGTACGATTTGCGTCTGATCAACGACCACCGTCTCCGGAATATCGTCAGGTGATCGGCGACCACGTGTTCTCGTCCGGCCATCCGGCGATGCAGGCCGTTAATCCAACGGTTTATCAGCTTATTGTTGCGATTGACCGGGAATGAATGGCTGGTTCTAGCGGTAAACAGCCCCTGGGCTGCTAAACTACTGAGAGGCTGCTGTTGACCCGAAGCAGTCGCTGTGTGTTTGCCAGCGAGTTGTGGCCAACTTTTGGGAAATCGAGCGGATGTCAGAAAAACTCAAGATGCGCCGAGTTTGGGATGTCAATGCTTCAGGAGTTGAGTCCATTGTTGCAAAGTCTGACGAATATCTGAGTGCGCTGTATCCTGCAGAGAGCAATCATGCTGAGCCTCTGGATGCTTTGGTTGGCGTGGATTCGGCGTTTTTTGCCGGATACGTTGACGAGGAACTGGTTGCATGCGGCGCAGTAAAGTTCGTTGAAGACGACATCACGTACGGCGAGATTAAGAGAGTGTTCGTAGACGAACGTCAGCGGGGAAAACGCCTGGCGACCGCTGTAATGAGACATCTCGAACAATATCTATTTGACAGCGGAATCAGAGTTATTCGACTAGAGGCAGGTCCGATGCAGCCAGAAGCTCTCCGGCTGTATCACAAGCTCGGCTACTCCGAACGCGGCCCTTTTGGTGCATACAGACTCGACCCGCTCAGCGTGTTCATGGAGAAGAGTCTGTCTGATTGAACGGCTGCTTGTGGCCGGAAGCAGCCGCTGGCCTGGTCTGAGGTAGAATGACTCCTTCTGACCCAGAGAAGACGGCCAGCACGACCGGCTCGAATGTCCGCTTTCTAGTGGTCGGGCAGAACAACAACTTCCCAATCGGAGTCGCTGAGTTGGCCTCATCAATAACCGCCTGATTTCAGTGGTCCTGTGACCACCGATTTCAGCGAGTTACTTCATCCAAAAGGCGACCCGCTGAGTCAAATGGGCATTCTCAGTGCGCTCAGATTTACGCCCAGGACTCGCGGTGGATTTGCCACAAACTCTTGCCCAAAGGCAGTGCGTACGGTCGTCGCTCCAGGACACTCCGCGGCCAGATGTCGCTCCCCGGTCACCATGGCTGGGCACAACAAGTACGCAACACCCGGTGTTCACATAGCCCCGCGACCGTGACAGGCAATTCGAATTGGTCCGAGCAGAATCGTTTTGCGGGTCTATACTTTGTGATATAAGTGCCTCGAACAAGGTCATTATTTCCAGATTGATTCACAACTGCCTCTGACGATCTAACTTTTAGCAAGCTCAATAATGCGGTCAGGAGCTGGTGTGTGTTTGCTGTGATGGGGGGCAGGAAATGAAAAACGCGAGTCGGGATCGATCCGTCACGATCCATGTTGAGCTAAGAAAACTTCGTCTTTTCATCGCGGCGCTGTTTCTAGTAACGGCGCTCGCCGCGCTTTTCCTGTCCGATCTGGCGCGCGCCGACGAAGACGACGGCAACTGGAGATTCTTCGGCCGCGACCTGACCAACGCGCATTACGCCCGAGGTGAAACCGCGATTTCGCCGGAAACGGTTGGTCAGTTGCAGGTCAAGTGGGTCTACCAGACGACTCCTGACGTGTCTGTGAATCCGTTGTTCCCATTGACCGTCGGCGACGTGACCGTACCGCCGGCCGTTGTCGACGGGGTGCTTTACTTCCCCGACTGGGCGGGCAACCTGCACGCTGTCAATGCCGAGACTGGCGAACCGGTTTGGAAGAAGTTCTTTCCGGTCGACTATTCGAAACCGGGCAAGTTCATGTTCTTTTCCCGAAATACACCAGCGGTGAAGGGTAATACGCTGGTCGTCGGTAGTCAGAAACACATCCTCATCCCGACGTGCCCGGCTGGCGCGCCGGCCTGCATCCCGAACGACGGTGCGGTTGTGGCGGGGATCAATCGGCACAATGGCGAGCTTCAGTGGAGTACGCTAGTGGACTTACACCCGGCCGCGAAGATTACGGGCTCACCGGTCATCGTTGGCAACACAGTGGTCGTAGGCGTGTCGAGCTGGGAAGAAGATTTGGCGATCAACTCTTCGGCTGCTCAGTTCGGCGGCAGTCCGAACGATCCCTATCCCTGCTGCTCCTTCCGCGGTAGCGTCGTGGCCCTGGACCTGAGAGACGGCAGTGTTCTCTGGCAGACGTATACCACACCCGGTAGCAACGTCCCGGACGGCATCTTGCAGCCGGGTGATGTCGGATTCGTTGGCGTTGCGATCTATAGTGGCAGCCCGTCCGTCGACCTGGCCCGCCGTCAGGTTTATGTCAGCACCGCCAATAACTACATCGTGCCGGAGAAAGCGCGGCAATGCGAACGACACCGGCGTGATCCGGGCAATCAGCCGCCCCCTGACCTGCCCGATGGGATCGACTGTGAGAATCTGAATGATGCCGTCGGCAACCACGTTGACGCAGTAATGGCGCTCGATCTGGACAACGGGGCAATCAACTGGGTCTTCCGCGCCAGGGAATACGACGCCTGGGTGCATTCCTGTGCGGCTCCCGATTTCACGCTGATCTTCTTTCCGCCGATCCTCGGCACCGCGCCTACGGTTCCGGCCGGCAACTTCGCAAGCTGCTCCGACGTTTCCGCGCCCGACTACGGGTTCGGGCAGGCGCCGATGGCGTTGAAAAAGGTGAAAATGGCCAACGGGAAGCCAAGAGATCTTCTGGCGGTCGGAGAGAAGAGTGGCATGTTCTATACGCTCGACCCGGATAACGGTCAGCTTATCTGGTCGACTCGTGTCGGTCCTGGCGGAGTTCTCGGTGGTATGCAGTGGGGCTCGGCGAGCGATGGCGTGACTATCTACACTGCGAGTTCGAACAGCAACAACTCCAGCCGAGACCGCAATCTGCCGTTCTATTCGAATCCGCTGAACCCGATATATCCAGGCTTTCCGGGCTTCCTCAATGCGGAAACCGAGTTCAGCGGTCCCGGCTTCGGGCTCGACCAGAACGGCGAACCTTGGACCCTCGTAAATCCGCCAGCAGAGGCAGTGTCGAACGCGGACGGGATCAGTACCTGGGTCGACGCGACCGGCAACCTCAGAACGATAACCGGGTTCTGGAGCGCGCTAGATGCGGCCACCGGCGAGATACTGTGGCAACGCCCCCTGCCAACCGACGGTCGACCGCCCGTCGACGAAATACCTGAGCCCGATCAGACCGGCGGCCTCCTGCACGGCTCGGTAACGCTGGCGAACGGTGTGTTATTTGGCGGTGCCTTTGATGGCGAAGGATCGATGTTTGCACTGGACGCTAGCGACGGCAGCATTCTGTTCGAATTCAATTCGCAGTTTGCAGGCGCCGCTGGCGGCGCCGTCGAATCATCGCCTGCGATCGTGGACGGTGTCGTGTACTGGGGCGCTGGCGCGAGTCGCGGCGGCACGGTTTCCATCGATTTCCTGCAGGCGGTTACGGGAATCCCGTTCACCATAGGCGGTATGGAGATTCGCAACAATAGTGTGTATGCGTTCGAGATCGTCGACGAAGACTGAAGCCGGCACTGCCTGGCGTTCGACGGCATTGCCAGGCGCCGGCACTTCCGTCGGGTTGATCGAGTCGGAAGCGCCGGCTATAACTGGGTAAAAACCGTAGGTTAGCTACCGCCATTCTGGACAATCCGGAATTAACTCTTATCCAATCGCCTCAGAATCGCTTAGAATCGAATTACTCTCACTTTTATGCTCAGCTTAGCCCGAGTGAGGCGTAACTCCCTGAGAGGCGGGTGTAGTTCAATGGTAGAACCTCAGCTTCCCAAGCTGACGACACACCTCGTCGACTGAAAGCAGACACTCGACATGTCAAATCCAGCGACTCCTTCTGGCCGCAAGCAGACCCTCGCGACTTCCCAAAAGCAGACACTCGAGCGGCCGCTCTCGGAAAAAGCAGACACTAAGCCTGGGTGGCAACAAAGGGGCAGAACTGGCCGCTCGCCCTCCTCAACTGACCCCGGTCTTAACTTCGGGCCATTAGTTAAGCATTATGCTTAGAAGACTCGGAGGTTCTTCTTCCTCAACCGGTAATGAGAAAGGCCATTACCACTAGAATCGATAATCGCTACTAACGATAGTAGTGAGAAGCGCCTTTATTGATACAGTCAATTGAAAGAACGAAAAGAAATCGAAAGCCCTTTGGCTATCGGCCGACACAAACGACTGCCACCAGAATCACCAATGATCTCAACGCGGACGAGACAGTAGGCGGGTCAGGCAGAGCGACTATCGGTTTCGGCGTCTTGGCGCCGCGTCACGCGCGCTGCCGCTCCCAGTAAACGACCTTTGCCGTCGATCGATCAATTTCGATCGTGCAGTGATAACCGGGCAGGCACACGAATACACTGCAAATCGCCTTTCCAGTGTAGGGCGTCAGCGCTTTCCTTCGATCGTGTAGTCGTCTGTTCCATTTGTTTGAAGACGGACAAAGCGTGCCTACTCCAGATCAAGCCTACCCTGAATAGACTTCTTCTTGTGGCATGGCCCTCCGTAGTCCCGCTTCAATCGTTCTCGTGGCCTGCCGAATCTCCAGTTCCGCTGGCCCGAATGTCGTGGAATGGCACTCTTGCACCACCTATGTCGTCAATTGGATCCTGCCTACTAAACCCGATTTCCTGGTGCGATTCATCTTTCCTGAATCTTCCTGGTGCTCCTACATCCAGGAAGCTGTAAGCAAACTAGAATCTCCCGACCTACTCGTCTATCAATAGCGGTCTGTGAATATCAGATTGCACGACCTGCAGCGCCGCAATCGCGTGTGCCGTTGAAAAGACCCGCCGCTTATCCGCATACCGTCGTCCACCAGTATCCGAATCAGGAGAATGAACCTTGGAATCCGTCACTCGCAGACAACGCGCACATGGCCACGACCCATCGTCGAGCTGCAGGCTGAGCAGGTGATCGAGCTTGGCGGCTACAAGGCCTCTATTCGCACCGACTGATAGTGCCGCCGTTAGCGCCATGGGAAGATCTGGGGCCTCATGAGACAGGTCTAAGGGGTCTGTAATTGCGGATGTGAAACGTTCGTCAAGCAGAGACGCCCGTGCAAGAGCCCAAAGACCGTACTGTTGCCCGTTCCACCAATAGCTCGGCACACTGGCATTGGCAGTTTGGGAATGTATCCAATCAACGAGCAATGACCTTCTGCTTGGAGCAAGGTTGTACCTGCGAAGCCACTCGCAGACAACAATTGAGACGTCCAGATGCGGTTGTTGCCAACCGTGCTCAGCCGAACCGCCAGGTCCCAACGGCGCGTACGTAGGAAAACCGCCCTCAGCGTGCTGGGAAGCGAGAATCCATTCATATACGAACGTCGGTACAGACCGCTCCTGGTTCAGCAAAACCATGTGCGCCTGTACCGAACTATCAATGTCTACACCTACTCGCCTGTTATAGCCCCAGCCACCGTCGTCGGGGCCGCAGTGCTCAAGGAAGTCAGCTGCCCGTTCGCGAAAAGCATCAAGATACGGGACGTGCTCTGTTACCAGGGATACATGCGCGGTGAGCCACGATGTCGATGCGCCAGGGACAAGCAAGAAACCGCGTACGCTGCCATCCATCGACTGTTGGTTCAAGAGATAAGACGACCCCCTTTCGATAGCATCGGGAATCCGTTGTTCGAGAGTCTGTGATCGATCCCAGAGCGGCGCCCTGGGTGGGTGACGAGCGAGGAACCATTTTTGCGAGGCGCTGTCTTTGGCGTAGCCGCCAATCAATCGAAGCTGTCGTTTAAGGCGTCGCACACTAGGAAACAAGCTGGCGCAAGAAAAGGACCAGCTTATCCTCTACAATAGAGCCGAGCTTTCGCGCCTCGGCCAGCGTCTCCGACATCGATGAAACCAGGGAGTCGCTCAAGGAACTGTGGTACCTGCTACCACGGAGTATCAGCCAGAGACCGGCGCATGCATGCTGAGAACTCGCGAGGACGCCAACAGGGCGACGGTGTGACAGATAAGAATTCGGGGCACGCGCCAGAAAATCATCTGAAATATCTTGCCAGTCATCGAATCTCTGCAAGAAGATCGCCAGCTTCTCAAACATCGCCAGTCGCCTGCGGCATCCTGATACGGCTCCTAGGTGACCAATAAACTCAACGGGAAGGCGTTTCGCCGCAAACGGATCGTCTATGTTACCGAGTTCGCTGTGATACATACGAGTAAGCAGATTCGATAGTTCATTGAGCTGAATGGGATCGGAATCGCAGCGCTCACGAACGCCGCGAAGTGCGACATCGAATAGTCGGACTACCGCACGGGTGCCAGAGTCCGCGACAGCGTCCCAATGGCAAAGCAGCTCGGAGCCGACAAGCCGAGCGCTCAATCTGTCGGGCGAAAGAGCGACCGAGACTTCTGCAACTCGAGGGTCCTGGTCATCGACAAAACTGTCGAACAATGCAACACCGAGGTTGAACAGTGCAGACTCTTGCATCACGCTCTCTCGAAGCGCGTAGTCTGTTGGTGTAGCCAGGTCGCCCAGCGAAGCACCCCACCCCGCGACCTCGAGCAATCTAGATCGCCCTCCTCTGGAATCGATAGCGAGACAGAGTGAGTCGAGCCATTGGTCATCGATTAGGCAATTGAGCGCAGCGTGATCAAGACCCAGCTCTCGAGGGCAAGAAGGTTGCTCCCTACCCAACTCGAGAGCTAGCGATTCAAGAATGCGAAGTCGCCCTGCGCCGACGGAGCCGAAGCGCCTTCTCAACCAGTAGGGGGCAGTCACCAAATACTGGAGTCACCGAAAGCGCTCGAAGCCGATACTTCGCCGGTCAGAGTCTCGCGTTCAATGCGAACACTCACCGAACTATCGACCGAATCGATCTCAAGAATCGCTCCGCCGCCGACATCGTCGATACCATCCGGCGGAATGGTTACGGTAATGCCGACCGCCCACTCTTTGAGTTCGCAGTAGCTGGCCTCATTACACGTTTTCTCACGGGTGGCAACCCCCGGTCCGGAACCGCTGTACCTGTTACGAATGAAGATCGAGTCTGCCGCACGCTTAACCCAGTCGGTAGAGGTGTTACCCCAGACATTCTTCGTTTCCTCCCGGTGATAGACGGTCACTTGGCATCCGATGCTCTTGTAGAAGAGAAAGTTGTTCTTCCAGGCTTCTACTTCGGCTTTCCAGTTTCCATCTCGCGTAAATAAAGTGGTTTCGCTTGGCATAAGTATCCCCTTATCTTTGTTCCCATATTTGTTGAGGGAAATTATTCTTGATGTCTAAGGCCAATTTTCAATTCGAAATCCCGAACCTCTTTGGGTTTGCTGATTCTGGCTCCTGTGCCAGGAACATCTGGGTGCCGCGCAGGTGGCACGGTCGACAACACTTTTAGCACATCATGACGCTTGCATCCCGATAGCATTGGCAGGACAGTCAACGCACGACTCGCATCAACCGCCAGGCGGCGTCGAGAAGAGTGCTTCTTAAGCAAAAGAAAGAAATCCCGCGCTGCTGCAAGCGTTTCCTCCGAAAACTCGATGTCTGGATTGCGGGAGAATTCATTTACGAATGCGGACAGAACCAGCGCAGGCTCTCTAAGCTCTGTGTGACGAAGCACGGTACCGACAACAGCAGGCAAATCGCGCTGAGCCAGCTTCCACCAGCGATCCAGACCCTCATACTCTCTATAGGGGCCGTCTCGGAATTCGCGAAGCGCCGTGAGGTCGAGAACGCGGCCAAGCTTGTTGATTTGAAGGCGCTCTTGCACAAGCTCCTTGTCCGAAAGCTTCGGCTTGCAAAGGTCCTTCGGACTATCGGGATCGATGACGCGTCGCTTGGAAATTGAGCGTTCAATCGACATGGTTCGCGAACTATAGAGAGACCCCAGTAATGCGTCTACAGCTTCCGCGGGGCACATTACCGTCGATGTAACGTGGCCGAAAAGCTCCCAGTCGCCCTCGTTACGCCAGCGCCTGTTGAAATTAGTCGTGCCGCCGCTCTCGAGATCGCTATAACTGAACAGGAATACGTCCGTGCCGATAGAGTCGTCGGGGTTGATCCAGCTCCATAAATTCTCAAACCAATTCTGCTGGTCCTGGATCGCGCCGGAAACAGCAGACTCAATGCTCGAAGTGAAGCCATTTATCTCCTCGTCAGTTACGTCCTGGTTGGTGAGGCTCCGAGTCGAGACGATCTGATTGAGTGCATTTCGAACGGCGTCATTGAGTGCCCGGTGGCCCGCCTCCGCGCCGTCGTTGGTCACGTTGTCCTCTTCCATGAGAACGGCGACGACGCCTATTACGCCACCCAAAGGGTCCGCCAACTGATCCCACGGCGGGGATAACGGTATGGGTTCAAGGATAGTGTCGAAATGGCCAATAGCTGCCGGTATGACGACATTGTCGCCTTCGTCTACATCCGTATTGTTAAGGTTGCCGTGACTGCCCGGGGTAGTCTGAATCGTGGCGTTGCCGCTCAGGGTCAGATCGTCAGCAACGATGATGGTGCTGCCGTCGATTTTGAAGAAAACGGTCCAAAGGTAAGGCTCGGCATCGCCCCATCCGTCTCCCTCGTCATGACAGAAGACTCGGTCAAGTTCGAGATTAATGTGAAGTCTGTCGGTCACTTTCGCTCTCCTCTAAACGCACTGCTGTGAACGGTCGAAACCGCGGGATTGCTGAACCCGCTCCGGCTGAACAGCCACGAGTGCTTGAGAGCAAAGACGAAAAACTGCTAGCAACGCTGGCGCGATCCTCACTCACCGTTCGACCAAAGCGGACGGAACGAGATGCACCACATCATTGAACAGGCGATTGGGCCTTGGTCGAGACGCAGGTGATCCCTGTGTAAAGCCGTCCGACAACTGGCAAGGCGCTCATATTTTCTTATTTGGTGCGCGATGCCCAATAGTGGTCAGTATAGTTCGTGGCACTCAAAATTGCGAGAATCCGACCATACGAGTGAAAGAGAGGAAGACAGAAGTTGGCCCCCACTCCGAGCGAAATGGTCGATAAACGACGATTTAGAGGCCCGCGGTCTTCGAGGTCATGCCTCCGTCTGAACTCGTCAATGACTACCGCGAGGCCATCTCCTCTTCGCTGGTTTCAGCTTGGTACACACACTCGTAGAGCGGCAGGTTCCGGGAAAAGGAGTCTCTCAGCCTGGGTGGGATGTAGCCGGTTAGTACTTGTCCCTCGCCCTACCCCGCAACGCCAATCCCAACTTTGTACCAATAGTTAAGACTGTGCAGTCGGCATTAAATTAGATTGTCAGCTGCTAGCACATGCTAGCTTCCAGATTACTGGCGATAACGCCGCCTGGCGGCCAGCGACTTCGATTTGCTCAACAGCAGGCGCTCGAAGAAAGACAGTTCGGCTTTCTATAATCGGGTTCACCGACTTGAGTAACACCGGCCAAATGACGAAAGGATGGCAACCACGTCTCTTGCCAAGTCGTATTAGAATAGGTATTCTAAAACTATGCCCCGTCCTGCTCGTTACGATAACGATCAAATCGTCGCTGCCGCTGCCGCGGTCGCTGCCAAACACGGACCCAGCCGTGCGACGATTGCTCGAATTGCTGGTGCACTGAGCGCGCCAACGGGATCTATCTACCATCGCTTCACCTCGCGGGATGTGCTCCTCGGCGAAGTGTGGCTGAGAACGGTCGAGAAGTTCCAAGGCGACTTCGCGGCGCATCTGAAAGCACCTGATGCCAAGGTGGCTGGGCTGAACGCCGCGCGCTCGCTAACAGGCTGGGTTCGGAAGCACCCGCAAGAAGCACGAATACTGACGTTGTATCGTAGCGAAGACTTCTTTGCAGGCACCTGGCCAAAGGAGATGTCTAAGCGGGCATTGAAACTGCGAGCGGAAATGTCGGGTGCGCTGAGAAGCTTTTGTCGCAGGCTATTAGGTAAAACAGATCGCGCATCAATGAGCGCCGTGACTTTCGCGTTGGTGGAAGCGCCGTACGCTGCGGTCGGAAAATACGTCAAGGCGGGTGAACCGCCACCGCCTATCGCGAATGACTTAATTGAAGCCACTTACCACGCGGTCCTGGCCGTGGCCGGTGTTCGATGGTAACTCCGACCGTCGCCGTGCTGGGTGCTTGGGCGCTGTTCGGCGGAACACACCTGTTGTTGAGCTGGCCACCTATCCGGCGGCGGCTTACTAACCGACTCGGTGACACATCGTTCATCGCACTGTATGCCGGTGTTGCCACCGCAAGCCTGGTGCTGCTGGCAGTGGTTATCGCTCACGAAGGCGGGCACGGACCGAGTGGATTAAATCTGGCCGCGGTACCGGCCGCAAAGTGGGGCCTCGGTGCGGTTGCCTTCGCAGGTACCGCACTTACGATGGCCGGTCTCGCCGGTTATCCGAAATCTGCGATAGCTGTTCTTGCGCGACGAATGCGTGCTTCTCACGACGCCAGGCACCAGCCGCTAACCGGGCCAACTCCCATTGAACGCGTGACACGACACCCGTTTTTTATTGGACTCGCGTTGGTGATGGCAGCACATGCGCTGCTGGCGAAGACGTTACCCATGACGATTTTTTTTGGCGGTTTTACAATCCTGACTCTGGTAGGCATATCGATGCAAGACCGTAAATTGCGCCAGCGCCATGGGTCAGTGTATGGCGATTTCGAAAACGCCACTTCCGTCGTTCCGTTCGCCCGCACGAAATCGCAAAGCAGTCCTTCCTCGGCACGGCCAGTGCGTGTTGTGGCTACCGCAATTCTGGGTGCCGCCCTGGTCGGAGCCTTACACCCTTTGTGGCAACTTGGTCACGGCGCGTGGTTTGCGGTGGCTATCGCACTCGGAGGTCTGTTTGCAACCGCAAAACAGGTGTGGCGCGCACGCGCCCGGTGATTCGGTTGCGGTTTCTGCGCGCCCTTCTGGTTCTTTTTAGCGGCAAGGCGTCGTTACTGCCAGACTAGTAACGAGAACGGCCTTTGTTGATACAAGAAACTAATTGCCTTGTCGCGCCAATCCCAACGTATGCCGAGAACTTCGCCGCTGACTCCTGTCAAGAGCTCAGTGCCCTCTTCCTCCTTGAACGACTGCGGGAGGTCCTGTCAGCTCCGATCGAAATAAGTCTCAATTTGTGCGATCCGTCGTATTTCATAGTCCCCGGCGCGTCCATACTGGCACCATCAGGAAAGGTCTTCTAATCCTGCATCAGGGACAGGCATGGGCACTTCGATTCTTGAAACAGCGATGGTTGCGGTCGGAGGCGGCATACTGGGCGTCGCTTGTGGGTGGCTGATTCAAGCCATTATCAGCAAACGCCGCATCGACCAGGCGTCCACCGTGGCCCAGGCAAATTTGGACCAAGTCATTACTCAAAGGGACCGGATCGCCAACAATTATTCTCGATCGCGAGCAAAAATCGAGTCTCTTCAAGCTACAAACGCTAAACGAAGCGCCGAACTTGAGTCTGTACTCAAGAAATCAAAGTTGCTGGCCAAGAATGTACTCATGCTTCGCACCGAACGTGAGAACACCAAAATCAAGCTTAGCACCTTACAAAATGCCCTGGGTTCATTAAGACAACAGACTACTGCGTTGCAATCGGAGTTCGAAAAAACCCAAGAGTTCTACAAGCGCGAACTGGCCAGGTCGTTTGAAAAACGCAAATTGCTCGAGAAGGAAGTCAAGGAAGCACGATCTGAGCAAGAGTCGTTTGCCAAACTTGTAGAATCGGCCACTCTGGAACACGGATCAGGCGAAAACATGATCGTCGCAGCTCAACTCAGATTAGGGCAGCTGCAAGTGCTAGAGCGAAACGTGAGTAAGCTAGAGGCTGAAAACATGGACCTTAATCGTGAAGTCGTACGAGTAAAGAAAGAATTCGAGGCGCGGGAACGCGATCTCTCAGAGTTGGAAGAACTCAGGATTCATAACGCGCAGTTGGTACGCTGTGTCGAAGCTCTGGAGCGAAGCCGTAAGGAGTATGAGACCGATGCAGAACGATATCGACAGCAGGCGGACCATTCCGAAAAACTATCCGATACACTGCGCCTTAAGCTGGACGACCTCGAGAAGAATTTCGCCGACATAGAAAAGCAACAAGACCAGGCGCTTAAAAACGCTCGCAAAGCAGCAGTCGTGCCAATATTAAGAAATCAGCGTTAATTCGCCGGTGTGTCGGAGGGCGCCGCCTTATACGACAAGGCATCAATTGGATCACTATGGCCTTCCCCCAACTTTGGGCCACAAGTTAGGCCCAGGACCGTCGGGATACGAGAATTTCGATTCGTGCGAATGTCGCAAGGAGAGCCATTATTCATTCTATGAAGAAGAGCCTTTATTGATACAGTCAAATGACAGAACGAAGTAAAATCGAAAGCCCTTTGGCTATCCGCCGACACCAAACGACTGCCGTCAGAATCACCAATCATTTCAACGTGGACGAGACAGTAGGCGGGACAGGCCGAGTGACCATCGGTTGCGGCGGCTTGGCGCCGCGTCACGCGCGCTGCCACTCCCAGTAAACGACCTTTGCCGTCGATCGATCAATTTCGATCGTGCAGTGATAACCGGGCAGGCACACGAATACACTGCAAATCGCCTTCCCAGTGTAGGGCGTCAGCGCTTTCCTTCGAGCGTGTAGTCGCTGTTGCCAATTGGCATCACTCGTGATCGGCGGTGGCTGGGTTGAGATGGCATCGATGAACGACTGACAAATTTCACGCTCTTCAATCCGGACACGGGGGGCTGAGAGCACTGCTGTCGGCAGATCCGACACGCGCTCCAGAATGCATCTGAGCTCATCGGGTAACTGAGTTTGCGCCGCAAGCCCGGGCTTTACGTCAACCTGGCGTGCCTCGCTTGACTCGGTCCGGCAACTCACATCGACCTCATCCAAATGCGCGAAGACGGGGTCAGTATCGTCGTACACCGTTATTCCTTTGCGAATGCCAACTGGCCGCAAGCTACCACTGATAGGGCGTTGGATGAGTGAATATGGGTCTTTTGGGAAAAATCGACCAGTGTATGTATCGATAAGGTGGCTTATCGCAAGTATCGGAAATGCCGCTTCTGATCATTCAATCTCGAGGATACGGGCCCTCTCCCACTAGCTACCGAGGGACGTCGGCGTCCAGTACTGACCCTTTCTCACCGCCCAGATTGAGTGTCCGGTTTTCCCGCTACCCGCCGCTCGGGCGCCAGCTTTTGGGACGTGATGACCGGCTGCAATCGGCCACAGGCACGCATCCCTGATCAGACCTAGACGCAGCAAGTTGGGGCTCTTACCTGCGCGCGGGCGAACTGCCCATCATTCATCGTATTTGCCGACCTTGTACTGAGGAAGTCCGTCAGCAAGCGTCAGCCACGGCACCCTTCGGCTACACCATACGTGATCTTCTGGCGACACCGAATCCACGTTGTCCAGACTGCACGCTGTCACGTCGATCGTGTCGGGTTCATTCGTGTGCTCATAAGTCAACTGGGTTCCGCACGTTCCACAAAACTGCCTAATCACATTAGGGCGTGATTCGTACCGGCATGGCGCTCCAGATACAATCCTGAAGCTAGACGGGTGAAACTCTAACCATGTCAAGAACGCCGCGCCACTCGACCGTCGGCAGTGTAGGCAGTGGCAGTTGGTGGTCCGGCGCGGATGGCCGTCAATCTCATAGCGAAGCGACCCGCACAAGCAGCCGCCTTGCATGCTCTGTCGTTGGTTTTGCTCGTTCAAGACAAGTCCCTCCAGTAGAAAACAGGGGGCCTAATTGTCGCCCATCAATCCGACAAGACACTAGCATCGCTCCACAAACGAATGACTGTCTTGAGTCAGAAGCAGTCGCTCAGCAGTTTATCAGCCGGGTGGCTGCTTACGGCCAATAGCGACAATACTGGGGCGACTTCTGGCCGAACTGGGCCATGTGAATCCAGTGTCATTGGTTTCGGCACACGGAGGCCGCGGTTACTTGCGCGATCTTGATTTCCAGGATTTCGACTTGTCGAAACTACCCGAGTTGTATGGATCGGTCCCGTCCGGTTCATCGACTTTCAGAGACGCTAAACGAGTCGTATCCCCCACGTGCGCGTAGTAACTGTCGTCATGTACCGAAAACGGCTCGGCTTCGTCGGCTTCATCATTTGCTCGGCGATCTTTCGCATGCCGGCGCTCCCTGCGATTCGCGTCTGTCGTTCCTGGTAAGCCTTGTTCCGATCTGCGACGCGCGCCGTCTCGACGATCTTCGTAATGCTGGTAGCGGCATTCACACTGATCGGGCCGATCGCATTGATCCAACGGTAGCAGCGGCGCTTCAGCAGAGAGATAACGCTTGCCCTGATTGTCTTGAGCCGCTTGACACGAACTATTTCCACATCGAATTGCCACCGCATGATGAGGCGAGATGCGGGGCTTTTCGGCTTTCTTCGCGAATAGTCGCGTGAGCCAACGGCGAGGTCTGACTGAAGTCATAGGATTAGGTCCCAACTTCGGCCCCCCTCACGGTACGCAGGTGGCGTCGCGTATTCTGTGATCGGTCTCACACAAGGCGAACTACGATCACGCCGGGTACTGCGACAGTAGGCAGTGGCTGAGCCTCACTCGACGGTTGCCGATCCGGTTCGGTATGTTGAGTGGCAACTTTTGGCCGACAATGGACGCCTGATCGTCACTGGGTTCGAAACTTGATTGCGGGTAACCAGTTTGTGCAATTAGAAAAAAGTTGTTAGCCAAGCATGTTTTTCGTTACAAACAGTTAGCAATCCGCATCGGATGTCTGCTCTGACGAAAAGCAGACATTGGGCTTTGACAAGGAATACCGGCAGTTTCTGGCCGCAAGCAGCCATATGTGTCCTGCAAAGAAAAACCCCGCCGAAGCGGGGCTTGTCGTTTCTTTTGTCTGACGTTAACAAGGCACGCCGGGGTCCCTCTTTTATCCAACTAATCAGAGGTGGCCCCGGCGATCGACTTTAGCCACCTCAGGGTCCACTGGCTACACGCTGTCCAAGTCGCTATAGCACGCCTGAAAAGCACAAGTCTTGGTCAAAACCCTCGTAACCCGTCGACACGAATTCTGCCAATAGCAGTCCCTTTCGATCCTCCGCGGTTTCGTCAACAATATACAATGTCGAAATGGCATTCAGCCGCTGCTGGCCTTAAGCGAAACCCGGTGTTATCTGGCCCTCTTGTATCAGCAACAAGGGGGGAATGCTGTCGTTCAACTCATCGTCCGGGTCAGAATCAGGAAAAAAGGGAGATTCAGCACTAGCAATGTAACGGGTTGTCGCCCCCTTCGAATCTTGAACCCACTCCCCTGGAAATAGAAATCCCGGAAATGGGCCCAGGAACAGTGGGTCAATCCAGGTTCCATCCTCCAAGAATGTTCGCTTTATAGCGTATAGCGGACGACTTGAAGTCACACTTTCGGCGGCCAGGATCGGCTGTCAGCTCTCACCAATAGCGGTTAGTCGATCAGCGCAAAACCAGGTCAATCGAACGGCGGCTAACGGACACTAGCGGACACTACATATTGGCTATTGCCATTCGATTGGGCGCCCGTATGGATCGCCGAGCTTTTGCCTCTTCTTCACCTACTTTCGTCTAAGCGGAATCCATACAGCCGTCAAGATCAGGACGTCTCACCCGGTGGTGTTCTTGCACCTACAATCACCAGCCAGAGAATTATCGGCAGCTCTAAGATCTCAAGTGCCGTCATGATCGGCGACAATGCAGCCTTGTATTGCGGCAAGAGCACGAATGTGAAATTGCTCATCAAATAGGCGGAGGCTGCCAACCAGAGTGAAACACCAATAATCTTTGGTATGAAGCCAGATCGATATACGAGGATCCCCATCGGGATCAACCAGAGCCCCCAGAATATTTGGATGATCTGGGTTCCGTGACTCTGTAGACGGACAAACAGATACGCAGCACCGTCCAACTGCGCTGTGGCAAATGCGGATAAGAATTCGGGTTTACCCAGAATGATTAGAACGGCAAGCTGATTGAATGAATTGGCAAACGATGCGGCGACACCCAGCACGACGAATGCCACCATCAGCATCGCCTGCTTTTCACTGACGTGCTTCAGCAACCGGTACAGAGCCAGCGCTACGAGCAAATAGATCAAATTAGACAGGAGCCCAACATAGATGCCTGATCGATACAGCAGCTCCGAGGCCTCTATATTTTGGATGGTCGCTGCAGCATCTCCGGGCACTATGAGTGTCGAAGGAACATAAATAAGACTGAAAATGCCGGTTGGGACCAGCATCAGATACAGCAATCCCGCGATTCTTGCTTGTTTCTTCCTCGAGGTCATGTCCTGTCCCTGAGTTGTTGAGGTCCAAATCGTACACGACCGGCCGCTTTGTATCTGGACTCCTCCAGTCTAGCAAACCGTTACCGTTAATCAGAGTTCAGACGCGTTTGTATAGTCGGCCTTTGTTTGGAGACGCTCATTTCTATTGGCGAGTGCCACCGCGGCACGGTTCGGCCCCGCTCGTTCGATTGGATCCTTCAGCCAGCGATCTTTCAAGGATCGCGGCTGCTTCATTCTAGACACATACGCACGTGCACCCTGGATCAGTATCGATCGCAACCTGCGGTTGCCGACCTTCTTGCTGATGCCCACGATGTTGGTCTTGCCGGCACTGCTGTACTGCCGCGGCGTGAGGCCGAGATAGGCAGAGAACTCACCGCTCTTGGTAAAGGCCTTGCCAGAGCCCGTCACGGCGTACAGTGACAGCGCACCGATCGGACCGATGCCCTCGATCGCCGTGAGGCGTTTACAGACCGGATGCTGCTTTACCAGGCCATCGATCTCCTTGGTCATCGCCTTGCCTCGGCCTGACACGACCGAGATCTGAATGAGGTTCTTTGCAAGGTCGACGCCGACTCTAGTTGAATAGGTCATGTATGGACTCCCTTAGGGTTTTGGTCGACTTCCAACCTAGGCAACTTGGTTGGAGGAGTCCATACATAGGCTCATGAGCAGCCATTTGGGAGGATATCAAGCGAATGTCTGCTGTTGGGCGCATGGCGGAGACCCGACCACACGAAAATTACACTGTGTAATTTGATCATGCCTGTGTTGTATAAAGGCTTTGCCGAAACACCCTCTTTCCCATGACGCAAAAACTAGTGATTTTCTACAGTTTTTGGTGTCGATGAGTGAAATAACGAGCTGATAACAAACAAAAAAAGCAAAACCGAAGTTTCGCCCTTGTATACATCACACGCATATTGCGAAGGGCGCGACGTCGCCTGATGTTCTAATATGATGGGCGGTTGATGATGCTGCGAAGGGACCGATCATGATGAATCGCCCGTACTACGGCCGGTCTGCGGCCCTGCCAATTCTCAGCTGCCTCGTTGCGCTTTCGGCGTGTCACCACATGTCAGCCTGTATCGAGGGTGCGGCGTGCAGCACGGTCGATCCCTGCACGACCGGAACCACAGTGTGCGGTGCCGACGACCACAGCTACTGTCTGGCCTCGGCGGTCATGCCGAATTGCCCACCCGATCTTGTCGATTGCGTCGAGGGCGCCGAGTGCTCGACGGGCGACCCGTGCACGGTCGGCAAGGTTCGCTGTGATGCCGCCGGTAATGCGCATTGCGTCGCCTACGGCAGCCCGCCGCACTCGTGCCCGCCGCCCCGGCCGTCGCCGGGCTGTGTCGAGAACGCTGCGTGCAGCACCGGCAATCCCTGCACCACCGGTAGCATCGCCTGCGGGACCGACGGCAGGATCCACTGCCTCGTGTCCTCAGTCCTGCCCAACTGCCCTCCGTCACTGAGCGAATGCGTAGAGGGCGCAGAATGTCCAACGGGCGATCCCTGCACGCTGGGACGAATCCGCTGTGATGTAACCGGCGCCGCACACTGCATCGTGTATGGCTTCGCGCCCGGGTGCCCATCCGATTAATCGCAGCAAGCGGGTATGACTCGAAACGTGCCGGTTACGCGGGCGGTTTCGGGATACGGTGACGGGTCGCTAATGGCCCGCAGCGGACAATAAGTACGTCCCCCTATTGAGACCGGTGCCGGCCCGCACCATTCCAATCGCGGTGTGCAGGGTAACGTGCACCTCACCGCACTTAGGGACGCAAGACTGCCGGTCCTCGCTTCCTCCCGGAGGCCACGTACGACTCCCGGAAGGTGCCGAAAATCGCCGGGCCGGCAATCCGATACCCACAACCGAGACGGCCAGCAACTGCAATGTCGAGCTCGTGTCGTCTCCGACGCGACGATACTAATGAGTTTGGTCTGGATCTGACTGCATCATCAGCGGCCCGATAGGAGTAATTTTCGAAACAGCGCTATGGCCTTGTGTCTCCGAGTCGCGTCACTTCCGAGAGTGCGTCGGTCGTGACGTTGACCATGACACTGGTGCCGTAGTAGAAAAGTATCGAGTGGCCGGTGCCCTGCCCGGTTTGCACAGACCCCGCCAGGGTTGATACGACCTGCATATTGAGCACTGCCTGACTGACGCCACTGACATCGATGTTGGCGTTACCGATCGGTCGAATGCCGCCAAAATCCAGCAAACTGACGCCGGACACACTGGCCGTCAAATCGCCGATCTGGAGTCCTTCACCGCGCAGATGACTAACACCTCCGACATTCACCGTCATTTGCGTCTGATCGAAGTTTCTGATCGTGACGTCGGCTAGCGCCCCTGCAGCCACGTCGATTTGGTCAAGTACCGGCATCGTGACAACAGCGTCCATCAATAGGGTCTTGTCGTTGCCAAACGTGACCGTGTCGCCGTTCTGGGTCACTTGTATATCGTTGATAATGTCCGCGTTGCCCGTGGCCTCAACCGAAAAGTCCGGTCCCTGACTAACTGTGACCCGGGAGAGGCCGAACACCGAAATTTTCGTGAAATTCTCGAAGTCGAACGTTATCGTCGTCCTGTCGAAAACCGGACGACCGAACGTTAGCTCGGTGACCACGACTGCGTCGCCTCCGGTGCTGACTTCTCCGTCGATGGTGATTTCCGCGTTAGCGCCCAGATCACCTATAACGCCATTGACGAAGACCGTGCCGGCATTGGTCGTGATTCGAAAACCGTTCAGATCTAAGTCGGTCGCTGAGGCAAAACGCGTGACGACACCAGCAAGGTGAACGCGCGCTCCCGGTGTAGACGCCAAGTTGTTAATGCTACCGATTTCGTCCACGACCAATATGCCGTTGGTCAATGACCCGTTGACAAACACAAGCAGCCCGTCGGCTGGCACTCCGCCTGGGAGATCTATTAGCGTGGCACTGCCATAGTCAACGGTAAGGCGGTTAATAGAAAACAACATATTGTCCAATTCCAACCCTGAAACAGTCCCGATGAGCCGAACGTCTGTACTCGTCGTGTCGAGGTCGATTCGCGTCGCAATGATGTCGCCGGCATCATTCAGATGCCCGCTGATCTGGGTGGTTGCCCCAACCGAAAGGCCTGCAAAAGTATCGGGGTCGATACCCGGATCAAACACGGTTTCTGAATTGATCAAGACTGTTTGACCCATGACGAGCAGCCGGTCAATTGTCGCATCGATATTCTCAACCGGGCCAATAACTGTCGCGAAATAGTCAATCTGATCCGCTGTACCCGTCGCATTACTGAAATTCACGTCACCCTCGATCGCGACAATCTGTCCCAATTTCAGATCGGAGACGTTCGCCGGCTGTCCATTGATGTTGACGTTGCTAGCATCCGTGTCGTAGCGGATGCCATTGACGGTGGCGCTGTTTAGCTCCGTGATTGGGCCGAACGCGGAGAGTGCCGCGGTATCGTTATCGATGATATTGATCGCGGCCGATGAATTCGGACCCAGCGTTGCCCTCGAGACATTGCTCAAGGTCAACGTAAGCGACTCCAGACCTTCTGCTATGGCGTCATCAAGCGCACGGATAGAGATGGTCTGGTTACCGGACTGCTGATCGGCAAAGGTGATCGTCCCAGTGAATGCGCCACCGGCAGGCTCATAGTCCGAACCAGATACAGCGGTTCCGTCCGTGATAGCGTAATCCACGCTGGCAACACCTGAGCTACCGCCACTGCGGGTGACGGCGATATTCGCGACTTGGCCTTCGGAAACATCAAAGGATGTGCCTGACAATTGTATGGTTCCGGGCCGTGCGGGAGCGTTACCGTTTCCACCTCCATTGCCGCAGGCACTGAGCATGGCGGTGAAGAATAAAATCAGGCAGGGCATGGTTTTTTGTTGCGATGTCATGGTCGTCATCCCCTTGCGTACAACAAACCTAGTCTCGACAAGAAATTGTTTAGTTGCCTAGTCGGAAATTTACTCAATAGGTTTCGATCATTACGGATTGTTAATGGCTCGCAAGGCGCACAGAATGTTCAAAGGTGTTAGCTAATAGAACCTCCGTTAAGCGCTCATCGCGGACCTCTCACGCATGAAATGAGCCTTCAGGCTGCAATACTGAACGGCATGATCGATTGGCTCGGCGTGGCCGTCGCCGGGTTAGCGATCGGCTCGGAATTGCGCGTTCCGATTTTGCCAGAGCGGGTTGTCGAGGTAGCGGCGTACCCGGTGGGCTATAGGTCTTCCAGCGACGGCGTGCCGCCGCGCCAGCCCCACTCGACCTCACGCATAAACCACGTGTAGGCCTCGATGTCCTCCACACCCCAGTCTTGGAAACGGCGCAGCCCGTCGAACAACCGGCCCGCGGTCTCCGCTGAGGGCGCCGCGTTCAGCGCGGTCAGCGACGCGATGAATCCGTCAGGCTTGTCGTGCGCCTCCTCGAGGGCCCGGGTCAGCCATTTGTGGTACGGGTACAGCACGCGGTTGTGAGCGAGAATCAGCCGACCCGCGAAGAGCGCCAGTTGCGAAGCGGCGCGCAACACGGTGTAAGGGTTGTCATGCCGGGTGGCCTCACCCATCAGCCAGTTCTGGATGAACGCCATCGAGTAGAACGCCCTGATCCGCCGGTCGTGATCCTGCCCGGGGTAGACCGGGATTGTGGGCAGCAGGTCCTCGACCTCCCGCTGGTGGCAGAACGCGGTGAACGCGCCCTGGAACGCCGCGCGGGAGGGTTCATTCCCGAAGCCGGCGACGTCCCGCAGGTACGCCATGTCGATCACCTTGCCATCGACGAAGCCGCCGTCATAGTCACAGAGGTCACGGCGGTTGATGAACAGATCGTCCTCCGCATCGCGGCGAGCAAACTCACTGTCGGTCGCCACGATCATGAAGTCCACATCCGAATCGGGGCGTGCATAGCCCTTCGCGACCGAACCGCCAATGAGCAGCGCGACGAAACGGTGGTCGTCTGCATAAGCCTCCACGAGCCGGTCGATGGCTCGCTGGTGCTGGCCGGCGATATGTCTGGACGATGACATGATCTTCGTAGTTTAACGCATCCGCCTTCGAGGCGATTCGCATGCCTGTAACGCGTCGCTCGTGCCGCCCTGTGGGCAGCTATGCTTGGCATTTGCCAATCGCCTAGTGAGTCCTCAAAATCACAAGACCTGTCACATAGAAAAACCGAAGGAGACCGTCATGTGTCGTTGGCTTGCCTACTCAGGCGCACCCATTCTCCTCGACGAGGTGCTATTCAAGACGGACCATTCCCTTATCGACCAGAGCCTGCACGCATCCCACGTGTCCACCACGACAAATGGTGATGGATTCGGTATTGGCTGGTACGGCAACCGCGATGTGCCGGGCGTTTATAAGGACATTCGGCCCGCCTGGAACGACACAAACCTGCAGGCGTTGGCCGCGCAAATAGAATCTCCGATGTTCCTGGCACACGTTCGGGCAACGACCGGCTCTCCGGTGCAGAGAACCAATTGTCATCCGTTCAGTCATCAGAACTGGTTGTTCGTGCATAACGGCTTCATCAACGAGTACGACAAGCTACATCGCGATCTCGCTTTTGCGATATCCCCTGAATTATTCCCACTCATTCGCGGCACGACGGACTCCGAACTCATGTTTCTGCTCGCGCTGACCTTCGGTTTGGATGCCGATGTACATGCCGGCATATCACGTATGGCGGGATTGGTCGAACACACCGCCGAGCTGCACGGAGTAGAAAATGCGCTGCAGATGACCCTCGGAATCAGCGACGGCGAATCGCTTTACGCGGCCCGCTATTCGACGGTAGGCGAGTCGCGATCGCTGTTTCACAGTGCGAATCGGGATGCGGCCATGGAAATCGCCCCCGATGCGGGCCGATTTTCACGGGACGCACGCGCGATTGTCTCCGAGCCGCTCAGCGATCTCGAGGCCGAGTGGATTCCCGTGCCAGAGTCGAGCTTCATTACGATTACGAAGGGCGAGATTTCCTGCGAGCCATTCGCCCCAATCGCGCCGTAATTGTCACAACGATTGAAAACTACGTGACAATCCAGCGCTTGGTGAACCGACGAAAACGGGCATCGAAACCGGAGATCGACATGAACCAGGATTTGACGCTCCGCTGGCTCAAGTTCAGCTCAGTGTTCACCATTTATTCGGAATTCTAATAGCTGCAAATGTGTCGTTCCTGCTGATTTTTTGGGTACCGCTTTGGCGATATCGGTAACACGGCTACCAAAATCAGGTAGCCGCAAGTTGAGGCCAAAGTGGGCACACACCGGCCTCTCGGGCACCTGGTCTTCGGCTTTGACAAACAGCTGGCAAAAAATTTTGCATAAATCTTGGCGCCCTCCTCCGTCCTAGGTTTCCAGTGTCGGCCAATGCTTGCCACTCGACCTACCGCGATGATTCCAAAACTTGCCGCTCACGAATGGCAGCTTTTGGGAAACGGCGACAGGCCGCTATGCGCTACAAGCAGCCGTTCAATGGCTAAGATTGACCGAATTGAAAGGGGCCGAAAGAGACTCGCAGCAGCCATTCTAAGTACATCCCAGAATTGACAGGTTCCGCAGCTTTCCATGATTGTGGCATCGACAAAGGGCAAACCTGACCAAAGTCAGGGACGCAAAGCCACGGGTCCTCGCTTCCTCCGAGAAGCCATGGATGACTCCCGAAGGACCCAGGATTGCCGGGCTGCCGAAGCGCAGAATGTTAATCGGGTGGCTCATCATGAATACGAAACCAGGGCTCGCCAGCAGCAGACTCGGCATTGCAAAATTCACGGCGGCAATCGCAACTGGCGCGCTGTTTATTGCCACTGCGACTGCCGAAGTCGTCAATTCCACAGGCAACGCCAGCGATAACGATCTGAATGACGATTTTTGCAATACCGGTTCGACGAATGCGATCGGCGCTGCGGAATGTACATTGCGCGCCGCGATCCAGACGCTGAATCAGGGTGGTCTACCCGGGGTCATAGACTTCGCGATTCCGAGTGATGCTGACCCGGGCTGCGATGCCGTCACGAAGGTGTGTACGCTGGCCCGCGGTGCTCAGGGCGCACAACTACCACACATTGCTGTCCCTATCACCATCAGTGGCTACTCTCAGCCGGAAGCGGAACGCAATACACTGGCAGTGGGCAGCAATGCGAACCTCGTCATCGAACTGAAGAATTTTTCGCTTGAGCTGGACGGCAGTGATTCGCTGGTCGAAGGCCTAGTCATCAATAATTTTGGGAACGTATGGCTTGACAGCGACGGCAACACGGTTCGTGGCAACTACATCGGCACTGATCCCACGGGGCTGATTGCTGATCCGAACAACGCAGGTGTCATGGTTCGCAATAACGCCATGAATAATGTGGTTGGTGGCCTTTCAACCGAGCACCGCAACATCATCTCGGGCAACAGCGGGAACGGTATCACTGCCTGTCAGCCATTCTGCGGTGGCAACCAGTGCGGACCCGAATGTGGCGGTAATCGGATTGTCGGCAATTATATCGGCGTCGATGCCACCGGCTTGGCGTCGTTGCCAAACAGCGGCACCGGAGTCCTTCTCGGTTCTTACAACAACACCGTTCGCGACAATGTAATCGCTGGCAACCGCTCTAGCGGTATCTCGCTGCTCGGTGGTAACAATATCGTACGCGGCAATTACATTGGCGTTGCTGCCGACGGGACGACCGCATTGGGAAACCGCGGATCCGGGATAGTTGTGAACGGCAACCAGTTCGATCTCGATGATGGTGGCGGAGGAAATCAGATCGGTGGGCTGCTCGCCGAAGACGGTAATATCATTGCCAATAGCGAGATTGCGGAAGGCATAACGGTAGGCGGCACCGAACGCAATACCGCGAACTCGATTTTATCCAACAGTATCTATCGCAATAATGCGCTTGGAATCGATTTGGCCGGGTTCCTGGGTGTTACCGATAACGACCCGGGCGACGCGGACACGGGCGCAAACAATCTGCAGAATTTTCCGGTTGTCACCGCGGCTGCCCTCAGCGATCTCGAGTCGCTGATTCAGGGCACGCTGAATAGCACTCCGTCTACGCAGTTCACATTACAGTTCTTTGCGAATACCGCCTGTAACAACGACTTCGCCCCACAGAACCACGGCGAGGGCGAAACCCTGCTAGGCACAGTGTCTGTCACCACCGACGCGAACGGAGACGTGACGTTCTCCGAAACGGTCGGACCTGCGCCGGTCGGGCAAGCAGTCGTGACGGCGACGGCAACCGATCCGGATGGTAATACGTCCGAGTTCTCGGAGTGCTTCAATGGAATCTTCGCCGAGTCGGTCGATCTTCAAATTTCGAAAACGCCAGATGCCGATACGGTGATTGTCGGCGAGGGCGTCGTCTATACAATCGTTGTGTCTCATGCTGCGGATTCGAAAGACGCTAGTGGCGTGCAAATCACCGATACGCTCCCTGCAGGACTGACCTTCGTCTCAGTCAGGGTGGTACAGGGTCCGGGGTTCTGCGTTGAGAACGCTGGGGAGATTACCTGCGATGTCGGGGCTCTGCCGGATGGCCAATCGAGCGTAATCGAGCTTCAGGTCCGAGCCGACACGGCAGCGACAATCAGCAATGAGGCGTCGGTGACATCGACGGAACCCGACAAAGACGTGGCGGACAACACGGCGAGCACCGACGTCAGCGTCGTGCTCGGTGACATTACGGTTACAGATTCCATAGCGCCGATAGACGATCAGGACATCCCGTTCGGCCTGCTGTTCGCGCAAGAGATGCGCAGCGAAACCGTGACCGTGCAGAATAACAGCACCGCGACGGTCACGCTCAACGCCGTGCCGTCGGATCCATTGGCGGCGCCCTTCTCCATTCCTGATTGGCAGAATTGCTTCGGTCAGACGCTGGCGCCATTCGCCCTCTGCACGATGAGTGTCCAATTCGCGCCTACCGTTCCCGGTGAGGCTTATTCCTCGAGTTTCGAGATCGGTTTTGGTACCTCATCCGCTCTGGTAACGGTAAGTGGAGCATCGGCGGCAGGCATCAGCGATATCAGCGTTCAGAAGGATGTCGATATGGACATTCTCGCGACCGAGCAGGATGTGGTGACCTTCACGGTGACCGTCAGCAACGCCGGACCCGACCCGGCCGATGTAAATGTGACCGATACGCTGCCCGAGCAGTTGCAGATTCCGATTGGTATGGAACCCGCTACCGATGGCGTGGGCGTAGTAAATCGCAACGGAAACGAAGTCGTATGGGATATTTCCCCGCTGGGCGTCGGTGCTGCGGCGACCCTGGACATTCCTGTGCAGCTCGTGCCCGGGACGGGCGTGGGCTGCGTCACCAACATAGTTGAAGCGGTATTGGTCGATGCACGCGCCGCCGATCCTAACGGGGACGACAACAGCGCGCCGCGAACGATCGGGGCGATCGGCGGTTGTGCAGATCTTTCAGTGGCGGGATTTATTGACGAGCAGTTCGACGCGCAGGGGTGGGAAACAGAAGCGCTTCCGGTATTTGTGCTCACGTTGAGGAATCTTGGGCCGACTTCGGCAACCGATGTCCGACTATTCGGAACTTTCACTGTGCCGCACCACGAAAATCTCGATCAGAAACCGCCGGGTTGCAATTAC
>Ga0224497_10000207_pt1 | contig 44825 bp, 55 predicted proteins | sample SF_Jul11_sed_USG_4_FD_167970 | JGI IMG/M metagenome (GOLD analysis project Ga0224497, IMG submission 167970) | Sediment microbial communities from San Francisco Bay, California, United States - SF_Jul11_sed_USGS_13 | ecosystem: Environmental > Aquatic > Marine > Sediment | place: USA...
GTGGCATATATTTACCCCTTGAGCAGTTGGTCGATACCGTAATCCTCGCCTGCCAGATCGACGAGCATCTGCACAGTTACGATCTCGACTACCTTGCCAAGCGCTACGTAAACGAGGGCAAGGATAAGACCGTGTACGAGGAGCTAGCTAGCCTGTTCGGCGGCAGGGCAACCCGGAATGTGCAGATGCCCCGGATATCGAAGGCACCATCCGATATTGTAGCACCGTACGCCAAGCAAGATACCCGGGCCACGCTAGAGCTTTTCGAGTGGCAGTTACGCGAGATCAAACGACAGGGCATCAACGATATTGTCAAGTTCGAACTCAGCAAGATGCCAACTTTTGTGCGGACCGAAATGCACGGCATCCGGGTCGACCTCGATTACGCCGAACAGGCGCAGAGCAAACTGACCCCGATCATCAATCGCAATCAGAAGGCACTCGACAAAATAGCAGGCAAGGCAATCAACGTCGATTCCTCGCCGCAGATCAAAACCATGTTTGACCCGGTCGAGGTTACACCCGGGGTATGGGAGACGAAAGACGGTGTCCGAGTAGGAACAACCCCGGGCGGCGGACCATCAATCAATGCCGAGGTATTGCGCTACATGGACCATCCTGCCGCGCAGTTGATACTCGATCTGCGGTCACTGCACAAGATGCGCGACACGTTCCTTGGCAAACACGTGCTGGAGCACCAAGTAAATGGAAGAGTATACCCAAATATCAATCAATCTAAAGGCGAAGACGGAGGAACTGGCACCGGACGACTTAGCTACACTGGTCCAGCTTTGCAGCAAATTCCTTCAAGAAATAAGGAACTCGCCAGTATTATCAAGCCGTGTTTCTTGCCGGATGAAGGTCAAGTCTGGGTCGATACAGACAAAGCCAGTTTCGAGGTAAGGGTATTTCTACACCATGCCAACAATCCCGACATCATTCGCATGTACAAGGAGCACCCTGAGACTGACGGCCACCAGATGGTCGCCGATCTAACCGGGCTGGTGCGCAACGCCACGTACAACGGGCAACCGAACGCCAAGCAACTCAACCTGTCGATGATCTTCAATCAGGGTGAAGGTGCAACCGCCGAGAAAATGGGCATGGAGTGGTACTGGGACTCGTTTGTTCCCCGGGGCAAGGACGAAAAAGACCGCATACATTATAAGGCCCCATCACCCGAGGCCAAGGCGATAATCGAACAATACCACCGCTCCATGCCCGGGGTGCGCGAGTTGGCGCGGGAGATGAAAGACCTTGCACTGCGGCAGGGTTATATTGAGACCGACATCGGGCGCAGATTGCGGTTCCCGAACGGATTCAAAGCCTATAAAGCATCGGGCCTGCTGATTCAGGCCACCGCTGCCGACATCAATAAAGAAAACTGGACCATTATAGAGGAGACACTTGGCGACCATGGTCGCTTACTATTGAATACACACGACTCGTACGGCATGTCGATTGAGCCGAACTGGAAACCCCATTTCAAGAGGGTTAAGAAGGCAATCGAACGTGACCGGCTTAGGGTGCCGCTTATCCTTGATTGGAACGGCACAGGAAACAACTGGCATGAAGCCTTACAGGGGAAAGACCTAACATGAGAGCAAATATACAGGATATATCAGAACTAGAAACACACGAGCAGCGGATTTATGAGGCCGCGCTATTTTACGCCGAGCGGCATATACCTGTGGTACCGATCGTACCAAATGGTAAGATGCTACCGCCCAAGGAAACCGGCATCAACTACGGATCGGCATCGTACAATAAGAAGACGATTGACAAGTGGTTCAAGCCCGACACCGGCAAATACCGAGGCTACAATATTGGGCTGGTCTGCGGCAAAAAGGGCGGTTTCTTCGCCTTAGACGTCGACCGGCACGGCGAGCATGACGGGCAAGCCAACCTCGACCGGGCGCTCAAGGAAGAGGACGAGGATATGCCCAATTGCCCGGTCCAGCTTACGCCAAACAAGGGCAAGCATTATCTTTTTCGTTGGGCCGAGGGCGGATCACCGTCGACCGGTAAAGTAGCCAAGGGTATTGATACCCGGGGCGGGCTAGAGGACAAGTACAAGAGTCACATTGTTGTGTTTCCGTCGATTGTGAATCAAAAGATGTACCACTGGGAGCACTGGACCAACGACATACCCGAGATTCCCGGGTGGATCGTACGCCGTCTAGGCAAGATGTGGCAAGACCGGAGCAAGGGCAACCGGGGCAACGAAAACGTCACCGATGATGACCTCGAAGAAGCAATCCCAATCGAGCAGGCAGAGCGCATGCTTGCTGCAATCAACCCGGACGACCTCGACTACGATCAATGGTTGCGAATCGGCATGGCGATCAAGTCGCAGTACCCGGAAGAGGACGGACTCGATTTATGGGATGCTTGGTCGCAACGAGGCGAGCGCTACAAGGAGGGCGAGTGTGAAATCAGGTGGGACGGATTTTCGGATTTCGGCACCGTCCGGGCGGGCACCTTATTCTGGCATGCGCAGGAGCATGGATGGGAACCCGAGAAAGGTGACAAACAGGGCAATAAACCTGATAAGATCGTGGCCGAAATGAACGAAGAGTTTGCAGTCATGATGATCGGCGGCAAGCTGCGCATCCTGCACGAACGGTGGGACCCGATATCGACTCAACCAAACTTTACGCTCTATGATAAGGAAGCGTTTATCGGTTATCTAAGCAATCAGTTCGTAATAGTACAGATGGGCGATAAACAAAAGCAAGTGGAAATATCGAAAATCTGGCTTGGCCACCCGGGCAGGCGCACCTATAAGAACGGCATGGCACTATTCCCCAATGAACCAGCCGAAGATGGATACTACAACACGTGGCAGGGCTTCGCAGTTGAGCCGCGCCGGGGCGACTGTCCGCTGTTCCTCGATCACATTCACCAGATTATGTGTAACGGCAACGATGACTTGAATACGTGGGTACTTGACTGGATAGCCGATTGCTTCCAAGACCCGGGCAACCCGAAAGGCTGTGCCATTGTTATGCGCGGTGCCGAGGGCGCTGGTAAGGGTGCAGTAGCCAATACGCTTGGTATGTTGTATGGATCACACTATCGGCACCTGATTGACGATAGCCACCTGACATCAAACTTTAACGCTCACATGATGGACTGCTTATTTGTGTTCGCGGATGAGATCACGTGGGGAGGCAACAAGAAGACCGCTGGCAAGCTTAAGGGTTTGATCACCGAGCCATTCCTTGTGGGCGAGCGCAAAGGTGTCGATGCCATTATGTACCGGAACATGTGCCATATGATGATCGCCTCAAACGAGGAATGGGTCATTCCGGCTGGTACCAACTCCCGACGCTGGATGGTTCTCGATGTCAATGCCAAGTACACCCGGGACCGGCCATATTTCAATGAGCTATTCAAAGAGATCGAGTCTGACGAAGGCAAGGCCGCGATCCTTGATTACTTTATCAATCGTCGCATATCGTCGGACCTGAGGCGAGCGCCCGAAACGAAAGCTCTACACACGCAACAAATGATGTCGGCTAGTAGCGATACTGTGTTCAACTGGTGGCGCGAGAAGTGTCTAGCCGGGGTAGTCGGTGCATTAAGCGCGGAGGGCGAGCACGAAGATTGGCCGCACCATATTAAAAAGATGGATATGTATCAAGCGTACAAGACGTGGGCGCTAGATGGCAGAGTGCACGTGGTTCAAGAGAACGTGTTTGGCAAGCGAATTAAGGAGCTAGGCTTAAGGTCAGGAAGGCCGACAGTGGGAGGCAAGCGCGAGCACGTGTACTTTATGCCAGTCGACAAAGAGACAGCAATTGAACAACTAAACAAGGCAATGCCGGGAGCAGTACTGTATGACGAAGACGATCCTGATAATAGCTAAAGACGACGTGAATGTGTCGCGCCTGATGGCCGACATATTCCGTCAATTCGAGCCGAGGATAATGGCGATCTCAAATAGCGCCGATCCGACGGAGGCAATTAATCAAAATATGGCGAGGCTGACTTTAAAGGATAGCCCGCCGAGAGATTATCCATTTTTTACAGGAGACTACAAAGATGGCGAAGAAGGTTGACTTAATAATAGACCTGCAATACGGGTCGACGGGCAAGGGGTTGCTGGCTGGCTACCTTGGTGTACTTAACGGCTACGATGTTGTGGTCAACGCTAACATGCCGAACGCGGGTCACACTTACATTGACGTGCAGGGCAACAAAATGATCCACAAGGTGCTGCCGTCCGGGGTGGTGTCGCCTGATTGCAGGTACGTGCTAATCGGGCCGGGGTCTGTGTTCGACATCGAACAGCTTGCAATGGAGCTAGAACAATGCGACAAGTTTGGTTACCGCGATTTTATCGTGATGATCCACCCGAATGCTGTTGTATTGACTGACCACCACCGCAATGCAGAGGCGCATATGGACGGCATAGGCAGCACAAAACAGGGGTCAGCAGCGGCGATGGTCGAGAAAATCATGCGTAATAGCAGCCCGGGCAAAAGCCCATTAGCCGAGCAATATAGAGACGTGGTTTACGGTTCGACGGATGGCCGAGCAACGGTTGTTACGCACGACCTGTACCGTATGATTCTGAGGCAAGCTAATAAGGTGCTGGCCGAGGGAGCACAAGGTTATAGTCTGGGAGTAAACCAGCACTTCTGGCCTTATTGTACTAGCCGGGAATGTACACCGGCTCGATTTTTGTCTGATATGATGATTCCGCTGCCGTACCTGAATGCTGTGTACGGTACAATGCGCGTCCACCCGATCCGGGTTGGTGGTAGCTCCGGGCCTTGTTATTCTGACCAGATGGAGCTTAAATGGGAGCATATCGGACAAAAACCCGAATTGACGACCGTCACCAAGAAGCAGCGTCGCGTGTTTTCGTTCAGCTACAAACAAATCGATGACGCGATCTGGGAGTGCGAACCCGATGCCATATTCTTGAACTTCGTCAACTATGACCAAAACACTGCCGACAAAATCATCAGGCACTACGGCGACCTGATCAAGTGGGTCGGGGTCGGGCCGACGCATGACGACGTACGAAAGCGGGGTGATGGCTATGACCAAGAATAAGAAATTTGTAATGCTTGGGGTGCTTGCTATCGTAGCCTACTTCGTCACATTGGCGCTGGTTATCGCTTTCGAGGAGGGTTACATACAGATCGGGAGGGTTACATACAGATCGGCGGCACCGACTTCAGGCCAAGTTCCCCCGGCGTCGGCTCACGAGACCGTGATTAATGTCCGGGTATGTGGCTGGAATCAACTGACACAGGAGCCTAAGTGTGATTGATCCATACGAGGAAACTAAAGACCTGATCGCTCATATGGCGGCGGTTAAGATGCGGATGAATTCGCATAAGGCCTTGATCGAGGACAATGAAACCGGGTGGCTGATGATAAAGCTGCAGGAGGAGGTCGAGGAATTTCAACAGGCGATCGATAGCGAAGGCTATATGAATATTCTTGAGGAAGCCGCTGACATCCACAACTACGTCATGGCCATTGTCCACCAACAAGTTTATAAATACAGGAATCGGAAATGAACATTAACGACATATTACTGGCACAAAATATCAAGCGCTGGACGATCGTTTCGACGATCCAAAAGCAATCGCTCGCCGAGCACCTGTTTAACGTGGCGATGATCGCCCGGGATATCTGTGTCGAAGCCGACATGGACGACACCAATGTCGTCAAATATGCACTCGACCACGATCTGGACGAAATCATGACTGGCGACATACCCTCCCCGGCCAAGGCTAGGCTTGACATCAAGGACGACTATAACGGCAAATCAAAAGCCCGGTGCGCCCCGACCGAGTTGTTGATCGTCAAGGCGGCTGACCTGATCGACGCCTACCTGTTCATCAAGCATAACCACCACGACCGGCACGGCAAGCAAGTCTTCCGCTACATGGAAAAGAAGCTGGAGTCTTTCATGTCCGACATACGTGAAGTTGAACCATGGCTTGGCAACGCAATCGACAACACGATGGCAATGTTGGAGTTCGGTCAGTTCGACGTGGAGCAGCGCGATGAGTGAAGAACAACTATGGTGCGACTTGGCTTTCGTCATGATGTCAGATGAAAAGTGGCACGCGTCCCGGGTCGAGAGTCATGCAACCTCTGCCGGTATTCCGGATGTCGACTACTGCTACTATGGTGATGGTCACATCGAGCTTAAGTTTGGTGACTCGATCACGAAAAAAATGCCTGCGATCCGGGATACACAAGTGCGGTGGATGACCAAGCGAGCAGCAGTCGGCGGCAAGGTGCTGATGCTAACTAAGCTGATGGACGGGCCTAAGGAAATATACCTGTTCCACAAGGGGTCATTCATCCTCAATCTGAACATGAACCGCGACTACGTGTACTGGTTCAATAACCGGATCAACGACGCATACTGGGGCCTACCCGAGGCCGAAACTAAACTACTACTGAAAGGAGAACGCCAATGAGCACTGAAGGAATGAACGACCGCAAGAATACCCATGTTAATCTGGAATGGGAACTTGAAACACTGGCACTGGTCCAGCGTCGCATGGCCAAAAAGTTGAGCATGTCCCGGGAGCTTGGCGACGTTCCAGCCTTCCATGCGGCGCTTGGCTTGATCGAGCAGGGTACGATTGCTATCCGAGAGGAGTGGAAGAGGCGCTACGGGGCCTACCCGGCACGCCACCTGTGAATGGAAAGCAATACAGGGACCGACACCGGGCCACGTCGATGTCACGTCGAACGGTTCGACGGGGTATCCGTGACCGTCGAACACAGGCATAGCTATGGGTGTACCGGGTGGCCGGTGCGCCCCGGGGAGAGCCACGGAGAGCCTCCCCGGGCCATATAAGCCCGATATACCGTTCGTCGGCTCGCATCCAATAAATATTGACAATATTGCCCGGGACATGGTATAATTTCATTATACCAACGACAAGAGGAAACTGAAATGACAAACAATCAACTGAAAAACAAGATCGAAAAGGCCGCTGGTGCTGAACTTCACTGGTGGATTCGCCAAGATTCGCCCCAGTGGTTTGAAGGTGGCATCACTTGTGGCGAGTTCTCTTTCGACATGTGGAGCAACCACGAGAATCGTAAGGCAGCATACCGTCATCTCTTGGAGGCTCTTGTTGCTAAAATCGAAGAGCATGCTGGTACGAAGGACATGACCAATATGCAGAAGCAAGCAATCGCCACCGCTCGCAAGGTTGCTGTCACAATGAGCACCGACGCTTTCCCGATTGAGATCGTTGCCGAGAAAGTCGAGTTCACTTCGATGGGCGACATCTGGTTCACCATGGACACCAAGAACGCCAACGCTGCACCCCATACTTATCTTGACTTTGTTGATTCGGTGCATTGGTTCATGAATATCACCCGTCGCGGCAAGGTCACCATCCACCAAGGACCGCATTGGGCGAAAAAAGGCACCAACGGCATGCATGCTGCCAAAGACGGATACTTCGGCGCATGAGCCGGGATTCAAAAAAGAGCTTGACCCGGGCGACCGGGTCGTGTTCTAATCACGACATACCACGACAAGAGGAAACTGAAATGAACGATTTTGCGAAATGGCTCCAAGAGTACGAAGTTAAAGACACCCGCACCCTGCGTGATCCGCGCCCGGGTGGCGATGATGAGGACTTTCGTCCCGCGATCCAGACTGGCAATGTCTGGAAACCGGCCAAGTGGGACCGGGCTAACCCGGGCAACCACGAGTGCTTTTCATGCCGTGGCTCTGGTTTGTGGTCTCCCCCGGTCTATGCGACCCGGGGCAAGACTGGCAAATGCCACAAGTGCCAAGGGCGCGGCCACTTCAAGACGAGCGCAGCCGAGCGGGCAAAAGCTCGCGAGTATCGCCGCGTTACCACCGCTAACGACCTGCAGTCTGCCAAGGACGAGTTTATGGCTAGCCACAAGGAACTGGTCGACTTTCTGGAAAGCGTCAAGGACTGGAACGACTTTGCCCGCAACCTGTTGCAGGGCGAGTACGGTCTGGCCAAGCGCGGTCGCCTTAGCGATAAGCAGGTAGCCGCCGCCGAGCGCATGAAGGCGAAAATCGAAGCCAAGGAAGCCGAGAAGCTCAAGTCACTTGAGTGGCAGCCGGTCGACAATAGCGAGATCAACCTCGACAGCATCCCCAGTGGTTACTATGCCGTGCCGGATGGTGAGACCCGGCTGAAAGTCCGGATCAATCGCCCCGGCCCGAATAGCAACTGGCATGGCTGGACTTTTGTAAGCGACGGCGCTGCATACGGGCACGGCAAGCGGTATGGACGTCAGGCCCCCGGCAAGGACTACAACGGCGACATCATTCCGCAGTTGCTCGCGATCAAGGCCGACCCGGCTGCAGCATCGAAAGCTTATGGTAAGCTAGTTGGTCGTTGCGGAGTCTGCAATGCGATCCTTGAGAACGAGGAGAGCGTAGCAAACGGAATCGGCCCGATCTGTGCCGGTAAGATGGGATGGTAAGATGAAATGGTCTGAATGGCATAAGCACTTCACATATAGCCGGGGTCCCTTTGGGGCCTCGGTTACGTGCAAGTATTGCGACCATTATGAATCTGTCCGCGCTCACACAGGCAAACTCCCAATGGACGGCGTAACCAAAGCGAAAGGCCGTATAATTGCTCACTTGAAGGAGAACCACCATGACAAATTTTAGCCTCGTACTTAGCGAGGACGAGAAATGAGACTACACTTTTACATCACCCTACTGCTGGTTATCGCCCTCTTCTTGGCGACAGGCTGCGCAACGTATACCGGCTGTAACGAGCCGTTTTTTGAAAACTTGCCCGGCTGTCCTGCAAAGCCGGTCAAGCTCGATGGTTGCAGAATTCACGCATAGCGAGGAAATTATGAACAACGAAACAACCCCACAATCCGATGTCTACTGCCCGGTACTTAACAAGGCAGAACTTCAAGACATCATTAATATGATGATGCAAACCAGCATTCAGGCTGTGTCTATTGACGCTTTTTTGATGTTGAAGAGCAAATTGGAAGCGATGATTCCTCATGCCCCGGAACCCCCGCCCCGTTCCTGACAGCAATTCGAGCCGCCTTCGGGCGGCTTTTTTATGCCGATGCTCTGTACCACCCCGAAAAGTAGATTTGAGTACCAGCCGCGAAGTGGTCAGCGGTCTGTGTGACACCAGTCCACGGTCCATCAAAAATTTGAATGTAGCTGTCACTCGGCAAAATTCGGCCTATCGGGGTGCGAGTAAAACCGAGACCCGCGTTGTTTATCATGACTGGTATCATGTACGCGTCACCCTCTGGGCCATTGTCGCTAGATACCGGCAACCCGTTAATCCTGAAAAAGCCGGTTGGCGTTGAGACCGTGTTAACGATCAAAAGGCCATACACGAAGACCATATCAAATATCCGATACCAGTGTAGCGTATCATTCGCGGCTTGCAACGTAACCGTGCCCCCGCCTGTCGTTATGGTGGCGGTAACTGTTCCGCTAGTACTCCCACCACCCGGTAAAAACTCTGCCCTACCGGTTGCAGTTACCCATGTTAAAACTTCGCCATCAGTTGGAACCCCAGCGTATCCGTCAAGATAGCCTGACATATCAAGGTTACCATCCATCTGCAAAGCGCCAGTATCAATATTAAACACAAAGCGATCTGTATTGCCCGTGCCGCCATCCTGAAACTTTATTAATCCTTGTTGAACATTGATAACATAGCCGCCAACATCGGTAAAACTATGAACTACATCTGATGTATCGCCAAATGCTAGCCGTTTGCCGTCAGGAATTTGAGTGCCTGTAGAGGACCAGTTAATAATCCTGTCGGTAACTTCTAATTCTAATGTAGAAGTAGAAGCCCGGAACCGGGCTATAGCTGCCTCTACACCATTTACCCGCCATGTATATTTGCCAATACTAGTTGACGCTGGCCCACTAACACTGATTTCTGGTTGTGACAACGCCCCGTCACCAACTGTTAACAAATCCAGTGTTGAGTTAAAAGTGAATGCCGCGTCACCTTTTATTGTCGTTGAGTCTGTCCAGATTGCGATTTGATTGCCGGCTGGAGTACCAGAAGCGGACACATTACCCCCGCCCGCAGATTCAACTCCAATCCGCCACAGCTTCACATCGCCAGTCTGACCATCATTAAATACTGCAATGACATAGGTTCCAAGCCCCCAAACCGGTTCACTTGGTAGCCAAGTTATTCTAACACCACCAAGCCCGTTTCGTAGCCATGTAATCGAGGTTGCGTCACCGGGGTCTTCGAGCACGATATAGCCGAAATGAACAGTACCAACATTGAGTATGTTGATTAAATCAAAAGTAACAGCGCCGGTCAACGAGTTGATATAAAAATGGTTGTGTAGCGCAAAGTCTAGATTGCGTGTACCTGACGCTCCACCGGCGTCTACCGGATAGTAAACCCCTTTTTCAATATCTAGCTGACCAGTAGTATTAAGCGCTCCAATACCCCGCCAGCGCGTCAGGCCGTCTGATATGCGCTTGATCATCATCTGGGTTTCATCGTTCGACACCCAGACAGAACCGTTAGGCGCTACCGCGTCAATGGGTGGTGTATTAGTGCTAACGTCTGGTTCGATCAACAGCGGAACACGCCCAGCCTCAAAGGCCCGGAACCAGCCGCCATAAGCGTCATTGTTAGCCCCACCAGACCCGAGCGAGCCAACTACCCCGGCTGTCCGCTCGAAAGTATCTACAAGGGCAGAGGTCGAACCCCATACCCCATAACGATTTGTCGATACCCCTCTAACCCCTGCCGAGTCCGCGCCTGTACCGTAGACCCCGGAATAGGTGTTACCTACTGAATTTGATACCCCGTAGACACCGTTGCGGATACCAGAAGCACCAAAGATACCAGCCGTGCCGTTATAAGTTGCACCGTAGACACCTACGTTAGAATTGCCAGCGGCAACATCACCAAACAAGCCGATAACTGTATCTGGGCCAACAATCTTAATTCCTATTGTCGCCACCTGTGCAATGGTAGTATCTCCGCGATCCCCGTAGAATTCCAGTTCATCCCCTGCGGTTGAAATCCTTATCCGCTGCCCCGCTGCTGAAGTGATTAGTTCAACCCCTATTAACGTGCCGGGCGCTATGTCTTCTGGCGTTTGGTTTGAGTTTAGTACTTCAGTGTCACCGATGACTTGCGATGATCCGTTAAGTAGATTTACGCCAGCCTGAGCGCCAACCGTTGCGTTGTTTTGCGGTATGGTGCCCGCGCTGTCAACAATCTCTTCCCATTCAGGCGGTTTGTTACCATACCCGGTAGTAGCCTGTTCTTCTTCCGCTGGTAAGTTTTCAAATGGGGCAAGCGACTCAGGTATGTACCGGATAGCAATGTGTTCGCGCTGCTGGTCTTGATTGTCAAACCATGGAACAGCCGCGTATGTTACACCTGCGCTAAATGAAAACGCGCTAAACGCGGTAGGAAAATTCTGATCTATATAAACGTTCGCTGAAGGCCGATTAGAGTTACCACGATTTGCTATGAATTTCGTACTATCCGGGGTAGAAGCGTTGCCGTCAATCAGAACTAAGACTGCACCCGCGCTACCACCAACACCAGAAGAGGCATAAAAAGTAGCCCCATTCAACCCCGCAGAATTACCTACAAGCCCATTCGCCCCAGACACATCTACTTCACCTGAAGGACCAAAAGCCATGCCCCGGACAATCGCAACAAGACCCGCGCCCGACGCGCCGCCTGCACCTCCTTGTGCCCTGAAAATATGACGATTCGGTGGTACCGGCGCGTTACTAGACATAACCGCCGCACCGCCTGAGCCTGACGTACCTTGTATATTACCAACCAATCCGAGAATTGACAAGCCATCAGGGTTACGAATATTCCAAGAATTTGGCGGTCTCTGGGTAGGTTGAGTTGGCGCAGGCCAGCGGCCAAGTATATTACCTTGTCGAACACCCGAATCATTCGCAAATATGTTTAATGATCGACCATAGAAGCCCAGCACGCCGGGCTGACCAAGAGCACCCCAATACCCCGGCGTAGTATTTCCAGAACCGCCCGCGCCGCCTGTTAAACCTTGTCCAACACCGTCAATAGTGCCGTTAACAAGTAGCGTGCCTTTAATACGCAACTCAACACTCTTAGTAATCGTAACTGTAACCCCGGCATTGATCGTCAAGTCCCCGTCATAGTAGTATATTTTGCGGGTATCGGTGCCAGTTATAGTGCCGTTGGTGGTAACCGCGCCGCCTACGATTGTCAACACAGTAGAGAGGTCTGTACCACCGTCTGCAACAGCTTGTGTAGTGTAAAAAGTATCCTGCATGACAAACGAACCACTAATCACGTCCTGACCGGCTGGCTCAGTGCCGCCAAACAGTTCTAACGTAACAGTGCCGTCAATCCAATTGGTGCGGACCTGTTCAACTTCAAACGTTCTGTCAACACCTAGTCCTGTCCTGACATCGATTATTGACGGATTATTAATTCGTATTGTGTCACCGACCTCTAGCCGGGTATACTTAGGCATTACCTTAAGCGACAGGCGCATAGGTGGAGCGCCATAACGGTCACGAATCTGGTTGAAATACTGAGCAATATCAGTATCGGTATGGACCCCGGTAAAAACCCCTTTAAACTCATATGTTTTCTTTGAGGCGCTACCGTACTTAGCTATTGATCCAGAGTCAATTAGCTGGGTGATCTTGGTAAAGCGGTCCAGCGATTGTATCCAGTTCCACTTGATGGCGATGTTGTTAATGACTTTGGTCTGATCGTAGATCAAGTCCCCGTACGAAATGATACTACTGGCATTCAGGTAATCATCGTAAGCCGCGTAGGGTAGAACGCTGTTCATCCGTTTTAAGCCATAAGCGCCGGTTGAATAGACTGGCATGAAAGCGCCTAACCAAAGGAGTAACTCAGACTCGATAAACGCCTTGCCCTCTATTTTTTCCAGCCCCAAAAACCGAGCAACGCGTCCAGTGTTTAAGGTGGTATCCCAAAGGTCTTCGCCGATATTTTGGAAATCGGTAAGGGTCACCAGAGATGTATCTATACCAAGATGCCAATGGCTCGGCATACCACCCGCTTGGCCGTCAATAACACCTGTTAACAGCGCGTAGATCATACGAGGCGCAGCCATTTCAAGGTAGATGTACTCTTCAACTTTCTTTTTCTTGTCAGTCTCTGTGGCGGTTACCACATGCTCTGCCGCTTTTGTGCCCAGCGCCCCGCGTTCAACCACGTTAAGGAAGGTAAAGCCTGCATCCCAGCCTGCATGAGCAATGATCTCTTTGTCTATCTGGACATAGCCAATAGTTGTTGACGGGTTAGACCCGTAAACTGCGTCATGTTCCAGCAGTGGAAACTTTCCAGATGCCGCTGGTATGGTTACAGGTATCTCGGTTGCACTGGCGTTAATTGTGCTAGTCAATACACCCACATGCGGGTCCAGAATATCCTCTTTAGTGGTACGCTGAATGTCAGATGTAATGATCTTGTACGCGCCATCTTTGTAACTGGTACTGTCGATCAGATAGGTAAACTCTAATTGATAATCATCCCAGTACAGCAATTCTCGGTAGCCTTTATACAGGCGTATTTTCTTCTTGCGTAGGCCGATCTCTTCAACTTCGAGCTTGTTTTGGAAATAAGTTGTAATCTGACTGTTAATATCTTCGGCAGTGATCGTGATATTGCCGATAGTGTGTTGTGCCCGGTCCGGGTTGATCCGTTGGGTTTGCCCGGAAAGTTTGACTACAGACCCAGTTATGATTTGGGTCAGCGGGGTATCCAGCGGCACAAGACAATCAGCATGCGAACAAAGCCATAATACATCAGGCTGTGCTAATTCAGCGGAAACGGCTACCGTAGTTGTTTGGACGTAGTCTTGTAGCGTAAACGTCTCTGAAATCTGAGCACCCCAAAATACAGCGCTGCCTACGGCTGTAGCCGAAGTAACAAAACCAGCATCAGCGCCGCCAGCCGGGAAAATCCTTAATTCGCAATTAGTGTTTAGCTGATCAGTCGATCGAGCACGTATCCAAACGCGCCACCATCCAGCAGAAAAATCTTGCACATCACACATGAACCCGCTTGAAGCGAAAGAATAGCCAAATTCTCCTGTAGAGGTGTCAATGTGCAGCCTGTTTAGTTCCTCTGTTGAACCTGTAAAACGAAAATGGATCGTAACAAACCGCGTTGTTCTAGCTATTGCGTCTTTTTGAATAAACACAGAGGCGTTGTGACCTAGCGCCGGGTTGATGCCACTTACTACTTGTGCCACATATTCGAAAGCAAGTGAATCATTGTCTTCAATGGAGTCAGCAGTAACCGTTGCACCGATTGGAGCCGTGACCGTATTGGCCAGAATAACCGGGGTGCCACCTTGAACCCAAGCCGCGTTATCGAACTGTTCTGAGAAAAGTAGCTTGTTGACCTCTAGATTGGTTGTCCTGTCAGGATCGAATTCTATACCAACAGAATAACGCGGGTCAATAGTGCCGCCACCAGCCGCTTGTTGAAAATTATCTGTTTCTGTTTTCATTCTACAATGCTCTTACCCTGAATGAATAGGTAAATATGTTGAGATTGCCTTGACGGCTACGCCGGTAGGTTGTTGTGTCTAAAATGTAATCCGCAAGCGCCCCGGTCAGATCAAGTTGAAAGATTTCGCCACTGATAACACTATCTAAAAACTCTACCATATCTTCATTGTCTGGGGTTGAAGTGTCTGTGATAAACGCAGAAGTTAATTGATAGGTATTTTGCCGCCGATGAACAACAGTAACCGTACTGCCATCTAACGCCACGAGACGCGGGCCGATACTTTCAAAAGTACGGTTCTCACTCTGTAGGTTGACATTTATGGTGTAACCAGTATCAACTACATGGCCGGCTTTCAGGGACCGTTTTGCTGTATAATCAATTTGCATTTACAATCCTCACTTCGTCATTAGCTTCTGCTGTCTCGACTGCATCGACTACAGCCAGCCTAAAGCCGTCCGTTGTAAAATCGCCTACAACATTGATGATTATCTGGCGACCTTCTTCTCTCGGCTCGGCTTCAATCGGTTGAATGATATCAGCTGCAGGTGCGGGCGCTCCGCCTCCTGCCGCCGATGGGATGCTGCCGCCGCCACCACCTTCGAAAGGAGTGTTGCGGATAGCGTTAACTGTAGCAAGACCAGACACAAGGTGTGCGGCAGCCATAACCCCGGCCAGCGGCCAAGGGTACTTAGATTTCGTCTCACTAACGCCTTCGTACGTGTTGATGATAGCATTCGCTATGCCCGCAGCCTTGTTAATCTCGAATAAAGTTCGATTTTCCTGCGCCACACCAGCGGTCATGTTAAGCAGTTCAGCCAGTACCGTTTGGGTCTGAGCTTTGGCCGATAGGGCAGCGAACTTCTGGCGCTCTGTCCAGCCTTTCTTTTCAATCCCCAGCCGCTGAGTTTCATATTGTTGGGTAAGACCAAGCAATAGTTCCTGTCGGCGAGCCTCGCTGATTAATTCGTTTTCATATGCATCCTCGACAATAAACTGGCGGCGGGCATATGAGTCAAACAACCGCTCTTCCTCAGTCATTAGCGATTGCTCAACAAAGTCAAGCTTCTGTAGTACGCGGGCTTGCTCCTTAGTGAAAGCCTGTTCTGCAGCGTCATCTTGGGCCAACGCAATCCTATTACCAGTCAAGGCCCCGGATTGTAGGCCACCGCCACCGCCACCAGTATCAGTTTCGCCCTCGTCTATCCCAAGGAAGTCCGGGCGCGGTGGCGGTTTAAAATTCTTGATTCGGTCAGCGATCCGATTTTCCAGAAACGTGATCTGATCATCAAACGACTTGGTGCTGATCTTCAAATCAATCGATGCACCATCGATACCGAGCCAGCCCTTGAGCCACTCTGGAGTTTGATTGATCAACGTGTTGGCTAATCTGCTGATCCCGCCAAGGATCGAGTTAACAACATCGAGTATCGCCCTGTCGATTTTAGTGAATGCCAGCAACGTAGCATCAATCGCGTTTGGTACCCATACTTCCCATGCCTTGACCAGCGTGTCAAAGATAACGCCCCGGAAGTGATACATAGCGGCAACTGCTGCCGAGATTGCTACAACTATAAGACCGATCGGATTGGCAGCAATTGCAAGGGTGAGCGCCTTGACTGCCTTGATAACCGCTGGAATCGCCAAGGTAGCCAACCCGGATAGCGCAACTGCAACCGTATCGAGATTCTCACTCATAAACTCAAGTGCACTAGTGATACCGGTCAGGGCAGCGGACAACAGACTAATGCCGCCCGATTCGCCAAGTGAAACAAGGAACCGATCCCACGCGTCACCTAAGTTCGAAATCTGGGTTTTGAGCAGATTAGCCGCTTGCGCACTCGCCCCGCCAAATCGCTCTTCCAGACCCTCGGTTAGAGCACCAAGCAGTTGCCGTGCACCTTCGGCAGTCTTGCCAAGTTCTGAAACTTCAAGACGAGCTAGACCAAGCTTCTCCTGCAGAATAGTAAATACTGGTATACCTCGGTCGGCCAGTCGATTAAGGTCCTCAAGACCAAGACCACCAGCGGTCGTCCGGGCAAACAGGTCAGTTATTGCCTGTAATGAGCCTAGCGTATCAGCGGTTACAGACGAGACATCACTGAACAGAGTTAACTGCTCTGTAGTTGGCTCAATACCAGCGGCCCGGAGTTTGATTACCGATTCGGTCAACGCTTCAACCGAAAAGGGTGTAGTAGCGGCAAGGTCCTGAATATCCTTGAAAACTTCCCTGCCACGCTCTGCTGATTGGAATACGACGCCAAGCGAGTTCTCCAACGCTTGGAAAGTCGCGATAACACGAGTAAACCCGCTCAGTGCTGATATCGTAAACACACTAGCGACAGCGGTCTTAAGAAACCCGAAACCTCTAGACGCTTTCTCTGCTTCCGTGCCCGTACGCTTGACGGACTTGGCAGCTTGATTGCCTTCTTTCTCGGTTTTATCGAGACCTCTATTGAGTTTCCTGAGATCGACAAGCGCCTTCTCTAGGTTAATCTCAATGTTCAGCGTACTTGTTTCAGCCATTTTGCTCTCGTTTTTTCCTTTCAAGGTCCGTGCGTATGCGACTTAGTCTAGACATCAGCAATACACAGTCTCTGAATTCCCAATCGTATGGAAGACCGATCTTTCTTGCATAGACTTCCACATTCTGTAAAATATGGTCACCACCGCAAAAACAATACATCTCCCAAAGCTCGATGCCGAGTTCATCAAGTTCTGGCATATTGTCGAGTTGGGTTTCCCTACCCATACTTTGGAGTTCTTGCAGAAAGGGCATATGCTTACCATTCCAAAACATCCACTCGACAAAATCAGCCAGAACTACTTCGGCTTTTTTACTTCTTCGGCCCTGAAGTTTTCAAGGTCCTGAGACTGAGCCATTATCCACTGGCGAACCTCGGCATAGCGTTCATCAGATAGAAAAGCAACAGCATTGTCCCGGCTGTACTTGAACTCCTCCTTGCCATTCATCATACCAGACCACCCTAACAAGATGTGCTCTGCCATGAGTTCAGCCATGAGCCTGTCCGATTTTTCGTCAGACAGGGTCTCTTGCTCGATTTGCCGCTTGTAACGTTTGTGCATCTTACGCACGGCAGAACGATAGGGACTGGTGTCGGCCCGAGCGATAAGGAAAGAAATTCCACTATCGTATTCGATCCAGACACCACTCTCTGATTTTTCGAGGTCTATCGCCCCGATGTTCAGATTTAAATTTTCCACCAAACTTCTCCTGTTATCAGATTATATAAATCCGCATGGTGCGGCCAACTACAGCATCGAGGCTGGCAACGCCAGAGGCGGCAAAAGTGACGGTCTGATCACGACCGCCGGAACCCGGATCGGGAAAGTTTACCTGCACCCGTTCCAGAGTAATCGCATAGCCTTGCCCGTTCTCGTCCACCGTGTGGAAGGCAATACTTAGCGGAGTTTGAGCGACTTTAGCCGCCATAAACGTATCGAAGCTGTTCGCGCCCAGATGGAAAGTTCCATTGAAGGCAACAGCAGCCGACCCGAGAACCTGATCTTTCGGTGCAAGTTCACCGATGCAATTCTGCGCGATCAGGTTGTTATTCAGCGTAAGATCGATTGCCTCGATACAAACGCCGATATCAGCACCATCAACAAGGAGCCAGCCGAAACCGTTGCTTGCATCGAGCGCCGGGGAACTGGTGGCTGCATTGATAGTACGACCATTGGTAATCGGCAATGCCGGGGTATCGTAGCCGTTGCCAGCAAACGAGAATCGGCCAGTAACGATCGAACCGAAAGCAAAGTTCAACGCCATCTCGCTGGCCCGCATGCCTGTGTAGGCCACGTTGCGGGAGCCGAGATCGAGAAATTCCTTCGAAATCGAGGCTGATTTTGCAGAAGTACCGATCTCATGGTAAGGCGGGCGGGTAATCGACTCGTCGCCTCCCCCGGCTTCGGCAACAATACCCTTGCCGGTGATTGTACAAGTCAGGCCAGCAACGTTGCTTAACAGGACCGGAACGTTGTTTTCAGCAGCGGCATAACCGCCGAGAACTACAACATCACCATTGACAAACCCATCAGCAAGGAAGCTGCCCGCTGCTCGGGTTAGTGTAGCTGAGCCATTAGTGACGGCACCGATCGTCAGGTCCTGTCCAGTGATGTTTAACTGCGCGACCTGATCGCTCTGCATTGTCAGCTTAATACCCAATGCCAGACTGGGGTCGTCGGTAAGCTCGAAATTGTAGCCACCTGACAGTTCCAGACCAGTCTTGGTTTGTCCGGAAGTTTGCCGATCCGAGCGGATTTCCGCCGATTCAACAACTTGCGGAGTTCCACTGAGGTCTTCGCTGGTCATACGAACCTCAGTGAAATCCCCCGCTCCCGGAGTCACGCCATAGACCGTTTCCTCGATCATGGCGAGCCGTACCCTATTGGAAGAACTCATTTTAAATACCTCTAATCATCTGCGCGATATCTTGCGCGTATTAACAAAGTGTACCAGTCGGATTCAACTACTCCGGTCGATACGTCGAACGTCAAAAACTCGATGCCGGTAAGCGTCGAATTTCTGAGGACACTGATTGCCTCGTCTACAATAGACGAAGCCTCGCCCGCGCCTTGCGCCAGCGGTGTAAAAACTTGCACATTAAAGAGTGCATCAGTTCTGGTCTTGCTGTTAATGCCGATGCAAGGCCGAAAGATTTCTAGAACTGTAATCGACATGCGTAGCCAAGGCGCATTGTTAGCAGCAGGCGTATCGGCGTTTTCGCCTATGATTACCAACCCGGGGCGCAACAACTGCATCTCGGTTATCAGTTCTGTTTCTATCTCTGTTCGATGTCGGGCTAAACTCATTTCTTGGTTACCTTAGCAATCGCCTTTTGAACAAAATTCGCGGGAGCTTGACTGCTCCAGCCCTCGTTTAACCGGCCCGCGTACGGGAGATTATTCGACAACCATATGCTGCGCTGTCTCACCTTAAACCGTCTAATGGCCGGTGCCTCACGTTGCAAAGTCGTAGACTTCGGCTTATCTGTTGAGGTCGTCGAAATCGGGTTAGCCTTGCCGAGACCAACAACCCAGTTGGCCACAAAACGGCCACTGTCAACAGGGCTGATAATAATCAATTCTCGCAGTAGTTGGAAAGCAGTCCTGCGTGTTGCTTTCTCAACATCTTTCCTTGCCGCCCGCGTGTACTTCGTTGGTGGATTTTTCCAGCCCATTAGCCCACCCACAATAATGTAATGGCATCGGCAGGGTCAGTATCAACCGCGATAATCGACTTAACATCTGTGCCGACCCTGATCCTATCTTTAATCTTCGCGGCTATCGGCAATTCCGCCGTCACCATCATGTACTTAAGTGCATCTCGTGGTATGTCCGTCGCGAGCGCTAACTCAGCACGGCGCTCATCACGAAGTAAACGCACTGAATATTCGGTCGCAGACGACGACAAGTTACCACCGGGCACATATGCAGGATCGTCCTGAATATAAGTAGCGTTGATAATCAACGACCCGAATGAGTTGAAAATCTCAACTGCAGCAGCTTGCAATTCGTCTTTTACGGTCATACCCGCCTCAGCGTTCCCGTTGCACGTAACTTCCTGAGTCCTTGAAAGATCATCTGCTCGTCTAACGGCCGCAGACTATAGTCAGATTTGGCCACATCTGGCTGTGCATATTCCTTCGTGATCTCTAATGACCCTGCCTTTTGCGTGATCCGCTTAATCGGCGCTTGTGATTCAGTGCCTGCGGTCGACGTCGGATATAACTGACTCCGCACATCGGCATCAGCGTATTTAGCCAGTATATCTTTCACCGCAGCCGGAATCGTTACTGGGTCTTCCCAGTTAATCACCGCGTCTGGGTCATACCAGCGATTTGAAATAAAGCCAGACATATTGTCTAGCGCCTTTTGCTTCACAAACGATGTCGCAGCCTCCCAGTCCGGGAAAAGCTCCTGCGGCAGCGCTGCATTAGCCTCTGCTAGTGTAATCAAACTCATGCCAGATTCCTATATACAGTGTAGGTGGAAATCTCCGAACTCCAGACCCCGGTAGGTAGCGTCACCTTGACCTGTCGTTCCCATGTTCCTTCCATGTTAATAAACCCGGCCTCTGCCACATACCGGCATTTCCCGTCTAAGCCATCAGTCGAAAAAACAGCAGTCTTAGTCTGGTCTACGCCGTTGGGGTCCTTAAAGATCATCTCCAGCTGCGTAGCCGATGATATGTTAACCGGGTTACCGATCTGGTCCTTGACGGTCGCCTCAAAAATCGTGCCTTGGTCACCTACTCGAATTTCAGCCATGTTTATGTCTCGTCTACCTGTAGCAAGTTCGTATCAAACGCCTCGACTAACTGCACCGATAAATCACCTACTTCTGCTGTCGTTATAGCAGAGTCAACGGTGATCATTGTGGTTATCAATGCTTCAAAAGTCTCAAGCTCCTGTGGCGTACCAAGTGGAAATGTTATTGCGTTACCACTTATACCAGCCGTTTGTGCGGCCAATACGCCCGATAGGGTATTCTGCCGTTTTACCTGTCCGATTATAGTTGAATCAAGAGCAACAAGGGTACCTGACGCCTTGACGATTTTCTTAATGTTACCAGTAACGCTAGATAAATCGGACGTTAAAATGCCTGTGATTGTGACAGCCCGTTCAACTGCGCCGGTTATGCCAGCCACCCCGGCGCTAACTACGCCGTCTAAGGTAATGACGCGCTCGACCTGACCATTTATTAGAGCATTTTCAGCGGTTAACGTGCCAGTAATATTAAGTTCACGCTTAATGCTACCGGTAATCCCGGCAGATTGCGACTGGATCGTGCCGGAAATGTTTAGTACTCGTTTAACGCTACCAGTAACTACGGCTTGTTGCGCTTGGATCGTACCACCAAGGACAATAACCCCACCAACGCTAACTGCGCCAGTAATCCCGGACGCATCGGAAGATGCAACGCCCGAAAGCGTGATTACACGCTCAATAATACCGGTAATATCGCTGGATTGCGCTGTAACAGCACCGCCCATAGTAATTACGCGTTCAACCGCACCCGTTATACCAGACCCTTGCCCTTGAACCGTGCCAGATAAAGTAATAATAGAAGAGGAATTTATATCACCAGTAATACCCGCATCTACTGATGACAGAGAACCCGAAAAAGTGATAACGCGTTCGACTGCGCCAGTGATACCAGCATTCTGAGCTTGTACTGTACCAGACAGAGCAACTACGCCAGCAGTAATCACCGACCCCGTAATCCCGGCATTTTGTGCAGCAATCGTACCTGAAAGCGGAATTGTTCGCTTTACCTGCCCAGTGATCGCCGCAGCGTCGGCAGCCACGGTACCAGATAGAGTGACTGCCCGTTCAACCTGACCAATAATACCAGCGGCCTGAGCTTGTATTGTGCCAGAAAGCGTAGTAAGACCGCTTACACTAACCACGCCGGTAATTGCAGCAGCATCAGAAGCGATCGTACCGGATAAGACAACCGCCCTTTCGACCGATCCGCTGATGTTAGCGGCGTCGGAATTAACAACACCGGATAGCACAACCGCCCTTTCGATCGCGCCGGAGATGCCTGCCTGTTGGGATTGGACGATGCCTGATAAAACGACTGCCCCGCCAACACTAATCGAACCGGAGATGCCTGCCTGTTGGGCTGGCACGCGATGACTGAAATAAGCTCGGGCCAGAGCATTTGTGGCAGTAATAGTGCCCACAGCAGCGACATCCCCTGTCCAATCTGCGCTTTGACCAAACGCCGGATAAATATCACAACGGGAAGTCGTGTTAGCAACATCTTGGCTTTTAGCAATGATAGCGACTTGCCAGAAAGTGCCGCCATCAAGAACGCCTGCAACAGCGAGTGGGTCTGCAAAACTTGACGCAGCTTCACCAGTGCTGGTGTCCAACACTACAAAGTTGTTTTCAGCGGTGCTGCCTTGAAAGGTTAGATTGACAAGGGGAAAACGAGTTGTTCTTGGTATGGCATCTTTATCAATATTGACAGACAGCGTCTGAATATCGGCAGCAGCAAAATCGCGCAGGAATGTCGTAATAATTTCACTTGCAGCAACATCATCATCTTCAACTGTGTTAACCGTAGTAACCGGCGTACCAAATTCAAGCCACTTGGTTAAATCATTTTGAGCATTAGGATCAATGCTATTCCGATTGAGAGTTACCTTCCGCTCAATGGCACCTGATATGCCAGCAGGAATGGATTGAACTGAGCCTGACAGCCCGATGATGCGATCGATTTGTCCGGTTACTTGCGAGCTTTGCGCTTGGACTGAACCTGAAAGGCTAACAACACGCTCAACAGCGCCTGTTATGCCTGCGGCTTGGGCTTGGATGGTGCCAGATAATGTCTTGACTGCGCCAGCTGTCACAGTGCCTGTCACGACTGAATTTTGAGCCGTGAGCGTGCCTGATAGAGTAACTACAGCTGCTGGCGCAGCACCTCTGGGCCCGCCATATAATCCAAGTCTGGTTATTCGCGGCATGGCTATATATTTACACGATTACAAATTGGTCAGCCGCGACAGGCGCGGTGGCTAATGTGTCTCTGAAAGTAATCACCCCGTTGGTCGTGGCATAAGCATCGATGAATGTTCTTTGGCCTGCAGCGATCCCGCCAGTGAAAATAATGGCAGCACCATTCAACTCATTGTCAAGATAACCAGTCAAATCAGTCTGCATTGACGCAGTAGTTGGCGTACCAGTAGCTGCGCCTGAAATAATACCCGCCGTGCTTAATGCCAATTTAACAGCTGTGGCGCTGATGTTGGTCGTGCCATTGGTAATCGTCCCTGTTATATCGATAGTGTTATTGGACAATACCGTGCCATCGATAAAGAGTGCTTGGCCACCATCAGTATTGAGTTCCAAACCATGCCCGGTTCCGCCTATGCCGCCTGAGGCTTCAATACCAGAACCAAGACCAGAACCAATTCCTTGAAAGCCATCGCCATCTACCGTGCCAGTGCCACGTAAACCATCCCCACCAAGAGCACCGCCAATTCCTTCAATACCATGACCGGGTAATGTACCACCGCCGATGCCTCGAATCCCGGCATTCGCGCCACCACCTTGGCCGATAATGCCTGCGCCATTAACTGTGGACAGGCCTACTATGCCACCGACGCCTGCACCACTTGTAACGCCGAGAATTCCATGTCCAGTTGTCCCACCTTCACCGCGAATACCTTCGCCAGATCCATTACCACTAGAAACAAGACCATGCCGGTCAAGGGTTGTGGCACTGATATTAACGCCATCATTGATATCAACAAGACCATCAACTTGAAATTCACCTGTAACGTTAACAGCCTCAGCACCTCCTGCCTCAATTGCAAGCGTAGGTAAACTACCGCCGGGATTAGTAATCCTGAGACCATAGGATAGGACGCCACCACCACCTTCTATACGTCCGCCGTTACCATTAGCACCGCCATCAGCAAAGAAACCATGTCCTGTATCATCGCCTTGTATAAAGAGTCCATGACCATCAGAACCAGCGGCTGCTACAGCCTCAATACCATGTGCTACTGCACCGGTAGTCGTGCCACCTTGTGCAAAGATACCGGAACCAGTACCAACTCCGAAAGTCCAGAAGCCTGATCCATCAGAACCACCTACAGTTGCGACACCATGTCCTCCAGCTCCGCCAATAGCAGCTAAACCAGCACCGCCAGCAGAGCCACCATCAAGACTCATTCCGTTACCAGAACCTAAGCCAAGGCCGTAGAAACCATTACCATTAGTCGCACCCGCAACAGCAGCTATGCCGTGCCCTGTGCCATTACCAGCAGAGGTAATGCCATTTCGATTAGTAGTTGTAGCACTAATGTCAATGCCATCATTGATATCGAGCAGTCCTGTAATCGTAAGTGCAGGGAATGTAACTGTATTACTTTGTGCTGCAATTAAATCTGCGTTAACATTACCACTAGCGTCTATATCTAATGTATTAGCTGGAGTAGTTGCACGTACTAAATCGTCCTCATCAACAGCTCGTGTCCGAATCACTACTGCCGTATCTGCCGCATTAGTCGATGTAAACTTAATAATAATATTATCATGATTCATTTCTCCAGCGGTTAGACTAAGCTCATACATGCCTGTCGTACCAATTTCCGCAACAGTATCTGTAATTGCTAAACTTGTCCAAGCACCACCCGCATCAGAATAGTATGCGGTGTCTGTGACAGTCTCACCAGTATCAAATGCATCTGGCGTTGCTGTATTGATCATTGGAAAAGCAATAACTGTTGCTTCATTCTTTTTTCTAAAGATTTCCATTAACTAATACCTCTGGGTGCCCCGCGTGCTACACCACGGTGAACACCACGCTCAAAATTAAGTTCATTAGTACCGGCTGCAGCATTCACCGTAACCGCCTGAGTTCCTGTTAAATCTTCAGCTCCACCATCATTATTATCAATCGTTCTTCCACGAATAAAATAACTTCCTGCAGTGTTGCCTGTTATCGTAACACTAACCTCTAAATCTTTTGCTATTTGATTTAATAAATCTGCATCTGGACAACTCAAAGCTCCGCTAGTGGGGATAGTGACGTAATTTGATGGACTGTCGCCAAGGCCTTGGTCCCACTGAAAAAATAGGTTATAATTCATGCCACCATGCAGTCCGGAAACGTTTGTTACACCAAACGTAAATGTCTGCGCCTCATTTATATTCGGATCACCTGACGGCTGCGTGATACTAATACTTGCAATAGTAGCCATTAGATTTCAACCACCTTTAACAAACACCGTTCACTAAAACCCATCCTCTCCGCCATCTCCTGAACCTTGGCAACATCAGCTGGCTTCATGGGCCAAATTAAACAACTTATCGGTTTACAGTGAATATCCTGAACATGAAACATACACTTCAAATCCGGCCGTAAAAATTCACACTCAGCACCTACTTCACCAGTCCACTTGCTAATTTTACAACAGACAGCTCCGCAGATAGCAGTATCACATTCTCCTTGAGTTTCATATCGCTTACCATCGTGATTTACATTTCCCCAGGAACAATCACTCATATTAACTTCAACTGTAATCACATCTTTCTCCCGACTTTCCTACGATTCAATTGTGTCGCGTCGAAAGTAGTGGCCCGACGCATCTTCCAGACGGTTGATGCTGCCGGGGATGAAGTTTCAGTATAGATAAAACCAGTTTCGCCCGGCGGCGTGGTGCTTGGGCCTGTGCCGCCAGACGCAGTGCTGCTAACCTCTTCACACCATTCACCTGCCGTGTTAGCTACTGCTACCGGGCCAGTCGCGCCAGCCCGGTCATAGAATACAAAATCCCCGTTGTTGGCAGCAGCTGCGTTACGTAGCGAATTGGTGTAATTGAACGGCATTAGTCATCAGCTGATATATTTTGCGGCCTTAACCTGCACTGTGGGCAACGCTGAACTTTGACAGAATTAATCGTGTGACCATCGCCATCAAGCAATTTCCACCACCAGCCAATGAATTGCTCGGCATCATAAAAAATCTCGATGTCAGCACCCGCTGATCTAGGAAACAATATCTGCGCCAAGGCATTATAGTGCCCTCCCTATGCCGGTGGCTGGTAAATCAGTGACGAGCACTGGACAGTATCACCCGCGCCGATTACCGTCGAACTGATCGTGATATCAGTCGGCAGAAAACGGAAAATTTCAGTACCGGTATTATTCTCGATCCTGAGATGGTCGACCGTACCGCCTGTCGCGTTAGTATCATCCAGAAAATCACCAAACGTCAGATCGGTAGCACCGACCGAATTGGCAGTGTTGATGGTCAAAGTCGCGATTTCAGCGTCAGCTACGGTCCGCAGCGTCAGTTGCCCATTGCCGGTAGCATTGACGAGTGCAACAACAGCGTCAGAGATTGCGTTGCGAGTCGCAACAACATGCGTTACCGCGTAAAACGCGACTTTTGGCATGAAGAGCTTCAGGGTGTTGAAGATGGATTGTAGCATTATAAAGCCTCGCTTTTCAAAGTTTCAAGATACCGCAAATCATCCTCGGTTAGCACGTCGAGGATGGCCTGAGGAACATTGTTAGGATCGTCGAACTTCGGGCGACCCTGTGGATCACGAACCAGCGCAACAAGGTGGACTTCGCCGTCCTGTGCTGCTGCGACTAACTTCGAGAGTTCCGGATTCATTTCTGTATTTTTATTCATGGTATTGTCCTCTCTACCGGTTACGCCTGTCTGAGCCTAAAATGCGCCAGACAATTAGATCGGCGACCCTCACTCCGAGGAAACCGCCTAAGCCACCAGAGGCGGCTATAATGTGTACCCCTTCACCCGCGCCCGCAGCAATTGCGCCACACGCCCAGCCGAAAAACATGGCAGAGACCAGATGTATAACAAATCCAATCCACGACCAGCTTTTCGTGCCGTTATGAATCTGATTGATATAATCTACCACTCCGCCTAAGATAGCCGGTACTATGCTGACTAGTATGTCAGCTAATTGATGCAAAATTTGTTTCATCTTGCTACCCATGCAAAAATTAGCGCTAGCAGTACGAATATGACAAGCATTTGTACCTCTTGCCATATTCGTTTCCATCCGTCTTTCGGTGAACGTGGGACGCACATCGCAATATTAGGGACAGGTTAAATCGATTGTCCCGCCAAACTTCGCCTCTACAGCCGCTTTGAACGCCGGGCGCTCACTATCTGGCATATTAGCGCAGTATTCAGCCAGCCCCTTGCCTACCGTTTCAGCTGACTTGGCAACCTCTTCGGCAAACAGGGCGCAGCCCGAGACCGCAAACGCGGCGATAAGTACTACAATTAACTTCTTCATAATGTCTCCGTAGTTTGTGACAGGGCGTTTATGGCATTAGCCCCAATTGCTTAGCGAGCCAATCTGACGGCTCAATATGCTCATTATCGCTTCCCTCTGTTATCCCACCGGGCAGCAGGGCCGGGTCGAACATCAAAATGTGTACGGCCATCGTACCGGCCAATACCACCTGCCCCGATATATTGCGCTTCGAGATAGGTAGCGATTTTGTTATCATCTATTTTTCGACGAACGTTCTTGTTTGAACTGTCACGCTCGATAAAGACGTACTCAAGCCAGAAGTCGGCGGCAATACCCCAGACATGTTCTGACTTTTTAATTCCGTTGAAGTCCTGTGGATTCTTGCCCTTTAGTTTGGCATCGTACCACAGGCAGCGATAACCTGAATTGATGTGACAGGCTACCCGTTCGATTTCGAATCCGTCGAGAATTGCTTGCTCTGCAAAGTAATCGACGCATCGTTGCAAACCGCTAGCTAGGTGAAAATCGACCGGAGTCCGATTGCACTCCGGTCGATCGCACTTGCATGCAAACTCGCTACGCGAGAGATTGGCTGTCAGGTCACCCATCAGGCGGCTTTGGTAGCATCCTTTTTCATTACTGCATCGAGAGCTTTTCTTGCAGCAGCTTCAGCAGTTGCCAGATTGGCAAGTTCCCGCTGGCGAGCTTCCTGCATGCCCTTGACACAATCTCCAAGGCCACGAGCTTCACCGCCAGTCGCCCGGGCACCCAATTCACGGATGATGGTACCGAGTTCTGATTGCTTCTCGGCAATCAACGCATCGAGTGCAGCTTTCTGCTCTCGTAGCTCCTCGTCCTTTACTCCATCAAACGGACCTTTTGCTTTCTTTTCTGCCATGTTACTGTACCTTAATAAAAATTAGCCATCCTTGGCCAAGAAGACAACGATAATCAACCGTTGGTTTGGAGGAAAGCTATGCCGACGTTTTTACGGTTGACGTAGACGCGGTTCCAGTTCAGCGCATCACGCAGTTCCGGAATTGTCGGTGATTGTAAGGAAACGGCACCAGATTCAAAAGAAAAGCCAACCGGATGAATGATGTTGGTTTGACGAGAGTGAATGATATCCTCGCCGCCACCATTACCGGAGCCTGCTTCGCGTTCCAGTTCCGACGGACGCTCGGGAGAACCCTGACCGAATGCGAACTGACCACCCGCAAAAAGAACGCTGGTGTAGATCGTCCGTGCCGGGTTGACAGTACCAGCGACTGCAGGCAGCGAATCGTCGATGACCAAACGGTAACCGAGATACGTGCTGAACATGATGTTATTGTCCGAGTCGCGAACAAACTGGATCAGGTTAAGACCCTGCAAACGGGCATACGGCACCGAGTGCATCGCCAGCACCTGCAGATTGTCGGCATGATCACCCAGAGTTGCCTTTGCCTGAATAACTGCATCGTTGCTGATGAAGTCACCCGTGTCTGGATTACCAGCTTCATCGAGGATCGACGGTTGGTACAGCATGTCGCCAGAATCGTTGGCGACGTTATCGGCCAAAATGCCCATCGCGGATGAGATCAGACGAAGTTCGTTGTTTACCGCCCAGTACTTGCCGATACGATTGGTGATTGCCTGAACCGGGTCGGCCAGTGCGATTTCCCGGGCGAGGTCCATGGTTGACCATGAGCGGTGCATAAATGCCTTGCGCCATTTCATCAGCCCGTCGCCGATTTTCGCCGGTGCAGGCGGCGGGCCGGGTACGTCGTTTACGTAGTTGGGCTGATTGGTGCCATCGTACTGCGGGTTATCGAGTCCGAGGTAGAAAGGGAGGTCGCCGATGTTGCCGGGACCCTGTGCCGCTTGCGTAACGAGCGCGTCTTGTACCATGACGCCCGACGCCAAGAAGGCGTTTTTCTCGATTGCGGCTTCCTGAATCGCCTGATTGAAGACGAGCGGATTATAGACGTCCGCGATTTGAACTGATGCCATTTTGTAGGTCTCTCAAGTTAGCGGGCAGAACTCTCCACCCATGATTAAAAAATAGGATAAAGTAGCTCTGTCGGCATTACCTTCAGAGGGTGGGCATCGCCCTTCGTCGAGAGGACATTTCACCAGCTTGGGCATCGCTTGCACTGGCTATCGGAACTCTGACTGGTTTCGGCTTAAAGTCGTCCCCCGGGGCATCACCCCGGGTTAGACTAAAAGAAGAACCACCTATGTATGCGGATTAGAACATATCCGGGGCCGCGTGTCTACCCCGATTTTTGTACAAAACTTGCATGGTGCCTTCGAGGCTCCCCGTTTGTTTCCCTTACACGCGGAGGAGGACATCGCTGCAACCGGAGGGATACAGCCACACGTGCAACCCCGGGCAACGGGGAGCCTCTCAGACCTATGCAGCGGGAGATGCGCCCGCCTGTTCCTGTAACTGTTTGCCCAGATCGGGATCAGCGTTCATGATCTTGGCCTGCTCGGTCAGGTTGTAATCCGGGGTACCCTTGGCCCATGGATTCGCCGTTTTAGTGCCACCGTGACCCCTGCCTGCACCACCGCCTGAACTATCGGCAACAAAGGCCGACTTGAATGTGTCCTTGGTTTTAAGCTCGTTGACCAGTTCGCTGATATCCATATGCTTGCCAGCATTGACCATTGAAAAACGCTCTGTCCCTCTCGGATCGACGACCACGGCGACAAACTCACCCTCGTCATTCTGCTGCATCTTGATCCCGGTCTTAACATGGGGCAACAAGAGGGTCGCGTTACCGCCTGCCTCGACGATTGCCTTGGTCGCTGCGTTATCAATTAGCTGCGATTCCAGTGCGCTGGTTAGTTTAGCTTCCTTCGCCTCGAAAGCCTTGAGTTCGGCAGCATGCGCCTCTTGCATCTGCTTTTTCACGGCTTCAACAGCTTCCTCGCCTTTCAGCTTGGCGATATCGATATCTTTAGCCATCTTGTTGAGTTCCTTCCATTTTTCAACGCTGAAATCTTCGGGCAGACCATCAGCAACTTTCTTTGCCGTTTTTAGCTTGCCGAGAAGCTCAGAGTTCTTGTCATTGACCGCGCTGGTCGCTTCGGCAACTGCCTCCGCTACGTGCTTGGTTACCGCACCTTCCAGATCAAAAGTCGCGTCCTCTTTGGCCTTGGCCAGTATCTCTTGTAAAGTCATAATGTTTTCCTCGTAGTTTAACGGTTATTCTGTGAAACCGAGTGCTTTGTTCAGGTCACCTGTCCGGGCTAACTCTGTTTGCGCTCGTGCTCCAAGAATGCTTTTTTGATATGCCACTGGCTGTGACTTGATCCACTGCTCATAGGTGACATATCGAGATGTGACAACGCCTCTTAAAGGCGAAGCATCGGTGCGGCTTGGCTTTCGTATCCTGCCGCCCCGGGTGCGCAGCCCTTTTTCCTCCAGTTCTGCAACTGACTTGACCTCAACCGCTGGTCGACGTAGCTGATCTGTGACATCGCTCACCTTCTCACCCTTCAGCACCGGAGCCAAGGTTGACCGGCAACTAACGTGCAGCGGAGGAGTGCGGGCTTTCTTTTTATCTGCCCAGAATGTACCATCCAGCGACTTGCATATGTCGGACGTCCGGTGATCGAGGGTCGCCACGTAAAGTACGCCTCTTACCTCGTCTTCATCTTCAAACGCATCCATTCGCACTTGATTCGAAACCTGCATAATCGCGGTCCGGGCGAGTGCCTGTGCCTTTCGTCGTAGTGAGGCATCAACAAGCTGGCCGCTAGACCTTTCAATGAAAGCCGCCGTTGATCGAATAGGATCATTGCGCACAATCGCATCCCGGGTGATGTTGACCAACGACACATCGAGATTAGCCATGGTCCCAGTTAGCAGGTTATTAACCGAGATCATCTGGTCCGGAAACGGGATATTAAAGGCCCGACGTATATATGTTTTGGTCACGTTGTATGGCTTAGGGTCAGCCACGCCCAGTGCTGCCAGATATCGTGCCGTTGATACCGCTTCAGCTTCCCCGGCGTCGACTCCATGCTTGATCAGGATCGAATCGGCACTTTTACTTAGTGCGACCATCTCTTTGTGGATTAGCCCGGTTAACTGAGCTTGAGTCATGCCAGCCCGCGACCCCTTGATCACTTTTTGTATGATCTCGTCCCGGCCTTCGGCAATCAGGACCTGAACCGCATTCGCGGCTTGCCCCCCCCGGCGAAGTATCTGGATCAGAAACTTGCCGGTATCGTCTAGGGTGCGGGCCATTAGCCTTCGTCTTCCTCTTCATCCTCGTCAGGGCCACCGCCAGCAGTCTCCATTGCTGCCATAGCTTCAGCCGCTTTTTGCATCCGGGCCTCACCTTCCTGTTCGGTTGAAGCCTGCAATTCTTCAACCGTCTTTTCCGGGTCGACGATCTCAGCCCGCTTGAAATTGTCGATCAGAGTATCGTAATCGAAACCACCATTCTGCCATGCACCAACAAGGGCAGTAACCATGGAGGCGTCGAGTTCGGCAGGCAAAAAGTGGGTAGACATTTGCAATTCGACTTCCCCGGACATATTGCCCCATAGCGCGGTAAACTCCAGCATCATTTGGACCTGCCGACTAAGGATCGTCACAATAGAGACGAGATCGCTTGTTTCCGATATCGAGCGCAGATTTGATGCGGTGGCCGTATTTTCGGATACTTCCGGCAGCAGAACCCTTGCGCCGATAATAGCCATCTGGTCTTCCATCGATTTTAGCTCCCGGTCAATCGCCTCGACCCCGGCACCGGTGAATTCCAGCATGCCGACCTTAGCATCCGGAGCCGTAATACCCCATACTTTGTGCGGGCCGATCGTGTCCGGGAAGTCCTCATCAGTCGGATCGACGCCGATTATATACGGGGTCGGCAGGGCGACGTAGTGTAATGCATGCATCTGGTCCGCTTTCAGTCGATAGTGGCTCATGCACAGGTTGACCAGATCGAGAAGCGGTGGCAGATCAACGGAAGTGTCATAATCCGTCTGATGGATGATTACCGGGATAAAATCGAGTGTTTTGCCCGCGATCCGGGGAGTGACAACCTCGACTGGGTCGCTGCTGTCTTCGATAAAAATCGACTGTGTATAAACACCGTCAATCAGTTCGACCACTCGATATCGATATTTTTGGTGGTGATGTGCACCGCGCTGTTCTTCCGTCTCGCGGAAAACGCCATAAATCAAAACGCCGTCTTCCGTGTATTCCCAGTCAATAAACTCCTCCGCTTTGTACTGTATCCAGTATGGGCGAGCAGTTTCCGCATCGAGCATCGTGGCCTCGGCATCGAGCTTGGTATAATCGATAAGCGAAATCACTCGTCCAACTTCCAGCAATTCGGTCAGTATGGCTTTGACGTAGGCCGAGACATCGGCCCCGTTCCTGTCGATATTATCATTGATTTTTTCCATAGCTTCGGGTACGGTGATCAAGATCGGTTTCCGCATCGCCAGACCAACATGGCCAGTAATTGTCTTGTTGAATGCATTAAAGAACCGTGCCCGGGTCTTGTATGCGTTGTACTGCTCGTCCGTTTGCCCGCCAAGTCGGGGCAAGTAGACCTCACCTTTTAGCTTGACCGCATCCTCACCAGCTTTGGCATGTCGGCACCGTTCCCATATCTTCTGCATCGCAATATAGTCACGGTGAAAGTCTGTAGAGTAACTCATTATAACCCTCCGAGGGATTTCGATCTGGCTGAGCGATGAACGATCGGGTGCAGATAGTGAATCATATACCCCGGTCCGTCAACCCGGTTATCTAGGTGGCCGTCCTTCACAGGCTGGCCGGTTTTTGGATCATATGCCTGCTGCTCGAAAGCGAGCGTTAGTTCCGGGCATCGCTGCGTGTTGATTAGGTATTCTCCAATCTCGAATTGTTTATTGACTGACGCCACCCGGTTTTTGATCAACGGGTTGCTATTGCTAGCCTGCACTCTGAACCCTGCATCCTTAAGGATTTTAATATCAGAGAGCGATGCAGATTTAGACGATGTACCTCTGCCGCTGGCATCCGGAAAGACTGTAATGTTATTTTCAGGATATGCTTCCTTGAGAGCGTCGCACATGTCAGGTGTATCACGAAGTCCGAAGAACTCGTCAACGGCAACGATTTTGCCATCGCGCTTGATATGAACAGAGGCACACATATCGAAAACGTTAAAATCCATACCCACAAACAGCGGATCGCGTGGCTTAGGCAACCATGTCGAGTGATTTTTGTGCCGGTCGAATGCATAGTAGACCGAACCGGCCTGCAGATTGACAAACTCGCCATTGATATATGCCTCTACTAGTTGCTCGGGGTACGTTTCAAGGAGCGTCTCAATATAGTCCTCTGGCAGATATTCTTCATTTTCGTACGTCGACGCCTGCACCATGCTATAGGACTGCGTTGGGTCTTTCTTAAACTTGTTGTAGACGAAAGCAAAGCCCTCCGGGGTGCAGGTCACACCGATGCCGTTAACCTCGCCCTGTACCTTGAGACGCATCCGGGCAATGATCTTATTCCATGCCGTCTGCGCTTTATCCATTGGCATTGTGTCAATCTCGTCCACAAGGCCACGTGCTATTTTGAACCCAATAATCGAATCGGGGCGGTCCATTGAGCGGCAGATGATCGAACCGAATTCCTTGCCCCGCCGATTGACTAAGATCACCTCCTTATCTGACGTTTTCACCACACAGCGGATTTTCATCGTCTCCGCTGCCTCCTGTATTGTCGGGTAGAAGATGTCCCGAATCGACGGATAGGTCGGGCCGAAATAGCCCTGAACGACGTTTTTATGTCTATTGCCAAAGATCAACAAATCAAGGCAGCCAACGTATGTTTTACCTGAGCCATAACCGCCGACATATGCCCGGAACTTAGTATCAAGCTCATTCAGGAAGATATGCTGCGGTTCACTTATCGCTAGGTTTGCGCTTGCCACGTGTGACTTTTACCCCTTTTTTGCTTTCTTTAACATGAAAATGAATCTCGGTATTCGCTGCCCCGTCCTCGTCGACCTCGCCCTGAATAACCCCGTTAAGCTTGGCTTTCTCCCGGAGTATGTCCAGCGCCAATGAGCCATGAAACTTGAACGCTCTAAACGAGTCGCCGATTTTCGGGTCAACATGATCGGTTGGGATCACGCCGACTGCCATGTCGTATAGCTCGTCTAACTTGGCATCAATAAAATCCCGGGTAACGATATTCGATTCGAAAAGCTTGCCTTGGACATGAGCAATAAAGGCTCGAATCAGTGGATGTCGTTTTAGCCGAATACCCCGATCCGGGTTTAAGCCCGCCGTCTCTGCTGCTGCCCGGTGATCATACCCGTTGAAGCAATACTCTTCGGCGAAACATCTGATCTGGGGATCGAGCGCTGGCCAGTTCTTCGCTTTTTGCTGCTCAACGAATTCCTCAGACACATCGAGAGCGGCAGACCTGTCGCTAGTGTCATCTGTACCATCTTTCGTTGAACTTTTTGCGCGAGGCACTCGGTACTCTCCAGTAGTTGACGATCTAGCTCCAGTTCCCTTGCCTTCAATTCGCCGTCGTAAAACAGCACATCAGTGGTCATCGGTCGCATGGAAGAAGCCCGCCCGGGCGAATAGTGTGCGCACGATCATACCACAGGCGAGCATCGCCGAGAACCCTGATTTTTGCACGAAACATTGCACACATGGCCGGATGGCCGGGGTCGACCATGGACCTGTCCGGGTAGAGCAGTATATCCACAGGCCGCGTCCCGTCGTCCTCTGTCCGGGGTGACCGGGTCGACCGACCACATGCCCGGGACCCCTTCTGGAATTAACAAGCTGCAATGCAAGCTCGTTGCGTTTTTTTCCTTTCTTTTTTCTCTCTTTTTTAAAAAAATATGGTCTACTAGGACACCCCGGACAGAGCGCGTCCTGTCGCGTCCTGTGGCTCCTTGCACACCCCGGACCGAACCCGGTCCTACCCGGTCTGGACGACGAACGGTATTCCTCGCCTGATGAGCGGTATTATCTGGCCGACGAACGGTATTATGCGCAATGTCTCCCCATGTTATAATACGTGTATGGGAGCTTTTTCCCATGACGACAAGAGAGAAACAATATGAACAAATTCTACATTGAAGCCTTCGACGAAAGCGGTACCCTCGACACTCTTGAGGTTCGTGCCCATAATGACGTCCACGCCATCGCCATCGCCTTCTCGACTTTCGTGGCTGAACTGGTCAACGAAGGCCAAGTGATCGACGCGATCGAATTCAAGGTCGACCACGACGGCGCCACCGCCGACATCGCTGGTGAAACCATCTACTTCACCGTAGTCTGATCAACCCGGGCCATGGATGGCCCTTACCGAGGAAACTGATATGGCAACATGGAGAATCACCTTTCTGGACGGCACGACCGGCAAAACCAAAGACTGGAAAGTCGACGGTGCGCCTGAGTCGTTCTCGACCCGCACGAAAGTCGAGCGCTGGCTGGCCCTGCATATGGCCACCCGCTTCGAGGTCTTTTCTGTGGACGAGATCAAAGCGACCCGGGTCGGAGCCGACTGGGCTTTCACCTGCCGGGTGCGTGACGCATTCGGAATTTTCGCTGGCTGCGGCATCATCGAGCGTCAGCGCTCTTAATCACCCCGGGCCATGGACGGCCCTCACCTAGAGGAAACGAAAATGACCGACTCAATGAATGAAAACCAGAGCCAATTCAAAGCCATCTGCGAAAAGGCTGACCTCCGCGCTACCTACGTCAAGAACGTGGTCATGGTAGCACTCAACTCCAGCGGTTATCCAACCGACGACGAGGCCATGGTCCTTGTGAAGTACATCAACATGGGACACATCTCGAAAATCGAGGATGACTACGCCCGGGACTTGATCGCTTTTACCAAGGCTCGTATCGATCTTGGCATCGAGTTTTGAATCGAGCCGACGAACGGTATTGTGCCAAATCCCGGCCTGTGTTTTAATACGTATATGGGGAGCAATTAAGCTCCCCGATCTCAAACGACAAGAGGAAACTGAAATGAGCAACCTGACCCAAAAGCAACGTAAGCAACTGATCGCCATGCTGAACGAAAAGCTGGCCCCGACCAAGCATGGTCGCATGAGCAACGAGAAGCTGATCGAAATCGCCACCGAGTTGGCCAACGAAGAAGGTAAGCCGAGCATGGGCGAAATCCTGAGCAAGTATCGCCCCGGTTACGCGATCTCCGTCACCCCGAATGGCCGCAAGTCACGTTACAACGCTGACGACGTCGCTGAAACCCTCGTGGGCTACGAGCCGAGCCAGATCATCGGTGCAGGCGAAAAGCTCCTCGGCTTCAAGAAAGGTGAACTTTTCGAGAAGTACGAAGGCATGAACCAAGGCCAGCAGCGCATGAACATCGGCAACCGTCTCCGCGCAGCAGTTAAGCGTGGCGATATCACGGTCGAAGAAATCGCAAAAGCACTGCACAAGTAAGGAGGTACAAGCACACCGCGCCCGGGCTAATCCCCCGGGCGCAATCGTGTCCGGAGCTTCCCCGTTGTCTTCCCTTGGCCTTAAGCCATAACCCACACGAACATAGCGATCCCTGCGCCCGAGTCCAAGGACGGGCAACGGGGAGCCTCCGGGACCAGTTTTGAACGCGCTCATAGACACGCGATCCCGCCTGTGGTCTAATAAGCGCTCCTACTAACGACAAGAGGAACAAAAATGAGCATCACCATCATTAAGGCTGATGGCACGATCACGCAGCCAACCAACGAGGAACGGCTTAGGATGACCATGCGCAATGGCGTGCTGGAGTTTTTGCAGCATGCGGTTAAAGGCCCTAATCAACCCAAGGGCTGGATCGAGGTCGTTCGACTCCGGGCAGTCCCGCCCAAGCACCGGGATGCCGCGCAGATGATCGTAAACGAGGAAGGGCTACTGCTCCAACTCCCGGTCAACTGCATCGGCACCTTCCTATATGCTGCCATCTGCAACTGGAAGCCCGAAACGCCGATTGCAGGTAACATCGTACTACTAACTGGAGAAGATACCCTTGACTAAGAAAGCCATCGCCGAGTTCGAACCCTCAACCGGGTCCGAAACATACCTAGCCGCTGACGCACCAGAGCAATGGCTCCGGGTCAGCAATCTTTGGGGTGACGCCCGCCACAATGCCTCTGAAGCTGTGCGACTTTTTATCGAGATGGGCGAGCTTTTGCTTATCCTGCGTGACTCGATGCCCGGTGATCTGGAGTTCGGCAAGGCCCGCAAGAAGTACGTGCCCGAGCTTTCACGTAACGACGCCCACCGAGCTATGGGCATGGCCCGCAACAGCGAGCGATTCTTTGTTGCACCCGGCAAGCCGACGCCTAGTGTATCGGTTTTCGCTGAACTGATACATGCCAGCGATGATCTGGTCGAGGAAGTGATCGAGAAGACTGCCGACCCGAAAGTCAAGTCGCCCACCGTGAAGGAAGTGCGACAAAAGGTAAAGGCCGAGACCGTCGAGGATTTCGAGGCCGAGGTCAGCGAGCGGGCCGAGCCATTGTCCGACATCGAACAGGAAGACCCCGAGCCTGTATTAGCCGACTGGTTCAATATGTCCATACTCGCCCGTATACGCAAGATGCGCAAAGCCAAGCGCCAGATCGATCATGAGGTCGCACATCTCGTTATCGGCATCAATCCCTACTACGACGGCGATATGCCACTGACAGTCGATCTGTGGGCACTGGTTCGACACGAGGTATCTGCCGCACTCGATGACCCGGGCATCGGTCTTAACGGCAAGGAGCAGGACTATTTGCAGGACTGCATTGACACAATCCAAGGCGACATATACGACGCCTAACTTCAACCACGACAAGAGGAACCAACTATGTCAAACAAGCTAAAAATCGCAAACCTGCACGAGGCCGCTGATCTCGCGGCCAAGGGCTACGATATCGAGTGCTACCTGATATTGCCGCCCGCCGACGTACCATATCTGCGCCGACACAAATCACCGAGCAAAGTCCACAAGGCAGACACCACCCTTGGGTTTTCGCCCGAGGGCACACCGCCGAGGAAGGGCAAAATCTCTCACGTCTGGCCTCTGGTTCAGAAGCAGTTTTTCGCCGACCCGACCAAGACGGCGACCTATGGCGCAATCGCGAAGTTCTGCGAAAACGCGCCCTATGGTACCAAGAACAACGTCTCGCAGTTCATTCACGTGTACCACGTATTACGCGTGGTCGAGGAGAAGGCCGATGCCTGATGTAAATGAGACGTTAAACGAACGGGGTAGTCGCTACGGTGGCTACCCCGCCATGGCTGCGAAAATCAAGAACCTGCAGGATGCCGCTAGCGGCCCCGGGTACGTGAAGCTCCAGCCTTTCCAACAACACGCGGTCGACATGATCCTTGTCAAGCTTGGCCGTATTTTGACCGGTGACCCATATTACGTGGACAACTGGCACGACATCGAAGGCTACGCACGTTTGGTGGCCGAAGCACTAGGAGAATCACCATGAACAAATGGTTAATACTAGCAATACTCACCGCACTCGCGTTTTTCGTCTGGACCCTCCCGGTCTCGGCGAAGGCCGATTGGTCTGCGACTATTTTAATTGGTTCACATCATACGCACTGGGAGCGGGGCGACCTAGAGCCAAACGAAGACAACAGAGGACTGCTGGTCTGCTACTCCGAGTTTTGCGCGGGCAGATTCCGCAATTCATTCGACCGAGACAGCAATGCGCTATTTGTACAGCCCGAGATCAAACGCTGGCAATACGCCAGATTGCGCGTCATGCTTGGCTATGCGACCGGGTATGATCCACTTGAAGTTGCCGGCGGTGGGGCCATGGCTGCGATTAGTTTATCAATTCCATTAGTAAAAGTCTTTTATACGCCCCGGATCGGCTACGCATACGGCATACACTTTGAACGACAGAGGAAAAAACAATGATGAATAACCCGCAAAAACTGGAACTGTGCACGACCGCATACTGGCAATTCCGGGCAAAAGAGATGTCTGGCAACATGATCATGAGAAAAATGGCCATGTCCAAGGTCGACCGGGAGAGAGCCGAGGCCGGGTTTAGGAAGTGGATACTCGAAAAGACCTACATCCGAATCGGGTCATGGGAAACACTAACGGCTGACGAGTGCAAGACTATCGTAGCATTTTTGCACAGGCACCAAGGCGCGTTCAAAAATAGTAATTCTATTACGGCCTAGAGTGTGATATACTACAGGTTCTAATCAACCATACCACCCCTAGTTAGGAGAGAAGACATGAGTAAAGACGACAAAGAGCCCTTAGTAAACGTGAAGCGCGAGAAGTACCAGAAGGTACGCGCAGCGTCTGGCGCAACCAGTCTGAACAACGGCGACGAGATCGCAATAGCATTGGCTGGACTGACCACCGAAGAAGTTTACGAGATCGCCAACAAGCTGATCCCGGACAACGACTTTTCCACCCGCTACAAGAAACTCAACCCGGGCATGCAACGCATGAACATCGGTAACCGTCTGCGCGGATGGGTTCATCAAGACGAGAAGAATGTCGCATCGTTCGAACGTGCAGTCAAGCCTTTTGCCAAAGCTGCTGCGGACCGCGTGAAAGCTGCAGAGAAAGCAAAAGCCGACGCTGCCAAGGAACGCGCAGCCAAGGCCGAAGCCGCCAAGAAGGCAAAGGCCGACCGGGCAGCAGCCAAGGCCGAAGCCGCCAAGAAGGCAACCAAGAAGAAAGCCGCTTAAACGTCCCCTTCAGTTTCCGCGTTTGAGCATTGCTGTTGGCCCCGCTAGTCGGGGCCTTTTTTTATACGACGAGAGAAGAAACATGAACAAAACCAGCGTGTACCTAGAAGACAGCGTTTTTTGCGTAGTCTGCCCTGTGTGGGACAATCAACGCGCAAAAGATATCCCCGACCGTAAGTGGTCACCCAAGAACAAAAGATGGGAAGCTCCAGCCACCCTGTCCAATGCCAAGTACCTCGCCGATAAGTACCGCAGCAGCGAGATGTGCAACCGAACAATCGAACTCACGCATGAAATGATCGAGGCCAGCAAGAACCGGCCACCGTTCCCGTCGTGGTACCAGTTCAAGTCCGAGCCGCTCAAGTGTCAGGTCGAGGCGCTGAACAGAGCATTCAAGCATGACGAGTTCGCATATATTATGGACATGGGCACCGGCAAGACTTTTACCGCAATCAACTTTGGTGCGGCCAAAGCCATGATGGGCGAAATCAACGGCATGCTGGTCGTGTGTGACACTACCGGTAAGCCGGTCTGGCGCAAAGAATTCGAGAAGTTCTGCCCTATTGACTACGACATGTTCGTTATGGAGCAGGGCAAACAAAACGCAGCTAACCGCTGGATCAATACACCAAGCGACCGATTCAAGGTGCTGGTGCTAGGCGTCGAGTCACTTTCGACCGGGCCATATGCCAAGGAAGTCGGCTTTAATTTCCTGTCCAAGTATACCTGTTATATGGCAATCGACGAATCATCGTCAATCAAGAATCCGAAATACAACAAGAAAGCGCAGCGTCAGTCCCGCACTCACGTTTGTTGGGACATGGGCGGGCTAGCCCGGTTCAGGGCGATCCTTAATGGTACCCCAATAGAGGAAGGTGTCGAGGACTTTTTTGCTCAGTTTCGTTTCCTGAACTGGCAGATCATCGGCGAGAAGAATTTCACCCTGTTCAAAGCCAAGTACTGCGTGATGGGTGGATTCGAGAACCGCAAGATTACCGGGTATATGAACCTGCACGAGCTTTTCGAGCGGATCGCCCCGTACATCTATGACGTACGGATAACGGATGTCGAGGACATGCCCGGGCAGTCATATGAAACCGTGTACTGCGATCCAACCCCGGAACAGAAAAAAGCGTTGAAGGAACTTGGTGATCCCATGATGACGACCACACAGGGCGACCTAGAGCTTGTGTGCGAGACCATACTTGAGCGCATGACCCGGTACCAGCAGATCGTAGGCGGTTACTTTCCGTACGACATACCGGCAGAAGAGAAGGCGATGCTGCGGAAATCTGATCCCCGGCATAAAGTGGCCCGGATCAAGGGCAAGAACCCGAAGATGGAGGCACTTTTCGAGACGATCAACCATCTGGCACCATCGCGCAAGGCTGTAGTCTGGGCCAACTTCGCCCCGGAGCGTCTTGATATCGTCGACGAATGCGAGAAGCGCGGCATCAGTTTCGTGCATATGGGCAGCGGGCTAAGCGCAGATGAAAAGTACGACCTGATGGAAGAGTTCCAGACGAATGACGACATCAAGCTGTTCATCACATCGCAAAAAATCGGCGCAAAATCCGTGACCCTACATGCAGCGACCTGTTCGATCTACTACTCCAACGGGCACAGCTACAGCCAACGAGAACAGAGCGAACGGCGCATCTGGCGTAAAGGCCAGAAATATCCGTGCCTCTATATCGACATAACCATGAATGAGAAGACCGATCTCAAGATCATCAAGGCGCATGCCGACAAAAAGTCGCTCGCCGAGTATGTGATGGATGAGATCAAGTCTCATTCAGAAATCACATAGACACGGACCCCGGGATGTGTTCTAATAGAACCACGACGATAGGACGTAGAGATGGCTAGAGTGTTCGTAACCCAATTTTTCACACGAGGCGACTTCTCCCAAGCGGAGGAGTGGGGAGAAGTAGTGTTTATGACCGACCGCGAACACAAGCCCGAGCCAACGCACAAGAATGTGAATAGCGAAGTCTACGCCGAACTGAACCGGGCAATGGCAGACTACATCCAAGGTGTCGACTATCTGTTAGTCGCACCGAGTCAGGTAGTAAATCTGATGGTTGGCTCCTTGATGAAGTCCGGAATTCATAACGTGCTGAAATGGGACAACCGTTCTATGACGTACAGACTCCACAGGGTAGTTATGACTATACGCAAAATCAAAGGTCCGCGTGGCGGCACCCAATACAAGCTGGTTTCCCATACCGGCAAGAACCTTGGCACCTATCCAACCCGCGCAGCAGCAGAGAAGCGCGAGCGACAGGTCCAATTTTTCAAGCACAAGACCAAGCGATGAGCCCGTTAATGCGAGGCATGCTTTTTGCGCTCCCGATCTCGCTGATCTTGTGGGCTTTAATCATCTGGGGCATATGCTCCATTTTTTAGGATACGACAATATGACTGACTTTAAAGATAAATACGAGGGTCTCGACCTGAAGCAACTCGCCCGCAAGTTCAAGATGCTGCGCGAAAAGCACGAGGACCTGAAAAGCAAAGCTGCTGCCATCTGGCACGAAGTCGATTACCTACGTTTCGAGGCGATCCCCGAGAAAATGGAGGACGACAACATCTCGACCTGCGTGATCGATAACGTGGGACGGCTCAGCACCCGGGTCGAGGCTTCGGTCAAGACCAACGATAAGAACCTGCTTCGCACGTGGTTGATCGAAAACGGAGCGGAGGACCTGCTTAGTGAGACGATCAACTCGTCGTCGCTGAAGGCGTACATAATGAATCGCATCCGGGACGGGCAGGATATCCCCGGTGCCGAGGTCATCGAATTCAAGCCTTTCACGGTGGCAACACTGACGAAGGCTTAATCGGGCATCTGCCTCCCGCAAACTGGCATGATTGTAATGTTAACTTAGAACGGAGAATAGTCGAATGGCTAGAGCAAGAAAAGCGACAGAACTGGCAGTCGCTCAAGAAAAGATGCCAGCATTTATGGATTCTGATTCAAAACGCGGTCAGGAAGGCGTAGGGGTGGAGGACCTCACGATACCCCGACTGCAGTTGATTCAGGATTTGTCACCCCAACGGAAGAAGAACGACCCGCAATACATCGAGGGTGCCGAGGAAGGAATGATGTTTAATTCCGTCACCAAGGCGCTGTACGGTGAGCAGGTCATTTTTATTCCGTGTTTTTACAAGAAGGAATGGGTCATCTGGAAGTCGCAATCTGAAGGCGGTGGATTCTTGGGAGCTTTTACGTCCCAAACCGAAGCCAACAGGGAGTTCCGTGATCAGGGCCTCGACGGTCAAGTCGACAAGAAAGGCAACCCGATCTACGAGATCAACGATACCGGCCAGCAGTTCGGCCTTATTGTTGATCCGGATGGCCACGCGGAAGACATCGTGTTATCGCTGTCTAAGACCAAGCGGAAGGTTGATCGCCAGTTGAACACCATCATCAAGATGGCTGGCGGTGATCGTTTCAGCCGGATGTACAAGATTCGAGCCGTGCAGGATGAAAATGCTGCAGGTCAGAACTACTACAACTTCGGTGTTGAACTGCTTGGTTTCGTTAGCGACGAAGCCCTCTATCGCAGAGCAGAGGCTCTGTATGAGGCAATCGCCAGCGGCGAGCGCGACGTCAACCGCGACGAAGTATAATCCCTTAACCCCGGGCCACGGAAGGCCCACCCTTTTAGAGGAAATGAAATGAAGAAACTCCTATGGCTGGCACTCCTACTGCCAATGTTCGCCCAAGCTGAAGAACACGCCGCGCCTGTTGTTAATGTTACCGTCGAATCAGCTACACCCGACGTTATCGTTCAACCGGCAAGCCCTGACGTGATCGTTAATGTCAGCGGTTCAGGCGAGTTAGGGCCGATTCCACCAACCTGCAATAACGATCCAGTGCGTACATGGCAACGTCCACCGGACGGCAAATACCTGTATTTTGGTAACAATGTGTATTCCATTGCGAAGTTTGATGGATACCGGATCAGCTTCAACAGCTTCAATCAAACTTACACAGTCGAAGGCACACTAGTGAATGGTGCCCCAACGGTTGATGGTGGTTTCCTGTCACGCGACGATGCCGAGAACTGCCTATATGAGCTAATCGACGCTGGTCGACTTTAATCTTAACCCTAGGCCAAGGATGGCCGCTTTTTTCAGCCAAACACGAGGTAAATACGATGGCTTACGACAACACTAACAGCGGCGCTCTGTTCAGGAATCAGCGCAAGGAATCCGACAGGCACCCCGACTACAACGGCAGCGTAGAGGTCAAGTGTCCTTGTTGCGACGAGGTTACGGCATTCTGGCTTTCGGCGTGGCTCAAGGAAGCTGGCCCCACCGCCAAGAACCCGGGCCAAAAGTTCTTCTCACTCGCGCTCAGCGAGAAGGAGGAAAAGAAAGTCGGCACTAAAAAGATCGTCAATTCACCAGTTGATGACGATTACGCCGAAGACGATATCCCGTTCTAGCAATGGGCTATCCAAGCCTCCAACAGTATCCGTACTTCGCGTACGATACGGAGACCACCGACTTAGTTTATAAGGTGGACGAAGTGTTCGGCTTTTCGATCTCGACCCCGGACGGGCGCGACTTCTACTACGACATACGTGAGAAGCCCAAGGCAGTTGACTGGATCAACGACCAGATGCGACGGTATAAAGGCCGGGTGATATGCCACAATTGCAGCTTTGACTACCGTATGTCTCACTATTGTGGCATATATTTACCCCTTGAGCAGTTGGTCGATACCGTAATCCTCGCCTGCCAGATCGACGAGCATCTGCACAGTTACGATCTCGACTACCTTGCCAAGCGCTACGTAAACGAGGGCAAGGATAGACCGTGTACGA